>Ga0082335_1003541_pt1 | contig 25503 bp, 26 predicted proteins | sample Subgrocontami58m_FD_72375 | JGI IMG/M metagenome (GOLD analysis project Ga0082335, IMG submission 72375) | Subsurface groundwater microbial communities from S. Glens Falls, New York, USA - GMW37 contaminated, 5.8 m (SPADES assembly) (version 2) ...
AGCGCGGCCATGGCCCGGGCGAACATCAGGCCCATGGCGTCGGCGGCGTCGTCGACCGTGTCCACCGGCTTCATGGTGGACAGGCCAGCCGTAGCCATCTGCACGGCCAGGGTCACGATCTGCCAGCGGTCGACCGGCGCCACCTGACCGCCGCCCTCAACCTGCATCTCCTCAAAGGCCTCGCGCTGAGCGCGCATCAGCTCCTTCAAGCGCTCCTTGAACTCCTCCCCCGCGTCCTCGCCGAACGCGAAGTTGAAGGGGAACTCGGGCGGGTCCTGGTCGCTCACAGCCAGATCTCCCGCAGCGGCGTGCGACTGAACATGTGCACGGTGTCCACGAAGCGCACGGTGCGGTCGCGCAGGTCCATCAGGATCGAGTGCGTGCGGGCGCCGTCGCTGAAGTAGTGCACGCCACGCAGCAGGTTGCCGTCGGTCACCCCGGTGGCAAGCACGTAGAGGGGCTCGGGAGCCAGGTCGCGGGCGGTCAGTACGCGAGTGGTGTCCTCAAGGCCGAAGGCCTTCAGGCGCTCACGCTGGGAGTCGTCCTTGGGCCACATCCGGGCCTGGATCTCGCCGCCCAGACACTCCAGCGCCGCCGCGGTGATGACGCCCTCGGTGGAGCCACCGATGCCCACATACAGGTGGTCGCCGGTACCGCGCACGGCGGCCGAGAGGCTGGCGGCGATGTCACCATCGGGAATCAGCTTGATGCGCGCACCGCATCGCCGGATCTCCTCGATGAGCCCCTCATGGCGGGGGCGGTCGAGCACGATTACCGTCAGGTCCTTGACGCGGCGGTCGTAACAGCGGGCCACGGTGTCGAGCGTGTCGGCGATCGGCGCGGTGATGTCCACGCGCCCACGGGCCGTGGCGCCCACGCACAGCTTGTCCATGTACATGTCGGGAGCGGCCATCACGCCACCCGGTGCCCCGATCACGCACACGGCGATGGCGCCGGCGTCGCCGCGCGCCACCAGGTCGGTGCCCTCGAGGGGATCCACGGCGATCTCACACGGCATGCCGCCCGTGCCCAGCACCTCGCCCACATACAGTTCGGGCGCCTCATCCTTCTCGCCCTCGCCGATGATGACGGTGCCGGTGATGGGCATGGCGCCGAACTCCTTGCGCATGGCGTCAACCGCCGCGCCGTCGGCGGCGTGGTTGTTGCCCTGCCCCACCCAGGGGGCCGACGCCAGCGCGGCCTGCTCGACAACCCTCAGGAAGTCGGTGGCCGGGACGATCCGATGGCCCTGTAGCGACTCGGGTACCGGCCCCGCGCCATCGGGCGTCACGTCCGCCGAGGTCATGCCGACTGCCGTGCCAGCCGCGCGGCATGGTCCTCGTTGAACTTCTCGATCCCCGTGGTGGTCAGCGGGTGCTTCAGCATCTGGTAGAAGACCTTCGGTGGGATCGTGGCGATGTCGGCACCCAGGCGGGCGGCCTCCACCACATGCACGGGGCTGCGGATCGATGCCGCCAGCACCTCGGTGGAGTGATCCGAGTTCTGGAGGCACTCGACGATGTCGCCCAGGTGATCGAGGCCGTTCTCCGAGATGTCGTCGAAGCGTCCCACGAACGGCGACACGATCGCCGCCCCCGCGGCGGCGGCCAGCATGGCCTGCGACGCCGTGAAGCACAGCGTCATGTTCACGCGGATGCCGTCCTTCGCCAATTCCCGCGTGGCGGCCAGGCCCTCTTCGCACGTGGGCAGCTTCACCACGATGTTGGGGTGAATGGCGGCGAGCCGCCGACCCTCCGTCACCATCGGGCCGCGGGCGTCGGCGACGACCTCCGCGGAGATGGGCCCGTCCACCAGTTCGCAGATGCGGCGGTAGATGGAGTCCTCATCACCATCCACCTGACTGAGCAGGGTGGGGTTGGTGGTCACGCCACTGAGAACGCCCCAGGAGGCCAGTGTCTCGATGTCCTCGAGCTTCGCGGTGTCGACGAACAACTTCACGCCATGTCCTCCGATTGTGGCTCTCGCGCCCTCTCCATGCGCTGCACGCACGCCCCCGCGAGGCTACCAGCCATTCCGGTGCCCACCCAGAGCGGGAATTCCGCTGCGGACGCTCGTCAGCGATGCCCGCCACCGGGAATCCGATCACACGCACCCCGAACGGCGCCATCAGGGCCCCGGCCCCGGCGCCCGCCGCGGAACGTGTGCGCCCTCGTGGTCCCACGATCGCCCCGGAAATCGCCACTACCGCCGCACCCATGCACCGACAGGTGAACGGCCCACTCTCGGGAACCGAGTGCACCTGGCGCCCCGACGACATCCATGTCACCACGATGGCTCGCGACGAGAACTGCACCACCGGGCCGATGTCGGACGTCACCGCCACGCGCCCCTGCGCCCAACCCGCCGATGCCGGCACGCCCGCGCCCGCGAAGGGGAACCCCGAGATGGTGAGGGGTGCAACCCATGCCACGGCACGGGGCGACGCGCGACTGCCGATGGTGGCTAGGGTGGCGCGGTGCTCGCCCGCCTCCGCCTTCCCGTGCTGGTGTTCGTGGCAGGGGCGGCCAGCCTGGCCGCCGAGCTCACCGGCGCACGCCTGCTGGCACCCTGGTTCGGGGCCAGCAACCTGGTGTGGGCCAACGTCATCGGCCTCACGCTCGTCTATCTGTCGCTGGGCTACTGGATCGGCGGCAAGCTGGCCGATCGCCATCCCACCCCCCGCGCGCTGGGAATCACGGTGGAGATCGCCGCCGTGTCGCTGGCCATTCTTCCCGTGGCGCTCACGCCGATCTTCTCGGCGGCCCAGTCGGCGTTCTCCGACCTGTCGGCAGGCGCGTTCGTGGCCTCGTTCGTGGGCACCATGCTCATGTTCGCCATCCCCATCACGGCGCTCGGGACGGTGGCGCCGTGGGCCATCCGCCTATCGGTCACCACCGTCGAGACCGCCGGCTCGGTGTCCGGCCGCCTGTACGCCATTTCCACGGTGGGAAGCATCCTGGGTACGTTCCTGCCCGTGCTGGTGCTCATCCCCGCCATCGGCACGCGGCGCACGCTCATGCTCGTGGCGGGCATTCTCGCCCTGGCGGCCGTGCCGCTCATCGGAGCGCGCGCCATCGCCGCACCCATCATCATCCTCGCCGCGCTGACCCTGCCCGTGACCGGCATCAAGGACGCGCCCGGCGAGCGGGTGCTGTTCGAGGCCGAGTCGGCCTACCAGTACGTGCAGGTGTCCGAGCGCCCCGACGGCGAGCGCATCCTGCGCCTCAACGAGGGCTGGGCGCTGCACTCGGTGCTACCCGCGGACGGCGGGGCCCTCACCGGTGGCTACTGGGATGCCTTCGCCACCCTCCCGCTTCTCACCGGGCACCCCACGGGCCGCGTGGCCATCCTGGGCAACGCCGGCGGCACCACGGCGCGGGCCTACGGAATCCTGTGGCCCAGGGCGCCCGTGGACGGCGTGGAGATCGACCCCGTGGTGACCGAGGCCGGGCGTCGTTACCTCGACATGCACGCACCGAAGCTGACAGTGCACGAGGCCGATGCCCGGTTCTGGCTTGCGGGCGGCCGCGGGCCGTTCAGCGCCATCGTGGTCGACGCCTATCGCCAGCCATACATCCCCTTCCATCTCGCGACGCAGGAGTTCTTCACCCTACTGCGCGACCGCCTCACCACGGATGGCGTGGCGGCCATCAACGTGGGAACCCCTCCGGGAGAGGACGAGGTCGTCAACCGCATGGAATCGACCATGCGCAGCGTGTTCCCGGTGGTCATGGCGGCCCGCTTCGAGGTGTTCAACAGCGTGCTGTTGGGATTCCGCAACCCCGCAGCAGCCGCGCGGGCCACCCGGGTGCTGGCTGCGACGTCAGGCCCTCTGGCGGGAGTGGCTCATCGCCTGGGCTCATTGCTTCGCCCCGTCGCACCGGGTGGCGACGTGTTCACCGACGACAACGCGCCGGTGGAGGCCATGACCGATCAGGCGCTCCTCCAGTACCTGCAGCAGGGTGCCCCGGGGGCCTGAGACACCCGTGCGACACGGGCGGCCGCGGATCAGCCCGGGGTTCGGGACAGGCGGGCGTCCTCCGTGCCCTTCCAGCGGGCACGGATTCCCGAGGGGGCGATTCGCTCCACGCGCACCTCGGCCTGAACCCCCTGGGCGTCAAGGGCCTGGCGTGCGGCAGCGGCCACATCGGTCGCCGCACGGGGCGTCACCCACATGAGCATGCTGGGACCGGAACCGGAGATGGTCACGCCCAGCAGGCCGGGCATGGAGAGAGCCCTCAGGGCATCGATGCCGGGGCACAGTGCGGCGCGGTAGGGCTCGTGCAGGCGATCCGTGAGGAACTCGGGAATCTCGTCCACGTAGCCACGCTCAAGGGTGAGCAACAGGCCCGCGCTGGCCCCGATGGTGTAGGCGGCATCGGCCACGGGTACCCGTGCGGGCATGGCGCTGCGGGCCTCATCCGTCGACACCCGTCCCGGCGGCACCACGACAACCAGAGCCAAGCCGTCCGGCGGTGCCACACGCAGGGCCCGTGGGCCCGGCACAAGCGCCGTGATGCCGCCTTCCAGACAGGCGGCCGCGTTATCGCCGTGGCCCTCGAAGGCGATCGCACGGGCCAGCATGTCCGATGGCGTCCAGCGCAGGTCGCCGAGGGCATTCGCGGCCACGAGGCCGGCGCACACCGCAGCGGCGGATGACCCGAGGCCGCGGCCGAACGGAATGCGGTTACGACACTCAATCATTAGGCCGTCCAGGTCACCAATCCCCTCGGACAGGGCGACGCAGAGCAGGTTCGATGCGTCGGCGGGCACCTCGCCCGCGCCCTCACCCTCCACTTGAACCTGAAGGGGGCCGGGACGACGGGTGATCAGGACCTCGTTGGACAGGTCGAGCGCCAACGCCAGCACGTCGAAGCCCGGACCCAGGTTGGCCGATGTTGCGGGGGCGATGATGCTGAGGACCTCGGCCTCAGGCGCCATACAGGGCCTCCTCGGCGGCGGCGTAGCCCGCGGGCAGATTGATGACCTGGCCGCTCTGGGCGATGGCCGTGTCGGGATCCTTCAAGCCGTTGCCGGTGAGCACGCACACCCCGCGCTCGCCGGCCTGGAACCGGCTGGCGGCATGCGCCTTGATCAGGCCCGCCACGCTGGCCGCGGACGACGGTTCGCAGAACACGCCCTCAGTGGCCGCCAGCATGCGGTAGGCCGACAGGATCTCCTCGTCGGTGACGCTGTCCACACGGCCGCCCGAGGTCGTCATGGCCTCCATGGCCTGCTCTCCACGCACCGGGTTACCGATCCGGATCGCCGTGGCGATGGTCTCGGGGTTGGTCACGATCTCGCCGCTCACCAGCGGCGCGGCACCCGCGGCCTGGAAGCCCATGAGCCGTGGCAGCGACTGCGACCTGCCGGCGTCCCGATATGCCTGGAAGCCCATCCAGTAAGCCGACACGTTGCCCGCGTTGCCCACCGGGATGCACAGCACATCGGGGGCGTCGCCCAGGGCATCGCACAGCTCGAAGGCGCCGGTCTTCTGGCCCTCCAGCCGAAGCGGGTTGAGCGAGTTGACGAGCGCGATGGGGTGGTTGTCGCTCAACTGGCGCACCACACGCAGCGCATCGTCGAAGTTGCCGTCGATGGCCAGCACCTTGGCGCCATGGATGAGCGCCTGGGCAAGCTTGCCCAGCGCGATCTTGCCCCCCGGGATGATGACCGCGGCCGTCAGACCCGCGCGGGCGGCGTAGGCGGCGGCCGACGCCGAGGTGTTTCCGGTACTCGCGCAGATCACCGCGGTGGCGCCATCCTCCACGGCCTTCGAGATGGCCAGCGTCATTCCGCGATCCTTGAACGAGCCCGTGGGGTTGAGCCCCTCCAGCTTCACGTGAACGTCCAGACCAAGGAAGGCCGACAACCGGGGCAGGGGAACCAGGGGGGTCGCTCCCTCGCCCAGGCTCACCACCGGGGTGGCGTCGGTCACCGGAAGGAACTCCCGGTACCGCTCGATCAGGGGCTGGCCGCGAAGCCCGGTGGTGCTCACGACGAGGCCTCCCCGTTGCCCACCACATGAATCAGCACGGGCTCATCACGCACCTCCGGCAGGTCACGCAGCTGGCCGATGGCCGTGGTCACGCGTGACTCCAGACCCGGGTGCAGGATCATCACCAGACGCGCGCCCTCTCCCTCACCGCGCTGTAGCACCGTGAGGATCGATACGCCGCACTCCCCCAGCACCGATGCCACGCGGGCCAGTACCCCGGGCTGGTCGACAACCTCAAGCCTGAGGTAGAAGGCCGACTCCAGGCTGCCCTCCGCTGCCAGCGGTCGTTTGGCATCGGCCAGCGCATTGTGCAGGAACGAGCCCTGCTGGGTGCCCACGATCGACACCAGGTCGGCCACCACGGCCGATGCCGTCTCGATCCCGCCGGCGCCCGGCCCCACCAGCATGATCTGCCGGACGGTGGACGACTCCAGCAGCACCGCATTCTCGGATCCGCTCACCGAGGCCAGCGGGTGGTCCGAAGGAACCAGAGCCGGATGCACGCGCACGGCAACCGCCCCGTGGTTCAGGCGTGCCACACCGAGCAGCTTCATCACGAAGCCCAGCTGGTGAGCGATGTCCACGTCCTCGCCCTGCAGGCGGTCGATGCCCTCGAACGGCACATCATCGATCAGTACGCGGGTGTGAAAGGCGATGGAGGCCAAGATGGCCATCTTGGCCGCAGCATCCCCACCGCCCACGTCCTCGGTGGGGTCGGCCTCGGCATAGCCAAGGTCCTGCGCCTGCTTCAGGGCCTCGGGGTATCCCAGCCCGCTGCGGCGCATCTCGGTGAGGATGTAGTTCGTGGTGCCGTTCACGATGCCGGTGACGGCACCGATCTCGGCGGCCAGCAGCGACTCGCGCAGCACCTTGATCACGGGGATCGCCGCGCACACCGATGCCTCGAAGCGAATCTCGCTTCCGCCCTCCTCGGCGGCCGCCAGCAACTCGGGGCCATGGCGCGACAGGAGCTGCTTATTGGCCGTCACCACCGAGGTACCGCCGCGCAGCGCGCGCAGCAGCCACTCGCGAGGAGGGTCCACCCCACCCATCACCTCGACGATGATGCTCACGTCGGGGTCGCCCAGCACGGCCTCGGGGTCGGTCACCAGCGACGAGGGGTCCACTCCCGGGCGGGACACCGAGGTATCGCGCACCAGCACCGGCCCGATCTCGAAGCGGCGCCCGGTGGCGCGCTCGATGGTGTCTCCGGTCTCGGCGAGAATGCGCACCACCCCCTGGCCAACGGTGCCGCAGCCCAGAAAGCCGATGCGCACGACGTCGCTCATGCGTCCCTCCGCACCAGATCGGCGTAGGCCTCGCGGCGCACCACCACACGGGATTGGCCGTTCTCCACGAAGACCACCGCCGGGCGGGTCACGCCGTTGTAGTTGCTGGCCATCGCCACGCCGTATGCCCCGGTGGCGGGCAGGCAGATCAGATCGTCGGCCTCCAACGCCGGCAGGTCGGCCTCCTGGATCAGCACGTCGCCGCTCTCGCAGTGCTTGCCCACCAGGCGCAGGCTCTCGGTGGCCTCTGCCTCGGGGCGCTCGGGCAGGATGGCCTCATACACGGCGTCGTAGAGCATGGGGCGCATCAGGTCGCTCATGCCGCCATCCACGGCGGCGTAGCGGCGCACGCCCGGCACGTCCTTGGTGCCCGTGACCCGGTAGATCGTGAGTCCGGCACGGCCCACGATGCTGCGTCCCGGCTCCACCATCACGCGCGGGCGGGCGAGCCCGGCGATCTCCCACTCCGAGAACACGGCGCCCATCACGGTGTCCGCGTACTCCTCCACAGAGGGGGGCTCGTCGTCACGCGTGTAGGCGATGCCCAGGCCGCCACCCATGTCGACGATTCCCAGGTCGTCCCCACCGCATTCGGCCGCGAACCTGGCCAGCAGGCCGGCGGCAACCCGGTAGGCCGCGATCTCGAAGATCTGCGATCCGATGTGGCAGTGCAGCCCGGCCAGGCGAATGTTGTCCGACGCCCGCACCGCGCCCACGGCCTGGGCGGCGACCCCGCCCTCCAGCGAGAAACCGAACTTGCTGTCCAGTTGCCCGGTGGAGATGTACGAGTGGGTCGAGGGCTTCACCCCCGGGGTCACGCGCACGAGAACCTGAGGAGACGCCGCGCGCTCACCGGCAAGGCGATCGAGCAGGGCGATCTCGTCGAGGCTGTCCACCACGATCAGGCCCACACCGGCGTCGAGCGCCTCGCCAAGTTCCCTGGCGTCCTTGGCGTTGCCGTGCATCACGATCTTCTCGGCGGGGAAACCCGCGTGCAGCGCCATGAACAGCTCCCCGCCCGATGCCACGTCCACGCGCAGGCCCTCTGAATGCGCCATGCGCAGCAACGCCTGGGCCCAGAACGCCTTGCTGGCGTAGATGACCTCCGCCTGCGGGTCGTGGGTGCGGAATGCCGCCAGATACCGACTCATAGTCTCGCGCAGGAACCCGGCGTCGTAGACCACGAGGGGGGTGCCGTGTTCCTCGGCAAGCGCGACGAGGTCGCATCCGCCGATGGCGAGGTGGCCCTCCGGGGTGGTCGTGGCGGACGGCGGAAGGACCTGTGAAAGTGGCTGCATAGGCCGGGGGACGGTAGCAAAGAGCTCCCCCCGGGCATGGGGCCGCACCCCGGTACGCTGGTCCCGGATATGCCCCATCCCGCCACGACCATCACCCTGCCCTCGCGCGACGGGCGGGCGGTGCACGCGCTGCTGATCGCAGGCGCACCCGGCGCGCCCGGTGTGGTGGTGGTGCACGGCGCCGGCAGCCGCAAGGAGAACCACCTCGACTACGCCCAGCGCCTGGCGGCCGCCGATATGTGGGCGCTGATACCGGATCTGCGCGGCCACGGCGACACCGGGGGCGAGCCCGACGCGGGAATGCCCGGGGATCTCATGGCATCGCTGGACGATCTGTCGCGGCGTGGCGCGGGTGTACTGGGCGTGCGCGGGTCGTCCATGGGCGGGTTCCTCGCGCTGAACGCCGCGTCCCACTCCGGCGTGCGCGCCGTGGTGGCCATCTGCCCCGCGGCCCCCGAGTCCCTTGCTCGCCTGCTGCAGCACGACTGGCCGCTGTCCATGCCGTTGGAGGCCGCGACGTGGCGCGATGACGGCGTGGCCCGGGGATTCTGGCATGCCAGGGGCGATGAGATCGTGCCCTGGGGCGGCACGTTCCGACTCCACGGGGGCGCCCATCAGCCCAAGCACATGCGAATCGTGATGGGCGGGCATCACCAATCGCTGCAGCACGACCCGCGCATTCAAGCCGACACGGTGGAGTTCCTGCATGAGCACCTCTCGCGCTGACCCCCTCACGGCACTCGGCGCGGAGGTGGCCGACTGCACCATCTGCCCACGACTGGTGGCATGGCGAAAAGACGTCGCCGCCGTACCTCCCACCCGCTTTCGGGGACACGACTACTGGGCTCGGGGCGTGCCCGGGTTCGGCGATGACGACCCCTGGATGATCATCGTGGGTCTGGCCCCCGCCGCCCACGGCGCCAACCGCACGGGGCGCATGTTCACCGGTGACAGGAGCGCCGACTTCCTGGTGGCGGCCCTGCATCGTGCGGGGCTGGCCAGCCAGCCCACATCCGACTCGCGCGATGACGGCCTCTCCCTCATCGGCTGCCGAATGACGGCCGTGGTGCGCTGCGCCCCACCCGACAACAGGCCCACTCCGGATGAACGCGATCGCTGCACGCCATTCCTGGCCCGAGAGATTCAGCTGTGCCCCAACGCCACGGTCGTCCTTGCGCTGGGGGCCTTCGCCTGGAACGGCGTACTGCGGGTTCTGGGCAGCCCCCGCCCGAAGCCCCGGTTCGGACACGGGGCCGAGGCCCACGTGGCCGGCCGCCTGCTTCTTGGTACCTACCACCCCAGCCAGCAGAACACCTTCACGGGTCGGCTCACGCCGGACATGCTCGATGCCGTGCTGCAGCGCGCACGCACCATCAAAACAGCGTGAGGGCCCGGAGCGGAATGGTCCGCACCCGGGCCCTCGGACGGTGACGGCAGTGGTGTGGCGAGGGAGCAAGATCGCTCAGGCCCCCCGGCTGCAGCTGCTCATCAGGGGAATCGCTCCCTAGCTACCGCCACCTGCGCAACTATGGTCTGCGTTTATTTGGACCACCTCCTCTCCGCGTTGAGGTGATCTTATGCCCACCCTCGGACGGTCGAACCCGTGCCGTCCACCCCCGCAGACCATCGGCGCGGAGAGCGGCGGAGATCGAACCAGCTGGCCGACGGAACCTCCGGCGGGCGGGAATCCGCTCGGCCCAGCCAGCAACCCTCCGAGCCGTCGGCCTCCCGGAAACCGCCGACTCGATGGGCGCTGCCGAATGCGCACGCTCTTCACCAACCGAGCGATCGCGGTGCTCTTCGTCTTCCCCCGGGTCGTGATCTTCCGGGTGCCCCTGCTCAGCGCCATGGTGCAGCGGACGGTGCGCGTGGCGTCCCTGCCCGTGATGGCGCAACTCCCCTTGGCCACGACACGCGTGCGTGGCATTCTCGCGCGCGCCCGGTGCTTGTGGCGGCCTGCGCTGGTGGCGCATGCGGACACGCCGGTGGCGCCCTTCAGGTCAGAGCGTGGACAGCACCTCGCGCAGGGCGGCCAACACCGTGGTGAGCTCGTCGCCCGTGATGACCAGCGGCGGTAGGAAGCGCATGGTGCGGGCCGAGGTGTTGTTCACCAGGAAGCCGCGGTCGAGCATGGCCTGCACGCCGGCGGCGGCGTTGTCGGCCGGCAGGTCGATGGCGCACATCAGCCCGCGGCCGCGGGCCTCGGTGGCCAGGCCCTCGTCCACCAGGGCCTGCAGGCCAGCGAGGAATCGAGCACCCTCGCGGCGCACGTGGTCCTGAAGGGCCGGATCGACAAGGACCTTGCAGGCGGCGAGCGCGGCGGCACAGGCCAACGGGCTGCCGGCGAAGGTGGACCCATGGTCGCCCGGCTGGAAGGTGTCGTCGATTCCCGGCCGGGCCGTGATGGCGCCGATGGGGAACCCGCCACCCAGGCTCTTGGCCAGGCACATCACGTCCGGCTCGATGCCGTAATCCTGATACGCGTACAGCGGTCCCGTGCGCGCCATGCCGGTCTGGATCTCGTCAACGATCAGCAGGGCACCGTGCCGGTCGGCCAGGTCGCGGGCCAGGTGCACGAACGACTCGTCAAGCGGATACACGCCGCACTCGCCCTGCACGAGTTCGATCGCGATTGCACACGCGCGGTCGGTCACCGCCGCGCGCAGGGCGTCGTGGTCGTTCCTGTTCACGTGGGTCACACCCGGCACGAGGGGCTTGAAGGCCTCCTGCTTACCGGGCTGCCCGGTCAGGGACAATGCTCCGTAGGTGCGGCCGTGGAAGCCGTCCATGAGCGCGACCACCTCGGTGCGCTCGGGGCCACCACGCTTGCGTGCCAGCTTGAAGGCGGCCTCGGCGGCCTCGGCGCCGGAGTTGCAGAAGAACACCCGGCCGCCCATGGAGGTGTCGCGGATCCACTCGGCCAGCGCCACCATGGGCTCCGTGTAATAGAGATTCGACGTGTTGATGAGCGTGCCGACCTGATCACGAATGGCCGCCACCACGTCGGGGTGGCAGTGCCCCACGTTGGTCATCGAGATGCCGGCCATGCAGTCCAGGTAGCCGCGACCCTCGGGGTCGAAGAGCCACGCGCCCTCGCCGCGCACGAACTGCACCTGAGACCGACCGTAGTTCGCCATGAGCGCGCGCTGCTCGCGCTCGACCATCTCCTGGGGGATCACGTGGCAGTGACCTTGGTGCCAAGGCCCTCCTCGGTGAAGAGTTCCATCAGCACGGAATGCGCCACGCGACCGTCCACGATCTGCGCGGCCTCCACCCCACCCTTCAGGGCGTCGCGCACGGCGGAGAGCTTGGGGATCATCCCCGAGTCCACGGTACCCGAGGCCAGCATGGCCTCCACGTCGCTGAGGGAGCACTGGCTGATCAGGCTGCCCTTGTCCTCGAAGTCGCGATACACGCCCTCGACATCGGTGAGGAACAGCACGCGCCGGGCACCCAGGGCCGCGGCGAGTGCTCCGGCAACGGTGTCGGCATTGATGTTGTAGCTCTGGCCATCGCCATCGACGCCCACGGACGCCACGACCGGCACGAAGTCGTCCAAGCGCGTGAGAAGCGTCGGGTCGATGTGCTCGACGTCGCCGACGAAGCCCAGGTCGGCATCCTCGTGCTCGGCCTTTCGCGCGCGGATCAGGTGGCCGTCGTCGCCCGACAGGCCCACGGCGGAGACACCCGCCACCTGCAGCTGGGCCACGATCTCCTTGTTGATCTTGCCCACGAGGACCATCTTCACCAGCTCCATCGTGGGAGCGTCGGTCACGCGCAGTCCGCTGACGAACTTGACCTCAAGGCCAAGGCGATCCGAGTAATGCGAGATGTCGCGGCCGCCACCGTGCACCACCACGGGGTTCAGCCCCACGAACTTGAGCAGCGCGATGTCGCGGGCGAACGACGCCTTCAACTCGGGCTTCGTCATCGCCGCGCCACCGTACTTGACCACGATCGTGGCACCGGCGAACTCGCGGATATACGGGAGGGCCTCCAGCAGCACCCCCACCCGCGCCTCGACCTCGGCCCGCTCGGGAAGATCTATGCGGTTCGTCTCGCTCATCGCCGCGGGACGGTATCAGCCGGGCGTCACGAGCCCCCTGCTCGGAGCGGGTTTCACGGGCCCGCAGCAGATGAGCCCGACGCGACCGCCTGATCCTGCAGGCCGTTGTCGTCCAGAGACACCGCGAGGGACCCCACGGGCTCGATCGCCGCCAGCCACGTCGCCCCGGCCATCTTCTTCTCTGCCATCGGAGCGCCGCGAACACCGGGGTGTTGAGCGGCGGAAGCACCACGCAGGGGCGTGCGAAATCCTCACGCGTCTCACTCGGGTGATCCATGACGAATCGTGAATCGTCGTGAGGGCCGTTCTTGACCGCACCATCTCCACGTTGGGGCATTCGATTCCCGTCTCCACGCGCATAGGCCCTCGTGCAACCAGCGCCCAGAGGGTGAAGAACGCGTTCGCGCTGGCGTTCTGATACCGGCGCGGAGGGCGGCAACCATGCCGAACCGAACCTGGGCCTCCACCCAGGTCGCGCTGGCGCGGTCGCGGAGGGAGGTCGTGCCGACGACATCGTCGGGTGCAGGCACAGGCGCGTCCGCTCCGATCACCGCGCCCACCCGATGGGGACGGGAGCTGTCGGATCACATGCAGGCACTCCCCGAGGCAGGCTATTGCGCGTACGCGTACCGCTTCCGTCACGACCGTGCAGGGTCGCGCGCAGCCCGGTGCCAGGGGCCGCACATCACGCTGAACTACGTGCGGTAGTCGGCGTTCACGGACACGTAACCGTGCCCGAGGTCGCTGGCGAAGAGCTCGGCCCAGCCGCTGCCCCGGCCAAGCCCCACCTGGATCTCGTACTCGGGGCGGGCCATCACCTCGACAATGCCCAGGCCCTCGGGGTGCACGCCGTCGAAGGCGAGGGACAGGTCCACGTGGCCACCGCTCTGGGCCAGGGCCTGGCCCACGGCCTGGCTCACCCGGCCCCAGTTCGCGTCGCGCCCGTACACCGCCGTGCGCACCAGGGCGCTCTCCCCCACCGCCCGTGCCACGCGCTCGGCCTCGCCGTCGTCGCGCGCGCCATCCACGATCACCCGGACGGCGTGCTCGGCACCCTCGCCATCCTTCACCATCAGGATCGCGAGGTAGCGGCACACGGCTCGCAGGGCGTCCGCAAAGGCGGCGAGCTCGTCGCCCCCCAGTGGCGGGCCCTCGCCGTTTGCGATCACCAGCAGCGTGTCGCTGGGGCTCATCTGGCCATCCACGCTGATTCGGTTGAAGCCGCGATCGGCCGCGTGCTTCGTGGCCCGGAACAGATCGTCGGGCAGCACGCAGGCGTCGGTGGTCACGTAGGCCAGCATCGTGGCCATGTCGGGGCGGATCATCCCGGCGCCCTTGGCGGCCGCGCCGATGGTCACCTGATCGCCCGAGGGCAACACGAGACGGAAGGTGCCGCCCTTGGCGAACAGGTCCGTGGTGCGGATGGCCTCGCCGAAGGCCGCGCCCCCATCGGCCGCGAGCACGGAGGCAGCGGAGTCCACGCCGTTGGTGACCACCTCGATGGGCAGGCGGTCGCCGATGGTGCCGGTGGAGCACACGGCAAGGCTGCCGATGGGCAGGCCCGCGGCAGCGGCAGCCGTATCCCCCATCGTCCGGGCATCGGTCACGCCCTGGTCACCCGTTGCGGCATTGGCACAGCCGCTGTTCACCACCACGCCGCGCAGCCCACCCGGGTTCAGCGAGCGCGTGTACACCACGGCCGCCGAGGGCAGAGCGCTCGGGGTGTCCACCAGGGCCGACGCCGTCGGGCGGTCGCTCACGAGGATTCCCAGGTCCAGCGCGCCATTGGGCTTGAGGCCCGCCGCAACGCCCGCAGCACGGAAGCCCGATGGCGCCGTCACCCCGACCCCCTCCACCTTCGTGAGGCCTGCGGGCGCGCCGATCCAGTCCGTACGCTCCACGGGGGCCCAGTCGCTCAGAGCAGACCCTCGGTCTCGGGCACCCCGGCCATGAGGTTCAGGTTCTGCACGGCCTGGCCGGCGGCGCCCTTCATCAGGTTGTCGATCACGCCGAAGGCCACAAGGCGCCCGGACGCGGGGTCGAGCATGGGGCACACCTGCGCGAAGTTGGTGCGCTGCACGGCGCGCATACCGGGGGGCTCGTCCACGACCTCCACGAATAGGTGGTCGGCATAGAAGTCCACGTAGGTCTGGCGAAGGTCGTCTGCATGCGGCACGTCGCCGTCAATGCGTGCGTAACACGAGGCCAGCAGGCCGCGGTCCACCGGCACCATATGTGGGGTGAACAACACCGACGCGCCGATCTGCTGGGCGATCTCCGGCGTGTGCCGGTGGCTCAGCACCTTGTAGGCGCGCACGCTGTCGGCCACCGACGAGTAGTGAACGTCGGGCGTGGGCGTGCGACCGGCGCCGCTCGCGCCGCTCTTGGCGTCAACAACGATGTCGGTCAGGCGGCCGCGCATGGGCAGCATGGCCAGCAGTGACGCCATGGGGTAGCAGCCGGGGTTGGCCACCACGCGCGCGGTGCGAATGGCATCACGGTTGATCTCGGGCAGGCCGTAGACGGCCTCGGCCAGCAGGTCCGGCCGGGGGTGCGTGAACCCATACCACTCGGGGTACTGCGCGGGGTCGTTCAGGCGGTGGTCGGCGGACACGTCCACCACGCGCACACCGCGGTCAACGAGATCCGACACCACGGCGGCGGCCTCGGCATGCGGGTAGCACACGGCGGCGAAGTCGCCCTGCCCCACTCCGGCGAGGTCGAACTGCTGCAACACGGCGTCCACCCGGTACTCGGGCGCCACATCAACGACGCGCCTGCCGACGTCGGACCGCGCCGTCACCTGACCCAGGGTGAAGTGCGGATGGGCGTCGAGCAGCGCCGCCAACTGCGCGCCCGCGAACCCCGCCGCCCCGATGACGTGGACGGTGCTCATGACCTCAGCTGGGCGCCCAGCTGGCTGGCAAGCGCCGAGACCGCCCCATCGGTGACCGCGTCGATCTCATCATCCGTGAGCGTACGGCCGGGCTCGGCGATCTTCACGCGAACGGCAAGGCTCACGTGGCCCCGGGGCACCTGATCACCCTCGTAGCGGTCGAACACCTCCGCGCCCTGCACCAGATCGCCCCCGGCCTCGCGTACCACGGCAAGCACGTCGGCCGCGGGCACGGCGCGGGGCACCACCACCGCCAGGTCACGTGTGGAGACGGGAACCGAGACCAGGTCCACATAGCGACGCGGCTGCGACGGCCGCGCCTCGACCAAGGCCGACACGCTGAGCGACACGGCCACGACGGCTCCCTTCACATCGAAGGCGCGCAGAACCAGTGGGTGAACCTCGCCCGCCCAACCCAGAACCACGTCACCGGCGGTGATGAGAGCCTGGCGAACCGGATGCAGGTAGGGCTGGGACGAGCCCGACGCGGCAGCGGCGACAAGCCCGGCCCCACGCGCCAGAGCGATGCCCAGGCCGGTGGCCGACCACACGTCGACGTCGCTCGGCGCCTGCCGCCATCCCCGGGCGCCGGGTGCGCCGAACAGCACCGCGGTGATCTCCTCGGGCTCATCGGCCAGGCCATCAGCGGCGGGAATGTACGTGCGGCCGATCTCGAAGATGCCACCATCCGTGCGCTGGTGGTGCTGATTGCGCTCCACCGCACGCAGCAGGCCCGGGATGAGCGAGCGACGCATCACCGCCATCTCGTCCGACAGCGGGTTCGACAGGCGCACCAGGTGGCGCCGCGCGTCGTCGGCGGGCAGGTTCAGGCGGTCGGCGTCGACATCGCTCACGAAGCGGTAGGTGATGGCCTCGGACAGACCGAGGTCAGCCGCCTGACGCGCCAGACGACGAACCACCGACTGCTCGGGCGACAGGCGCGCGCGCGCCCTCACCCGCGGAAGTTCGGTGGGGATGCGGTCAAACCCATAGACGCGCCCGACCTCCTCGATGAGATCGATCTCACGGGTCAGGTCGCCGGTTCGATGCCAGGGCACGTGCACGACGTGGGCATCCGGGCCCGGCGTCACCGTGCAGCCCAGGCGCTCAAGGATGCCCGCGCTGTCGGCGGAGGGAATGTCCACGCCCAGAATGTGCATCACCCGTGAGTGGCGCAGCGTGATGGGATCGGGCGCCGCGGCCCGCTCGTGGGCGTCCAGAACGCCCGGCACCAGCGTGGCGTCGGCCAGCTCGTGCAGCAGACGGCAGGCAATGGCCATGGCCACGGGCGGAAGCTCGCGGGGCTGACCCTTCTCAAACCGTGCGCTCGACTCCGTGCGAAGGCCCAGGCTCAGGGAGCTGCGGATGATCGCCGGACCATCGAAGGTGGCGGCCTCGAGCAGCACGCGGGTGGTGCCCTCATGCACCTCGGCGAACTCGGCACCGAAGATGCCGGCGATCACCGCGGGCCTGTCGGCATCGGCGATCACGAGGTCGCCGCTCGACAGCCTGCGCTCCTGGCCATCGAGCGTGGTGATCCTCTCGCCGTCACCTGCCCGACGCACCACGATGGACGGGCCGGCAAGGCGGTCGAGGTCGAAGGCGTGAAGCGGCTGGGCCGTGAGCAACATGACGTAGTTGGTCACGTCCACGACGTTGTTGATGCTGCGCATGCCAGCCGACTGCAGGCGGGCCGTCAGCCATGCGGGCGAGGGACCCACCACCACGTCGACCAGCACCCGGGCCATGTAGCGCGGGCACAGATCCGCGGCCTCCACCGTCAGGGAGACGTGGTCGCCCACCTGACCCGGGCCGTCCTCGGGCGGCAGGGTCACGTCCAGGTCCATCAGGGCGTCACCCGTGATGGCGTGCACCTCGCGGGCGATGCCGTAGATGCCCTGGCAGTCACCGCGGTTGGGTGTGAGCTCCAGTTCGAGGATGGTGTCGGACCCGGGCAGCACATCGAGAATCGGCGTGCCCGCCGCCAGATCGTCCGGCAGCACCATGATGCCCTCGGACGTCTCGGCCAGTTCCAGTTCGCTTTCCGACAGCACCATGCCCAGGCTCTCCACGCCCCGCAACGTGGCCGTGCCCAGCGTCTGTCCCCCCGGCATCACGGCTCCCGGCAGTGCCACGGCCACGGTCTGGCCGGCGGCCACATTGGCCGCACCGCACACGATCTGGCGCGGGGTCTCGTCGCCGGTGTCCACCGACAGCACCCACAGGCGGTCGGCATCCGGGTGCTGATCGGCGGTGAGCACCTTGCCCACGCGGAAGGCCTCACGGTTGCCCTGGGTCGCCGGAATGCCGCGGGTCTCCACGCGCTCCACGGCGGTGCCCGTGGCGGTCAACCGGGCGGCGAGATCCTCGTCCGTCAGGGTGGTGTCCACGTACTCGCGTAGCCACGAGAGGGGCAGCTTCATGCGAACTGCTCCAGGAAGCGCAGGTCTCCCTCGTACAACAGGCGGATATCCGAAATGGAGTGGCGGATCATCGCGATGCGATCCAAACCGAATCCGAACGCGAAGCCGGTCCACCGCTCAGGGTCGTACCCCACGTTGCGGAACACGTTGGGGTCGACCATTCCGGCACCTGCGACCTCCAGCCAGTCGGTGCGCCCACGGCGGTCGGTCCAGGTCACGCTCACATCCACCGAGGGCTCGGTGAACGGGAAGAAGTGCGGGATCACCCGCACGTCGCGATCGCCCAGGAGTTCGCGCAGGAAGTGCGTGATGGTGCCCTTGAGGTGCGCGAACGACAGCCCCTCGTCCACGGCGAGCCCCTCCACCTGATGGAACATCGGGCTGTGCGTGGCGTCGACGTCGTCGCGGCGATACACGGTGCCCGGCGCGATGACGTACACCGGTGGTGGCCCGGACTGCATCGTGCGGATCTGTACCGGCGACGTCTGGGTGCGAAGCAGCACGTCGTCGGCGCCATCGATGAAGAAGGTGTCGCTCTCCGAGCGCGCCGGGTGGCCGTCGGGTGTGTTGAGCGCGGTGAAGTTGTTGTAGCCGGTCTCCACCTCGGGGCCGTCTGCCACGGCGTATCCCATGCCGAGGAAGATCTCCTCCACCTCCAGACGTACCTGGGTGATGAGATGAAGTGCGCCCAGCGGGTGGATATCACCCGGAAGGGTCACATCGGCGGTGTCGGCCTGCAGCACGGCGCCCATTGCATTTGCCTCGAGGGCCTGACGGCGCTCGTCAAGGGCGGCCTCGATGGCCCGGCGGGCGGCGTTGCCCTCCTTGCCCACCCGACCACGCTCGGAGGGATCCAGTGAACCAATCGAGCCCAACAACTCGGTGAGCGGGCTCTTGCGGCCCAGGTACCGCACCCGAGCACCCTCAAGGGCGTCGAGATCGCCTGCGGAAGAGGCGGCGGCGATGGCCTCTCGGGCCAGCGCATCAAGATCGGGAATGCGGCTCATGACCGCGGCATCCTAATGGACGGCGGGCGCCTCACCGGCGACGCTGCGCTGACGCAGCCGCTCGGCGAGTAGGGCGGCGCCCGCCGCGGCCACGTTGAGCGACTCGGCCCCGTCGCCCTGCGGGATGGTGATCTCCACAACCTCCATGGTGCCGCGCATCTCCTCGATCACGGGGCCCAGCCCGCTGCGCTCGGCGCCGAGGGCCAGCACGGTGGGCACGGTGAGATCGACCTCCCACGGAGGTGCGCCACCGTGCGCCACGGCCGCCGCAATGCGAAAACCCTCGCGAGTGGCGAGGTCGGCGGCACGCACCCCCTCGAGCACCGGCAGGGCGAAGGTGGCTCCCATGGCGGCACGGACGGCACGCGGGTGGGCGGAATCGGCCGATCCCGGGCCGAGCGCCAGCCAGTCGGCCCCGAGCGCGGCGGCGGTACGTACGAGGGTCCCCACGTTGCCGGGATCCGCCACACCTGCGAGGTACACGCCGATGTCGGGCGGCATCGCCACGGTGCGGAAGTGGTATGGGCCCGGCTGGGGGAATACCCCGATGATGCGCGGCGGCTGGGCGAGCGTGCTCACCGTGCCGAGAAGGCGCTCGGGCACGGCATAGCGCTCGGCAAGCCCCTCGGTCGCGATCAGGCGCGGGTCATCGGGCGCCACGCGCTCATCGTCCACCAGCAGCAGGACCGGCTGCACTCCGCGATCCAGCGCAGCCTGCACCACGTCCTCTCCCTCGGCAACCAGAAGGCGCTCCTCGCGACGCGCGCGCTTCTGCTGCAGGCGCCGCACGTGCTGCAACGCGACGTTCTTGTGCGACGTGACGCGGCGGAGCGGCGCCTGGCCGCTGCCGCCGCGTCGGTCGTCTGCGGTTCCGGCCCCGGAGGTCAGGCGGCCGCGCGGGCGTCCGCGGCCCGCGCGCACAGCCCTGCGAAGTGCTCGGGCTCATGCACGGCGAGGTCCGCGAGCATCTTGCGGTCCAACTCGATGCCGGCGATACCGAGGCCGTGGATGAACTCGCCGTAGGTGAGGCCGTTCAGGCGGGCGGCCGCGTTGATGCGTGCGATCCACAGGCGACGGAAGTCGCGCTTGCGGACCCGGCGGTCACGGTAGGCATAGTTGCCCGACCGCTGCACCTGCTCCTTCGCGCGGCGGTACGAGGTGTGCTTCGTACCCCAGTAGCCCTTGGCCTGAGCCAGTACCTTGCGGCGCTTCTTGCGCGCCGAAACCGAACGCTTGACGCGAGCCATCTAGCGCCTCCCCAGGAGCCGGAGAATCGCCGGGCGGTCGACCTCTGCAATGGAGGACGGGCGCTTGATCGCGCGGTGGCGCTTCCCGGAGACGTTCTCGAGGTTGTGTCGGAGCCCCGAATGCACGTACATGATCTTGCCCTTCCGCGTGACGCGGAAGCGCTTCGAGGCCGACTTGTTTGTCTTCATCTTGGGCATCTGGGGAAACCTTCTCGTCAGGAGGGTGCTGCGGCCTCGGTGGCGGTCTCTGCGGGTGCATCCCCGGTGGAGGGTGCGACCCCACCGTCGTCCTTGGGGGTCTGACCCACTGCCGGTGCCTTGTGCGGAGCCAGCATCATGATCATGTTGCGTCCGTCAAGGTTCGGGCGGCTCTCGATGAGTGCCAGGTCCTGCACCTCTTCGGCCAGCTTGAGGAGGATTGCCTCCCCACGCTCCGGATGAATGAGCTCACGCCCACGGAACATGATTGTGACCTTTACCTTGTCCCGATTCTTGAGGAACCGGAGCACATGGCCCTTCTTGGTGTCGTAGTCGTGCGGATCGATCTTGGGCCTGAACTTGATCTCCTTGATGGTGATCGTGCTCTGGTGCTTGCGCGCCTGCTTGGCCTTCTGCTCCTGCTCATACCGCCACTTGCCGTAATCCATGATCCGGCACACGGGCGGACGACCCTCAGGGGCAACCTCGACCAGGTCGAGGTTCTGTCCCAAGGCGATCTCCAGGGCGTCCTGGGTGCGCATCTCCCCCCGGTTCTCACCCTCCTCATCAATGAGGCGGATGGTCTCAACACGGATCGCTTCGTTGATGCGAGTTGAGGGCCCGGCGGGTGGGCGAGTGTCTGGGCCGCGCCTAGGTGGCACGAACTACGGGCGTCGTCAGGCGAGCCCCTCCTGAGGTACGAGGCGCAAGGCGCCCGGTGTGCGGAAATGGAAGTCCATGGCGATCAGCCCGCACCAGTGCAGGCGCGGGCACAATAGCAGGAGATCCCGCGCGGGCCGGGTGGGCTGCCGTCCGCCGGGTGCGCGACCATCCATGCATGCCCGAGGTACTACTCGCGGGGCGCAGAGTGCCCTACATCCTGGTGCGCAACCGCCGCTCCCGCCACCTGCGCATGACGCTCACGCCGACGGGCCTCAGGGTATCGGCGCCTCCCCGGCTGGCCCAGGTCGAGGTGGAGCGTGCGCTCCTCTCGAAGGAGCGCTGGCTGCTACGGCATGCGGACATGCTGGACCCCGCGGCTCCCATTCCCCTGCACGACGGAGCCTTCCTGCCGTTCCTGGACGGCTCCGTGGAGCTCGGGGTCCGGCAATCGCAGCGCCCATCGGTGCGATTCCGTGCCGAGGAGGGCCGAATGATCGTGGCAGCACCCGATTCCGACGCCGTGCGTGCCCTGGTGGAGAAGGCCTACCGGGATGCCGCGCGGGGATGGCTGGGCGTCATGTGCGGGCACCACGCGGCGCGCATGGGCGTGGCACACGGGAGGATCAGCGTGCGCGACCCGTCGACCCGATGGGGCTCATGTTCCGCCCGCGGCAGCCTCTCGTTCAGCTGGAGACTGATGATGGCCCCGGCGCGCGTGGCGGAGTACGTGGTGGTTCACGAACTGGCCCATCTGGTGCACATGGATCACTCCCCCGCCTTCTGGGCGGTGGTTGCGCGGGCCGCGCCGGACCATGCCGCCGACGTGGCATGGCTCCGAGGACACGGCCCGTGGCTCGCCCGTGCCCCGGGGCACGGACCACGGCCGGCCGCGCCGGCCTGAGGCGCGATCAGGGGGAGAACTGCACGAAGGCGTCAACCACGCCGGGTACCTCATCGCGGATGCGATGGCGCACACGCCCCCCGAGGTCGTGCGCCTGGGCGAGAGGCATGTCGGGGCCAAGGGCCAGCCTGACGTAGGCCACCACACCCTCACCGATGCTCACCAGGCGCACCTCGTGCGGGTCCGCGCCGCATTCGGCCAGCGCCACGGCCCGAATCGCATGCTCCGCCCGCACGTCGTCGGCCACCTCGCGGCCGGCATCCGGATGCCCGAGTGGCTCCACATGCGTATGCACCCGCGTCACGGCCGGTACGTCCCGCCTCACGGCATCGTCCACGGCCCGCGCCACAGCGTGCGCCTGTCCCAGAGGCGTGGCCGGTGGCAGCTTCAGATGCAGGGACGCCTCGGTCTCGCCGTCCAGATGGAGAATCCGCACGTTGTGCACCTCGCGCACCCGGGCCACGGCATGCGCGGACGCCAGCACGCGCTCGGCCAGGTCGGTGTCGTCACGCTCACCGGGTTCCACATGCACCACCACGTCAACATCGGGCACGGCGGCCTCGATGGCCTCCTCCACGGCATCGGCGACGGCGTGAGCACGCCCGACGGCTTCGGCGGGCGGCACACCGATGACAACGTCGGCGAACGTGCGCGGCCCGGCCGATCGCATGCGCAGGCGCCGCAACTCCACCTCCGGGCCCAACCCCTCCACGGCGGCAAGGGCGGCGGCCTCCTTTTCGTGGGGAACGCGATCCATGAGCACCTCCACGTTCTCGTGCATCAGGCGACCGGCCGCCACCATGACCAGCGCGGACACGAAGAGCCCGGCCACCGCGTCGGCGACGGGGAGGCCCGCGCGAACGAGCAACAAGCCGATCAGCACCGCGGTGGTGCCCGCGAGGTCGCTCGCGAAGTGCAGAGCGCTGGCCGTCAGGGCCGCGCTCTTGTGCGCCCGGGCCGCGCGACGCAACGTAACCGTGCGCCCCACGTCAACGGCCATCACGACCAGCGTCACGGCGATCGTCCACCAGGCGGCGTCCACCTGTCCCCCGCCGGAGATGATTCGCTGGATGGCCACGATCGCAATCCAGATGCTGACCAGCACGAGCACCGCACCCTCCGCCAGGGCGGACAGGTGTTCCGCCTTGGCGTGGCCATAGGCATGGGTGCGATCGGCCGGGCGGGCCGCGACGCCCAACGCGAAGAAGGCGAGCAGAGCGGCCACCAGGTCGGTACCCGAGTGGATGGCCTCGGAGATGAGACCCAGGCTGCCGGATGCCAGGCCCGCGCCCAGTTTGAGCGCGATGAGGGCGATGGCGGCCGCGATGGAGACCAGGGCAACCCGGCGCGAGGCGGACAGACGCGGACCGGATGCGTGTACGTGGGGTGCGCCCATGGACGGTGGATCATGCCACCCGGTATGCCGCTCCACGGCGTGCGCTTGCCTGCGTACCCGAGGCCGCTTACGGTGACGGGATGCTTCAGGGAATCCACCATGTCACCGCCATCACCGGCGATGCACCCGGCAGCGTGCGATTCCACGCCGGCGTGCTCGGGCTGAGGCTCGTGAAGAAGACCGTGAACCACGATGAGCCGGGCGTGTATCACCTGTATTTCGGCGACGAGGACGGACGCCCGCGCACCCTCCTCACCTTCTTCGAGGTCCCCGGGGCGGCACCCGGGCAGCCCGGCGGAGGCATGTTCCACGGCGTGATCTGGCGCGTGCCCAGCACGACATCGCTGGACTTCTGGGAGACGAGACTCCACGACCACCAGGTGGCCATGGAGCGTAGCGACGAGCGTCTGCTGCTGCACGACCCCGAGGGGCTCGTGCACGTGCTGGTGGCCGGCGGCGAGTTGCACGACGACCGACCGGCGGCGGCAGCCGGGGTGCCCCGGGAGCATGCGCTGCGCGAGATCATCGGCGTCGACGCCCTCTCGATGGCGCCCGAGCGCAGCCGTGCGGCGCTGGTGGAGGGCCTCGGCATGGCCGATCTGGGCGGTGTCATCGCCTGCGGAAGTGGCGATCACGTGGGGCGAGTGCGGGTGCATCCCGAGGTGATGTCGCGCGGGATGTCCGGCGGCGGCACGATTCACCACGTGGCGTTCGCCTGCCCGGACGCCGATCACCGTGTGTGGCGGAGCCGCCTTGACGAGAGGCGGCTGGGGCCCACACAGATCGTGGATCGCATCTACTTCCGATCGATCTACGTGAGGGAACCGGGTGGCCTTCTGGTGGAGGTGGCGAGCATGGGGCCCGGAATGGCAGCCGACGAGGACCCCGACACGTTGGGCGAATCGTTGGCCCTGCCAACATGGCTTGAGCCCCACCGCGAGGCCATCGGGGCGCGCCTGACTCCCCTCCACAACCCACGAGCGACGCACTGACCGCCGTGGTTCACGCCCCGGCGGGTGACCTCCCCACGCTGCTCCTGCTGCACGGCCGTGAGGGTTCAGAGCACGACCTGCCGGGCATGGCCGCGGCGGTGGCCCCTGGCTGGGGCGTCATCGCCCCCCGCGGCCCCGAGCACGAGGGCGACGGATTCGCGTGGTTCCGGCACCGGACCATCGGCGTGCCGGTGATCGAAAGCCTTGATCTGAGAATGCAGGAGACCGCCGAGGTGGCCGCGGGGTTGGCCCGCGATGCCGAGGTGCGCCTGCCGATGGTGGCGGTGGGGTTTTCCAATGGCGGGATGATGGCGGGGGCCCTGGGATGCGCACGGCCTGATCTGGTGGGCGCGGTCGCCCTGCTGTCGAGCTCCTACCCCCTGCCCGCCCACGTGTACGCGCTGGGGGGAATGAGTGGCATGCCCGTGATCGCCCTGTCGGGCGGTGCGGACCCCTTTCACACCATTCGGGTGCATCAGGCCGGGGTGGATGCCTACCGGTCCGCGGGGGCCCGGGTGGCGGAGCACGTGGATGCCTCGGGCGGCCACGGCGTGACCCGGGAAAACGCCGACCTGCTGGGAGAATGGCTGCTGGCCCTGACCCAGACGTGACGCCGGGCCGGGAGCGTCCGAGGCACGTCCTACTCTACGAACATGCGTTCGCATCGAGAGACGACACGCCGCGTAGGCGGCGCACAGTTAAGGCTCGTGGCCACCACGGACGAGGTGACGTCACCGGGACCGCCCCGGCGTCGCCGCGGCCCTCGACCGGGGCGCAACCTGCGAATGGCGGAGCGTCTGGACGCCATCGCCGTTGAGGCCCAGCGTGACGCCGCGGAGGCCGTGATGGCCCATGACGACGTGAGCGCGCGCGAGGCGCTGGAGCGAGCATCGGCCGCGCGGCGCGCGGCGGCACTGCTACGAGCTGGCCCGAGCGGCGTGCGAGACCTGATGGCCTCCTAGCCAGCCACTCCGGGAATCCACACGTAGGTGCAATTGAGACACCGGCGCACGTCCTGGCCGATGTCCTCGGATTCGGTCCCGTGGCACGTGGGGCAGCGTGGAGGCCGAGGGTCGCCGTCGGGGTTCTGTGTGGTGCTCACGCTCGCGACGCTAGCGGGTGAAAGCTT
>Ga0082335_1003542_pt1 | contig 25498 bp, 24 predicted proteins | sample Subgrocontami58m_FD_72375 | JGI IMG/M metagenome (GOLD analysis project Ga0082335, IMG submission 72375) | Subsurface groundwater microbial communities from S. Glens Falls, New York, USA - GMW37 contaminated, 5.8 m (SPADES assembly) (version 2) ...
GTCATAGTACTATGGAGGCTATAGCACCGATGTTCTCATATGCACTATGTGCGTTTGGCCGGACTTTTTGAAGCGTCCAAACGCTCCCGTTTCGAGGTAATATCATGCTCCAGATTCAGGAAATCAAGTTGGCCGACCTACATCCCTGGGAAGAGAATCCGAGGTTAAATGAGCATGCGGTTGACGCGGTATCTGAAAGCATACGGTCCTTCGGTTTTAACGTTCCAATAATCTGTGATCAGAACTTAACAATTGCAGCGGGGCACACTCGTTGGAAAGCAGCCCAAAAGCTAGGGATAGTGAAAGTACCGGTAATAATGGTAGAGATGACTGACGCCCAAAGGCGTGCTTTCTCGGTTGCCGACAACAAAGTGGCTGAAATTGCGGACTGGGACTTTCCGAGATTGCGAGATGTGCTCCAGGAGCTTCGATCCGAAGACTTTGATATTAAGACTCTAGGTTTCAGCGACGAGGAGATCAGAAGGCTTGTTCTCGATGACGACAAGGATGAGGACTCTGTTCCAGAGCTAACGGGCACTTCTCCGATAACCCAATACGGGGACATTTACATCTTGGGGAGCCACCGCCTACTATGCGGCGATTCGAGGAACAGCGATGCCGTAATGCTGGTTACAGAGGGGCGCCCAGTAGACCATGTGTTTGGTGGTCCACCCTACTTCAACCAAAGGGCCTATTCTCACTGGGACGATTACCAAGCATATCTTTCAGACATGAGGAGCATCATCGAGAACTGTAGCGCCGTCTTGAAAGATGGTTCCACAGTCGTTTGGAACATCGCCAATGGGTGTAGCACGCATCATGACCACATTAGTCATCATTCGCGCCTCTTCGAGGAGATGGGACTTACGTATCTGGATACGATCATCTGGAAGAAGACCGGTGCAAACTACGCTATACCAAGGAATTTCCACATCCTTCGCAATGCATGCTACTATCCCGCTCTGGAATGGGAGGCCCTTTTGGTCTACCAAAAGCCCGGCGACCTGCCCAAAATGACTCGAGAAGGGCAAGATTATATGTCTAGGTATCATACGGATGTATGGGAGGTGCCTGCGGTTACCAACCAGATGGAGCGCTTTGGCCATCCCGCAGTCTGCCCAGTAGAGATTCCCTATCGCTCGATTCAGGCGTATACTGGCAGCGGGGCATGTGTTTTCGAGCCTTTCGGTGGATCCGGCACTACGCTAATAGCGGCCGAAAAGGCTTCCAGAACGGCCTTCGTAATCGAAGTCAATGCCGCCTATTGCGACCTTATCGTCAAACGGTGGGAGTCCGTGACTAATGAGAAGGCAGTTCGTACTCGTGTTTCAGGCTGATAACGCTTGGGCGACAGGGGGAAGTCGATGACAGACGCCCGGCAGGGGGATCTGTTTGGTGGAGCTGCCTTGACACCCTCCTTGCCTACAGGTTACATACCTCTTCGCCCCCACTACTTTGAGCCGTCGCGGATTTACTTGGCGGCAGGCAGTCTTGCCACGCCGCAACGCCGACGTTTCGTGGAAGACATTTGTGACCTTTACCCCGAAGTTGGGGTCGAGGAGTACCTGGATACACCACACAATCGCCTGGACCTTAAGACTATGGACCCGCTCGCCCTTCACCAGTTCGGCAAGCACACGCTGGTCTTCGGCGAGCTAAAGACGGCGGTGCGGTTCAGCGAGGAGAAGGGAAATACCTGTCCCAACTATTGGCATTTTTCTCCTTATGGTTTCTGCCCCTTTGGATGCAAGTACTGCTACCTTGCCGGAACCCAGGGCGTCAAGTTTTCGCCTACGGTCAAGATTTACGTCAACCTACCGGACATGCTTGGAGAGGTCGACCGAGTTGCTGTGCGGCACGGCCGGCCCATTGCCTTCTATCTGGGGAAACTCCAGGACCCCCTGGCTCTGGACCTGTTAACGGCCTATTCCACTGTTCTGGTACCGTTCTTCGCGAAGCATCCCCTGGCCCGCCTGACACTCCTAACCAAGAGCGCGAGCGTTGACCGCCTACTGCAACTCGATCACGGCGATCATACCATCCTCTCCTGGAGTATCAACCCGCCTGAGGTTTCGGCAGCTTTCGAAGAAAATGTGCCCAGTATTGACGCGCGTTTGGAAGCCATGTGCCGGGCAGCACAGCAGGGCTATCCCGTTCGTGCTGTGATCATGCCCATCGTTCCGATTGAAGACTGGCAGGATGTCTACGGAGCTTTCACCCGACGCCTGGTCGAAACCGTTCCCATAGAACTGCTCACACTGGGTGGCGTCTGCATGTACCGCGGTGCACGTCAGATCATGGACCAAAAGATGGGGTCCGGCAACGTGATTTCTCTCCAGATTGACAGTCGTTCCCAGGCTATCGGAGACGGAAGGGCACGATATCCCAAGTCGGTCAGGCAGGCGGTTTACTCCCACATTGTCCAAACCGCAAGAAGCCTCCGGCCAGACCTACCCATTGCACTATGCCTGGAGGAAAGGAGCTTGTGGGAGGCCACCGGGCTCGAAACACGCTTGGGGCATTGCAATTGCGTGCTGTAGTGGCTACGAGATGAATCGAACGAACGAACAGATCTATGGGGAAAAGCTAGCCTGGTTCAAACGAACTGAGAGGCCGGAAGCGGTGCTCGTCATAGCGGACGACCCAGGGCGGATCAAGCTCGTCGTAGCGTGGACCAACATGGAGATTAGCCACGTGGAAAAGCTGCCTGAACTCAGAAGCGAATCGGACAATGACGTGTGGCGATGGCTTTGGCAAAACACAAAGTATTCGCGACTAGAGTTTATGGAGAAGGCTCGCATCTCTATGTCGGAATCGGTGCTGGAGGTCAGAATGAAGCCGCTCATTGGTAATCGCGTGATATATCCCGATGGCATAATCAACTCGTTTGTCCAGCGCTACCTCCGCGAACAGGTTGTAAGACTATTCGAGGCCAAGCCCAAGAGGTCGACCAAGAAGGGTTAAGGACGCTTCTTTTACTGGACATCGAACAAGCTCTGGCGAACTGATGCTGATGGTAGCCCCGGCCAAGCGCCGCCTATATTGCAGGTGCCGTCACCAAGATCCGGATTCTTGCAGCCGCAGTCCTCGGTTGGTATCCCACGGGCATTCAGGGCGGCTATCTGTCTGAGCCTATCCTCGATCCTGGCCGCGTTTGGCTCAAAGACGCGACGTATATCCTCATTGAGCGTTATGATGCCAATCTGTGCTCTCACGTCTTCCCGATGCCTGAGAAGCAGTTCCATGGTTCTATGGGGGATGAGTCCTTTGGTTAGAAAGGCTACGTCTATACCGTGGGAGTAGAAGCTCCAGAATCCTATGCCCGAGCTCAAGTACTTCTGGCAGGGACTGAAAGAGATCGCTTGAAGGGCTGAAGTACACGGCATCGGGCTTCATCCGCTTGTAGGCGAGCTCGTGTTCCAGCTTGTCCAGGGTGTTGGCAAAGAGCAGAACTTTGTCCGCCCCGGGGTGATTCTTGTACCCGCGGGTATGGCAGTAGATGCAGCCGTGTGCGCATCCGGCGGTCAGGTTAACGGTAGGCGTTCGTGCCAGGCAGGCGAGGGGCCGATGGGCTGAGGACCGCAGACCTGCGGGCAACCGGTATGATTGCTACCATGCTGTGCCGATCACTGTAGAGGCAGTGTACCAGGGCCTTCCTATCATTGAAACACTCTGTTGTCCTTCTGAGTTCGAAACAGAGGACGCAGACTCACATGTCGCCGCAACCGGAGGCCGGGCGCATGCGTTGCGGTATCTTCGGCCAGTCCTTCTGAGTAGGCAAGAAGAAGGCGGTTTTTCGGGGACAATTTACGTTTGGTGGGCGATACAGGACTTGAACCTGTGACCTTCTGCGTGTAAAGCAGACGCTCTAACCAACTGAGCTAATCGCCCGAGCGAGAGTGCCCCGCCGGGAGGGCGGGACACGTTTGCTTCTGTAATGGTACGCCCGGCGAGATTCGAACTCGCAACCTTTGGCTTCGGAGGCCAACGCGCTATCCGATTGCGCTACGGGCGCACGTCCATTCGAAATTATACCGCCCGTATGCTCCCATTGCAACTTTGACCACAGAACGGTGGGGTGTTAGACTGCATCGGACTCCACTTATAGAACGGTATGGATTGGAACGGGAGATCCTGAAACCTTTGGCCCCTTCTGACAAGTTGTTCCCAAATCACGAGCGATGGCTGGGTTTGGGACGCGAGTGGTGGATACTGATAACTGTCGGCGCCGGATCGCTGATGGGAACACTGAATAGCAGCATTGTGAACACGATACTGCCGGTCATTCGGGAATCATTCGGAGCGGACCTTTCATCTATAGAATGGGTGCTGATAGCCTATCTTCTGACGGTCAGCATCCTCCTACTTAGCTTCGGGAGGCTAGGCGACATCTGGGGGCACAAGCGCGTTTTTGATACGGGCCTGGTCGTCTTCGTCCTTAGCTCCGGCCTCTGCGGCCTCTCTCCCTCCGAGGCCTTCTTGATCGGCTTCCGTTCGATCCAGGCCGTCGGGGGAGCGATGATCATTGCTAACTCGCAGGCCATCCTGACCCGTTCTTTTCCGCCTGAGAAGCGCGGCCAGGTGCTGGGGTTCCTATATACTATCGCCTACCTGGGAATCCTGATCGGTCCCTCGCTGGGCGGTTTTCTCGCACACGGCTTTGGCTGGCGATCAGTCTTCTTTGTTAACGTGGTTATCGGAATCCTGGTTATGCCCATGTCATTACGGGTCCTTCCCAGTTCCAGAACTGGAGCGACCCGAGAACCCTTTGATCTGGCGGGGGCCGCCGCCTTGAGCATTGGCTTGGGGACCCTCTTGCTGGCAATCTCCAGGGGCCAGGAAGTGGGCTGGACCTCAGGCTGGATAGTAGGCTCCGTTATGGCGTCCGCAGTCTTTCTGGGGCTTTTCCTGTGGCTGGAGGGTGCGGTGCCCCACCCCATGCTGGACCTGAGCCTCTTTCGGCGCTGGCCGTTCTCTCTGGCCACGACAGCCGCTTTTCTCAATTACCTGTGCATAAATGCCAGCGTGTTCTTGACCCCCTTCTACCTGATCCAGGCTCGTGGCTTCTCAACCGGCATGGCGGGACTGCTCTTTTCCGCTCAACCCGCGGGTATGGTCTTGACAGCTCCAATCGGCGGATATCTGTCCGACCGCATCGGCTCCCGGCTGCTTGCGACGGCCGGCACGGTCTCCATAGCGGCGGGTCTCTTCGCCCTTCATAACCTGGACCTTCAGTCAAGCCTGGCTGAGATACTCTTGCCTCTGGTGCTGATGGGGCTTGGGAACGGGCTCTTCGTTAGCCCCAATGCCATGACCATCATGGGCTCGGCGCCATCTGAAAGACAAGGGGTTGCCGCGGGCACAGTGTCCACCGCCCGTAACCTGGGCATGGTCTTCGGGGTCGCCCTGGCAGGCGCCGTCCTCAGCGCGCAGATGGCTCTGAGAGGCGCCGGCCAGGCGGATCCCCAGATGGTGTTTATGGGGGGATTCCAGGATACCTTCCTGGTGATAGCCGTGATTGCCGTCCTGGCCGTGCCAACATCAATGGTGAGGGGCACAGTCAGGGCATTAGCTTGAAGTATATAAGCGAAATTTGTGGGCCGGAGCTACCCTCCGTAGATCAGCTTCTTCCACCTGGCCACCGTCTTCTCCACGAGCTCGGGGCTGGCTCCCACGACCTTGGGGAAGCTGTCCATCCACTTGATCGGCCGGCAGGCGTTGATGATGGCCCTGGAGTTGAAGCCCTTATCTTCGATAGGAATGATGGGGTCGAGAGGTCCGCTCCAGCAGTCGGTGATAATCTCGATGTCCTTGACCGGGTCCACCCTGGTACACATGGCCCAGATGACCTCGTTCAGATCAGAGATGTCCACGTCATCGTCCATGACTATGACGTAGCGTCCCAGGTAGGCCCCGGCGTGGCAAGAGGCGGCCACCATGGCGGCTTGCTTGGCATGGCCGGGATAGCGCTGCTTTATGGCTACTACCACGAAGAAGCGGGCGCCCCCGGGCTCGTGGCACCACACTCCTGTGACATCCGGGATGCCCGCTTTCGCCAGCTCATCTTCGATCTGAATTGATTTGAATAGGGCCCGGAAGAAGGCGTGCTCGTTGGGAGGCTTGCTGGGCGGAGCTGCCAGTATAATGGGGTTGTTTCGGTGGTATATGGCTTTGACCTCGACGATGGGCTCCGGCCTAGTGTCACTTCCGTAATAACCGGTCCATTCCCCGAAAGGCCCCTCCATTTTAGTCTCGCCCGGGACCATGAAGCCTTCCAGCACCAGCTCCGCCGTGGCGGGGATAGGCAGGCCGGTGACCGGTCCTTTGATGACCTCTATCGGCTGGCCCTTGATAGCTCCCGCATAGTCGTACTCCGAGGCGCCATAGGGGAATTCACCGGAACCTACCAGAAAGATAACGGGATCATGGCCGCAAGATATGGCTACAGGCATTGGCTGGTTTCGGGACAAGTACTTGCCTCGCTGGATCCGGCCGTGTTTGCCGGGGGAGATGTAGAATCCCACGTGGTTTTTGTCATGGATCATGACCCGGTAGGTGCCCAAGTTCACCCACCCTTCTTCCGGGTCCGTGGTGATATCCACACTGCCCGTCCCGATGTAGCGCCCTCCGTCATGCTCATGCCACTGGGGTGTGGGGAACTGGAAGAGGTCTACCTGGTCGCCAGTCAAGACGTTTTCCATGATCGGACCGTTGGATACGAAGATGGGCTTGATCAGGGTCAGGCCCTGGTACTTCTCAGCCAGCCTCGCCTTGAGCTCCATGGTTGAAAGGCCCACGGGCAGGCCCCAGGTCAGGGCCATGCGGTCGTTTGACCCGAGAGCGTTAACCAGTATGCGGTACCCGGGAGGATAATCTGGGATCTCGTCGAACAGGATGGCGGGCCGGTTCTTCTGGCGGCGGGCCAGCTCCGTAATGGCGCCGATCTCCAGGTTCCAATGAGCCCCCCTGGCCACTTCCAGTTGCCCTATTTTCTCCGCTTCTTGCATCCAGCCCCGAAGATCACTGAATGACATTCGTTCCTCCTATGCTCATCTTGTGATTAGACGCCTAAACAGGCCTGCTGCTGAGAATGCGAAGAAAGCGTGAACTGGGGTCCGAAGCTTCTGTCGCGAGGGAGTCTGGCAGAGCCGGGGCTTCAGACTCGCCACGGACGCCGATAGCTATTCACTGGATGCTCGATTGACTCTTAAGCCGCTTTGTCCAGTGCTTGCGGAGATGGCTGACCTTGGGCAAGATCACCATCTGGCAGTAAGCCTGTTCGGGATGTCGAGAGAAGTATTGCTGGTAGTAGTCTTCTGCAGGATAGAATCTATCCAACGGGGCAATCTGCGTGACCATGAGTCGCCCCCACAGGCGAGCTTCATCGATCTCTCCGATCAGTTGCTCGGCTACGGCTCTTTGCCGATCATTGTGGTAGAAAATGGCCGAGCGGTACTGTGTGCCCACATCCGCACCCTGCCGGTTCGGCGTCGTTGGGTCATGGACGGAGAAGAAAATCTCCAGGATTTCCCGATATGAGATACTGGCAGGATTGAAGCTCACCTGGACCGCCTCAGCGTGGCCAGTCTTGCCAGTGCAAACCTGCTCGTAGGTCGGATTGACGCTGGCGCCGCCCGCGTAGCCGGAAACCACATCCTCGACGCCGTCAATTTCCCGAAAAACCGCCTCAATGCACCAGAAACAACCGCCGGCGAGGGTAGCAACTTCTAATGAGACTGCCTGGTTCATGGCTTAGTCGCAGGTAGGAATTTCAGCGTAACGCCGTTCATACAATAGCGTTTGCCGGTCGGTTGCGGGCCATCATCAAAAACGTGGCCCAGGTGGGAGCCACACCGGGCGCAGAGCACTTCCGTCCGTGTTCCCAGACTTCTATCAGGCTGCTCCACAACATTCAGCGGGGAGATTGGCTCATAATAACTGGGCCAGCCCGTCCCTGATTCAAACTTGGTGGAACTGTGAAAAAGGTCGGTGCCACAGCGTACACACTGGAAAACGCCCGGTTCACGGACTGCGTCAAATGGGCAGGTGCGGGGAAGTTCCGTTCCCTTCGTGGTCGTGATTTCATACTGCTTCTCAGTCAGCAGCTCCTTCCATTCCGCATCCGACTTCTCGATTCTCTCGACGGTTATGACCCTGTTTTCTTTGGCGTCATAAATCTGCATGGCAACGTCTGTATCTCCATCTGCGTCTCTGAACTTGCTTCGTCGCCATGAATAACACGGCTACCAGGCGAATTCAAGGTTAAACGCCCAAAGTGAGTTATCTGGTTCCATTTCTCAATTTCATTATATCATTGCTATCTGTAGTTACCGGTGATCAGACACAGTGTCCCAGTTTTGGACCTTGTCGACCCGACTAACTGTAGAATGAAGCTGGTGTGACCTCGAGTCGCGCGGGGCAGTGGGTCTAAATGAAAAAGGAGGCCCACCGCGTCAGGGTGGGCTTCAAAGCTGAGCTAGCTATAAATGGTACCCCTGGAGGGATTCGAACCCCCGACCCACTGCTTAGAAGGCAGTTGCTCTATCCTCTGAGCTACAGGGGCCTTTACAGAACGATTCTAGCATGCAGCGCGAGGGTGGTCAAGAAACAATGGGGTTGGGTGGGGCTTTCTAGCCCCGGCTCACCTTACTATGGGCCACCTCAAGGCGCTCCACAACCCTCACACGCCCCAGCAGGGCCATGGACTCGAAGAGGGGGGGCGACACGGTGCGGCCGGTCACGGCCACTCGCAGGATCCCGAAGAAGGCGCCGGCCTTCAGGCCAAGCTCGGCCGCCAGAGGCCGGAGGGCTTCCTCCAGCACCGGCGCGCTAAATTCCCGCGGGGACTTGAGCTTTTCCAACGTGGACGCCAAGGCCTGTGAAGCCACCTCCGGCGTGAGGCCCTTGCCAAGTAGGAGCGATACGTCATAATGCAGCTCGGTCAAAAAGAAGAAGTCGGTCAGATCGACTATCTCGGAAAGCTTCTTGAGTCGCTCTTGGACCAGGGGCACCATGGCCAGGATATAATCCGGCGATAGGGGTCTCGGCACGTCAGGAGGTAGTCCCCGGTCCAGGAAGGGCATGAGCCTGTCCCGCAGGTCCGCGGCCTCCATCTGGCGGATATAGACTCCGTTCATCCAGTCCAGTTTCTCCAGGCTGAAGATGGCGGCCGTCTTCCCCACGCGCTCCAGGGAGAAGTGCCTGACGATGTCCTCCTTGGAGATTATCTCTGTCTTGTCGTCCAGGGACCAGCCTAGCAGGGTCAGGAAGTTGAACATGGCCTCCGGCAGGTAGCCCAGATCCCGGAAGGCCACCAGTGACGTTGCCCCGTGCCGTTTGCTCAGCTTGGCGCGGTCGCTGCCCAGGATAATGGGAAAATGGGCGAAGAGGGGGGGCTTCCATCCCAGGGCCTCGTAGAGGAGGACATGGCGGGGAGTGCTGGGTATCCACTCGTCAGCCCGCATGACGTGGGATATTTCCATGAGACGGTCATCGACTACGTTGGCCAGGTGGTAGGTGGGGTAGCCGTCAGACTTGAGAAGGACAAAGTCGTCCAGGACCGCGTTGTCAAAGGTGACGTCACCGCGAATGAGGTCGTGAAAGGTAGTTTGGCCCGAGAGTGGCATCCTGAAGCGGACCAGCGGAGCTACACCCTCCGGCCGGTCCACAGGGGCCAGGTCCCGGCAGCGGCGGTCATAGCCGGGGGGGCGCTTCTCCCTCATCTGATGGGCTCGCATCTCGGCCAGGCGCTGGGCGGAGCAGTAGCAGTAGTAGGCTTTTCCTTCCTCAACCAGGCGCTGGGCCGCATCCTGGTAGACGGTCAGCCGCTCTGACTGACGGTATGGACCGTAGTCTCCACCCACTACAGGGCCCTCGTCCCAGTCCAGGCCAAGCCACTTAAGGCTGTCCGCGATCTCTTCTTCGGCGCCCTCGACTCTGCGGGCTACATCGGTGTCCTCTATGCGCAGGATGAAGCGTCCCCCATAGTGGCGGGCGAAAAGCCAGTTGAAGAGCGCGGTGCGGATGTTGCCCACATGGGGCGACCCGGTAGGGCTGGGGGCGTAGCGCACCCGCACTTGCCGGCTGGCGAACGTGTTTAACTTGTGCAAAGAAAACTCCTGACTATGCGGTACAAGTGCCTGGCACTGGGATTCAGCTACACGTCGGGATTCAGTTACACGTCATTGCGAGCAAAGCGAAGCAATCTCACCCCTTTCGGATGCAACCCTGCCGCTTCGGAGATTGCTTCGTCCTCCGTCCTCGCAATGACGGTTGTATCTCGCAATGACGGTTGTATCTCGCAATGACGGTGGTCATCTCGCAATGACGGTGGTCATCTTCACCGTGGCCTATCGGTTTCCCGCAACTTCTCCAGGGCCTGTTCCAGGTCGGGTGGCAGGGCCGAGATGAACTCCTTATACTCGGCGCTCTGCGGCAGACGGAATCCCAGCTTGGAGGCATGGAGGAACTGCCTGGGCAAGAGCGATGATCCACCTCCATAGAGCGGGTCTCCGAACAGTGGGTGTCCGATGGCCGCCAGATGCACGCGAATCTGGTGAGTCCTCCCGGTGATAGGCGTCACCAGTAGCCGGGTATGTCCCCCAACATATTCCAGCACGTGATACTCTGTTGTGGCTGGGCGTCCCCCTTCTACGACCGCCATGCGCTTCCGGTTGCGGGGGTCCCGTCCGATGGGCGCCTCTATCCTGCCCTTGGCCGGCTTCAGTGTTCCTGTGGCCAGCGCCAGGTACTCCTTGTGCATCTCCCGCGCCTTTATCAGGAGTGTGAGCGCCAGGTAAGCCCCCTGGTTCTTGGCTATCACCATAAGGCCGGAGGTGTCTTTGTCCAGCCGGTGCACGATGCCCGGCCGGAGGACGTGGCCGGTGGTGGCCAGGTCCGGCCACCGGGCCACCAGGGCGTTGGCCAGAGTGCCGGCGCGGCGGCCCGCCGCGGGGTGGACGGCAATCCCGGCGGGCTTGTCTATGACCGCCAGGTCCTGGTCCTCATACACTACCCTCAAGGGCATGGCCTCAGGCTCTAGCACAGATGGCTCCGGCGGTGGCGTCTCTGCCCTGACCAGATCGCCGGCTTTCAGTGGGGTGGAGGCCCTGGCCTCCTGGAGGTTAATGGTGACCCGCCCTTCGCGTATTAGCCGCTGGACGTGCGAACGGGAAGGGGAGACTCCTTGCTTCACCAGGAAGAGGTCCAGCCGTCGGGAGGCCTCCTCCACTCGCCATTCCATCACGGAGAGGGGGCCGGCCACCGTCCCGGAGGGCATTTAGGTAGCCTCCTTCCTCTCCTTCGAGAAGATGAGGAAATAGGCCAGTAGGGCTACCCCAAGGCTGATGCAGAAATCGGCCAGGTTGAAGACCGGCCAGACCCGCACGTCAATGAAATCTACGACGTACCCGTAACGCAGGCGGTCAATGAGGTTCCCCACGGCGCCCCCTAGCTGCAGTCCCAAGGCCCAGCTTATCAAGAGGCTGCTGCCGGGTAGGTAGCGCTGATAGAGGAGCACTATCCCGATGACCACGAAGGCTATGACCAACAGAAACTGGCTGTATTGAGGCATCAGTCCGAAGGCAGCTCCGGTATTCACGACATAGGTGAGCCGGACCGGCGCCTCCTGGGGCAGTGACTGGCCCATGGCCAGATTGGTGACCACCCACTCCTTGGTGTAGCGGTCTGCGGCGATAATTACCAGGGCCGTAAGGGCCATCAGGCCCCTTGGAAGTACGGTAGACGGGCGGATAGGTTTCTCCTCTTTTCTCAGGCCGGCCTGTGCTTGGCGTGCCTTTCGGCGCAGAACAGGCAGAGGCTGGCGTAAGGTAAGGCTTCTAATCGGGCCTCTTCGATGGCCAGGCGGCAGGTTTCGCAAAGACCATAGGCGCCCGTTTCCACCCGATGTAGGGCTCTCTCTACGTCTCCCAGGAGGGTGCGAAGGTTCAGTTCCAGTGAAAGGCGTCGCTCTCTCTCGTAGGTCTCAGAAGAGTCTTCGGCCATGTGGGTGCCGTAGCGAGCGTCATCGCTCTTGATGCCCTCGCCGAAGGAGTCGAGGAGGGATAGTTGGGATATCTCCGTAGCCAGCCGCTGCCTCTCCTCTTCAAGCTTGGCCTTCATGGCCTTGATGTCGATTGCCACTGGGTCCTCCTGCCTAGAATCATTCTAAATCAAGGAAAGGCGGGTGGCAAGCTGGACAGGGGTCAGTGGTCAGTAGTCAGTGGTGAGCCATGAGCTATGAGTAATGAGTAATGAGCTAAGAGCTATGAGTAATGAGCTATGAGATCGAGGTAGCGATCTGAGATACGTCATTGCTGAGAGCCGATAGCTGGCTGCTGATAACTCATAGCTCACAGCAGGTACTCCCGCAGCGCGTCGTGCCACGGACGCAGGGGCGCCAGGCCAATTTGCTGGAGTCTCCGGCTGCGCAGCACGGAATAGGGCGGCCTTTTCGCCGGAGAGCCGTATTCCTGGCTGGTGGTAGAGGAGAGGTCGGCAGCTATGCCGGAGTACTCGAAAACTTTCTGGGCGAACTGGTGCCAGGTGCAGGCCCCCCCGGCGGTGATGTGGTAGAGCCCGAACTCTTCGTGGGAGACCAGCTCGCACACCTTCCTGGCCAGGTCCAGGGTGTACGTGGGGGAGAGTGTCTGATCGTTGACGACCTTAATGGAGCGGCCTTCCCTGCCCAATCGCAACATCGATTCGACGAAATTGCCCCCCTTGCCTCGGCTACCCACCTTGCCGTAGAGACCGGAGGTCCTGATAACGAATTGGCGCTCCAGAATATAGCGGACGAACAGCTCGCCCGCTAGTTTGGAGATCCCGTAAGCGCTGATAGGATGGGGGTGGTCTTCCTCGGTGTAAGGCTCGGCCTGGTTGCCATCGAAGACATAGTCGGTGCTGAAATGGACCAGAATCGCTCCGCAGGACCGGCAGGCCGTCGCCAGGTTGTATGCCCCTATGGCGTTGACTGCCAGGCCCCGGTCGGGGTGAAACTCGCACTCGTCCACCAGGTTGAAGGCGGCAGTATTGATGACCATGTAAGGCTTGAGCTGGTCCAGGGCATCGTTCACCGGAATGGCCTGGGTGATATCGAGCTGGGTGTGGGTCAAGCCGATGATTTCCGGGCCGGCCAGGGTCTTCATCAAGTCTGTGCCGAGCTGGCCGCTGGCGCCAATGACCACTACGGGGCGGCTTGAGGGGGGTGAAAATGACATTTATGCTGGCATAGTATATTGCCGTCCTGACGGCTGTCAAGCAGCACGTTGCGGGGTGGGAAGAAAGCCCTTAGTCTACATCACCTTCAAGACGAGTCTGGAGGTTGGCGTACCGCATATTGACGTGGTCCCGTGAGCCGTGAGCGATGAGCGGTGAGCTATGGGTTTTGAACTCTGACCCCTGACCCCTGACCCTTGGCCCTCACCCCTTGACCCTAAACCCTAAACCCAAACCCTGCCCACGAACCGCCCGATGCGTTCTAGGGCCCGCTCGATATTGTCCATAGAGGTAGCGTAGCAGCAGCGCACGTGTCCTTCGCCGCACTGGCCGAAGGCATTGCCGGGCACCACGGCTACCTTCTCCTCTACCAGAAGGCGCTGGGCGAACTCCTCGCCGGAGAGACCCGTGGCGCGAATGGAGGGAAAGGCGTAGAAGGCCCCCCGCGGCTCGAAGCAGGATAGGCCGATCTCGTTCAAGCCCCTGACGATGACCCGCCGCCGCCGGTCATATTCTTCCAGCATTTCCAGCACAGCCGCCTCGCCGTTTTTGAGAGCCTCCAGGGCCGCGTATTGAGAGACCGTGGGGGCGCACATGATAGTATACTGGTGGACCTTGACCATGGCCTCCATGATATCCTGGGGGGCCGCCGCGAAGCCGATGCGCCAACCGGTCATGGCGTAGGCCTTGGAGAGTCCGCCAAGGAGGATGGTCCTTTCCCGCATTCCTGGGAGGGCGGCAAAGCATACGTGCTCCACGCCGTAGACCAGGCGATCGTAGATCTCGTCAGAGATGACCAGCAGGTCGTGGGCCTCGGCCAGGTGGGCGATCTCCTCCAACCCTGGCCTGTCCATAACCGCGCCGGTGGGGTTATTGGGGTAGGCCAGGATAATGGCCTTGGTGCGCGGTGTAATACGTGCGGCTACCTCCGCCGGGGACAACTGGAAGTCCTCTTCCTGACGCGTTGGGACGGGAACGGGGACGCCCCCGGCCAGCACCGTGCATGGGACGTACGAGACATAGGTAGGATCGGGGACGATCACCTCGTCCCCCGGGTCCAAGATAGCCCGCATTGCCAGGTCCATGGCCTCGCTGACGCCCACGGTGATGAGAAGCTCGTCCTTTGGGTCGTAGTCCACGCCGTAGCGCCGCTCCAGGTGGCGGGCCAGCTCGAAGCGCAGGTCCAGCAGGCCGTAGTTGGAGGTATAGGAGGTGCGGCCTTTCTCCAGGGAGTAGATGCCGGCCTCCCGGATATGCCACGGGGTCACGAAGTCGGGCTCCCCAACACCCAGGGAAATGACGTCTTCGATGGATGCCAGAAGGTCGAAGAACTTGCGGATCCCGGACGGCGGTATCTGGGCGACCTTCTGGGACAAAGACCTGGTGCGGGGGGGAGAAGCGGGTTCGGCCATGGCTCAGCTCACGGGGTTACCGGGAGCCTTTCCAGCTCCTCCGGTGCCTCCAGGACCTCGCCGTCTTCCTTATAGCGCTTGAGCAGGAAATGGGTCACGGTGCCCTGCACGAATTCCAGGGTAGCCAGCTTCTCCGTCACGAAGGCGGCCACTTCCTGGATACTGCTTCCAGTGACCTGTACCAGGAGATCATAGGTGCCGGAGAGCAGGTAGACGCTGCGGGCTTCCGGGTAGAGGTAGATGCGCTGGGCGACGGTGCCGAAGCCGACCGCCCGCTGGGGCACTACCTTAACCTCGATGAGAGCAGATACCTGCTCTCGCCCCAGCTTCTCCCAACTGACAACCGCTTTGTACTTGAGGATAATACGCTCCGCCTCGGCCCGGCGAATGGCCTCTTGCACATCTTCCAGGGAGTGGCCGGTCCTGGCGGCCACTTTCTCCGGGGATAGGCGGGCGTCCTTCTCCAGGAGCTTAAGTACGTCCTTCATAATGGCTGTCTTCATGGCGTCATCCTCCGTTAGCCAGCCGCCAGGTGTCGCCGGCTTCGTCGTACTCCAGGGTGAAGGTCGGGCCTTCCTCCGTCGTGACCCGGAAGAAGAGCTTGCCTGGTTCCCGCCAGGTCTTCAGCACTTCTTGTACCGAGTATTCCCGTTCACCTATTGTAAACGATTCAGGCCGCTGAGCGTAGGTGTGGCCCGAGTAGGTGCGGACCTGGATGGGGATTTGTCGCTTCATTATCTGTACACCGTCAATGGTAGTCAAGCGTCTGCCCAAAGGGAAGGCTTGAACCGCGACCGGGCGACCACGCAGGGTCGCCCCTACGTAGGGGCAGCCCTTCGTGGCTGCCCTTGCGCGGGCGATGCCCAGGCATTTCTTCAGCTACAATCAAGCACAACCAGGCACAATCAAGCACGACCAAGCACTTCACAGCGGCGGCCAGCGTTTGTGCCAGTCGGTGGTCTGCTGGTAGGCGTAGCCCGCCCTCAGGACCGCTTCCTCCCCGAAGGCCGGGCCGATGATCTGGAGTCCCACCGGCAGGCCATCGATGAAGCCCGCCGGGACGCTCAGGCCACAGATGCCGGCGATGTTCACCGGAATGGTGAAAATGTCGCTCAGGTACATCTGGATAGGGTCTTCCAGCTTCTCCCCCAGCTCAAAGGGGACCGTGGGCGACGTGGGTGTCACCAGCACATCGTAGTTCTCGAATGCCTGGTCGAAGTCGGCCTTGATCAGCGTCCGTACCTTCTGGGCCTTCAGGTAATAAGCATCATAGTAGCCGGCGGAAAGGGCGTAGGTGCCCAGCATGATCCGCCGCTTCACCTCGGGCCCGAATCCCTCCTGGCGGGTCCGGGAGATAGTCTCCCAGATGTTATCCGCTGGAACGGAGAAGCCGTATTTCACGCCATCATACCGGGAAAGGTTCGCCGAGGCCTCGGAAGGGGCGATGATGTAATACACGGCGAGGGCGTAGGGAGTGTGGGGCAGAGAGACCTCCCAGTCCACTGATGCCCCCAGCTCTTCCAGCCTCACCACCGCCTGCCGCACGCGGTCTGCCACCTCCGTTTGCATTCCCTCAACGAAGTACTCCTTGGGCACGCCAACCCGGACCCCTTTTAGATCAGGGACCAACGCCTGAGTGTAGTCAGGAACGGGCAGGTTGACGGACGTAGAATCGCGCGGGTCGTACCCGGAGATGGCCTGCAAGACCAGGGCGCAGTCAGCCACGTCCCTGGTAAAAGGGCCGATCTGGTCGAGGGAGCTGGCGAAGGCTACCAGCCCGTAGCGGCTGACGCGCCCGTAGGTGGGCTTCAGTCCAACCACGTTGCAGAAGCTGGCGGGCTGGCGAATGCTCCCCCCCGTGTCCGAGCCCAGGGAGTAAATGGCTTGTCCGGCGGCTACGGCGGCGGCTGAGCCCCCGCTGCTGCCGCCCGGGACCCGGTCCAGGTCCCAGGGGTTATGGGTGGGGTAGAAGGCGGAGTTCTCCGTGGACGAGCCCATGGCGAACTCGTCCATGTTGGTCTTGCCGACCATGACCAGTCCCTGGCTATGGAGTTTCTCCATCACCGCAGCATCGTAAATGGGGACGAAGTTCTCCAGGATGCGGGATGAGCAGGTGGTACGCACGCCGCGGGTGGAGATGACGTCCTTGATAGCGGCGGGTATGCCCAGCAGAGGAGACTCGTCCCCGGCCGCGAGGCGGCGGTCGGCCTCCTCGGCCTGCCGCAGCGCCAGCTCGGGGGTCAGGGTCACGAAGGCCTTGACCCGCTCCTCAACCTCCGAGATGCGGGCCAGGACGGCCCTGGTCAGCTCGACGGAGGAGGCCTGGCGGGAGCGAAGGAGAAGGCGGGCTTCTCGAATGGTCAGCTTAGCCCCTACTTCCATTCCTATTCCTCCAGGACGGCCCTGATCTTGAAGAGGCCGTCCTCTTGCTGGGGGGCATTGGCCAGCACGTCTTCCCTGGATGAGGATGGCGAGGGCTCGTCTTTGCGCATGACGTTCTGCAGGTAGATGACCTGGGCGGTCGGTGCTATCCCCTCGGTGTCCAACTTCGCCAGGACCTCGAAATGCTCCAGCACGCGGGAGAGCTGGTCCTGGAACCTCGCCACGTCTTCCAGGCTCAGGCCAACGCGGGCGAGGGTGGAAATATGCAGCACCTGCGCTCTAGTCAGGCGGGGCGTAACGTCGTCTGGTATGAGAACTTCTCCTCTGTTGCTAGCGCAAATTATAACATGGGGGTGTACGGGTCACAATGCATGGTTAAGGGTGACGCCCCGCCTGGGAGTGCTGTGCGCTCTTCCAGTAGTCCGGGTCGATCCGGAAGCCGAAGAGCCCGGATTCCTTGTCGGCAATGTAGAGGGTGCCCCTCACCATATTCAAGCCCCAGGGCTCCCGGAGAACTCCGGGAGAGTCGACACGGCCGGAATCCAACAGCCCCACCACGCCGGCGAGGTCGCCGGCTTCGGTATATACGTAGACCAAACGGCTGCGGTTATCCGTGAAATAGACGTTGCCGCGGCCGTCCAGCGCCACGTAAGCGGGCGAAAAGAACGCCGGATTGCTGCGCAGGGAGAATTCCTGCAAATGGCGTCCTGCGGCGGAGTATTTTCTTATCGGGCCGCTGCCGCTGTTGGCGACATAGATGTTGCCCCATACATCAACCGCCAGTCCCATGGGCTTGACCGCCCGGTACTTTTCGCTCTCTCCCAAGCCGTCCAGGAAGACCGAGGTCGAACGGCTGTCACTGCTAAGCCGCAGCACCAGGTCCCGGGCCCTGTCAGAAACGTATACTTCTCCCGTAGGCGACACTGCTATGCCGTTGGGCGTGAACTCACCTTTGTTGGGAGATCCGGGTGGAACTATTTTGATCGTGCTGACAATGGAGCCGTCCGTGGACAGGACAACCACCTGTCCGGCTACGGTGTTGGCGACGTAGAGCTTTTCCCCGTCGGTGGCCAGGGCCTGGGGGTTCTTCAGTAAGAACTGGCAGTCTCCTGATTCACAGAGAACCCCTGTCACCCTGCCCGCCGGGTCCAGCTCCAGGACCCGATCGTTGCCGGAGTCCAGGACGAATAATCTCGTTCCGATTGCGACTACCCCAGCCGGAGCAGCCCAGTTGCCCGTGGGAGGCGACCCTTCTACCGCCGGTCCGGGCTGGCTAAAGTAGAGCACGAACTCGGGAGCTGTCTCCCGGCTGCCGCTAGGCTCCAGCACCAGCCAAAGGGTAATAAGGGCAATGGCGACAACGGCCATGAGTGTGAGCGCATTTCTGGCCGCTCTCATGGCGATTGGCCATGGGCCGTACGGCCCGCCACCGGCGATAAGAAGGCTCTACCTGGGAGCGCCGGCTTCCTCCAGCAGGCATTTCCGGGGGGCCGGCGAGACGCCGGCGCTCCCAGGCGAAGCAAGATCACGGCCGCTTTCATGGTATTGTGCTCTCTCCAAGAGCTTCCATTTACCTTCTCGGGGCGGAGACGGCGAGGCTGTTAATAGACCTGGCGGAAGGCGGGCTTTTCCATCACCGACTGGCTGGCAAGGCATGCCTTGCCACTACAGAATGCGCCTGGCCGCCATATGTGGGGGGCATCCATGCTCCTCGTATTGCGAAACCGGCTGGCCCTTGTAGAGGCAAGGCATGCCTTGCGGTCTTGATCCGGCGTCTAAGGGTCCAGGGTTATCTTGAGTGGCGCGACGGGCGTAACCTGCATATTCACCTCCACCTTGGTGTGGCAGGCCTTGCACGACCAGCTTGGTCTCTCGGCGGACTCGATGCCTCCTATCTCCCTGATAAAGCTGGCATGGGCATCGTCGAGGAGCTGGGCAGCCTGGGTGGGATGGCAGTCCGCGCATTTGGCGGCCACTGCCACATGGCCCCGGCCCCTGGTCCTGGCCCCATGGCATCCTTCGCAAGTGGCGATGGGATGGCTTCCGGCGGCCCGGGTTGAGGCTACATCATTTACGATCTTGGAGTGACACCTGCCACAGAACTCAGCCTCTATGTTGTCCCGGTTGAGCTTCCACCACTCATGGGCGCCGGGCGCTTTGGTCCCTTCGAAGACCTGGCCCCCTCCAACAGCCAGGGCGCGATAGGCCATGATGCTCAAGAAAGAGGTAGCCACCAGGGCCAGAAGGACGGCGGAGATCGCGACCTGGCGGCCCCTCAACGTGCGGAGATATCTACCCACTACGTCTCCAGGGTCCAGGGTCCCATATTCAGTTCCTGCAGTCATTTTATCACGGTGAGCATTCTACATTAATACCCAAATACCCATTGAATACCTATTGATTTCTGCACCCGGTCCTGTTAGACTACTGGTATCCCCCTCCCAGGGGGGAGGGGGTATAGGAGAAACAGAAAGTGGCACAGAACCATAAAGAACAAGTCCTGGCCCGGCTCAAGAGCGTTGAGGGTCACGTTCGGGGTGTTGCGCGCATGGTCGAAGATGACACGTATTGCGTGGACATCATCAAGCAGACTCTGGCCATTATCAAGGCCGTGGAGAAGCTCAACCTGGTTATCCTGGACAACCATCTGAACACGTGCGTCACCACTGCCATACGGAGCGAAAGTCCGGCAGACCGGGAGCGGGTCATAAAAGAGCTGCTGGAGGTGTTCGAGACCTCCGGGAAGCTGTAAACGAGGGTCAAGGGTGTAGGGTGTAGGGTGTAGGGTGTAGGCGCCCCTAAACCCTACACCCTACACCCTCGGACAAAGAGGTCGCGGTAGGTAAGGGGTTAGCCTTAGTCGGCTCAAGGGCCGAACGGTAATAAGTAGACTGGGAAAGGAGAGATAGCCATGGCGAAGGATCCCGTATGCGGCATGGATGTGGAGGAGAGCAAGGCGGCCGCCACGTCTGAATACCAGGGCCAGAAGTACTACTTCTGCGCGGTGGGATGCAAGAAAGCGTTTGACAAGGACCCTGAGAAATACCTGAGGGGATAGTGTTCAGGGTTCAGGCGCTGACCCCCTGGACGGTAATGGCGGATGGCTGACCGCTGACGGTCACCGTCAAGAGCCAGGGCCCGGTGCATGATCAGAGAGGCCGTTTGTTTTACCACAGAGCACACAGAGCACACAGAGAAGCCTTCAACAATTTCTCCGTGTCCTCCGTGCTCTCCGTGGTGAGATCGGAGCAAACGCGTTAACTAGGACCTGGCTTGTTCCGGCACTAGGGTCGGGGGCTGGGCGGTAAAACCTAGGACCCTGGACCCTAGAGCTTAAACGCTAAACCCTATCGAGGGGGGAAACATGAGTAATGGAAAGGTTAAGACGGCTTCTTTGACGGTCTCAGGGATGACCTGCGCCTCGTGTGTGGCTCACGTGGAGGAAGCCCTGAAAGGCGTCAAGGGCGTCTCAGACGTAAGGGTGAACCTGGCGACCAACAAGGCTACTCTGGCTTACGTGCCGCTGGAGGCCAGCCTGGCGGCCATGAAAGAGGCCGTAGATGATATGGGCTATGAAGTGGTGCTGGATAGCGCCGACCTCATAGTTAGTGGCATGACCTGTGCTTCCTGCGTGCAGAAGATTGAGGCGGCGGTAGGAGGTTTGCCTGGCGTATCCAAAGTGGTGGTGAACCTGGCCTCGGGTAGCGCCAAGGTCGAGTATGCCCCGGGCATAACCTCCCTTCCCGAGATACGCAAGACCATCAAGGAGTTGGGTTACGACGTTGCGGAGCGGGCCGAGGGGCAGAATGCCCTGGACCGGGAGCGGGAGGCCCGCCAGCGGGAGATCCGGCGCCAGCTCATCAATCTGCTCATCGCCGCGCCCGTCGGCTTCATCGTAATGGTGGGAACTTTCCAGCCGTACTGGTTGCTGCCCAGTATCATCCCTGGCTGGATGAACAACAAGATCTTCCTCTTTCTGCTGACCACGCCTATCGTCTTTGGGCCGGGTCGCCAGTTTTTCATCCATAGTTGGAACGGCCTCAAGCGAGGCCTCACCGATATGAATCTCCTCTACGCCACCGGTATCGGGGCCGCCTACTTCATCGCCGTCATCAACACCTTCTTCCCGGATGCCGGCTTCGGTGGGCGGGAGGCGACCTTCTACGAAGCTGCCGCGCTGCTGACCGCCTTCATTATTCTCGGTCGTTACCTTGAAGCTGTCACCCGGGGCCGGACCTCCGAGGCCATACGGCGGCTAATGAAGCTCCAGCCAAAACGGGCACGCGTCTTCCGGGATGGCCAGGAGTTGGACATCGCGGCCGAAGATGTCGAGTTGGATGAGGTGCTTCTGGTAAGGCCGGGCGAGTCGATCCCCGTTGACGGCGTGGTCCTGGATGGGTATTCCTCGGTAGACCAGTCTATGATCACCGGGGAGAGCATCCCCGTGGAAAAGAGAGCCGGCGATGAAGTGATCGGCGGGACTATCAACAAGACCGGAGCCTTCAGGTTCCGGGCTACCAGGGTGGGTATGGATACCGCCCTGGCCCAGATCATCAAGCTGGTGGAGGAGGCCCAGACCACCAAAGCTCCCATACAGAGGATCGCAGACAAGGTGGCCGGGCACTTTATCCTGGGGGTCCACGCCCTATCCCTGGCCGTTTTCCTCTTCTGGTTCTTCGTGGGCTTCAGCCTCTGGTTCAGCCCGACAAGCCATCTTCTTCTTACGCCGTACGCCCTCACCGGCATGGGAGTCTTCGGCTTCGCATTGCTGGTATCGGTGACGGTATTGGTCATCTCCTGTCCGTGCGCCGTGGGCCTGGCCACTCCCAGTGCCATCATGGCTGGATCGGGGAAGGGCGCGGAGTACGGCATTCTCTTCAAGGGGGCCGATGCCATAGAGGCAACCTCCAAGGTCCAGGTGGCTATCTTCGATAAGACAGGCACCCTGACCAGGGGGGAGCCCTCCGTGACCGATGTGGTAGCCGTCTCGGGAGACCAGGATCAGGTGCTTCGACTGGCCGCCGTGGCGGAGAAGAACTCGGAGCACCCCCTGGGCGAGGCCATCATCAGGGGCGCCCGGGCTAGGGGCCTGGACCCGGAGGACCCCGAAAGGTTCGAGGCCATCCCCGGGCAGGGCGTAGAGGTCTCCCTCAATGGCCGGCATATCCTGCTGGGGAACCGGCGGCTCATGGCCGATAAGGGAGTCGCCATGGACTCCCTGTTGCCCGAAGCCGAGCGCCTGGAGCACCAGGGCAAGACGGCCATGTTCGTGGCCGTCAACGGCAAGGGGGCCGGCATCGTGGCCGTGGCCGATACTCTAAAAGAGACCTCAGCCCAGGCGGTACAGGAGCTGCACCGGATGGGTATCCGGGTGGGCATGATCACGGGGGATAACCTGCGCACCGCCCAGGCCATCGCCAAGCAGGTCGGCATCGACCGTGTGCTGGCGGAGGTCCTGCCGGAGGACAAGGCCAGGGAGGTAAAGAAGCTTCAGGACGAGGGGAAACAGGTAGCTATGGTGGGGGATGGCATCAATGATGCCCCGGCCCTGGCCCAGGCCGACGTGGGGATAGCCATCGGCTCTGGCACCGACGTGGCCAAGGAGACGGGCCACGTCATCCTCATCAAGGACGACCTGATGGACGTGGTGGCGGCCGTACAGATCGCCCGGGCCACCATGCGCCTGGTCAGGCAGAACCTCTGGTGGGCCTTCGGCTATAACATTGCGGCTATCCCCCTGGCGGCTGGGGTCATCTACCCTTTGTTCGCCCAGGTGGTAAGCCCGGAAGTGGCGGCCCTGCTCATGGCTACCAGTTCGATATCTGTGACCATGAACACCTTGCGGATGAGGGGATACGTTCCTCCCATCCGGAGGCAACGCGGTGGCGGGCGACCGTCGCCCATCGGCGATCAGCAATTGGCTGTCAGCAGTCGGTGATCGCCCGCACGCGCGTAGTACTCTGTAACATAGGTTTTGACTGACGTCATTGCGAGGCCGGGGGATAGCGACCACCGGCGCTGGTAACCCGCAGGCCGAAGCAATCTCCTAGTGGCGCGCCGAGATTGCTTCGCTATCGCTCGCAATGACGTTGCCATTTCCCGTGTTACAGACCAGCAGGAGCGGGTTTGACACTTAGCAATAGCCGCCAGCAATCAGTGATCAGCAGTCGGCGCAGTCGGCGCGTAGGGGCGGTTTTGAAACCCGCCCCTGGCGGACCCACTGTGCCGCGGCTGTGGCTTGAAGACTAACGAGATTTCGTGCCGGAGGCAAACTTGATGAGGCTTAGCGCCGGGTTCTTGAGCGCAATCATCTATACCAGTATTTCCCTGCTGGCGGTGCTGCTTTTCCTGGGTGTCACCCTGGCTGGGAATTACACCTGGGTGGCCCGGCTGGGGGGCGCAGCCTGGGTCTTTCTGTTGTCGATGATTGTCTTGATGCCAATCATTACCCCTCTGGTCAAGGCCAGGCTAGGGGAATAGGCACAGCCGACCGGCAGGCCAAGTTGCCTGCAACGCTTCCAGCAGAGCGGGGCACGCAGGGCCGTTCTAGTATCGGGCATTTACCGATTGACGGACACGGACAGGATTGGTCCATGCCTTTGATACTGCTATCGGGCTTTGGGCCACATAGTGGATCCAGAAAGCCTGCGGGCGGTCGTCCTCTAGGCAACGGCGATGGCCTTTCATTGCCAGGGAAGGCGCGCTGAAATGGTGGAGCTACTGCGAAATGGGACTGCTCGTGTAACTGGCCCAACGCACCTTAAGTAGGTTATAATGGCAGCAATGATAGGCGAGAGCAGCGCGTTCGCAGTGCCAAGAGGGATGCGGGCCGGGCCTCCTTGGGTCCAAGCCGGGGATAAGGGCGGAATTGACCATGGGCACCATATTCAACATACAGCGTTATAGTGTCCAGGACGGGCCTGGGGTCCGGACTACGGTCTTCGTCAAAGGGTGCCCACTACGCTGCCACTGGTGTTCCAACCCCGAATCTCAGAAAACCCAGCTTCAGATTTCCCATCGCAATACCCTCTGCGATCGGTGCGGGCGTTGCCTGGAGGCCTGCCCTCGCGACGCCATCAGCCTTCACCGTGGCGGTGTCCGCATCAACCGGGGCAACTGTGATAACTGTGGGGCGTGCGTTACGGCATGCTATCCGGGAGCGCTGGAGGTGCTGGGGCGGGAAGCAACGGAGGAAGAGGTCCTGGCCGAGGCCAGGAAGGACGCCCTTTTTTACCGCAACTCCGGCGGCGGGGTCACCGTTTCCGGGGGAGAGCCCCTGTCCCAGCCCGAATTTGTGGCCGGCCTCCTGGACCGTTGCCAGCAGGCCGGCCTGCACACTACGGTGGATACCTGCGGCTATGCCCCGGCCTCAGCCCTTGAAATGGTCCTGCCGTACGTAGACCTGGTACTTTATGACGTCAAGCATATGCAGGAGGAGCCCCACCGCCGGGCCACTGGTGTCTCCAACAAACGGGTCCTGGCCAACGCCGTGATCATTGCCAGGGCGGGCGTCTCCATGATATTCCGCTTGCCGCTGATAGCCGGTATTAACGACAGCGAGGATAACATCCGTGCCACGGCCCGTTTTGCCCAGGAGCTAGGGGTGCGGCGGCTTGACCTTCTACCCTATCACCGCTTCGGAGCCACCAAATACACCAACCTGGATCGCCGGTACCGGCTGGCTGGACTGGCTTCTCCGCCTGACGATCAGGTAGAGCGTCTCAAGGCGATTGTGGAGTCCATGGGCCTGGAGTGCCAGGTAGGAGGGTAGGCCCCTAGGGGATTTCCTGGGTGGTTTGAGCGCCAATACCTGTAATCAGGACATCCACAAAAATCCGAGCCACTTCCTCCGGTGAGAGGGGTCCCTTCTTAGAACACCAGCGATAGGTCCAGTTGCACATGCCCAGAAGAGCATATGCCACGATCTTGGTGTCGCAGGGGCGGAATTGGCCTACTCGAATGCCCTCCTCCAGTATGTTTCGAATCAATGATTCGTAGCGTTTCTGCAGTCCTAAGGCCTTCCTCCGTTTTCCAGGTGAGAGGTGCTTGGAGTCCTCCAAAAAGACTCCAACACCGTCCTGTTTCATCACATTGGTACTCACGTGATGTTTTACGGCCTCTTCCAGCTTTTCCAGCGGCGACGCGTCACTATTGGCGATCACTTCCATCGGGTGAAGGATCTCGGTTAAGCCGTCGATTACGATGTGGGAGAGCAGGGCTTCCTTGCTGGTAAGGTGCAGGTAGAGGCTGCCTTTCTGCAGCCCGACGGCATCGGCGATGTCTTGCATAGAAGTGCCATGGTAGCCCCCCTTATGGAAAAGCTTAGTGGCTGCTTCCACTACTTCTTCTTGCCGGACCCTGCCGCTTCTTCGGCGGGTGGTGTGGCTTCTCCCCCTTTTGATTGGCTCGGGTTGGGCTTGTCTTACGTTCTTTTCTCCCTCCCCTCGCCTCCGCCCAGGATTGGCCGATGTGGGGCGGCACGCCCTCCC
>Ga0082335_1003543_pt1 | contig 25496 bp, 22 predicted proteins | sample Subgrocontami58m_FD_72375 | JGI IMG/M metagenome (GOLD analysis project Ga0082335, IMG submission 72375) | Subsurface groundwater microbial communities from S. Glens Falls, New York, USA - GMW37 contaminated, 5.8 m (SPADES assembly) (version 2) ...
TCCCCCTCCCCCCCTTTCCTGTTGCCTTCAGCGGGGAAACCCGCCTCATCGTTACGGCCCGCTGTGGAATGTGAAGAACTTCACGTCCCACGACGTGCAACGTGAGAAAGAGCAATATACATACCATTATGCCGGAGGCCGCGAAAAATCGCCCCCGGCCCCCATTTATATTACATTCCCCTGAGTTTACCTGCCTGACGGTTAGCTAGCAGGGGGAGATGCCGCCGCCGCCAGCCGGGATTCTGTGTTTGAAACGACACAGTGCCGGCGGTGGGTGTGCACATTTTACCACGGCGGAAAATTTCGCTTGACAGCAATTTGTTTGTTGACTTAAGAGTCCAAAAAAGATAGACATAACGCCACAAGATAGCTACTAACCGTGAGAAGATTCTATTTTAAATGGATGTCCCGGCGGATAGGGAAATTTATCGCCGGCATCCGAGGAAGGAGGAACAAGTGAATATTATTGCATGTGTGAAGCAGGTTCCCGATACGGAGGCGCAAATTCGGGTCAAGGCGGATGGATCGGGCATCGACGAGACCGGTATCAAGTGGGTGATGAATGCTTATGACGAGTACGGTGTCGAAGAGGCCCTGCGGCTGAAAGAAAAATGCGGCGGCGAAGTGACGATCGTTTCGCTGGGACCGGCGCGGGCAATGGAATCGATCCGCACCGCCTTGGCGATGGGGGCCGATAAGGGCATCCACATTACCGATCCGGCCCTGGAGGGGGCCGATCCCTATGTTACGGCCTCGGCCCTGGCGGCGGCCATCAAAGCCGTGCCTTACGACATTATCCTTTGCGGACAGCGGGCCATCGATGACGACGCGGGGCAGGTTGGGTCCATCTTGGCGGAATTGCTAGATATCCCGCAGATTACCATTATAACCAAGCTCGAGGTGGAAGGCGCTTGTGTCCGGGCGATCCGCCCCATTGAAGGCGCACAGCTTTTGATTGAGACTTCGCTCCCCTGCCTGATTACGGCCCAGAAAGGGTTGAACGAACCCCGCTATGCCTCTTTGCCGGGCATCATGAAGGCCAAGAAGAAGCCTGTCGATGTGAAGGATGCGGCGGCGCTCGGCGTGGCATTGGATAAGAAACTGCAAGTCCTGCGGCTGGTGCCGCCCCCCGCCCGGTCGGCGGGAAAAATTATCGCCGGCGACGAACCGGCCGCCAAAGCGGCCGCCCTCGCCAAGCTGCTCAGGGAAGAAGCGAAGGTTATTTGAGAATGATAATAGTGGAGGAATATAATCATGGCTAAGGGAGTATGGATAGTTGCCGAACAAAGGGACGGCGTTTTGCGAAAGATAAGTTTTGAGCTGGCCAGTACGGCCAGGAAACTGGCTGACCAGCTGGGAGAAGAGGTAGGTGCGGTTCTCCTGGGTTGCGGCCTGGCCAATGCGGCCGGCGATTTGGCCAGGTACGGCGTAGATAAGATCTATCTGGGCGACAATGCGGTTTTTGAACCTTACACCACCGATGCCTATGCAGCGGCGGTGGCCAAGCTGGTGCGGGAGAAGGATCCGTCCATCCTGCTCTTGGGCGCTTCCACCCAGGGAAAAGACCTCTCTTCCCGGTTAGCCGGCCGGCTGGCCACGGGACTGGCGACGGACTGCACGGAGGTCAGGATTGCCGACGGCAAAATGGTCGCCCTGAGGCCGATTTATGCGGGCAAGTGTTACGCCGAGGTCGTTTCGACCGCCACCCCCCAGATGGCGTCGCTCCGGCCGAACGTGTTTCCCGCCGTGGAGAAGGCCGGGGCAGGGGAGGTGATCGCCTTTGATGCCGCCCTCGATCCGGCGCAGCTGAAAACCAAAGTCGTTGAAGTGCAGAAAGACAGCAGCGGTAAGGTCGACCTTACGGAAGCGACGATCATCGTTGCCGGCGGACGCGGCATGGGCGGGTCGGAGGGCTATGCTATTCTGGAAGAACTGGCGGGCATCCTGGGGGCGACGGTGGGCGCCTCGCGGGCCGCGGTGGATTCCGGGTGGCGGGCGCAGCCGGACCAGGTCGGGCAGACGGGAAAAGTGGTTTCGCCCAACCTGTATATTGCCTGCGGCATCTCGGGCGCTATTCAGCATCTGGCGGGGATGAGCTCTTCCAAGGTCATCGTGGCCATCAACAAGGACAGTGAAGCGCCGATCTTTGCCAAGGCGGATTATGGGGTCGTGGAAGACCTCTTCAAAGTGGTGCCCGAACTGGCCAAGGAATGCAAAATTCTTTTGGGGTAGGCCGGTAAGGACGTAGATGCGGTCAGGGCGAGCCCTGACCCGTGTTCTACCGGTTGACGTGGATGGCGACCTTGCAAGGTTGTCATTCCCGCGGAGGCGGGAATCCAGCCAGCCTGGATTCCCGTTTGCACGGCGATGACAAATATCTACGGTATCCGATTCTTTGCAGGAACAGGAGCTGACAATGGAAAGCGCAAAATTCTACGTTGGGCATGAAGGGCGGCAGGTATTCTGGAATACCGAAAACTTCGAAGCATTGCTTTTTATTTTTGCGGCGGTGGCTTTATTGATTTTTGCTTATGGCCTTTACCAGCGCTGGCAAATGTGGAAGGCTATCGGCAAACCGGAAGTCAGACACGACAATATCCCGCAGCGGCTCAAGACCTTGCTGCTGAGTGGTTTGTTTCAGGTGAACACCTTTCGGGAGGCTTATCCCGGTATCATGCACGGCCTGATCTTTTTCGGCTTTGTCGTTTTGATGTTCGGCACCTTCTTCGATGCCTTGGAGTTCCATGTAACGGAACCCTTGGGCTTCACTTTTTTGATCGGCAAAGTTTACCTCTTTTTTTCCCTGGCCATGGAAGTCTTCGGTCTCTTTATCCTGGCCGGCTTGATAATGGCCGCCTACCGGCGGTACGTCACCAAACCCGATTTCCTGGGTTACAAGGGTGAAATCGACAACCGGCCGGACGATGCCATTGTGCTCATCCTGCTCGGGGCCATCGTGGTCACCGGCTTTATTGTGGAGGCGCTCCGGATACAATCGACCATGCCGGCCTGGGAGGTCTGGTCCTTTGGCGGGTGGTGGCTGGCCAAAGTTTTTCAAGGCCTGGATCAGGAGGGCTTGAAAACGCTGCACAAAATCACCTGGTGGCTGCATGCTTTTCTGGCTTTCGGCTTTATCGCCTACATTCCCTATTCCCGTCTGCTGCACATCATCACCTCTCCGGCCAATCAATTCCTCGCTTCCCTCAAGCCCAAGGGGTACCTGGAGCCGATCCGCGACTTTGAAACCGCCGAGTCCTTCGGCACGGGCAAGCTGGAGGATTTTACGTGGAAACAGATCTTCGATTCCGAGGCCTGCACCCGTTGCGGGCGCTGCCAGGACGGCTGTCCGGCCTATATCTCCGGCAAGCCGCTTTCGCCCAAGAAAGTCATTCAGGATTTGAAGAACTACTGGCTGGCTAAGGCAGCTGCCGCGGCGGCCGCCCAAAAGGCCGCCGCTTCCGGGGCACAGGCCGCCGAAACGGCCGCCGGCGCGGCGGAAGACAAGGTCCTCCCCGGAGAGGTTATCGATCTGCATGAATTGTGGGCCTGTACCAACTGCATGTATTGCATGGAGCACTGTCCCGTCCTGATCGAACATGTGCCGAAGATTATCGGCATGAGGCAGTACAAGGTGCTTACGGAGGCGGATTTCGCCCCGGAATTGCAGCTTACCTACCGGAATATGGAAAATAACTCCAACCCCTGGGGACTGGGCGCCCATCTGCGCGCCGATTGGGCGAAGGAACTGGGCATCAAGACCCTGGCCGAGGAACCCAAGGTGGAATATCTCTTCTACGTGGGCTGTTCCGGTTCCTTTGATGAACGGGGGAAAAAAGTGTCCGTGGCTTTTGCCAAGATCCTCCAGGCTGCCGGCGTCAGTTTCGGTATTTTGGGGACGGAGGAAGGCTGTTGCGGTGATTCAGCCATGCGGGGTGGCAATGAATACCTCTATCAGGCCATGGCCCAGGCCAATATCGATACCATTAACGGCTACGGGGTGAAGAAGATTATCACCACCTGCCCACACGGCTATAATGCCCTGAAGAAGGATTATCCCCACTTCGGCGGCAATTTTGCTGTCTACCATCATACGGAAATCATTTCCGATTTGATCGCTCAGGGCAAAATATCCTTGAAAAAACCCCTAGCCGGACTCTTTACCTACCACGATTCCTGTTTCCTCGGCCGGTATAACGGCCTTTATGACGCGCCGCGGACGATCCTGAACGGGGTGCCCGGGATGCAACTCGTGGAAATGGAACGGAACCGGGAAAAGGCTTTCTGTTGCGGCGCCGGCGGCGCCCGCATGTGGATGGAAGAAGACCAGGGTGAGCGGATCAACGACCTGAGGACCGATCAGGCCATCGCCGTGCAGGCCCAGACGGTAGCCGTGGCGTGCCCCTTCTGTCTCACCATGGTCACCGACGGCATTAAGGATCGGAGCAAGGAAGAAGACATGGCAGCGCTGGACATTGCGGAAATCGTCTGGAAGTCCATGGGGATGGAATAAACATAACCTGAGGGGGGGAATAGCATGAGTAAGGGGGCGGCCTTACTGGTTTGCCTGGCGCTGGTTGTCTATGACCCATTTCCCGCCCCGGCCGGTAATGTCGATACCTTTGGGGTCGGTGCCAAAGCCACCGCTCTGGGAGGGGCTTTTGCCGCTTACGCGGACGATCCTTTCGCCATCCATTACAATCCCGCCGGCCTGACGCAAATCGCCAGGCCGGTCCTTTCTCTGGGGACACAGGTGGTGCAGCCGGACATGCGGGTGTCCAATTATCAGGTTACCGGCTTGACGCCGCCCTTGACCCTCGGCCCCCGTGATTTTGTCGATCATTCCAGTGCCCTCGTGGTACCCCATATGGCGTTGGCCGTACCGATCCGCTCCTCCCTCGTGGCGGGGGTCGGTTTTTACGTGCCCTACGGCCTGGATCTGAAATGGGGAGGCAGTCCCAATGATCCCGGCGCGTACAACTCCTATCATAGCTGGTATCGGAGGGAAGTGGTGACACCGTCCCTCGCCTTCAAGGTGACGGAATCCCTCTCTTTGGGGGCAGGAATTTCTTTGGGCCGGTCTTTGGCCGGGGCGGAGCGGCTGGCCTTTGCTCCCTTTATTACGAATCTGCATAACCGACAGATTGAATTTGATTTTCAGGATGACGCCAACTGGTCGCTGAATTTTGGTTTTCTCTATAAGCCGCTGAAAACAATATCCTTTGGTCTAACCTACCGGGGGAATACGCCCACCAGATTCAAGGGAACAGCCAGGGCCGTCGGTTTGAGCAACGGGGATGTCTTATCCGTGCCGGCCGCCGGCCTTACCGGCACCGTGCAAAACACCGTCGTCTATGCGGAGACGCGGATCGATCATCCGGAGCAATTGCAGTTGGGAGCGCGCTATCTTCCCGGGGAGAGGCTTTCCCTGGAGGTGGATCTGGTTTGGACCCGGTGGTCGCGGATTGACGGCTATACCGTGTCTTACGACAGCAAATTTCTTGATGCCCCCGCCTTGGGGCCCTTCAATCCGGGAGTGACCAGCGAATTCAGTCCCCGGGACTGGCAAGACACCACCCAGGTGCGAATCGGCATGGAATGGCAGGTAAGTAAAGTGCTGGCCCTGCGGGGTTCCTATTTTTACGACCCCTCGCCGGTTCCCGACGGGACAATGGATTTCCAGTGGGTGGATGCGGACAAGAGGACCTTCGCGCTCGGCGCCGGCCTTAATTTCAGCCGGATCAGCATTGACGGCGTCCTGCAATATACGATGAGTGACGGCCGACGGGAAAGCAACGGCGAAAGCGTCAACCTGAACGGTTCTTACGGGGGCGGCGGTGGCACGCCTCGGGTATCCTTCAAGGCCGACGGCCATCTCTGGGGCGGCGGGCTCACCGTAAGTTACAGATTCTGATTAATATTAAATGCCAGGCTAAGCCGCGTGTGAAGGGGCGATCCTTGTGATCGCCCTTGTCAGGCGGGCAATGGGGGACCGATGACCGGTGTCAAATACCAGGATAAACCATGGTTGCAGTCCTATGAAGAGGGGGTGCCGGAGCACCTGGACTACGAAGAGATCTGCTTGCCCCAGATTCTGGACCGGACGGCGGCCGCCTTTCCGGAGAGGGCGGCGCTCATTTTTCAGGGCCAGGCGGTAACGTTTCGGCAGCTGCAGGACCTGGTCGATCGCTTTGCCGCCGCTCTTGCTGCCTTCGGCATCGGCAAAGGAGACGCCGTTGCCCTCCTCCTGCCCAACCTTATCTCCACTGTCGTTGCCTATTATGCCGTCCTCAAGGTGGGCGCGATTGCGGTAATGAATAATCCCCTCTACACCGATCGGGAACTGGAACGTCAATTCAACGATTCCGGCGCCAAGCTGCTGATCACGCTCGACCTGCTGGCTAACCGCATGATTGACCTGCGGCCCGGGACGGCGCTGGAAAAGATCGTGGTCGCCTCCCTGGGGGATTATCTCCCTTTTCCGCAGAAACTCCTTTTCCCCCTTTTGGCCAGGTGGAAGAAATTGGCGGCGCCCGTTAATGCCGCCCCGGATGTATACCGTTGGCAGGATTGTCTTAAGCGGCGTGATCCGGTTTTACCGCCGGCTGAGCTCAGCTTTGACGATCTGGCCATGTATCAATACACCGGCGGTACAACCGGCGTCACGAAGGGCGTGGAACTTACCCATGGCAATCTGAGCATGCAGGTCCAGCAGTGCGCGGCCTGGTTTCCCCGTTTTAAGAAGGGGACGGAGACCATTTTGGCGGCGCTGCCCTTTTTTCATGTCTTTGGCCTGACCGTGGCCATGAATCTTTCCCTTTACATGGGCTGGTCTCAGGTGCTGGTTCCCAAGCCGCAACCGGAGCCGCTGCTCGAGGCCATCAGAAAATTTCGGCCCACTTTTATCCCCCTGGTGCCCACGATGTATATCGGGATGCTTCATCATCCCTCCCTGAAAAAGACGGATATGAGCTGCATCCGGGGGGCCTTTTCCGGCAGCGCTCCCCTGCCCCTGGAGGTAATTCGCGAGTTCGAAAGGGTCACCGGGGCCGTAATCGTCGAGGGTTACGGCATGACGGAGACTTCTCCGGTAACCCATGCCAATCCCTTTGCCGGGGGCGGCCGGAAGGCCGGCAGTATCGGTGTGCCGCTGTCCGATACCCTGGCCCGGATCGTGGATCTGGATGAAGGGTTGAGGGAGATGCCCGTAGGCGTTCCGGGCGAACTGATCGTGAAGGGGCCTCAGGTCATGCGGGGTTACAAGGGTATGCCCGGGGAGACGGCCAAAACACTGCGAGACGGCTGGTGCTATACCGGCGATATTGCCACCATGGATGAGGAAGGATACTTTTATATCGTGGACCGGAAGAAAGACCTGATCATCTCCGGCGGCTACAATGTCTATCCCCGGGATATCGAAGAGGTCTTCTACCACCATCCCAAGGTTCAGGAGGCCTGCGCCGTCGGCATTCCCGATCCGAAGCGGGGGGAAAATGTCAAGGTATTCGTGGTGTTGAAGGAGGGAATGGCGGCCACGCCGGCCGAGTTGCTGGATTTTTGCAGGAAAGAACTGGCGGCCTACAAACTGCCCGCGGAAATCGAATTTCGCCCCTCATTGCCGAAGTCCAATGTGGGCAAAATCCTGCGCCGGGAGCTCAGGGCGGAAGAGTGGGCCAAAAGAAAAAAATGACGACTTCGAGCACGAAGTCGTCACCCCGGTGAACCCCGGATCGGTGTCCGGGGCAGGCACCGGGGTCCAGGAACTTCACGCCCCGAACTTGGTGAGCCTTTGGGCATGGGCCAGGGCCAGCGCCATGAGGTTGGCCATCGGCATTCTGCCCAGTCCCCCCTGGATACAATCCCGTTCCCCGAAACTTTCCACCCGGTCCGGCCGGCAAGTGGGGGCCGCGAGGAGGACCGGCACGGGGTGCCAGCTGTGGGATTTCAGGGCCGCCGGCGTAGAGTGGTCGCCCGTTATCACCAGGACATCGGGCTTCAGGGCACTGAGTCGGGGCAGCAGGGCGTCCACCTCTTCAATCACTTTGACCTTAGCCTCGAAATTACCGTCTTCACCCCGGGAATCGGTAGGCTTGACGTGCATGAAAAAGAAATCATACCTGGTGAAGGCCTGCTCCAGCGCGGCGAATTCTTCGGCGATCGTATGCGTGAGGGGGTTGATTTCCATGCCCACCAGGCGCGCCAGACCCCGGTACATGGGATAATTGGCAATGGCGAGCGTCTTCAGGCCAAACCGGCTGCCCATGTCGGGGAATTGATGATACTTGGCATAGCCCCTGAGCAGAATCATATTGGCCTTACCTTCATCGGCCAGCGTTTCCCTTACCTTGTCGATCAGTTCCGCGAGGATGGCCGATGTCCGGGCCGCTTCGGGCACCAGGGCCCGGGGAGCGAGCGGGGCGACCCCGGTCTGTTGCGGGTCCGTTTCTTCGAGTTCCTCCCGGAGGTCATCGCCCCGGAGGGCGATGACGGCCCGGTACTCAATTTCCGTGCGGAAAAAAACCTCGACTCCGGCGGCGGCGGGGGACGACAGGTGGACCCGCTCCGCCAGCTTCCGGCATAAACGTTCGTTTTCCTCAGTCGCCAGGCGTCCGGCGCGCCGGTCCGTGAGCACGCCTTCTTCATTAACGGTGGCAAAATTGACGCGCATGAAAAGGTCCCGGGGGGTCATGGGGAAGTCCACGCCCGTGGCGGAAAGCAGCCCCCGTCCGACATTTGTTTTTATCGGATCGTAGCCGAAAAGGGCGAAATGGGCCGGGCCGCTGCCCGGGGTGATGCCGCAGCCCACGGGATCCAGGAGGCCGCAGACCGACTTTTTGGCCAGGGCATCCATATGGGGTTTCACGGCGGCCTCCAGTTCCGTCAGGTCCCCGTCCGGCATCGGTATCCCCCCGAGACCGTCGAGGACCAAAAAGACTATTTTCGTTCCGTTTTTCACCACCAAGGAATCGACGAATTCCCCCTGCATGTTCCCATCCCCTTTCTACTTTCCGGTAAAGACAGGTTTCCTCTTTTCCAGGAAGGCCTTCATCCCTTCCTTCTGGTCATCGGTGCTGAAGCATTGGGCGCAGCATTCCGCCTCCAGCCGGGCGGCGTTGTCCAGCGGCAGGTCATAACCGAAATTCATGCTGTGTTTGATCATCTTCAGGGCGAAGCCGGGCAGGCCGGCCAATTTCAGGGCAAATTTCCGGGCCTCCGCCTGGAGCTGATCCGCCGGGACCACCCGGTTTACCAGGCCGATCTCATAGGCCCTTTTCGCGTCCAGCGGGGCGCCCCCCATGATGATCTCTTTCGCCCGGCCCAGGCCTACCAGGCGGGCCAGTCTTTGCGTGCCGCCCCAGCCGGGGATGATGCCCAGAGTAATTTCCGGCTGGCCGAAAAGGGCATTTTCGGCCGCGAAGCGGACATCGCAGGCCATGGCGATCTCGGAGCCGCCGCCCAGGGCGTAGCCGTTTACCGCCGCGATGGAAGGCTTGGGCAGCGTTTCGAGGAAGCGCAGCAGTTCATGGGCCTGCTCCATAAAAAACAGGGCTTCCGGCGCTTTCAGGTTCTGCATTTGCGTGATGTCGGCCCCGGCCACAAAGGATTTCTCTCCGGCCCCCGTCAATATCAGTACCTTGACCTGCTCGTCATTCTTGCAGGCCGTGACGGCGGCCAGTAGTTCTCCCAGGGTCTCGGAATTCATGGCATTCAAGGCCTTGGGCCGGTTGAAGGTAATCGTGGCGATACCTTCTTCGATGGTGAAAAGGATATTGTTGTACGACATGGGCGCTCCTTTCTTTTCTTGATCTAAACCCGTTCCAGGACGATGGCCATCCCTTGCCCGCCGCCGATGCAGAGGGTGGCGAGCCCCAGCTGGCAGTCCCGCTTCTGCATTTGCATGGCGAGGCTGTAAGTGATTCGGGCGCCGGTGGCGCCTACGGGGTGGCCGATGGAGATGCCGCTGCCCTGCAGGTTGCACTTGTCAAGATTGATATCCAATTCCCGGAGACAGGCAATCGCCTGACAGGCGAAGGCCTCGTTCAATTCCACCACATCGATGTCCTTCATGGTGAGACCGAGTTTGCCCAGCACCTTACGGGTGGCCGGGATCGGTCCCAGACCCATATAGGCCGGATCGATGCCGCCGGAAGCATAGCCTTTGATCTTGGCCAGGGGTTTCAGGCCCAGCTCTTTGGCCTTCTCCGCGCTCATCACGACGACCGCCGCCGCCCCGTCGTTGATGCCCGAGGCATTGCCCGCCGTCACGGTACCACCGTCCTTTTTGAAGGCCGGCGGCAGTTTAGCCATCTTTTCCGGGCTGGTGTCCATTGGCCGCTCATCGACAGCGAAAATGCAAGGTTCCCCTTTTTTCTGGGGGATGACGACCGGCACGATCTCATCGGCCGCCGCACCGCTGGCAATGACCGCCCGGGCCCGTTGATGGCTCAAGAAGGCAATCTCGTCCTGTTCCTGGCGGGTGATGCCGTACTTGGCGGCGATATTCTCGGCGGTGAAGCCCATATGGTAGGCGTTGAAGATTTCAAAGAGACCGTCATGGACCATCAGATCCACCACCTGGCCGAAGGGCATGTTCATGCGGTAACCCCAGCGTGCCTCGGGCAGGCCGTAGGGAACGTTGGTCATGTTTTCCATGCCGCCCGCGACGATGATATCCGCATCGCCGGCCTTGATAATCTGCGCCGCCAGGGTGATGGCTTTCATTCCCGAGGCACAGACCTTATTCACGGTGATGGCGTTGGTCTCTTCGGGAAGACCGGCATAAATGGCGGCCTGCCGTCCGGTGTTCTGGCCCAGTCCCGCCGTGAGAACGTTGCCCATGATGCACTCGTCCACATAGACCGGCGCCAGGGCGGCATCAAAAGTGTAATATTTTTTGTTGATTTCCGTCATGTCGAATTCCCCCAGCCCCTTGGGGCGGCAGGACCTGATGAATTCGCTGACGGAGGGCCGCAAACCCGCCCGTTGCAGGGCCTCTTTGATGACGAGGGCGCCCAAATCAACCACCCTGACACCCTTCAGGGCACCGCCGAAATTGCCGACGGCCGTCCTGGCTCCGCTGACTATCACTACATCTTTCATATTTATCCAGCCTTTCCGACAGGATGGTCACCTGTCCGCTATTTCAATTACTCAACAATCAATGACGGTAAATGCCGGTTCAATCCGGCAAATTGGACCAGCGTTGGCTGAACCTCAGGAGAGTCCTTCCACGAATTCTATCTCCCGCGGCACTTTGTAGGCGGTAAGGAATCTCCGGCAGTGCCTGGTCAGATCTCTCCCTTCCACCGTCGCACCCGGCCGCTTGACAACCAGGGCCTTCACGACCTCCCCCCGCAGAAGATCGGCTTTTGCCTCTACCCGTGAATCCAGCACCGCCGGATGAAGATTGAGCACAATCTCCACCTCCCGCGGATAGACATTGAAGCCGCTCGTAATGATCATCCTTTTTTTCCGGCCCGTAAGAAAAACGTAGCCTGCGGCGTCGATTTTGGCCAGGTCCCCCGTATAAAGCCAGCCGTTCCTGATAACCTGGGCCGTGGCCGCCTCGTCGCGGTAATAGCCCTGCATGACATTGCTACCCCGGATGAGGAGTTCCCCGATGGCGCCGGCCGGCAAGTCCCGGCCCTCGTCATCGACGATCCTCGCCTCTACTTCCGGCACCACGGGGCCCACCGAGCCCGGCTTATGGGCCATGGCCGGTCTGGTGAAGGCGCAAACCGGAGAAGCCTCGGTCAGGCCGTAACCCTCCATGATTTTGATGCCGAACCGGTCTTCAAAGCGGGGGAAAAATTCCGGCGGCATGGCCGCGCCGCCGCTGATGCATAATTTCAGGGAGCTCAAGTCATAGGTTTTCCCCGGGGGCTGCATGACCATTCCCAGGAAGACGCGGGGCACGGCGGCGATAAAGGTGATCTTTTCCTTTTCGATCGCCTGGAAAATGCCTTCGATGGAAAAATGATCCATGAGCAGGACGCTGGCGCCCACCCGTACAACGCAGAGCATATTGACCACGGCGCCGAAGGAATGGAAGAGGGGGATGACGGCCAGTCCGCGGTCCTCAGCGGCGGTGCCGCAGCAAACCCTAAGGAGGTCGGACTGGGTATAGAGGTTGTTTTGCGTCAGCACGGCCCCCAGCGGTTTGCCGGTGAGACCCGAAGTGTAGATCATGACGGACGGGTCATCACCGGCCAGGGCCGGCATCTCCAGCGTAAACGGACCTGCTTCTGTTGCTTGCCGGAGGGGCGAGCCGTCGGGCTGTTGTTCATCATGAAAGAGCACAAAGGTGCAGAGCGGGATGTCGCCTCTGATCTCGTCAATTTTCCCGGCCTGCAGGGAGGTGGCTATTATGCCCCGGGCCTCGCTGTTTCCCAGCAGGTGGCGGAGTTCATAAGCGGTGGAGAGAACGTTGAGCGTAACAGCCACGGCGCCGATCTTCTGGATGGCGAAATAAGAAATGACAAACTCCGTGCCATTGGGCAGCAGAAGGGCAATCTTATCCCCTTTTTGCAGACCGGCACTCTTCAGCCTGTTGCCCAGGGAATTGACGGCCCTCAGCAACTGCCCGTAAGTGAGCCTGTTGTCATCCTGAAGAAGTGCCACCTTGTCGGGAAACCGCCGGCAGCTCTCTTCCAACATCTGTCCTAAACTTATCGCCATCCCACCCTCAAATTATCCCATCCCCCATAGCATGCCGAGGTTATTTATTCAACGAATTTTGGGTGGCGGGCCGGGGGATCAGTTCGAAGGCAATATCCTGATGAACGCTGGTATTTATAAAGCCATATAATTGCCGATAATTCATCTGAAACCCTTTCTGCCATTGTTCCAGCAGGAAGTCCGGTCCGATAGTGCCGCAGATATTGTCATTTTCTTGCTGCACCTTATTACAGGGGATATTAACAATTCTTGATTTACGATAACTTACGCCCAGGCGAGAGGCGAATAACCTGTAGAATTTTTGGAGGTCGTCTTCAAAAGTGTTCGGTGCCTGAAAGGAAATCAATCTGGCAATTTCCGTGATTTCCCCGGTGGAGAACAGGTGTCCATCCACCGAAAGAGGATACCCCCATTCATAGACCCCTTGATCCCATCGCCAGTAAAGCTTATCGCCATCTGTTGCTGCACCGGTAAGTAAGAAATCATTTTCTGCGTTTTTCCGGCAAGAAATAATTTCGCCAGCGCCCTTATCCCCTTTATCGGGGTCAGCTGTCCATTCCGGCCAGGGTTGTTTTTTTTGCAGGACGTAACACCAGTCAAGATTCAATCCCATGCGCAGGCTGGGCACAAAGCGGTCCGTATTAAATTTGGCAAAGTCCCACAGATCAACATCTTCGATAAACAGGATGTCATCTACAAGGAAGAACACTTTATCCGCCTCCAGGGCCAGCAACAATCTGATGAGGTCCTCCGAGAACGAATTCCAGTTGTTTTGTTTCGCAAAAGAAATGTGCCGGGCGGAGAATAGCGAAAAAACCTCTTCATATGCTTTTTGATGCGCCGGGGTTGAGGTGTCGTACAAAATGTGCAGGGGGACCGGGGGGATAACTTTTTCATAATACGACGACAGCAAGGCATGGAGCTGAAGCGCTCTGTCTTTTGAGAAAACTATGCCCGCCACCGGATATTCACAGTTTTTGGACACCCGCTGATTACGTGCCTCATACAAGGCGGCCAGGGCATCTTTTTCCCACACTAATGAATTAAACTTTTTTTCCCCCAGGAGTGTCAGGCCCAGTGGTTTCAGAAAAAAATTGATGCCGGAACAGATTGTCTTCCGCATGGCTAAAGGACTCGCTTTATAAATTAAAGGAGAGGTAATTTCTTATCTTGGACAGGATTTCATGTTTGAATCGTCCCAGGAAACGTGGCCCAGCAAGGTAAAAATCTCTTTCCCTCCGGCAGGCGGCAGCATGACGGCTTTTTTCCGGATGGGAAAGAGGGCTGGGGACGCCGGCTACCCCCTTTAAGGCAAACTCAAATATTTTGGCCTTCAGTTGGTAACTTTGGCGGCGATCCAGCTTCGGATAAAAAGTGGAGACGTTTTCGCGATAAACCACCAGCGGTTCCGGCATCAGCCATGCTTCTCCCAGGGCGCTTATCCGGAGCCAGAGTTCGTAATCCTCGATGGGGGGAGGGATTGTTTCACTGAACAATCCTGATTGGTCCAAGAGCGCTCTGCGGATCAGTACAGAGGAAGTGATGAAATAATTATCCTGCACCAAATCCCCGTAAGCTACTTGCCCGAAGCGGGCCTTTTTTCTGAAATACAGGGGCAACGAAGCGGTCCATTCCTCCACCCCCGGCCAGCGATAAGCATTGCAGCCCACCAATACACAGCCTGGATGATGAGTCATAAATTCAACCTGGCGCTCCAGTTTTTCGGGCAGCCAAAGGTCGTCGTCGTCCAAAAAGGCAATGTATCCTGCATTTCCCTCCCGGATGGCCCGATTCCGGGGAGCGGCCGGTGCGCCTATATGCTTTCCCGGCAGATACCGGAAGCGCTCATCTTCCAGAAACGGCTGGAGGGCGGCCAGCGTTGCCGGCGTTTCTCCATCTTCGGCAATCCAGCACCGCCAGTAAGGATAACTCTGATCCTGCACACTTCTGAGCGTTTCCGGGAGTAGCAAAACCCTGTTATAGGTGGGAATGACAATGTCAACTTGTACCATGTCCCCTTGCTCGCCACCTGAATTTTGCATAGATAAAACCCCCGATAACCGCTTGCTGCCCCTGCTTGAAATACCTGTTTCCCATACCACAAGAGGGAGGAAAAAACATGGTTTTAATAAAGGCATGTCTATGGTATACGGAGCCGCTGTGACAATGAAAGTTCCCGTCGGGGGGTAAATAGTTTTCATCCGGAAACGGTTCTTTTCCGCCCTGGCTGTGTCAATCTTCGGTCTTGCTTGTGCGGCGTACCGGTAGTACGCCTCCGTGCAACCCCTCGATTTCCTTGCCAGGACGAATGATTTCTCCTTTCCGAATTGAAAACCAATAGTGTCTCATCCGGAGTTTCCGGAGGGATACTAAATAATCGCTAACTTACTAAGGAATTGGCTATGAAAATCTTGATTACGGGAATCACCGGCTTTGTGGGGAGCCATCTGGCCGAATACATTCTCGATCGGCAGGAGGGCCATGAGGTTTTCGGCCTCTGTCGCTGGCGGAGTCCGCGCGAAAATCTAGCCCGCGCCTACGGCCGCATCACCCTGGTAGAGGGCGATCTCCTGGATATGAGCGTGCTGATCCGCCACCTCGACGCCATCCGCCCGGAGGTGATCTTCCACCTGGCCGCTCAAAGCTATGTCCTGACGAGTTTCGACGCCCCGTTACAGACACTGTGGCCGAACGTTATTGGCACGGCTAATCTGCTGGAGGCCGTCCGGCTCACCAAGCTCGACCCCGTGATCCACATCTGTTCGTCCTCGGAAGTTTACGGCCAGGTGCGTCCCGAAGATGTGCCCATCCGCGAGGACTGCCCCTTCAAGCCCGCTTCGCCCTATGCGGTAAGCAAGGTCGGCGAGGACATGATCGCCTTCCAGTACTGGGTGTCCCACGGCCTGCGCACCATCAGGACGCGCATGTTCACCCACACGGGGCCGCGGCGGGGCGACGTCTTTGCCATGTCCTTTTTTGCCAAGCAGGTGGCGGCGGTGGAATTAGGCATGAAGGAGCCGATCATCCAGGTGGGAAATCTCGCTTCCGTGCGCACCTTCTGCGATGTCCGGGATGCCGTGCGTGCATACTGGCTCCTGGTAAACTGCTGTGAACCCGGCGAGGTATACAATATCGGGGGCAATCGGACCATGACCATCGGCGAGGCCTTGGAGATCCTCCTCTCTTTTTCGAGGGTCGCCTGCGAAGTGGCTGTTAATCAACAACTGCTCCGGCCTTCCGACGTGACCCTGCAGATTCCCTGCACGGACAAGTTCGGCGAAAAGACGGGCTGGCAGCCGGAGATCCCCTTTGAGAAGACGCTGGAAGATATGCTCATTTATTGGCGCGACGAGCTGTCCCGCAACCCGTGGAAGGCGCTGACAGTGGTGAAGTAGCAACACCGTGGGGTCCTTTTGGTCCCGGTGGCCGGTGAGGGCGGGAAAAAGACGCGAGGCGGTTAAAAATGGCCCTGAAGGGTAAGAAGATTTTCCTGGCCGGTGCGACGGGGCTGGCGGGCGCCAGCATCATGGCCCGCCTGACGGAAAGTTATCCGGAAACAAAGATCAGGGCCGTCTGGCATCGCCGGGAACCTTTTCTGCAGCATGAAAATGTCGAATATGTGCGGGGCGACCTTACTTCCCGGGAGGAATGCCGCCGGATGGTGCGGGGTTGCGATGCCGCCATCCTGGCCGCCGCCACGACGGGAGGGGCCCAGATGGCCAATTCCGTACCTTGGGAGCAGGTATCGGATAACGTGGTGATGGACGTCCAGATGCTCCATGCCCTCCATCTGGAGGGGGTGCCCCGGGCCGTATTCGTCAGCACGGCCTCGGTTTACCAGAATTTCAGTGGCGCCATCCGGGAAGATGACCTGGACTGGAACCAGGACCCTCATGCTGCCCATTTCGGGGTCGGGTGGGCAAAGCGGTACGTGGAAAAATTGTGCCGGTTCTGGTACGAAAAAACTGGTCTGGAGGTCCTGGTAGCCAGATCGGCCAATATTTACGGACCCTTTGCCAAGTTTGACCCTGCGGTGTCTAATTTTGTTCCGGCGTTGATCCGCAAGGTCGCGGACAAGAGCGATCCCTTTGAAGTCTGGGGCAGTCCCGGTGTAGCCAGGGACATCATCTACGGCGAGGATTTCGCCCGGGCCATCGTGCTCATGCTGGACGATGAGCGGCTGAAGTTCGACATCTTCAACGTCGGTTCCGGCGTCACGACTACCGTAGGCCAGGTAGTGGAGTGGTCGCTTAAATATGCGGACTACCATCCGCGGCGGATCGATTATCGGGATGATAAACCGGTCACCATACCTTCCCGGTCCCTCGACTGCTCCAGGATTAAAGAGCAGCTCGGCTGGGAGGCCCGGTGTCCGGCCGAAGAAGGCATCGGCCGGACCATGGAGTGGTGGCAAAATAACAGGAATTGGTGGGATAAATGAAAACTGAGAAGCATGACGCCATTGTTTTGTCCAGTGCGGACGAAAAAGAGGTGCAGCGGTCGCTGACCGAACGCTGCAAACTGGCCCCTCTGCCCGATGACGAGCTGTTGTCCAACCTGGGTTTGTTCCTCACCTCCAAGACGCTGTCGAGGGTGCTGTTCTTCTACGAGATATACCGTAAGGTGGTCCATTCTCATGGGATCATTGCCGAGTTCGGCGTACGGTGGGGCCAGACCCTGGCCATCATGACGGCCCTCCGGGGCATTTTCGAACCCTTTAACCGCCACCGCAAAATCGTGGGGTTCGATACTTTTGCCGGATTTATCGGTATGGGCGACAAGGATGGCGAGCAGTCGCACTGCGCCGACGGTTCCTTCTCCGTACCGGCGGGCTATGAAGATTACCTGGGGTCACTGCTGGGCCTTCAGGAGAAACTGAACCCCATTTCCCATCTGACTAAATTCGAACTTGTGAAGGGCAATGCCGTTGAGACCGTTCCGGCCTACTTGCGGAAGCACCCGGAAACGATTATTTCGCTCGCCATTTTTGATTTCGATATCTACGAACCGACCCGGGCTGCCCTGGAGGCAATCCAGCCCTGCCTGTGCAAGGGGAGCATCCTGGTCTTCGACGAACTCTGCGATGACGTCTTTCCGGGAGAAACCGTTGCCCTGCGGGAAATCCTGGGATTGAACCGGGTGCGGATCCAGCGTTTCCCCATGACTTCCAGAATATCCTATTTGGAGATCGAGTGATGGGCGATTGTAAAGAGATCAGGAAAGATATCCTGAGGATTTCCAAGGAAAGCGGGCACGGTCACATTCCCACCTGCTTTTCCATCGTCGAGATTCTGGCGGCGGTCTATACAACTATTCGTCATGACCCGGCCAGGCCTCAATGGGAGGAACGGGACCTCTTCATCCTGAGCAAGGGGCACGGCTCCCTGGCTCATTATTGCCTGCTGGCCCGGTGGGGATATTTCGGGATAGAAAAGGTTCATGCTTTCGGGGCCTTCCAGTCTGATTTCGGCTGTCATGCCGATCGCTTCAAGATCCCCGGGATCGAGGCTTCCACCGGCTCCCTGGGGCACGGCATCGCACTGGCCGTGGGGATGGCTTTAGGCTTGAAGATGCTGAAGAGCGACCGGCGTGTCGTTACCCTCATCGGCGACGGCGAGTCTAACGAAGGCTCCGTCTGGGAGGCCCTCCTCGTCGCCCACAATCTTAAGCTTAACAATCTGACTGTCGTTTACGATGATAACCGGTCGCACGCCCGGGGATTGCAAATTACCAATCCGGCCGAGAAGCTCCGGGCCTTCGGCTGTGAGGTGGTCGAAGTAGACGGCCATGATGTGGACAACCTCAGAGGGGTCCTGCAGGGAACCGGGGCGGATGGGGTCAGGGCGATCGTGGCAAGAACGCAAAAGGGTTTCGGCTGCCGGACCTTGATCGATAATCAATACGAATGGCACCGTAAGTCCCCGAACGACGAGGAATATCGCTGCCTGATAGAGGAGCTGGATGCGTAAGCAATTCAAAAATACGGTGCTGGACCTGGCCGGCCGGGATGACCGGGTCGTCGTCATTCTCGGAGATGTGAGTGTCTATCTGTTTCAGGACTTCAAGGAACGCCATCCCGACAGGTTTTACAATATGGGTATTGCCGAAAACACCCTGATCAGTGTCAGCGCCGGATTGAGTGCCCTGGGTTTTAATCCCTTTGTGCACACTATCGCTCCCTTCCTGACGGAGCGGAGTTTTGAGCAGATCAAGCTGGATATGTGTTACAACCGCTTCGGGGGCAACATCGTCTCTTGCGGCGCCTCTTTCGATTACGCCTGGGATGGGGCGACGCACCATTCCTATACCGATCTGGCCATCTTGCGGCTGCTGCCGGGCATGGAAGTCCTTCAGCCCGGTTCAACGAAAGAGCTTGATACCCTGCTCAGAAGCCAGTACGGCAATGGTAATCCGACCTACTTCCGCCTTTCCGATCATCCCCACGAGATCGAAGTGCCGGTGACTTTCGGCCGCGGCGTGGTAATCAGGGACGGGGGATGGAAAAATACCGTGATGACCGCCGGTCCCCTTTTGGGCAACGTCCTGGCGGCCTGCCGGGATCTGCCGGTTAATATTGTCTATTTTCATACTATTAAGCCTATTGATCGGGAGTTGGTGGCCCGTTACCGGGACACGCATATCCTCGTCGTTCATGACGCTTTCGGTTTGAAAGAGGCGATCTGCGAGACGCCTGATCTCCAGGTGGCCTACCATGGGCTGAGGGATGAGTTTTGTGCCTCTTACGGCAGGCTGGAGGATATCCGCGGCCAGCTCGGTCTCGATGCCGCGGGCATTCGGGAATTTGTCGGCCGAGTCGTCAATAGCAAGGGGACGGATTAATTATCCGTAAATACATGGAGAAATTGCCAATGTTTTATGAGGGGAAAAAGGTCCTGGTTACGGGGGGCACCGGCTTTATTGGCTGTCATTTCGTACAGGAGCTCCTGAAGCAAGGGGCCCACGTCCGGGTCCCGGTGCATCATCGTGACCTTGTTTTTGCAGACGACCGGATAGAAAAGGTGCCGGCCGATCTTACCCGGAGCGAAGATTGTGCGACGGTCTGTAACGGGATAGACTACCTGATCCACGCGGCGGGCGCCGTAGCCGCCGCATCTATGACCGTAGCCAATCCCATGTCCGCGATCGTTACCAATTTGGTGCTCACCGCCAGGGTGCTGGAAGCGGCCATGGTACAAGGTGTGCAGCGCATCCTGATTTTTTCCAGCGGTACGACAGCTTACCCGCTCTCCGATCACCCGATCCGGGAAGAGGAAATGTGGGATGCCCCTCCGGCGCCCGTCTACTTCGGTTATGGCTGGATGCGCCGTTACCTGGAGCTTCTGGCCACGTTTGCGGCTTCGAAATCCAATGCCGGCGTGGCCATCTGCCGGCCCACGGCCGTTTACGGTCGGCATGACGATTTCAATCCGGCCACGAGCCACGTTATTCCCGCCCTTATCCGGCGCGCCGTCGAAAAGGAGAATCCTTTTGTCGTATGGGGAACGGGGGAAGAACTAAGGGATTTTCTTCATGTTACCGATCTGGTCAGGGGTTGCCTGCTGCTTTTAGAAAAACATTCCCTGGGCGACCCGGTCAACATCGGCTATGGGGAGGCGACGACCATTAAACAGATTGTGGAGATCATTCTCGAGGCGGCCGGGCACCGGGGAGCGGAGGTGCTGTTTGACGTCACCAAGCCGACTACCATCCCGGTCCGGATGGTGGATACCACAAAGGCAAAGGAAATTCTGGGGTTTGAGCGGGCCGTATCGTTATCGGAAGGACTGACCGATACCGTACACTGGTACATCAGTGATAAGAGGAATGCCTGATCATGAGCGCCTGGAATAGCATTTCCGAAAATCACCATTTCCGGCAAACAAGTCTCTACCGCTCATTCCGGGAAATACCGCTCCATTTCCTTGATGCCGGAGCGGCGGGCGGCATTCATGACCTGGTCAAAGGGGCGGCCTCCATCATCGACTGCGTCTGTTTTGAACCGGAGAAGGAAGCCGCCCGGGCCCTGCGCTTACAGTACGGCCAAGAAAGCCCTTTCGCCTCCATGACCATCTTGGAAACAGCGCTGAGCGGCCGTGCGGGACAGCGAACCCTCCATGTGACGAGAAGTGCCGTCAATACATCCCTGCTTGCTCCCGAGGAAGACCTGATCAAGAGATATCACCTGCCCGGTTTCCATGTCGATAAGACCACCACCATCGCAACAGAGTCCCTGGATGGGCTTATGCTGCGCGAGGGGAGGAGCGGGCGGCGTTTCGGAGAATTCGTAAAACTGGATTGCCAGGGGGCGGAGTATGAAATTATCCAGGGAGCGGAAAAGATCTTGCGGGAAAACTGTATCGCCATCATGTGTGAAGTGGAATTCTTCCCCCTCTACAAGGATCAGAAATGTTTCTCCGAGCTGGACCATTTTTTGCGGGCGAAAAAATTTCAGCTCTATGGCCTTTATCCCCATTACATCTCGGCAAAAAGCTTAAACCGCAGGGAAGCTGAAACAGAGGAACGTCTTCTCTGGGCCGATGCGCTTTATTTCAAGGATCCGCTCCATAATCGCCGCGCCGGGGCGGATATTGACCAAAGGGGCGTCGACGCCCTCCTTGTTGTCGCCCTGCTCACCCGGTATTACGATTTTGCCCTCGAACTGAGCCGGGCCTTCTTTAGCGACAAAGCAGATCTCCCGCACCTGGAGCTGCTGATTCAAGAACTCTCCGGGGCGGACAAAAGGGAAATGGAAAGAGATGTGTCCGGCTTGATCGCTGATTGCCAAAGAAATCCGGATCTTCTCTATCTTCTCGCCAAGAAATTCATCGATTGCCACCGGTCGAACAGCGATATTGATTTTATCGAGGTGAAAAAAGTCTGATCAGAATGGTAAGGAGCAGTTATTGTCTATGATAAAAGATGAGGTGTTGAAGAGCTTTGCGGGTAAAAATGTCCTCATTACCGGGGGGACGGGTCTGATAGGACGGCAGGTTGTCCCTATCCTCCATGATGCCGGCGCCTGCCTTAAGGTCGTGTCGCTGGACGACATGACCGTTCATGCGGGAGTTCCCCATATTAAGGGCGATCTCCGTGATTATGGTTTTTGCCTGGCAGTGATGAAGGATATGGATTTCGTCTTTCATCTGGCCGGTATTAAAGGGTCAATTACCATGACCGTGGAAAAACCGGCCAGCCATTTCGTCCCCGCCCTGATGTTCAATACGAATGTCCTGGAGGCGGCCCGGGTTAATCGGGTGGCAAAACTTGTGTTCACGAGTTCTATCGGCGCCTATGCCCCCACTGATTTCTTTACGGAAAAGACGGGCGAAGAAGGTGTTCCCATGGATTTCTATGGGGGGTGGGCCAAGAGAATGGCGGAGTATCAGATTCAGACCTATCGGATCCAGTACAACATGGAGAATTTCGCCATCGTACGTCCCTGCAATGTCTATGGTCCCGGCGATAACTTTGATCCGGAAAATGCCATGGTCATCCCTTCTTTGATGTATCGGATCTTTCAAGGCGAAAATCCCCTGGTCGTTTGGGGAGACGGTTCCGCCGTGCGCGACTTTGCCTTCAGTCGCGATGTGGCCGAGGGGTGCATCCTCGCCCTCTATCATGGCACCCCCGGTGGCTACGTAAATTTGGGAAGCGGTCAGGGGGTTTCAATCCGTGAGCTGGTGGAAACACTATCGTCATTTCTCGCCTTTAACTACCGCTTCGACCCGACGAAACCCGCGGGATTCCCCAAGCGGGTCATGGATATTTCCCTGGCCCGAAAAACGATCGGTTATGACCCCTCTACCCCGCTCCTTGCAGGTCTCAAGGAGACCTGGGCCTGGTTCCAGGGGAACAGAAACGAATATCTGAAAAAACAAAATTATTGGAAGGAATCATGAAAGTAACGGAAACAAAGCTGCCGGGGGTGCTCTTGATCGAGCCCGATGTGTTCGAGGATTTCCGGGGAGAGTATGTGGAAATGTACAATAGCGAACTCTACCGGGAGCATGGCATTGACATTGCCTTCATTCAGGATGACATCTCCGTCTCCACGCAGGGGGTGCTGAGGGGAATCCATGGCGATGATGTGACCTGGAAGCTCATCTCCTGTCTTTATGGCCGGTTTTACTTCGTTGTGGTAAATTGCGATAAGACCGCCTCCCATTTTGGTCGTTGGGAGGCCTTTACGCTCTCCGACAGAAACCGGCACCAGGTTCTCGTGCCCCCGAAGCACGGCAATGGTCATTTTATCCTGAGTGAAAAGGCAATCTTCCATTACAAACAGTCTACCTATTATGATCCCAGCCGGCAATTTACCTATAAATGGAATGATCCCGAATTGAATATCTGGTGGCCCGGCAGGAACCCCATTCTCTCTCGCCGCGACGAGTTTGGCCGGTTCGAGTGAGCCTATGGCCGAAAACATCAATATATTGGACGGGGCAGGCTTCGCCCGTCTTTTTGGCACGGATGCTGAAGATATCGAAAGACAATGTGGCCCGCTCCTGCGCGCCTATAACTTCAGCTACCGCATCGTCGGTGGCGCCGACTGGGAAGAAACGGTGCTCCGGGTTCTTAAAACTATTGATGATTCACCGCTTTCCGCTTCCGGCAAGGATCGCTATGAGGACTGGGAAAGGGGCTGGGGAGATAACCTGCGGGAATACGAGGCAAGAAATTATGATCTCGTGGCGCTGGTTCCCAAGTATATGCATAAGTTTCCCGTAAGGAGGCTTTTTTCGCACTATATCGAACCATTGGACAAGGACTTCGAAGTTAATTTTTATACGGTATATCGCCACTACCTCTTCAAGACCTATCTGGCTCCCTATGACCCGGTGTACGAATTTGGCTGTGGGACCGGCTATAATCTGGTAATTATGGCCCGGATTTTCCCGGGGAAAAGACTTTTCGGTCTTGACTGGTCGCTGAATTCCGTGAAGTTTGTTGATACAATCTCCCAGTCGCTCGAATTACCAAACCTGAAAGGCCGGCACTTCGATTATTTTTCACCCGACTATGCGCTGGAAATTCCTCCTGGTGCGGCCATCACGACGCTGAATTCGCTGGAACAGCTGGGTGGGGATTACGGCAATTTCCTCGAATTTATGCTCAGGAAAAAACCGGCCCTCTGCATTAATTCGGAACCCTTTCTGGAGATGTATAACGAAGACAAGCTGCTCGATTACCTCGCCGCTAAATATCACCGGCGCCGCAATTATTTGCGGGGTTACCTGCCGGCGATCAAAGAGCTGGCAGCGGCAGGCAGGATTGAGATACTGAAGGAGCAGCGGGTGGAGTCCGGAAATCTGTTTCATGAGGGCTATTCTTTTATCGTATGGAGACCTTCCCGCTGAAGAGGCAACATTCGCTTTCCCTCAGCGGCTAACAGGAAGAGGCAAGAAGATCATGATTATCAGTCGAACGCCATTTCGGATTTCTTTTTTCGGGGGAGGCACCGATTATCCCATCTGGTATGAAGAAAACGGGGGCGCTGTCATTTCCACTTCCATCAATAAATATTGTTACATCAATTGCCGCTACCTGCCGCCCTTTTTTCCCTATAACTACCGGATCCGCTATACGAAATCCGAGCATACCCAAAGGGTGGATGAAATCATCCACCCCTCCGTCCGGGAATGCCTGAAATTCATGCAAAACGACCGGGGAGTGGAGATTCAGCATAATGCCGACCTGCCGGCGATGTCCGGCCTCGGCTCCAGTTCCACTTTCACTGTCGGTCTCCTGCATGCGCTCTATTCTCTCAAAGGCAAGATCACCAACAAGAGACAGCTCGCTCTGGACGCTATCCACGTGGAGCAGGACCTGATCAAGGAGAATGTCGGTTCTCAGGACCAGGTATGCGCCGCCTTCGGGGGGTTCAACAAGATTACCTTCGGAGGGCCCCAGCACATCCTGGTTCAGCCGATCACGGTTTCCGACCAGAAGATTAATCTCCTCCATGACCACCTGCTGCTTTTTTATACGGGCGTCCAAAGAATGGCCTCGGATATAGTAGGGGAACAAATTGAAAAGACGCCCGCCCGGCGCCAGGAGTTGACGAAGATGATGGAGATTGTCGAGGAGGTCATGAAAGTCCTGAACGGGGAGGACGACGACCTGGAGGAATTCGGCCGGCTGCTCCATGAGCAGTGGACGATCAAGCGCGGTCTGACCAGTCTGATCAGCACGTCCGACATCGATGAGATGTACGATGCGGGACGGCGTGCCGGGGCGCTGGGGGGCAAACTGCTCGGGGCGGGCGGCGGCGGTTTCCTGCTTTTCTTCGTCCGGCCGGAACTGCACCTGTCCGTCCGGCAGGCCCTGCATAAGCTCCTGCACGTCCCGTTCCGTTTCGAGAATCTGGGCAGTCAAATCATTTACTATGTTCCGGACAACAACTTTTAGTAAGTTAGAAATTGCTTCCCCAGGAAGCAATTTCGTGAACGCACTTATCCCGTTTATCGGGGGTTAGTAAGTTAGAAATTGCTTCCCCGTGGGGAAGCAATTTCGTTAACGCACTTATCCCGTTTATCGGGGTTAGTAAGTTAGAAATTGCTTCCCCGTGGGGAAGCAATTTCGTGAACGCATTTATCCTGCCTTGCAGGACTTATCCCGTTTACCGGGGTTAGTAAGTTAGGGATTGCCCTTTTACCGGGGTTAGGGGGACTGGCGGATTGGCAGCAGCGTTGAAAGATACAGATGCCATTATCCTTTGTGGCGGGGCAGGGACGAGGCTGAGGCCCTTGGGCGGCGACTTGCCCAAGGTGCTCATGCAAGTGGCGGGGCGGCCTTTTCTGGACATCCTCCTGGAGAATCTT
>Ga0082335_1003547_pt1 | contig 25446 bp, 17 predicted proteins | sample Subgrocontami58m_FD_72375 | JGI IMG/M metagenome (GOLD analysis project Ga0082335, IMG submission 72375) | Subsurface groundwater microbial communities from S. Glens Falls, New York, USA - GMW37 contaminated, 5.8 m (SPADES assembly) (version 2) ...
GCGCGCGAGAGGGCTGGCTCGACTGGCCCGCGGCCTGCGCTTCGGCCCCGCCCGTGCCTTCCGCGGGCGCGGACGCGGACCCCGCGCTCATCGTCTACACCTCGGGCACGACGGGCCGGCCCAAGGGCGCGGTGCACACGCAGTCCGGTCTCATCTGGAACGCGATCAATTCCACCCACTACCACGACCTCACCAGCCGCGACCACGTGCTCACCGTGCTGCCGATGTTCCACGTCGGAGGCCTGTGCATCCAGACCCTGCCCGCGCTGCACGCGGGCGCGAGCGTGACCCTGCACCCGCGCTTCGATCCGGGCGCCTGGATCGCCGACGTCGCGGCGCGCCGCCCGACGCTCACGCTGCTCGTCCCCGCCACCATGCGCGCGATCGTCGACCATCCCGCGTGGAAGGGCGCCGACCTCTCGTCGCTGCGCGTGGCGGCGGCGGGCTCGTCGACCATCCCCGACTCGCTGATCGAGGCCTTCCATGCGCGCGGCCTCACGGTGACGCAGATCTACGGCTCCACCGAGACCGGTCCTGTGTCGATCTACCTGCGCGCCGGGGACGCGCGCCGCAAGGCCGGTTCCGCGGGGAAGGCGGCGATCCATGCCGAGATCCGGCTGGTGGACGAGCGCGACGGCGAGGTGCCGCAGGGCAAGGTGGGCGAGATTCTGGTGCGCGCCCCCAACGTCATGCAGGGCTATTGGAAGGACCCGGAGAACCCCGCGTTCCGCGACGGCTGGTTCCGAAGCGGCGACCTCGCCTACCGGGACGAGGAGGGCTTCTACCACGTGGTCGGCCGCTCCAAGGACATGATCATCTCGGGCGGGGAGAACATCTATCCCGCGGAGCTGGAGAACGTGCTCGCCGACTGCGCCGAGGTCGCGGAGGCCGCGGTCGTGGGCCTGGAGGATGCGAAGTGGGGCGAGGTCGCGGTCGCCGCGGTGGTTCGCAAGCCCGGAGCCGCGCTCGACGAGGTCGGAGTGATGCAGCTCTTCGAGGGCAGGCTCGCCCGCTTCAAGCACCCGCGGCGGGTCGTGTTCATCGAGTCCCTGCCCAAGAACGCCATGGGCAAGGTGCAGAAGTACGAGCTGCGCCTCGCGATCGCCGCGAGGGGCTGACGCATTCCCCGCCTCGACGAGGAGGGGTGCCCGCGAATGCGGGCGGGGTGGTTGGGCGTGACCGCGGCACCACCCCGGCGCTTCGCGCCACCCCTCCTTTGCAGGAGGGGCGCTTTTCTCACCCCGCCCCGGCGATAATCGAAGCGGGCGCGCTCAAGCGAGTCCCTCCTCGAGCAGCCGCTGCATCGCCTCGCGCGAGAGCGTCGCGAGGCCGAGCGATTCGAGCGTGCGCGGGCCGTGGCGGAAATCCTCGCCGGCGACCGCCGCGGCAAGGGCGAGCAGGCCGCCAGCGACGGGGGACGGCACGCCCGCCCAGTCCGCCACCGAGACGAGGAACGCGAGGCCGTACTGCACGTCCTCGCGCATGTAGCGGTGCGTCGCGAGGTCGATTTGCTCGCGCCAGTCGCCCGATTCGGTGAGCCGGTCGTGGGCGTCGCCGTACATCCAGCGGTCGGTCGTGTAGTGGTCGCGAAGCGGAAAGTGATAGGGCTTGTAGCCCAGTGCCTCGCGCACGGCGATGCGCTCGGCGTCGAGCGCGTCGGTGACGCGCCGGATCGAGGGCTGCGTGCCCTCCTTGTGGATGTCCCACTTGTCGAAGTGCTCGAGCGGCCCCGCGTTCATCAGGATGAGCGGCGGATGGATGATCGGGCCCGCGTTCATGAGCGCTGCGGAGAGCGCGTCCTCGATCGGCTCGATCGCGGGGTAGACCCGGCGGATCACCTCGAAGGCGTGCGCGGCGTCCCTGGCGGGGAAGACGCCGGTGGGCAGGCGCCTGGCGCGCATGGTGATCGCGATCTCCGCGGGCCCGTGCTTGCGCGCGAGGTAGGGCAGGGTGCCGGTCTCGGCGAACGTAAGCTCGGCGGCGCAGCCCGCGTCGCGCAGGACCTTCGCCATTGCGTAGCTGCCGAAGGTGCCCGGCGGCAGGAACACGACCTGCCCTTCGCGGGCGTGGGGTGCGACGGCGCGGGCGATGTCGGCCTGGGCGAACGCGGGCGAGGGGACGAGGAGAAGTTCCGCGCCCTGCACCGCCGCGCCGATGTCGGGGGTCGCGAGCGCGATGCGCACCTCGCGGCGTCCCGCGGCATCCTCGAGGACGATCGAGCCCTGCTCGATGAGGGGCGCGAGCGCCGCCGCATCGCGGCGCCACAGCCGCACCTCATGGCCCTGCTCGGTGAGGTCGGCGGCGGCGGCATAGCAGCCGTGGCCGCCGCCCAGCACTGCGATCCGCATGGCCTAGTCCGCCTTCGCGCCGGTCTGCTTGATCACCTTGCCCCAGCGCTCGACTTCCTCGCGCATGAGGTGGGCGAGGCCGTCGGGAGCGGTGCCCACGGCCTGGAAGTAGATGCGCAGCATGCGGGTCTTGACCTCGTCGGAGCGGATGATGCGCACCAGCTCCCGCGACAGGCGGTCGAGGATCGCGGGCGGCGTTCCCGCCGGCGCGACCATGCCGATCCACGCGGTGGACTGGAAGCCCGGAAATCCGGACTCGGCCACTGTCGGAAGCCCGGGCAGCACGAGGCTCCTGCCGCTCGAGGTGACCGCGAGCGCTTTCAGGCGCCCGGCCTGTACGAGCGGCATCGCGGTCGCAGGCACGACGAAGCCCGCGGCGATCTGGCCGCTCGCGATCGCCGCATTCACTTGCGGGCTGCCCGGGTAGGGCACGTGCACGATGTCCATGCCGGCGCGGGTCTTGAGCAGCTCCATGGTCAGGTGCGATGCGCTGCCGTTGCCGATCGAGCCGTAGTTGAGCTTGCCCGGCTGGGAGCGGACGAGCGCAGTGAATTCCTTCACCGTGCTCACGCCGAGCTTGGGATCGACCACCAGCACGTTCGGGCTCGCCGCGACAAGCGTGATCGGCGCGAGGTCCTTGAACGGGTCGTAGTCGAGCCTGGCGTACAGGACCTTGTTGACCGCGAGCGGCCCGCCGATCGACAGGCCGATGGTATAGCCGTCCGGCGCCGCTTTCGCGACGAGCGCGGTGCCCAGATTGCCGCCCGCGCCGGGGCGGTTCTCCACGATGACGGGCTGGCCGAGCACCGCGCCGAGCTTGTCGTTCAACATGCGCGCGACCAGGTCGGGCGAGCTGCCCGGGGGAAACACCACGATCATGCGGATCGCCTTCGTCGGCCATGCCGGCGCGTCCGCGGGCGCGGCTTGCGCGAACGCCCCCATCGAGGCTGCCAAGGCGAGCGCGAGCGCGGCGATCGATCGTTTCATGAGGTACTCCTGATCGGGTTCTCGAGGGACTATATTATCGTCCCGAGATACGCACCGTCGCGCTCGAGCTGCGCCTGAAGCGCATCGGCGGCGACGCCCGCGGGATCGACGCGCTCGCGCAGCGCGAGATGCGCGGCGGTGCCTGCCGCCTGCCCCATCACGAAGCAGCCGCCGGAGACGCGCGCCGCGGACTGCGCCTCGGAAGTCATCGACGCGCAGCGCCCGGCGACGAGCAGGTTGCGCACGCGATGGGGCACGAGCATGCGGTAGGGCAGGTGGTTGAAGCCCCGCGACGCCGGGATCGGCGGCCAGGTCCATTCGACGTCGCCCGCGACATGGCGCTCCAGCGGCCAGGCGTTCACGCCCACGGTGTCATCGAAGCTGCGGCACTGGAGCACGTCCTCGGCGGTGAGCATGGCGCGGCCGAGCACGCGGCGCGTCTCGCGGATCCCGAGCTGCGGCGCGATGTCCATGACGTAGCTCGACTCGAAGCCCGACACGTGCTCGCGCAGGAACCGCATGTAGTCGCTGACCTGGCGTCGTCCCTCGATCTCGCCCGCCGAGAGCTGCAGCGCGTCGGTGCCGTCCACGGCGCTCCCATCGGCGTTGCGCAGCTGTGTCACGTTGGCGCGCCATTCCCCCGGGTGCTTCTGCGGCCGCAGGATCACGCCCTTGCGGGGAAAGCGGTATTCCCCGCGCGCCTGCGCTTCCTGCATCAGCCGCGGAATGTCCGCCATGGCAGCGGCGGCGCGCGCCGCATCGACGTTGTTGACGCGGAACATCAGCGTCGGATAGAGCAGCCTGCCTGACGCGTCGCCCTTCTCCCAGGGCGCGCCCGCCCAGCACGCGAGGTCGCCGTCGCCCGAGGCGTCTACGAACACGCAGCCGCGCACCGCGCGCCTGCCCGACCGGGTCTCGACCAGCAGGGCGTCGATCGTGTGCTCGTCGCGCATCGCAGCGCCTGCCGCGAGCGTGTGAAACAGGAGCCGCGCCCCCGCGCCCAGCACGAGATCGTCGGCGGCGCACTTGTACGCGGACATGTCGTAGGCCTGCGCCCGGGTCTTGCCGAATATCGCGTGCGGCGCATTGAGTCCGCCCAGGCGATCGATGCGATCGAGCAGCTCGTCGGCGACGCCGCGCACGACGCGGCGGATCTCGCCGTGGACGTTCGCGTGCAGGCCGCAGAAGTTGGTGACCCCCGCCGCGGTCCCCATGCCGCCGAGGAAACCGTAGCGCTCGATGAGCAGCGTGGAGCGGCCCTGGCGCGCGGCCGCCCAGGCGGCGGCGATGCCGGCGGGTCCGCCGCCGAGCACGACGACCTCGGCCTCCGCAATGACGGGCGTCGTCCGGAATGCTTCCGTGACGGCCGGCGCGTCGGACATGGAACTGACCTTCGGTTGCAGTGGGCCCCGGAGATTACACCATGCCTGCGCGGCGCGCGGGCTGAGGGGGTGGAAGGAAGAGGCGCCGCTTCGCTACCGAGCGCGGATGGCGATTCCGTCCGGCAACGTCGCGGCGCATTCCATAGTCTAGGGAAGACGGCTCAATCTTAGGCATCGGTATGGCGAAAGAAAAGCCGGGCCTTGCGTACGTGCTATCACGTATAGCGTCTAAGCCGGCATGGGCGAAACGAAACAGGCTACCGTGATTTGTCATCCCAAATCTCCCGATTTTGCATAGTTGCGATTTCGCAACTGTGCAAAATCGGGAGACCTAGACAAACCCCAACTCTTCGCGAATTCCGTCAACACGCGAGTGATAAGCGGTTACGCTGCGCGCGCCTGCCTCAGGTTGAGCATCAACCGGATCAGCTCGGAGGATCGCCGCACCTGGAGCTTCTCCATCAGGCGCGCCTTGTAGACTTCCACCGTGCGCGGACTGATCCCCAGCACGGCTGCGATTTCGCGGTTGTGCTGGCCCCCGACGACGAGATCCAGCACCTCGCGCTCCCGGTCGGTGAGGCGCTCGAGCCGCGCCATGACTTCCTCGCGCTCGGCTTCGATGCGCCGGCGCTCAGCATCCCGCTCGAGGGCCGTGTGGACAGCGGCAAGCAGCGCCTGGTCGTCGATGGGCTTCTCGATGAAGTCCACCGCGCCCGCCTTGAACGCGTCGCGCGTCGCCGCGATGTCGCCGTGGGCGGTGACGAGGATCACCGGCAGCCGGACCGCCATCTCGGCGAGCCTCTTCTGCAGCGCGAGCCCGCTCATTCCGGGCATGCGGATGTCGAGGACGAGGCAGCCGCCGCATTCCGGCCGCCAGGCCGCGAGGAAGTCCTCCGCCGAGGCGAAGGTCTCGGTGCGGTGGCCCTTCAGATCGAGGAGCAGCGACAGCGAGTCGCGGACCGCCTCATCGTCGTCGACGATGAACACTTTCACGTTATTCGGTTTCACTGATTTCATGGCATGTGGGTGCTACGGGAAGTGTAACGCGAAAAGCGGCGCCGCTTGAAGTGGCAACGGGTTCGATGCGGCCGCCATGGGCCTCGATGATGGTGCGGCTGATCGCAAGCCCCAGGCCCATGCCGCCGCTCTTGGTCGAGGTGAAGGGTTCGAACAGATGGTCTGCGATCTCCGGATTGAGGCCCGGGCCGGAATCGGCCACCAGGATCTCGACCTCGTTCTCGCCGCTGGGCGCGGCCGAGATGCGGATCTCCCGCCGGTCGCCCGTCTTCGCCGCGTCGATGCTGTTCGATACCAGGTTGTGGATGACGATCTCCATCTGCACCCTGTCCACCGTCAGGTCCGGAAGCGCGTCTGCGCCTTCCACCTGGAGGATGATGCCATGGCGTTCGAGCCGCGTCATAGAGGCCTCGAAGCCGCCCCAGATCAGGTCCGAGACCTTGACGCGCTCCCTGTGCACGGTCCCGCTGCGGAAAAATTCGCGCAGGCGGTGCACCACTTCCCCGGTGCGATTGACTTCGTTGACCACCTTGTCCATCGTCTTCACCAGGAGGGTGTGATCGTACTCTGCGCCGGAGAGCATCAGCCTGCAGGCCCGGACGTAGCTCGAGATGGCCGACAGCGGCTGATTGAGCTCGTGGGCGAGCGCCGAGGCGAGTTCGCTCGTCGCTGCGAGGCGCAGCGTGCGTTCGAGCTCGATCTGCCTGTCCCGAAGCTGCTCTTCCATCTCCTTGCGCTTGGACACGTCCCGGACGATGCAGATGTAGCTCTGCCGTCCGCTGCTGCCCGCGCTGGCAAGCGAGAGTTCCACGGGAAAGCGGCTGCCGTCGGCGCGCAGCGCCGCCATCTCCACGCCGTGCAACGCGCGCGGGGGGTCGGGCAGCTCGGGGATCAGCTCGGCGAGCGGCCGCCCCAGTAGAGCCGCCGACGAGGCGCGGAAAATGGTCTCGGCCTCGGCGTTGAGCGAGGCGATGCGTTTCCGCTCGTCGAGGGCGACGATCCCGTCGGGCGCGGTCCTGACGATCGTGCTCAGCTCGCTTTCCCTCGCCACCAGCGCATTCTGCGCCCGGCGCCAGTGGGTCACGGCCATGCCGAGGAACAGGCCCGTGACGGCGAGCGCCAGCATCCGGAACTGGAGTTCGAGCACCAATGAAGCCTCGTTGCCGGCGAGCCGTGCACCGGCGATCAGCCCCACCTGGACGAGCGCGTTGGCCGCGACCGTTCCGTGGATCCCGTGGCGCATCGCGATCCAGATGAGCGGCATGAAGAGCAGATAAAAGAACTTCGGCGCATTGACCGGCTGGAGCCCGAATACGACCCACAGCGAGAGTACGATGCAAGCGACCTGGGCGCAGATCTCGAGCACCTGGGTGCGGGTGATGCGGCCGAACTCGTACCGGTTGCGGTAGACCAGCAGCAGCGGCGTCGTGACGATGATCCCGATCATGTCGCCGATCCAGAAGCGCAGCACGTAGTCGGGCAGGCGCGCGGTCGCGATGAAGCCCCCCGCGAGCACCAGCCACACGTACGCGAGCGCCAAGGCGAGCGTGCCGATCGCCACGAACGCGGAAAACCAGGTCACGTCGCGCAGCCGTTCGAAGCGCGGATCGAAGCGCGCAACGCGAAGCAGGGCCCAGGCGAGCGCGGCATAGCCGATTGCAACCAGCAGCGAGGACAGGACGCTGAATCCGAGCGGCGCCGACGCGCCGCGCACCGCGAACTCGGAGGCGAGCGTGGCGACGAACAGCGCCGGCGACCAGCGCAAACCGTAGACGAGCAGCAGCGCGAGGCTGAGCCCGGGCGGGGGGTTCCAGGGCGTGATGTTGAACGGCCGCAGCGCGTACACGTAGCTCACCCAGTCCAGGGCGATGTAGGCGGCCAGGTAGCCGGCGAGCAGCGCGCCGCCTCTGAGCAGTTGGGAAGTGTTGAAGTGCATGTCCGGGATGGTGTCTTTCCCCCGATACTCGCACTGTCGGCTGATTTAGTCACGCCTCGTGCGTCGGCGGCTGGCCGATGCTGTCTCTGATCAACCACGCCTTGACGGACCTGGCGACGGATCTGGGGTTACTCAGGTCTCCCGATTTTGTGAAGTTGCAACTTCGCAACTTCACAAAATCGGGAGATTTGGGATGACAAATCACGGCAGCCTGCTTGGTTCCGGCTGCGCCGGCTTCGGGTCATATGCGCAAGGACAGCCCCGGCCTCGCCCCGGTCAAACGGCCTGAAATCACTCGCAGGCGGAAAATTGGGTATGCTCACGGCGAAGCGATTCATTTCGGAGGGCAAATCATGGCGGGCAAGGACCTGCCGATCATCGTGGTCGGCGGAGGCATCGGCGGATTGGCGGCGGCGCTCGCGCTGTCGAAGAAGGGGCGTGCAGTCCACGTACTGGAACAGGCCGCGACGTTCGGCGAGATCGGTGCCGGCATCCAGCTGGGGCCGAACGTGTTCAAGATGTTCGATTATCTGGGACTGACCGAGGCGATCAATCAGACCGCCGTCTTCCCCGGCAACCTGATGATGCGCGACGCGCTCTCGGGCGAGGAGGTCGTCAGGGTGCCCGTGGGCAGCCCGGGCTTCAAGGCGCGGTTCAAGTATCCCTACGGCGTCATCCACCGTGCCGACATCCACGGTGCCTTCCTGGCGGCGTGCCGCAAGTCCCCGCTCGTGACGCTCAGCGCTTCGCGCAAGGTGGTCGGTTACGAGGACAGGGGCGATCGCGTGGTGGTGGACACCGAACAGGGCGGCAGCGTCGAGGGCGATTTCCTGGTCGGGGCCGACGGCCTGTGGTCGAAGGTCCGCGGCCAGCTGGTCGGCGACGGCAAGCCGCGCGTATCGGGCCACATCGCCTATCGAGCGGTCATTCCCACACAGAAAGTGCCGGCGCACCTGCAGCAGAACAACGTGGTGCTGTGGGCCGGGCCGAAGACGCACCTCGTGCACTACCCGTTGAGGCGCGGCGAGGTCTACAACCTCGTCGTGGTCTTCCACAGCAGCCGCTACGAGGAAGGCTGGGACACCTACGGCGACCCCGAGGAGCTGCACGAGCGCTTCAAGGGCCAGCGTCCGGAGGTGCTCGAGTTCCTGGCGATGGTGAACGAATGGAAGATGTGGGTGCTGTGCGACCGCGAGCCGATCAAGGGCTGGAGCAAGGGCCGCAGCGTGCTGCTGGGCGACGCGGCGCACCCGATGCTGCAATACCTCGCACAAGGGGCCTGCATGGCGACCGAGGACGCGGTCGTTCTCGCCAACAAGCTCGATGCGGCGAAAGGCGACTTCGCGTCGGCTTTCGAGGCCTACGAGAAGGACCGCTATCTGCGCACCGCGCGCGTCCAGCTCATGGCGCGCTTCTACGGCGAGCTCTACCACGCCGCCGACGTGAGGCGGGACCTGCGCAATTCGCTGCTCGCCGGCACCACGCCGGAGGCGGCGATCAACGGCGCCGCCTGGCTCTACAGCGGCATTCCGATCTAGCGTCTTGTCACTCGCGTGTTGATAGGCCTGGCGACGGGTTTGGGGTCAAATATGTCTCCCGATTTTGGGAAGTTGCAACTTCGCAACTTCCCAAAATCGGGAGATCGGCGATGGCAAATCCCGGCAATCCGTTTGTCTCAGGGTATCCAGGCCCTGTGAGGTCGCCGTCTAGCCTTGCTGGCGCAGCTTGAAGCGCTGCAGCTTGCCGGTCTCGGTCCGCGGCAGGGACCCGACGAATTCGATCCTGCGCGGGTATTTGTAGGGCGCGATGGCCGCCTTCACGAAATCCTGCAGCGCCCGCGCCATCGGCTCGTTCGCGGTGTAGCCGGGCTTCAGGATCACGAACGCCTTGACGATCTGGCCGCGCTCCTCGTCGGGTATGCCCACCACGCCGCATTCGGCGACGGCCTCGTGGCCGAGCAGCGCCGACTCGACCTCCGGGCCTGCGATGTTGTATCCCGCCGAAATGATCATGTCGTCGGTGCGCGCCTGGAAATAGAAGTATCCGTCCTGGTCCATCGAGTAGGCGTCGCCGGTGATGTTCCAGCCGCGCTCGACGTAGTTCTTCTGCCGCTCGTCGGCGAGATAGCGGCACCCGGTCGGCCCCTTCACGGCCAGGCGTCCGACCACGCCCGGCGGGCAGGGCTTGCCCGTTTCGTCCAGCACGGTCGCGCGGTAGCCGGGAATCGCGTAGCCGGTGGCGCCGCGGCGCACGCGCTCGGTCGTGTGCGAGACGAACATGTGGATCATCTCGGTCGAGCCGAGGCCGTCGATGATCTCGATGCCGCTCGCCTGCTTGAAGAGCTGCCGCGTGGCATCGGGCAGCGCCTCGCCCGCGGAGACGCATTTCTTCAGGCTCGCGAGGTTGTGGTTGCGCACCAGGCCGGCCATCTGCCGGTAGAAGGTGGGAGCGGTGAAGCAGGTGGTCGCCTTGAAGTCCTGGACGGTCTGCAGCAGCAGCTCGGGCGTCAGCTTCTCAATGAGCACGGTCGACGCGCCGAAGCGCATCGGGAAGCACAGCATGCCGCCCAGGCCGAAGGTGAAGGCGATCGGCGGCGTTCCGCAGAAGATGTCCTTCTTGTCCGGCTTCAGGCACGATCGCGGCCAGCAATCGCACATCGCGATGACGTCGCGGTGGAAGTGCATGGTGCCCTTGGGCTGCCCGGTGGTACCCGAGGTGAACGCGATCAGCGCGACGTCGTCCAAGGCGGTGTCGACGTTCTCGAATTCGGCGGGATGGAATTCGAGCAGGTCGTCGAGCGACCCGCGGCGGCCGCTGTTGAAATACAGCACCTGCTTCATGTCGGCGCATTGCGACTTCGCAAGCTCCATTTCCTCGGCGAGCCGGTAGTCGCACAGCGCGGCCGATACCCTGGCCTTGTCGATGATCTGCTTCAGCTCCTTCGCGCGCAGCAGGGGCATGGTCGCCACCGCGATGCAGCCGGCCTTGATGACCGCGAACCAGCATGCCGCCATCTCGGGGTTGTTGGGGCCGCGCAGCAGCACCCGCGTTCCCGGCACGAGGGCCATGTCCTTGCGGATCACGTGCGCGATCTGGTTGGCCCGCACCATGAGCTGGCGGTAGGTGCAGCTGTACCGCCTGCCGTCGATCAGCGTGTGGATGACCGGTCGCTCGCCGTGACCGCGCTCGACCATGCTGTCCAGCAGCTCGGCGGCGCAATTCATCCGCGCGGGATATTGCAGCTCCGGCAGCTCGAAGATGAACTCCGGCCACTGGCTCTTCGGCGGAAGGTTCTTTCTTGCGAAGGTGTCGACGTGAGCGGTGTAGGCCATGGTTGGACTCCTGCTATCCTGCCTGTCCCTCGGCGCGAAGCTTTGCGGCGACGTCTTCGCGCAGGTCCTTCTTGCTGATCTTGCCCACTGTCGTGAGCGGGAAGCGCTCGACGGGCTCGAGCCGCTCGGGCAGCTTGAACCGGGAGATCCCGGCGCGGTCCATGAACTGACGCAGCTCTTCGAGCGTGAGCGTCGCGCCGGGGCGCAGGATCACGTAGGCGCAGGCCTTCTCCCCCATCACCCTGTCCGGCATCGCCACGACGGCGACGTTCTGCACGGCCGGATGGCCGAGGATGAGGTTCTCGACCTCTTCGGCGGAGATCTTCTCGCCGCCGCGGTTGATCATGTCCTTGACCCGCCCCTCCACCGAAAAGTTTCCCGAGGGTGTGAGCCGCACGACGTCGCCGGTGCGGTAGAAGCCGTCCGGGGTGAACGCGCGCGCATTGTGCTCGGGCGCCCTGTAGTAGCCGCGGATGGTGTAGGGGCCGCGGGTGAGCAGTTCTCCGGGGGCGCCGGGTGCCGCCGGCTTGCCCTCCCAGTCGACGATGCGGACCTCGTCGGCCTCGGAGGCCGGTCTGCCCTGGGTCTCGAACAGAACCTCGTCGGGATCGTCCACGTGGGTGAAATTGAGCAGGCCTTCGGCCATGCCGTAGACCTGCTGGACCGTCGCACCGAGCAGCGGCCGCACTCTGCGCGCGACTTCGGCGGGGAGCCGGGAACCCCCGACCTGCAGCACGCGCAGCGAGGAAAGATCGTGGTTTGCGCGCAGCGGTGAATCGAGCCACTGGATCGTGACCGCCGGCACGTGCGCGGTCATCGTGACCCGCTCGCGCTCGATCACCGGGAAGACCGTGTCGGGGCTGGGGCTCAGGGTGAGCACCACGCGCCCGCCGCGCGAGAACGTGCCGAGCACACCCGGCGAGCCGAGCGGGAAATTGTGCGAGATCGGCAGCGCGATCAGATACACCGAGTCGGCGTCGATGGCCGACAGTTGGCTCGAAACGTCGAAGTTGTAGAAGTAGTCGTCGTGCGTGCGCGGGATGAGCTTGGGCAGTCCGGTGGTCCCGCCCGAGAGCAGGAAGAAGGCGACGTCCGATGGTGAAGGCCTGTGCCCGGCGAGAATGGCCGCGCCGGCGGGGCTGGAGCGCGACATCATCCGCGCGATCGAGACGGTGCCCTCGGGCACCGGGTCTCCCGCGATGAGCAAGTGCTTCAGCGTCGGCGTGGCGGGCGCGATCTTGCGCACCATGTCGACGTAGTCGAAGCCGCGGAATTCCCGGGGGGCGGCGTAGGCGACGGCCCCGGAGAATTCGATCAGGTAGCGGATCTCGGACTCGCGGTGTGCCGGCAGCGCGAGCACCGGCAGCGCGCCGATCTTGAACAAGGCCAGTGCGAGGTAGAGGAACTCCGGCACGTTGTTCAGCTGCACCACGATCCGGTCGCGCGGCTGGATGCCCAGCGCCGCGAGGTGCGAGGCGACGCAGGCAACCCGCACGCCCAGCTCGCTGTAGCTGATGCGCTCGTCGCCCGACACGACCGCGATGCGCTCGCCGAAGCGCGCGACCCAGGCGTCGAAATGCTCGCCCAGCGTGCGGCCTCTCCAGTAGCCCTTGCGGCGATACTCTTCCGCGATTTCCGGCGGATACGGTACGAAGCCTTCAAGCAGTTCAGTCATGGTCGGACGCATGCTCCGGGTAGGTTGTGGAATGCGGCACGGGCATCGTCTCCTGGGGCATGTCGTTCTTATGCGTTCAACACCATCTGGGCGGCGCGCTCGAGATTGCGCTCGAGCTGCGCGCGCCCCGAGAGGTACTGCTTCGGCCAGGGCTGGCCCCTGTAGCGCTGCTGCGCCGCCGCGTGCAGGGTCCAGTACGGGTCCACGAGGTGCGGCCGCGCCAGTGCGCACAGGTCGGCGCGCCCGGCGGCGATGATGCTGTTCACGTGGTCGGGCTCGGTAATCGCGCCGACTGCCATGGTGGCGATGCGCGCCTCGTTGCGGATCTGGTCCGAGAGCGGCGTCTGGTACATGCGGCCATAGACCGGGCGCGCCGCGGTCGAGGTCTGCCCGGTGGAAACGTCGATCAGGTCGGCGCCCGCGCGTGCGAAGGCACGCGCGATCTCCACGGCATCCGCGGGCGAATTGCCGCCCTCTGCCCAGTCGACCGCTGAGATGCGCACCGAAACCGGGCGCTCTTCGGGCCAGACGGCGCGCACCGCGGCGAACACCTCCAGGGGAAAGCGCAGCCGGTTCGCGAGCGCTCCGCCGTACGCGTCGGTGCGCCGGTTCGTGAGCGGCGAGATGAACGCCGAGGCGAGGTAGCCGTGGGCGAAATGCAGCTCCAGCATATCGAAGCCGATCGCCGCGGCGCGCTCCGCGGCGCGCACGAATTGTCCGAGCACGCGCTGCATGTCGCGGCGGGTCATGGCGCGCGGCAGCGCGTTCTTCGCGCTCCAGGCGATCGCCGAAGGCGCAAGCAGCGGCCAGCCGCCCGTATCCGTACCCTCGGCGAGCGGTTCGTTCTCTCCCTCCCAGGGCACGCGCGTGGCGCCCTTCGGGCCGGCGTGCCCGAGCTGGATGGCGATCTTCGCGGGGGTTTCGCGGTGCACGTAGTCGACGATCCGCTTCCATGCCGCGCCCTGGGCGGCGTTCCACAGCCCGGTGCAGGCCGGGGTGATGCGCGCCTCGGGCGCGACACAGGTCATCTCGGTGAACACGAGGCCCGCGCCGCCCAGGGCGCGCGCGCCGAGGTGCACGAGGTGGAATTCGTTGGGTAGGCCGTCCACCGCCGAGTACGTCGCCATCGGCGACACCACGACGCGGTTGGCGAGCGCGAGCCCGCGCAGATTGAACGGGGTGAACATCGGCGGCAGGGGCTGCTCGCCCGCGCCCGAGCGCCGGGCGAGCCAGCGCTCCACGCGCTCGACGAAGCGCGCGTCGCGCAGCTTCAGGTTGTCGTGGCCCACGCGCTGGCTGCGGGTCATGAGGCTGTAGGCGAACTGCATCGGCTCGAGGCTGGAGTAGCGTTCGACGTTCTCGGACCACTGCATGCTGTTGCGCGCCGCGCTCTGCAGGCGCAGCACCTCGGTGCGGCGCTCGGCCTCGTAGGCGGCGAGCGCCTCGGGCACCGACGCATGCCCGCGGAACGCGTGTTCGAGCGCGATCGCGTCCTCCATCGCGAGCTTGGTGCCGGAGCCGATGGAGAAGTGCGCGGTGTGCGCCGCATCGCCCATGAGGACGATGTTCCCGTGCGCCCAGCGGGCGTTGAGGACGCGGACGAAATTGAGCCACTGCGAGCCGCGCGGATGGCGCGCGTTGCCGATCATCCTCGCGCCGTCGAGCAGCCTTGCGAACACGCGCTCGGAGAAGGCGAGCGACTCCTCGAGGCTCATCCTGTCCAGGCCGTGCGCGAGGTAGGTGTTCTCGTGGCACTCCACGATGAAGGTGCTCATCGTGTCCTCGTGCGGGTAGACGTGCGCCTCGAACCAGCCGTGCTCGGTGTGCTCGAACGCCTTCACGAACGCGTCGTAGGAGCGGTCGGCGCCGAACCACATGTAGCGGCACTGGCCGGTCTCGAGGTCGGGCCTGAAGTGCTCGGCGTGCCGGGTGCGGATGCCGCTGTTGATGCCGTCGGCGGCCACGACGAGGTCGGCGCCGGCGAAGCGGCTGTCGTCGGCGACATCGGTCTGGTATTCGATCGCCACGCCCAGGCCCGCTGCGCGCTTCTGCAGGATGTTGAGCAGGCGCCTGCGGTGTATGCCGCACATGCCGTGGCCGCCGGAGACGATGACCTCGCCCCGGTAATGGATGTCGATGTCGTCCCAGTGGCGGAAGCTTGCGAGGATGTCGCGATGGGTTTCCGGGTCGGCCTCGCGCAGGTTGTCCAGCGTGGCGTCGGAGAACACCACGCCGAAGCCGAAGGTGTCGTCGGGGCGGTTGCGCTCCAGCACCGTGACCTCGTGGCGCGGATCGGCGAGCTTCATCAGGATCGAGAAATACAGTCCCGCGGGGCCGCCGCCGACACAGACGATGCGCATTCGGTGCTCTCCGTTCCCTCGTTCTCCGACGCGCTCCCTCACCCGCTCGCTACGCTCGCACCCTCTCCCGCTTGCGGGAGAGGGTTGGGGTGAGGGCGGCGTCAGCCCTTCAAAGTCTCTCTTGCGATAATGAGTTTCTGCACCTCGGTCGCGCCTTCGTAGATGCGCAGCGACCGGATCTCGCGGTACAGCTTCTCCACCGGCTGGCCGCTCACCACGCCGAGGCCGCCGAAGATCTGCACCGCCCGGTCGATGATCTGCTGCGAGGTTTCGGTGGAAACCATCTTCGCCATGGCGGTCTCGCGGGTGGTGCGCTCGCCCTTGACGTCGCGCAGCCACGCGGCGCGGTAGGTCAGGAGCGCCGAGGTGTCGATGCCCGTGGCCATGTCGGCGAGCGCCGCCTGGGTGAGCTGGAAGTCGGCGAGCATCTGGCCGAACATCTTGCGCGTCTTTGCGCGCGCGAGCGCCTCGTCCAGGGCACGCCGCGCGAAGCCGATCGCGGCCGCGGCGACCGAGGCGCGGAAGATGTCCAGGGTCTGCATCGCGATCTTGAACCCGCCGCCGGCCTCGCCCAGGCGCTGGCCGGCCGGCACACGGCAGCCGCGGAAGGCGAGGGTCGCGAGCGGATGCGGCGCGATCACCTCGATGCGCTGCGCGATTTCCAGTCCCGGGGTGCCGGCGTCGACCACGAAGGCGCTGATGCCGCGCGCCCCGGGGGCCTCGTCCGTGCGCGCGAACACGCAATAGAAGTCGGCGATGCCGCCGTTGGAGATCCAGGTCTTCTGGCCGTCGAGCACGTAGTTGCCGCCGTCGCGCCGGGCGCTCGTGGCCATCGCGGCGACGTCCGACCCCGAATCGGGCTCGGACAACGCGAACGCGGCGATCGCGCTGCCCGCGGCCACCCTGCCCAGGTAGCGTCGCTTCTGCTCGTCGCTGCCGGCGATCGAGATCGCGCCCGAGCCCAGTCCCTGCATCGCAAAGGCGAAGTCGGCCAGGCCGTCGTGGCGTCCCAGGGTCTCGCGCAGGATGCACAGCGAGCGCGAATCGATCCCGTCGCGCGCTCCGCCGTAGGCGGCGGGCACGCAGTATTTCAGCCAGCCCGAGCGTCCCAGATCCCGCACGAGCGCGCGGCAGGCCGCGTCGAGGTCGCTGCCGTGGGCGTGCGAGAGGTGCTTCGCCGCCCAGGCGTCGAGCTCGCGTTCCAGCACGCGGTGCGCATCCTCGAAAAACGGCCACTGGAGGTAGGACTTGTCGCTCATCATCGCTTCCTTGGAGGGGTCAGACCGCTCTTTACTTCGCCGAGCAGCCCGTGCAGCCGTTTCTTTTCGCCATCGGGGACATGCGAGAAGAGCCGAATCAGCCACTGTTCGAGTTCCTGCGCCATGCGCTGGAATGCCTTTCTGCCCGCCGGCGTGAGCTTCACCAGGCGGGCCCGCCGGTCGCTCGGCACGCTGTCGCGCTCCACCAGTCCCTCCTTCACGAGCTGGTCGGTGATGCCGGTGACGTTGCCCCCGGTGACCATCAGCCGGCGCGACAGCTCGCCCATCTTCAGCCCCTCGGGTTGCCGGTCGAGCTGCGCCATGAGGTCGAACCGCGGCAGCGTGCACTCGAAGCTCTCGCGCAGGCGAGTGCGGATGATCGACTGGATCAGGCTGGTGCAGGTGAGCAGGCGCAGCCACAGGCGCAGCGCGTCGTGGGCGTCGTCGCGGATGCGCGTCTCCTGGTCGAGCGGGGCACGCCTGAGGGCCGCTTCACCCATCAGGGAATCGCGGCTGCCGCGATCAGGCGAACCACATCACCTCCCGGCCCAAGCCGGAAAGCCGGACTCGAACAGGTTGCCGTGATCTGCCATCCCAAATCTCCCGATTTTGCGCAGTTGCGAAGCTGCAACTGCGCAAAATCGGGAGGCGTATGTAAACCCAAAATCTTCGGGGGAGTCACATCACCTCCCCACCTGCAATGGGAATCGCCTGGCCGGTGACCGATTCGGATCCCGGCAGGCACAGCCAGAGCACGGCGCTCGCGACTTCCTCGGGCTGGATCAGGCGGCCCTGGGGATTGTGGCTGGTGAGGGCGGCGCGGGCTTCGGCCTCGGACTTGCCGGTCTTCGCCACGATGTTGGCGATCGTGCCCCTGGTGATCTCGGTGTCGGCGTAGCCCGGGCACAGGGCATTGACCGTGACCGCGGTCTTCGCCGTCTCGAGCGCAAGCGCGCGCGTGAGGCCGATCACGCCGTGCTTGGCGGCGCAGTAGGCCGATACGTAGCCGTAGCCGATCAGTCCGGCGGTGCTGGCGACGTTGATCACGCGTCCGTAGTCCCGCTTGAGCATCGCGGGCAGCACCTCGTGGGTGCACAAGTAGGTGCCGGTCAGGTTGACCCCGAGCATCCGGTTCCACAGCGCCGCGTCGGTGCGCGAGAACGGTGCGCTTTCGGCCTGCCCGGCATTGTTCACCAGCACGTCGATGCGGGGGAAACGCTCGCGGATTCGCGCGAACGCCTTGTGCACCGATTCAGCGTCGGCGATGTCCGCAGGCGCGATGAACGTGTCGGCGGACAGCTCGGCGGCCTGGCGCTCGAGCTTCGCCGCGTTGCGCCCGATCAGAGCGATGCCTGCGCCTTCGCGCGCGAGCGCCTTGGCGATTGCGGCGCCGATGCCGCTGCCTGCTCCGGTGACGACGGCGACCTTTCCTGCCAGGGGGAAGTTCATGGGCGATCCGGGAGTGATTGAGGGAGAAGCCGTGCGCGGCGACTAAATGTATTAGATATGAAATATCGCTGTCAATGCGCCGGGTCACTCCTCCCGGGAGTCTCAGCGGTGCTGCGCCAGGAACCTCGCCAGCGTCCGGTTGAACGCCTCGGGCTGCTCGAGATTCGACAGGTGCGAGGCCGAGGGGATGATGACCAGTTCCGAGCCCGGCAGCGCGGCATGGATTTCGCGCGCCATGTCGACCGGCGTTCCGGCATCCTGGTCGCCGACGATCACCAGGGCGGGGCAGGTGATCTCCTTCAGTCTCGAGGTGAGGTTGATCTTCGGGATCGCGTGGCAGCAGCCCGCATAGCCCGCCGGGGGCGTCGCGCGGATCATTGCGGCGACGCGGTCGCAGACGTCGCGCCGCGCGGCGCAAAAGCCTCCGGTGAACCAGCGCGCGAGCGTACCTTCGACCAGCGGTTCCATGCCCCTGGTTTCCGCGGTGGCGATGCGGGCCTCCCACAGGGTCCGGGCCTCGGGCGGGTAGCGGCTCGTCGTGTCGGCGAGCACGAGCGTCTTCAACACCCCGGGGTGGCGGAGCGCGAAGGTCTGGCCGATCATGCCGCCCATCGACAGGCCGACCCAGTGGCAGGACTCGACGCCGAGCGCGTCGAGCAGGCCTTTCGCATCGTCGGCGAGCATCTCGAGCGAGTATTCTTCCGCGGGGGCGTCACTTCCGCCGTGGCCGCGGGTGTCGAACCGCAGCACCGTGTGGTCCCCGGCGAGGAGTGCAGCCTGCTCGTCCCACATGTGCAGATCGCAGGCGAGGGAGTGGCTCAGTACCACCCAGGGGCCGCTGCCCTGCACCTCGCAGTTCAGCCCGATGCCGTTGCTCTTGATTCTCATTGCGTTCCTTTCTTTTCGTTCATTTGTCGCAGGTCACGGAGCCGGCATATTACGCTGCTAGACTTGAGCCGTCGTGGTCCGCACGACGCAGCCCCAGGATGGGGCCGGCGCGCGTAGCGGGCCGCGAAAATCGAAACGCCGACCTCCATGGTCGAAAAGGCACGCATCGTCAAATCCCTCGGCGAGTCCAAGCTCGCGCTGCCGGAATTGCTGAATGCGGCGCTCGCGGCGAACGACCGGACCAAGTACTGCTTCACCCTGCTGCAATCGGCCAAGGGCCGTGCCGACAACCCCGCCGGCGAGTACTCGAGCCTTTCGGCCGAGCGCGTTCAGGCGGGCATGGACGATGCCGCGCTCGACCAGGTCGTGGGCGCCGCGGCGAAGGCGAACGGCGGCTACCATATTCCCGAGGCGGCGCGCATCGTCGAGGAGGCCTACCGCGGCGCCGGCCTGATGCTCGAACCGCTCCTCCTGTCGGACGCTGCGGACGAGCCATCGGGCGGCGACGCGCAGTCCGCGGCGTTCGCCGGGCGGCTGCAGGCGCTTGCGAAGGCGAGCGCCGCGGACGACATCCTTTCCGGTGCGGCGATCGAGGCCATGGTGTCGGCGCGGCGCGACCACGGCGACAGCCTGCATCTGCTCGTGATGGACATGCACAAGGCGCTGAACCGCCTGCAGCAGCGGATCGCCTCCGAGACCATCGACGGCGCGCGCGCCTACGACATCGGCGAGGAAGACCGGCCGCTCATCCGCGCATTCATGCGCGGCGTGGAGCAGACCTCGCGGCTGCGCTTCGATCACCCGGGACTGGGAACCACCGCGACCCGCAGCGGCGCGCGGCTGGTGATCCAGAACGACATCGGCACCACCGATGCGCACGTGCTCGTGGTCCACGTCGAGGGCCTCGAGGCGAGCGTCACCTACACCGACGTGCACCTGCAGCGGCTGCTGTTCTTCCAGAGCCTGTTCGAGGGCTACGCGGTCCAGTGGGAAGACACGCGATCGCGCCGCGACGCCGCGCTGGGCGAGGAGCTGTACCACCTGTCGCTGGGGAAGTTCGCCGCGGCTGACCGCGAAGCGCTCGAATCGTTCCTCGCCTTCCTCGGCTCGCGCATCGTGTTCCTCATCGACTGGAACCGCGCGCGCAAGCGGCTGCGCCTTTTCCTGCCGAGGAAGGAGGCGCTCGAGCTGCTGCGCTGGGCGGCGGCGCACGACTACGGGCACATGGCATTCCTGCGCTGCGGCGCCGAGCAGCTCGTCTACGACGCGATCGAGTTCGCCGCGCACGGGCAGTTGCGCTTCGGCCAGGGGCTGGAGGAACTGCTGCCGCGCGGCAAGGCGGGGGATTTCTTCCGCTTCGTGCTGCGGACCTGCGCCGAGGGGCTGCTCGCGGCGCGGCCGGAATCGCTGATCGTCGACGAGATCCGCACCGAGCTGCTCAACTACGTGCGCACGTTCCGCCAGGGGCTGCTCGATATCGCCTCGGAGCACGCCGGAACCATCGTCGAGATCGCGGAAGGGATCCGCGACGTGCTGCTGCGCACGGGCCGCACCGACGCCCAGCCGCTGCTCGAACGCAACGCCGAGCGCGCCAAGCAATGGGAAACGCACGCCGACGAGCTGTTGAACCGCGTGCGCGCGTTGAGCGGCCAGGGGGACGAGCCGGCGTTCTTCCGCGACCTGCTCGGCGTGGCCGACGACATCGCCGACGACCTGGAGGAGGCGGCGTTTCACATGACGCTGCTGCCGGCGCCGGGGCTCCAGGGGGAGCTGCGCCGGAACATGCAGCAGCTCGCCGAACAGGTCGTGCAGGGGGGGCAGGAATACATCAAGATCCTCGAGACCGCGCGGCTGGTGCGCCGCGGAGGGCAGCGCGAGGACATGCAGGACTTCCTCGAGGCGATCCATCGCATCGGCGCGATCGAGCATCAGACCGACGAATCGCAGCGCGCGATCAAGCGCACACTGGTCGCCGAAGGCATGGACGCGCGCACGCTGTACGTGATCTCCGAAGCCGCGCGCAACCTGGAGTCCGCTGCCGACAATCTGATGCACACGGCACTCCTGCTGCGCGACCACGTGCTGAGGCAGGTCCAGGTGAGCTAGTCCCTTATGACTCACGTGTTGACACAATCGGCGAAGATTTTTGGTCTACATATGTCTCCCGATTTTGGGAAGTTGCAACTTCGCAACTTCCCAAAATCGGGAGATCATGGAAGGCAAGGCGAGGCAACGGTTCCGGCTCGGCCGGCTTAGGGTGCCTGGCATGGCCGAGCGCATCGAGGAAGTATTCGTCGTCGCCGATGCCGGCGAAGCGCGCGAGACCCCGGAGGTGATGGGGTTCAAGGCGTACAACCTGCTGCGGATGGCGCGAATCGGCCTTCCGGTCCCCGCGGCCTTCGTGCTCGGCACAAAGTTCTGCCGCGATTATTTCGAGCGCGGCGGCAGGCTCGCGCCGGGATTGTGCGACCTGATGGCGAGGAACATCCGGCGCATCGAGGCGGCCTCGGGAACCGGCTTCGGCAGCGCGCGCCGGCCGCTGCTCGTGTCGGTGCGCTCGGGCGCTCCCGTGTCGATGCCGGGCATGATGGACACGCTGCTCAACGTCGGCCTGTGCGACGGGGTGCTGAGGGGCATGCTGCGCATGACCGGCAACCCGCGCCTGGTGTGGGATTCGTACCGGCGCCTGATCCAGTCTTTTGCGGAAGTCGTCGAGGGCCTCCCGGGCGAGCCGTTCCAGGCGGCGATGAACGAGCGCCTGCGCCACGAGCGCGTCGCAAGCGCGCAGGATCTCGATTTCAAGTCCCTCGAGGGGCTCGCTGCCGAGTACCTGGAAATGTTCCGGGAACAGACCGGCCGTGCGTTTCCCCAGGAGCCTCTGGATCAGCTCGAAGCGGCCACCGAGGCCGTATTCCGTTCCTGGCGCAGCCCCCGCGCTCTGGCCTACCGGCGCATGGCGGGGATCGACGATGCGCAGGGTACCGCGGTCACGGTGCAGCGCATGGTGTTCGGCAATTCCGGCGGGACTTCGGGAGCGGGAGTCGCGTTCACGCGCGATCCGGCCACCGGCGCGAGCGAGCTGTACCTGGACTTCGCCTCCAACGCGCAGGGCGAGGACGTGGTCTCGGGCCGGCACTCGTTGCACGAGCCGAACGTGCTCGCCGACATCATGCCGCAGGCCTTCGAGGCCATCCTCGCGGTGCGCGCGAGGCTCGAGCGCGAGTTCGCCGACGCCCAGGAATTCGAGTTCACCGTCCAGGACGGGCGGCTCTACCTGCTGCAGACGCGCAGCGGCAAGCGCACGGCGCTTGCCGCGCTGCGCATCGCGGTCGAAATGGTCCGCGAGGGTCTGATCGGCCCGGAGCAGGCGCTCGCGCGCCTGGAGGGCATCGACCTGGGCGCGATCCGGGACAGGCGCGTCGCGGCCGGCGCGCCGCCCGCGCTGTGCCGGGCCGTGCCGGCGAGCATCGGCGTGGCGACGGGCGAGATGGCTCTCGACGCGGCGCGCGCCGAAGAACGCGCCGCGGCGGGAGCGGCCGTCATTCTGGTGCGCGGCGAAATGGCCACCGAGGACGTCGCCGGCATCGAATCGGCGCGCGGCATCCTCACCGCGGCCGGGAGCCGCACCTCGCATGCGGCGGTGGTGGCGAGGCAGCTCGACCGGGTGTGTCTGGTGGCGTGCGAGGCGCTGCGCATCGACATGGATGCGCGGCGCTGCACGATCGCGGGCAGGCAGTTCCGCGAGGGCGACGTGCTCACGCTCGACGGCCGCAGCGGCGAGGTCTTCGCCGGCGCGGTCGAGACGCTCGACGAGGCGCCCCGGGAATATCTCGCCGAAGTCGCCCGCTGGCGCGAAATGCGCCGTGTAGCCGCGTAGGTTGGGCTGGAGCCGACGGCGGAAGTCCAACGATTCGAAACCTCAATGTTGGGCTTCGCTGGCGTTCAGCCCAACCTACGTCTAGAAGCCGCGCCGGAACGAGGCGAGCAGCAGCGCGGCGCCGACGAACAGGCCGCCGAAGATCCGGTTCACGAGGCGCACCTGGCGCGGCTCGCGCAGCAGGCGCAGCAGCTTCGCGGCGAGCCCCGTGTAGCCCCCCATCACCACGAGATCGACCGCGACCAGCGTCGCCGCGATCAGGAGATACTGGCCGATGAGCGGGCGCGCGGTGTCGATGAACTGGGGCACGACCGCGAGCATGAACACCACCGCCTTCGGATTGCTCGCATTGACGAGAAAGCCGCGCAGCACGAGGGCGCTGCGGGCCGGGGCCCGCAGCGTGGCGCGGTCGTCCGCCACGAGCGCCGCGCCGCGCGCACCGGCGCGCCACTGCTGCACGCCGAGCCAGAGCAGGTAGGCGACGCCGAACCAGCGGATCGCCTCGAACGCGAGCCGCGAGGTCGCGAGCAGCGCGCCGATTCCCGCCGCGACCACGAAGAGCTGCGCGAGGATGCCCAACTGCAGACCGAGCGTCGTCCAGTAGCCGCGCCGCATGCCGTGGCGCAGCCCGGCGGACATCGCCGCGACGGCCCCCGCCCCGGGCGAGATGCTGATCGCCCAGGCTGCGACGAACAGGGCGAGCCAGGTTTCCAGGGACACTCGGCCGCTCCGCTCAGAGCGCTGCCATGACCTTTTGGAGGCGGCCGCGGACCTCGCCCGCGATCTCGGCGATCCCCGGCCGGCCGACGAGTTGCAGCACGGCGTCCGGGTCCATGAACTCCACCCTCACGCTTCCGCCCGCGGCCTCGCGCACGACGACGTTGCAGGGAAGCAGCGTGCCGATCTCAGGCTCCGCGGCGAGGGCGCGGTGGGCGAACTGCGGATTGCACGCGCCCAGGATGCGATAACGTGGAAAGTCGACGTTGAGCTTCTTCTTCATCGTCGCCGAAACGTCGATCTCGGTGAGGACGCCGAAGCCCTGCTTGGCAAGCTCCTCGGTGACGCGTTGCAGCGCCGCGTCGAAGTCCAGGTCGACGGTCTTTCCGAAGCAGTAGCGGGTGGTCATGGCGGGTTTCCTTCGAATGCGGATGGAAAATCGGTACTGCGCCCGCGCGGCACGCTGGCCCACCGGGCGAGGGTCACTCCTTGACACGCGCGATGCGCACCACCTCCGGAACGCGCCGCAGCGCGCGCATCACCTTGGCCAGGTGCATGCGGTTGGTGACCTGGACGGTGAAATAGTTCGTCGCGTACATGCTGTGATCGGATTCGATCGTGACGTTGGAGATGTTGCAGCCCGCTCCGGCGATCGCGGCGGCGACCTTGGCGAGCACGCCGCGCTGGTCGAGGAGGATGATGCGGATGTTGACGTCGAAGACGCGGTCGGTGTCCGGGTCCCATTCCACGTCGATCCACTTCTCGGGGTCGCCGCGCGACTTGCGCGCCGTGGGGCAGTCGTGCGTGTGCACTACCAGGCCTTCGCCCTTCTTGATGAACCCGACGATCGGGTCGCCCGGGATCGGGTTGCAGCACTTGGCGAATTGCACGGCCATGCCCTCGGAGCCGCGGATGACGATCGAGCCGGGCGCCTTGCCCTCGGCCGGCTGCTGCTCCGACAGGGCGAGCAGCTTCCTCGCGACGATGGCGGCGAGCCGCTTCCCGAGGCCGATGTCGGCGAGGATTTCCTGCCGCGATTTCGCGCTGGATTCCTTGATCAGCCTGTTCCACCGCTCGGGCGCAATCTCGGTCTCCGTCGCGCCGAAGGCGCGCAACTGCTGGTTGAGCAGCCGCTTGCCCAGGGCGCGGGACTCCTCGGCCTGCATGGTCTTCAGGAAGTGGCGGATCTGCGCGCGGGCCTTGGCGGTCTTGACATAGGACAGCCAGGTCGGATTGGGGCTCGCGTGCGGCGCGGTGACGATCTCGATGCGGTCGCCGTTGTTCAGCTCGGTGCGCAGGGGCGCCAGCTCGTCGTTGATCTTGGCGGCGATGCAGCGGTTGCCGATGTCGGTGTGCACGGCGTAGGCGAAATCCACCGGCGTCGCCCCGCGCGGCATCGACATGATCTTGCCTTTGGGCGTGAAGACGTAGACTTCGTCGGGGAACAGGTCGACCTTGATGTGCTCGAGGAATTCGGCCGCGTCGCCCGAGGTGTTCTGGATGTCGAGCAGCGACTGCAGCCACTTGTGGGTGCGCTGCTGCGCCTCGCTGATCTCCGCGTCGGTGCTCTTGTAGAGCCAGTGGGAGGCGACGCCGGTTTCGGCGATGCGGTTCATCGCCTGGGTGCGGATCTGGACCTCCACCGGCATGCCGTAGGGGCCGATCAGCGTCGTGTGCAGCGACTGGTAGCCGTTGACTTTCGGGATGGCGATGTAGTCTTTGAACTTACCCGGCACCGGCTTGTAGAGGGCGTGCAGCGTGCCCAGGGCGAGATAGCATCCGGGCACGTCGCGCACGGTGACGCGAAATCCGTAGATGTCGAGCACCTGCGAGAACGAAAGGTGCTTCTCGGCCATCTTCTTGTAGATCGAGAAAATGTGCTTCTCGCGGCCGGTGACCGTGGCCTCGATTCCCCCCTTCGCGAGCCGCTCCCGGATCGCCTCCAGGATACGCTCCATGCTCTGGCGGCGGTTGCCGCGCGCCGAACGCACCGCCTTGGCGAGCACCCGGTAGCGCAGCGGGTACAGGTGCTTGAAGGCGAGCTCCTGCATTTCGCGGTAGAGGCTGTCCAGGCCGAGGCGGTTCGCGATCGGGGCGTAGATCTCGAGCGTCTCCCGGGCGACGCGCCGCCGCTGCTCCGGATCGACGGCGTCGAGCGTGCGCATGTTGTGCAGGCGGTCGGCCAGCTTGATGAGCATGACGCGCACGTCGCGCGCCAT
>Ga0082335_1003548_pt1 | contig 25441 bp, 17 predicted proteins | sample Subgrocontami58m_FD_72375 | JGI IMG/M metagenome (GOLD analysis project Ga0082335, IMG submission 72375) | Subsurface groundwater microbial communities from S. Glens Falls, New York, USA - GMW37 contaminated, 5.8 m (SPADES assembly) (version 2) ...
GCGAGCGCGACTGCTCGGTGCAGCGCAGGCACCAGAAGCTCGTCGAGGAGGCGCCCGCGCCGGGCCTCGCTCCCGAGCTGCGCGCGCGGCTGGGTCAGGCGGCGGTGACGGCTGCGCGCGCCATCGATTACGTCGGCGCCGGCACGGTGGAGTTCCTGCTCGATGAGGGCGAGGGGAAGAAAGGCGGCGAGTTCCACTTCATGGAAATGAACACGCGGCTGCAGGTCGAGCACCCGGTCACCGAACTCGTCACCGGCCTGGACCTGGTCGAATGGCAGATCCGCGTCGCGCGCGGCGAATGGCTGCCGTTCGCGCAGGAAACAATCGCGCTTCGCGGCCACGCGATCGAGGCGCGCCTGTGCGCCGAGGACCCGCTGCGCGACTTCCTTCCGGCTTCCGGACCGGTCGCGCTGTGGCGGCCATCGGCGAGCGTGCGGGTCGACCACGGGTTGAAGGCGAGCGACGAAGTGCCGCCGCACTACGACTCGATGCTCGCCAAGCTCGTCGCCTGGGGCGAGACACGCGAGGAAGCGCGCAGCCGCCTCGCGCAGGCGCTGCGCGAGACCGTGCTGCTCGGCGTCCCCAGCAACCGGGCGTTCCTGCTGCGCTGCCTGGCGCATCCGGAGTTCGCCGCCGGCCGCGCGAACACGGCGTTCGTCGCCTCGATGGCGCCGGCCGGCGCGGCGGCGGAGCCGCAGCAGCTCGCGCTCGCGGCGGTTCTCTCCTACGAGTGCGGCGCGTGGCGCGGGCCCGAGGAATGGTTCAACTGGAGCAGCTGCGCCCCGGGCGGCAGGCGCATGGCGCTCGAATGCCGCGCCGGGAAGATCGCCGCGATCGTCGAGCCGACCGGGCGCCACGCCTACCGGGTGAATATCGAGGGAAACGCATCGACGGTGCGCGTGCATTCCCGCTCCGCTTGCGACGCCAACGTCGAGATCGACGGCGTGCGGATATCGGTCGCCTTTGCCGCGCGCGACGGGACGCTGCATCTCGCGCTGCCGGAGCGGGACGTGACCGTCCGCGACGCGAGCGCCGACCGCGCCGCCGTGCTCGGCGGCGCCGCGAGCGGAGGGGAGATCCGCTCGCCGATGAACGCGCGCGTCGCGGCCGTGAACGCCGCGCCGGGCCAGCAAGTGGCGCCGGGCGAGGTGTTGCTGGTGCTCGAGGCCATGAAAATGGAGCATCCTGTCACCACGCCCATCGCAGGCCGCGTCGCGGAGCTGCGGGTGGAGCGCGACGCGCAGGTCGCACCGGGAGCGCTGCTCGCGCGCATCGAGGCGACCGGGCCGGAATGAGCGCCCGCAACGCAGGAGCCGGCGAACGATGAAAGCGAAATCCCCCAACCCTTCCGTGCACAAGGCGTTCGAGCAGGCGCTGCGACACATGTTCGACCACGACGTCGCGTTCAACCGCGTGCTCGGCCTCACCGTGCTCTCGCTCGACCCGGAGCGCACCCGCGTGCGCTTCGACATGCGCCCGGAGCTGATCGGAAACTTCGTGCACGGCCAGCTCCACGGCGGGGTGATCTGCTCGGCGCTGGACGTGGTTGCAGGGCTCGCCATCATGGTGCGCATGGCGAAGGACAAGCCCCAGGACACGGTCGAGGCGCAGCTCGGACAATTCCGGCGTCTAGGGACGATCGACCTGCGCATCGACTTCCTGCGCCCGGGCAAGGGCGCCCATTTCATCGGTGCGGCGCAGGTGATGCGCCTGGGCTCGCGCGTCGCCTCGGTGCGAATGGACCTGGAGAACGACGCGGGCGAGCTGATCGCCACCGGCACGGCGTCGTTCATGGTCGGCTGACCGGCGCCGGGAATCCGGCCTCACTTGGCAGGTCGACGTTGGGCGTGCCAGACTCTGCGTTCAAAGGGAAGGCTGTCGGGGAGGAAGCCATGCCGCACGCGGTGAGTGTGTTCGTCAATCTCGACGAAGGCGAGCTGCGGGCGCTCGCGCCTCACGGCGCCGTACGCTCATTTTCCAAGGGAGCGATCGTGGTCAACGAGGGCGACGCCACCGATTCCCTGTATGTCGTTCTCTCGGGACGGGTCAAGGCATTCGTCAGCGAAGAGGACGGCAGGGAGGTCGTGCTTGCCGACGTCGGCGCGGGCGATTATTTCGGCGAACTGGTGCTCGACGGCGGACCGCGCAGCGCTTCGATCATGACCCTCGAGCCGTGCCGCTTTTTTGTGATTCCGCGCGGCGACTTCGAAGGACTGCTCGAACAGAAGCCGGAGTTCGCGCGCGATCTGATCCACAAGCTGATCGGCAAGGTACGCGGCCTTACCAGCAAGGTATTCGACCTGGCGCTCAAGGATGTCTACGGCCGCTTCGTCAGGTTCGTCGACGACAACGCAGTCGAACGGGACGGAAAGCGAATCGTCGCCGAGCGCCTGACTCAGCACGACATTGCCGCGCGCATCGGGGGCTCCCGCGAGATGGTGAGCCGCATCGTGAAGGATCTGACCGCGGGCGGATACATTTCGATCGACGCCAAGCACATCACTGTTCACAAGAAGCTGCCTGCCAACTGGTGAGCGCGCAGCGGAGTGCCGTCGCACCGTAGCGGCGGCAACATTACGAGGCGGGAACTACTGTAGCCTCGCATCGGGGAGGAGGATGCATGTCCATTCGCAAGCAAGTGATCGTCCTTGGGGGCGGCGTTGGCGCGCTGACCACCGCCTATTACCTGACCACTCGGCCCAATTGGCAGGAGGAATACGACATCACCGTGCACCAGCTTGGCTGGCGGCTCGGAGGCAAGGGCGCCAGCAGCCGAAACCCCGACGAGCACGACCGCATCGAGGAGCATGGGCTGCACGTATGGTTCGGCTTCTACGAGAATGCGTTCGCGACGATGCGTGCGGTCTACGACGAACTGCCCCGGCGGTCCAGCGCGAAGCTGGGTACGATCGACCAGGCGTTCCAGCCGCTTGACCGCATCCCCATGCTGGAGCAGATCGGCGACCGCTGGTCGGTGTGGCCGTTCGATTTTCCGGAACTGCCGGGCGCGCCCGGCGACCCGGGTGCCATCGCGTCCGGGTGGGAGGTGCTGACCCGACTGCTCGAGTACGTTCGCGACCTCTGGCATTGGGACGGGCTGGCGCCGTCCGGCATGCATTCGAACATCGTCATCCCGCGATGGGGGCAAGACCTGCTGAAACCCGACGATACGACGTCACGCCTTTCGCCCCTGCATCTCGCGATTCATCTCATGAAAGCGCTTCCTGCGCATCCGGCGCTTCACGACAAGGACCTCCATCATTCGGATCTGGTCGCGTTGCTGCGGCAATGGCTTGAATGGATCAGGACATCGATCGGCGACGTGTCTCGGGCGGGCGAGTCCTTGCGTCGCGCCTGGGTGGTCGCGGAACTCGGCATTTGCGTCGCCATTGGAATCCTCGAAGACGAGCTGCTTTGCAGGGGCCTGGCCTCGATCGATGGCGAGGAGTTCCGGGCCTGGCTGGCCAGGCACGGCGCCGGCGCGGAAGTTCTGGACTCGACCCCGGTGCGCGCCCTGTACGACTGCTGCTTCGCCTACGAGAACGGAGACGTGGCGCGGCCGAATTTCGCAGCCGGGGTTGCGCTCGGCTGCGCGTTGCGCATCGGACTGATGTACCGGGGCCACCTGCTCTATCAAATGCAGGCGGGCATGGGCGACGTGGTCGTTGCGCCCCTCTACGAAGTCCTCCGGGCGCGCGGGGTCAAATTCGAGTTCTTCCAGCGCGTGAGAAAGATCGAGGTCGAAGGCGGCCGCGTCGCACGTGTCCAGTTTGGACGCCAGGTGCGGCTGAAGAACGGCAGATACGAGCCCCTCGTTTCGGTGCGAGGGATGCACTGCTGGCCGAACAAGCCGCTCTATGACCAGATCGAGGACGGCGACAGGCTCGCCGAGTGCAACGTCAACCTGGAGTCCCATTGGGCTGCGTGGACGGACGTGGAGTCGTGGACGCTCGAGGTGCGGGAGGAAGACAGGGTCGTGCTCGGCATCTCGCTCGGCGGCTTGGCCGAGATCTGCCAGGATCTCTCCAATGCGAGCGAAGACTGGAAAAACATGATCGACCAGCTTCCCACGATCCGGACCCAGTCGGCACAGCTTTGGATGCGGCGGGACTTGAGCCAGCTGGGCTGGCGGGATACCGCCAAGTCGGCGATGGTGGCAGCGCCCGAACCCTACGACGTCTGGGCCGACATGAGCCATCTCATCGCATGCGAAGGGTGGCCGCCGGACGACAGACCGCTGAGCATCCAGTACCTGTGCGGCCCGATGAAGGGTGACGGATCCAATCTCCCGCCCCCCGACCCGGACACGCCAGAGAAGGCATGGAAGGATGCGCGCGCGCAGATCAAGAACTGGCTTGACGATTATGCGGGATGGATCTGGCCCGCCGCCGTCTCCGCCGGATCTCGCGGTTTCGACTGGGAAGTCCTGCATGCGGCCGGGAACCTGCGCGGGGAGGCGCGGCTCGACGCCCAATGGATTCGCGCGAACGTCGATCCGACCGAGCGCTACGTGCTTTCGCCGGCGCGGGTGAACCGCTTTCGGCTGCCCGGGGGCGAGTCGGGATTCAGGAATCTGGTGCTGGCCGGCGATTGGACGCGCACGGCGATCAATGCGGGCTGCGTGGAGGCGGCGGTGATGTCGGGGATGGAGGCGAGCCGGGCGCTCTGCGGCTATCCGAGAGAGATCGTGGGCGAACACTTCATGCAGGGCTGAGGAAGGCGGGGGAGCCGATGGCGGACACGGACGGGCGCATCAAGGTCGCGATCCTGGGCAGCGGCTGCGGCGCGATGTCGGCCGCGTTCTGGCTGTCGGCGACCCGGGAACTGCGGGAAAAGTACGCGGTGACGGTGTACACGCAGGGCTGGCGCCTGGGCGGCAAGGGGGCGAGCGGGCGCAGCCTTGTCACGCTGCAGAACGGCGGCCGGTCCGTGGAAGGTTCGCGGATCGAAGAACACGGCCTGCACATGATGATGGGCTTCTACGAAACGGCGTTCCACGTGATCCAGTCCTGCTACGAGCGGATCGCCTGGGAGCCGGACGCGGCGTTCACGCGCTGGAACCAGGCTTTCGAGGCCCAGCGCCAGATCACGCTGATGCTTCGCAAGCCCGGCGCAGAGGCGGCTCGCCCGTGGCGCCCCTGGAATCTCCGGTTCATTCGATTGCCCGGCACCCCCGGCGACGAAAGGCTGGCCCTGGAACCGCGGGCCGACTACATGGCGCAGGCCGTGCACCGCGTCCTCGAGCTGCTGGTGCAACGCGCGCTGCGAGGGATCGAGGCACATTTCCGTGCGCACTCGCGCTGGTCTCCGGTCATTCAGGGCGCTCTCGCGGTGCTTCTCGATGGACTGGAGAACCTGATCGAGAGAAGACTGGATTACGAGGCCGAGCGCCATCGTCAGGCGCTGCTCGAGTTGCTGCTGGGGGCGCAGAGCTGGTTCATCCAGTACGTCGTGCCGCTGATCAGGAACGAATACGAAACGGTCGGGCTGGATTCGGACCCGGCATTCGAAGCCTACTGCCTGTTCCTCGTGACCGACATGGGCTTCGCAGGCATGATCGGCTACCTGAAGGACGTGCTGCCCTACGGCGAGGGCGGCTACCAGCGCATCGGCGATCGGGACTTCAAGGACTGGCTGCTGTCACACGGCGCCCAACAGGAAACGGTGCATTCCGGGCTGGTGATGGGACTGTACGACCTCGCCTTTGCCTACGAGAACGGGAATTCGTCGGATCCTCGCTTCGGCAAGGCCGCGGCAGGCGCAATGCTGCGGCTCGTGATCCGCATGGCCATCACTTACAAGGACGCGCCGCTCTGGAAGATGAACGCCGGCATGGGCGATGTCATTTTCACGCCCTTGTACAAGCTTCTGAGTCAGAACGGGGTGCGTTTCGAGTTCTTCCACCGGGTCGGCGCCCTGCACCTGTCGGGCGACAAGAAGTCGATCGACAGCATCGAACTTCTGCGACAGGCGCGCGTGAATGGTGATTACCAGCCGCTTCAGCGGTTCGACTTCCGTAACGGCAAGCAATGGGACTGCTGGCCTTCCACGCCTCGCTGGGACCAGATCGAGGGTGGCAAGGAACTCGCCGATCAGGGAGTGAATTTCGAAGATCCCTGGTGCACCTATCACGTCGGCACGCGCACGCTGAAGCGCCACGAGGACTTCGACCTCGTTGTCGTGGGCATCCCGCCGGCCGCGCTGGAGGGGATCGCCGCGGAGCTCGCTGCGAACAACCGTGCCTGGTCGGAGATGTTCGCCCACACGAATTCCGTCGCCACGCTGTCCGTCCAGCTTTGGTTCAAACCCGATCTGGCGGGGCTCGGGTGGAAGGATGGCACGACTGTAGCCACGGCGTTTGCCGATCCGCTGAAGTCCTGGGGCGAGATGTCTCAAGTCCTTGCGCGAGAGTGGCCGGCGGACGGGCCGCAGTCGTGCGAGTATCTCTGCGGAACTTTCGTGCCCTCGATAGGCGCACCCCCGATCGGCACGGATGACCCGACCTACATCCCCGGACAGACCGCTTGCGTGGAGCGACTGGCTGCCAACTGGTCCAGGACGGCTCCGGCTTACATCTGGCCGAAAGTCACGGGTGCCGGCGGCCTGGACTGGAGTCAGGTTCTCGGTGTCTACTGCCGGGCGAACGTCGGTGGATCCGAATTGTACGTCCAGAGTTTCCCGGGCACCGTAGAGTATCGGCTTGCGCCGGACGCCAGCGGATTCGAGAATCTTCTTCTTGCCGGGGACTGGACCAGGACGTCGATCAACGGCGGATGCGCGGAAGCCGCGTTCGAGTCGGGATTGAAGGCGGCATGCGCCATCACCGGTGAGCCGCCGCCGACTCCCGACTGATGCCGATCAGGGGGCTTCCCAGATCACATTTCCGGCGAGAGTGCTGAAGTCCATCTTCACCCAGTACGCAAAGCGGACCGGGACCGTCGTGCTTCCGCCAGGCCCGAGGCTTCCCAGGCCCAGGTCCGTCACGATCCGGTGGCTGTCGCAGGTCGTGATCTTCAGCTCGTAGTCGCCCTGAAGCCAGCCGGCCGAGGTGAACCTGTCCAGATGGCAGGGACTTTCGACCAGGGCCTGGTAGCAGGCTTTGGCGCTGTTGCGGGCATCGCGTATCTGCTTGAGATTCACGACCACCGGGCTGGCCAGGTTTGACAGCAATGCCATGAATTGGGATTCGATGAGTGCTCCGAACTCGCCGCCGATTTTTTTCAGGACTTCCGCGATCACCTGATCGAAGCCGCTCCACGATCCGCCGTCGCCGAGCCTGGTCTTGCGCGTGACCTCCAGCAGCGTCGCCGACTCTCCCCGGGTCTCGGGCGAGAACTTCCTGAAGATGATGGTCTCCGCAGCGAGCCGCTGAGAATCCTCGGGTCTTCCCGGCAAGGTCATTTGCCCGAACGATTTGCGATAACCCCAGACTTCGCGTCCGGTGACCATGCCTGCCGGGCTGTCGATAAGCAGGTAAGGTACCCAGATTCTGAGTTCGGGCAGCAGGTGCCCAGTGCGATGTTGCAGCACCGGCACCAGGAACGCCGATTCCCTGTCCCATAGATAGCCGATGGGTTCCGCGGTGGAGGTGCAGTGCAGGGCCTCGAGATAGGAGTGGAACAGGAACGGCAACGCGGTGTAGCGCACGGCGCCGCCGCTGACGACGTTCAGCTGGTCGTCGACGAATTTCTGCAGCTGATCGCGATCCGTACCGAGTATGAAATGATAGGAAGTCACGTCGTTGATCTTCAGCGGCGTTTCATAGCAGATCTGACCGTGGCCTTTGTCGGATACGTAGTCAGGCAATGCGCGCATCGGCGGCTTCTCCTCCTGGTTGAGTTCTTGTGATCCGGGGTGATACCTGGCCGTCCGCCGCAATGGCGTCCGTTTGCAGCGCAATGCTCGAGCCCTCGCCGGCGGCCGGCCCTCGGCCCGCCGGATCGAGCCTTGTGCGAGTGGCGTTCGCGTCATAGGCGGCACCCAGCCGCTCGAACATCTGGCATGCGCGCTCCAGTGCTTGCCCGCGTTCCCGCTCGGTACACGCCGGATGGCCTCCCATCTCGGCCAGAAGCAGGGCTTCGTCATAAGGCATGCCGAGCGCGTGCGCCTGATTCATGCCGGTTGTCCAAAGCCGGAGCGCCTGTGCGGCGTGCCCTTTCGCCAATGCATGGCGTCCTCCGAAGAGAGCGGCACGCGGCCTCGCGACCAGCGTCGTGCTCGAATAGCGGCGCAGGGCCGTGCAGGCGCGGTCCGCCAGACTCCGGAGCGGCTGCCGGTTCTGGCGCGGTATGCCCTCCCTGCTGCCCGCATCCAGGCAGGTTCGAATCAGGCCGTCGATGCCCCAGGTAATGTGCCAGGCGGTCGGCGGACTCTCAAGGAACTCGGCAATCCCCCCTGTGGCGGCGGCCAGCGCCTGATCCACCTGGCCCGACCGGAGATGGCCGGCAGCCATCAATCCGAGACAGAGTTGCCGGTCCGTCTGGTGCAGTTCGCGTGCCTTGCTTACCGCACCGAGCCTGTCGATGATCTCCTGCAGCGGCCCTCCGCGCACCAACGCCAGCACCATCTCCCAGCTGTGCACCCAGGCTCGCACCTGTGAGGGCGTATCCTTCGATACGGATTGCCTGATGTCGTCGAGGGCCTGTTCCGCATCCGCGAAGCGGCCGCGGGAAAGCAGGGCGCAGCACTGAACTGAACGCGCCTGCTGCCAGCGGATTCTCGCGCCGAGCTCGAGATAGATCCGGGTCGCCCGGTCGTGGGCGGCGTCGACCCCGCTCCAGCGGCCCTGCGGCGCCCAATACACCGCGCTCACCAGGTGCGCGTAGGCGATGTCCGGGAGGCTTCCGCGGGAATCGGCCAGCGCGACCGAGCGGGCATTGTAGAAACGCGATGCGCCCCGCAGACGAGCCTGCCAGCACCCGATCGATAGCGCGGCAAATCCGTCGACCATTTCGCGCGTGGATCCCGAGTGTTCCGCCAGATTCAGCGAAGCCAGCGTGGCATGCAGCAACGGCAGTGGCTGGCTGTCGAAATAGGCGATTTCGGCGAGCCGCTCGTGTACATGGGACGCGCACTGCAGATCAGTTCGGTCACTCGGCCCTCGGGCACCCCGGGAGCGCAATCCCGCCCGGCGGAAACATTGCGCGATCGCCGCCCGGAGAAGGCCCGCCGCCAGGCCTGGCCGCGTGGTTGGTGCAGGCATGTCCATCAGCGCGAGCGCGCGCCTGAAATGCTCGCCTGCGGCGCGGTACTCGAACAGCTCGTGATGCGCATCCCCCAGCAACGCTTCCTGGCGCGCGCGCCGGGTGTTCTCGAGGCCCGGTTTGCGCCGCTCTGCGAGCGCCATGGCTCTGCGCGCGAGCCTGATGGCCTCGCGGTTCGCGTAGTTGCCGAATGCGAACCGGGCCGCTTTCTCGAAGTAATCGAGCGCGCGGTCCGTCGCGCCGGCCCGCTCCCAGTGCAGCGCGAGTTCGGCGTAGTACGCTTCCAGGTTCCCGGTGTCGTGCCGTTCGATCCAGGCGGCCACGCTCTCATGGAGCTCGCGGCGCTGCGCGAACGGCAACAGGTCATAGACGACTTCCTGGAGGATCGCGTGCTTGAGGGCAAATCGCCGCTCGCCGCCCGAGGATTCGGCAGTGATGGTGTCTTCCTTCAGCAGCGTGTCCAGCATGGCTTCGATGTTGCCGGCCTGGCGCGTGATCGGGTAGATGTCCTCGAGCATCGCCGCCGTGAACGCGCGGCCGATCACGCTCGCGACTTTGAGCGCCAACTGCTCGCTTGCCGGCAGCCGGTCGACCCGGCTCACGATGATCCCCTGCAAGCTGTCCGGCACGGCAGTGAGCGTGGAGGCGCTCAAATCCTCGCTGAATTCGCAGCTTCCGAGTGCCACGCGCAGCAGCCCGGCGCCGCGCAATGCCAGCACCAGCTCTTCGCTGTAGAAGGGATTGCCGCCCGTTCGTGCGAAAACGAATTCGGCGAGTTCATCCGGCACCGCCACAACGTCGAGCTTCCGCGCGGCCAGCTGCGCCACGGCCTGGCGGGACAGCGCGTCGAGTTCGATCGTCTGGGCATTGCGCTCGGCCTCGCTCACGAGGTCCCTGACCACGGGCTCCGCCGACTGGTCCAGCGCGCGGGAATTGGCCAGCACGAGCAGATTCGGCACCGAGCGCAGCGCCGCCCCGATGACGCTAGCGGAGGATTCGTCGATCCAGTGCAGGTCGTCGATAACGAGCAGCGTCGGCCGTCCGGCGGCTTCCCGCTCAAGCAGCACGCTCAGCAGGGTGCGCATGGCGTCCGCGCGTGCCGCGCCGGTGATCTGCGTCGAGACGGAGTGCTCGGCGATGCGAAGCGGAAGCAAGTCGTTGAGCAATGGCATCCAGGAGAGGAGCCTGTCCATTCCCTGCAGAAGCCGGACGATAGCGGCGCGCGCGCGCGCCTCGTCGAACGGCGCATCGCCCAGCACCAGCTGGGTCAGGATCCTGCGCCACGTGAAATAAGGAGTTGCGCATTCAATGGCGGACGCAGCCGTCGTGAGCACGCGGATTCCGCGCCGCGCCGCCTGAGCGGCGGCGTAGGAGGCCAGATGCGATTTTCCGATGCCCGCTTCGCCTCGCACCAGGAAGAACCCGCCCCGCGTGTCGAGCAGGGCGTCGATGCGCTGGTCGAGTAGCTTCCGCTCTGCCTCGCGTCCGACCGGGAGGCCATCGAAGTTTCCCGGTCGCGCGGGCGCGGTCTTTCGGAACGGGGAAAACGCGTTCACGGGCTCGGCCTGTCCCTTGCCCTGGAGCATCGGATGGGGCGAAACGTCGAATGCATCCCGCGCAGCGTCTTTGGTGCGTTCGTCACACAGAATGCCGCTCGCGGATGCCGTCATGAGCCGGGCAGCCAGATTGACGCTCGCCCCCACCATCGTGACGTGCCGGCGCCGTTCGCCGCCGGCGTCGCAGTAGAACAGGCGCCCCGAAGCCACGCCGATGGACACTTCGATGCGCTGCCGCTCGAGCTGCGCGCGGATCGCCTCGGCGGCGTGAAGCGCGCGCTCGGCATCGTCCTCGTGGGAAGCGAGCGGCAGTCCGAATGCGGTGAGGGCGCTTACCCCCTTGTCGTCGATGGACAGGCGCTCGAAGCTTCCGCCGCGGGCTCTGAGCTCGTGTTGCACGCAATGCGTGAACCGCTGCAGCCGATCGAGAACATCGGCGGAAGCGAAATCGATGGCGCGCATCCCGACGAACACGGTGCTTGCGTTCCGGAATTCCGCGAACCAACGCCACTGGCCCGCGCGGAATCGTTCGACGAGCACAAGGGGGACATGGCCTTCGAGCGTCGCGTCGATCGACACATTCGCGATTGAATGCGAAATCTCGGGGAGCGCGACCGGATCGACAACCCCGCGCGCCACCGCACCGCCCTCGCCCAGCGCCTCGCCGATGCAGTGCCCGCGAATCCGGTCCCACGCGGGGGCGCAAACCAGGACTTCGCCGGGCACCGCGCCCTGATAGGCGGCGCACGCCTGACGCATCGGCTCGCCCGCGACCATCGAATGCCACCTGCCGCCCAGCCCGCCGAGCGTGGCGTGCAGCAGTTCGCCCGCACTGATCGATGCCCGTTGGCGCAATTCGACCCCGGTTCTGTCGGCCACCGACGGCAGCGCCGCCTGCAGCGCCAGGGCGCACTGCACCGCGAGGCGGATGCAGTTCGGCAGCGAGTCCTCAGCACGCCAGACGACGGTCATTGCGTCGCCCACGAAGTCGATGACATCGCCACCGTGTTCCACGACGATGCGGGTCATGCAGCCGAAATAGATGTCCAGGACCTCGGAAAGTTGCTCGGCGCCTCGCGGGCCCAGGCTCGCCAGTTTGTCGGTCAGCGCGCTGAACCCTGCGATGTCCAGGAACAGCACCGCGCCTTCGAACCGCTCCAGCGACGGAGTCACCTGCATGCCGCGGGCCAGTCTGGCCACGACATGACGGGAAACATAATTTGCGAGCGCAGGCGCTGCCGATGCCGCCATCATTCGGGACGATTCGCTCCTGGTTGTATCCACGGCCTGCCTGCGCCCGTTCGAAGTGCGGGCGTGGGGCGACGGCCGTCATGCTGCAGCCGAGGGCCCACGGCTTCGGGCCTTGCCTCGGAGACATGACACCGTGTTAGAGTGCCATTATAAGCGCTTGAACAAGGTGCCGGACTGCAGGCACAGGAAAGAGGGGGGCGTCAACATGACTCGGTCCGCCAAGGGGATTCTTGGACGGTCGCCTGTTTCGATCTGCGTTCTGCTTTCGCTCTCGTCGGGACTTCACGCCGCAGGCTTCTACGTGCCGCAGAAGGGCGCGGTCGGCGTCGGCGTCGCGATGGCCGGGGACTCTGCGCGAGCGAGCGATGCCGGCACGGTCTACTTCAACCCGGCAGGCATGACCGAGCTGGGCGGAGCCATGGCGCAGGGCGGCATCGACTTTCTTTCCCCCGACGTCAGGATACGCAATCAGGGATCGGCAGCGGTCACTCCGGGGACGCTTGGCGCCGCAGTGCCCTACTCCGGCGGTGACGGTTCGGCGGGCAGGCTCACACCGATACCCAACTTCTACTACGCCCGCCCCCTGCGTGGCGGGGATCTCTGGTTGGGACTCGCGGTCGCGGCGCCTTTTGGACTGGGCATCGATTACGGCCGCGACTGGTTCGGGCGTTACGACTCGATCAAGAGTCAACTGGCGACCGTGGACCTCGCGCCCTCGCTTGCCTACCGCGCAAGCCCGTCGTGGTCCATCGGCGGGGGCATCGATTTCCAGTATGCCGATGCCCAGCTCACCAATGCGATTCCCAATACGCTCAATCCGGGAGGACCGACTCCGGCGACCGACGGGATCGCCAAGCTCACGGGAAACGGATGGAGCACGGGGTTCAACGTCGGTGTCCTCTACCACGATTCGCCCAACACGCGCATCGGGCTGCACTATCGTTCCGCGATCGGGCACAAGCTCGATGGCCAAGTGACGATCGAGGGTTTCGCGGGGCCGCTCTCGGCGGCCAACGGCACGTTCAATACCCGGACGGACTTCAAACTTCCGCAGATTGTTTCCCTGGGCCTCGCGCATCGCGCCTCGCCTGCGTGGACCCTGCTTGCCGAGTACCAGTGGTTCGGATGGAGCGCGTTCGACGAAGTCCGCGTACGCTTTGACAGCGGCGTCCCGGACAGCGTGCGTCCGGAAAAATTCCGGAACACCCATTCGGCGGCTTTCGGTGCGGAATACAAATGGAGCGACAGGACGACGCTGCGTGGCGGCGTCCGCTTCGAGCAGAGCCCGACCATCGACGCGTTCCGCAACACCAGCATTCCCGACAGTGACCTGCTCTGGCTCGGGCTGGGCGCCACGTTCAAACTGTCCGACGGACTGCTGCTCGACCTGGGATACGTCCGCGCCAATTTCAGGCGCGCCAGCATCAACCGCACATCCACGGCGTTCGCGGGGACCCCGCTGAGCGGAACGACGACCGTGAGCGGACGGACCGACAATACCGTCGACACGTTGGCAATGAGCTTGCGTTACCGGTTCTAGCGCGGAGTGTGCACCGGGCGCTCGACCTGCTCGATCGAAGTCCACGACGACCAGGCGGGGCGCAGGATGCGCTCTAGTCCCCCGCTTCCGATATCGCGCGCAGCTCGTTTGTGGCATCGCGCACCCGGCTTGCGAGGTGGCGGGCCACGCCGTGCAGCAGGTGATTGCCCAGCCCTGGGTCGGAGTCGAGGATTCGTTCCACCGAAGCAGCCGACAGGCTGTACACCACGGCGCGCTTGTCGACCACGGCGGTGGCCGATCGCGCCCTGCCGTCGAGCATCGCCATCTCGCCGAAGATGATCCCCGGTTCGAAGGTGGCGATACGGTGCGCCTCGCGGCTGGCGCCGATCAGGATGGTTACGCTGCCTTGCGTGAGCACATAGAGGCGATCGCCCGGCTGGCCCTCGTGAAACAGGATCTCGCCCGCTTCGAGCTCGCGACGCTCCAGGTAACCGCGCACGCGTTCCAGTTCCCGCGGGTTGAGACCCTCCAGCAGGGAAGTCGTCTCCAGCGGAAGCTCCCGTGCGACGGTGTCAATGGCCGTATCGCCGATCAAGTCCTGCTCGGCCGCTTCGAGGGCCCGATCGACGTCTTCGAACCAGTCCGTCCTCGGGCGGGAAAGAAAGGTCCGGCAGTCGGTGAACATGCGACCCAGCCGGCCCTCCGGCATGACATGCGCGAAGAAGAGCTTGACGCCATTGGCGGCGATTCGCTTCGCCAACTGCTCGAGCATCACCGCGCCGGTCGCGTCGACCGAGCTCACGCGGCGGAAATCGAGAATGATGAATCGGGCGTCGCGCGCATGCACCTCGACCTCTGCCGCGAGCCGGACGATCGAGCCGAAGAACACGGCTCCCTCCAGCTCGAGAATGCGGATCGCCTTCGCCTGCTCCCGGATCCGCTGTGCGTGCCGGGCCGAGTAGACGCGGCGCGAGCTGCGCTGCAGCCCGTTCCATGTTGCGCGCACCAGCGAACGGCTCATCGAGGCGATGAACAGCGCCATCGAGGCGATGAGGCCGAACACGACCGCAACGACAAAATTGAACAGTACCGTAACGACGCAGACCGCCAACACCACGGCAAGGCTCCATCGCCCCTCGCGTTCCAGGTCCCCACGCGCGAGTTGGTGCATCAGATCTTTCGCCCAGCGGTCCACGAGGCCCACCCCGACCGTCACCATGATTCCGGCCAGGACCGTGAGCGGAATGAAGGCGAGTGCCGGGGCGCCGAGGATCAATGCCGCCAGGAGCACCATGGACGTCACCAGGCTGGACCGGCGAGTGCGGCCACCCGCCCGGTAGGCGGCGACCGACAGCGTCGCCGAGAACGTCACAGGAATGCCGCCGAACGCTCCGCAGACGATGTTGCCCAGCCCCAGACCCACGAGTTCCCGATTGGGTCGGTGGCGGGTGTTGTGGGCGACGTCGACCCCGGCGGCGGCGATCAGCGATTCGAGCGACCCGATCACCGCAAGTGCAAGCGCGGTGCCGACCACCGCCTGCCAGTGCGACAGCAGGAGATCGAACCCGACGCGAGAAGCCAGCGGCGCCAGCGCGACCGGCAGCGGCAGCGTTGCGCTGATCTCGCCCAGTTGCGGCCCGAGCTCGGCTGTCGGAAGCATGGCCCCGATGAGGTAATAAAGGGCGGTGCCGGCAAACAGCGCCATCATGGCAGCAGGCAGTCTTTTCCAGCGCAGCGCGATCAGCCAGATGAACGCTGCCGTAGCGAGACCGACGCACATCGTCCACGGTTGCGCGGCTGGAAGAGCCGCCAGCAACGCCTTCCCCCGCACCGGTGATCCCAAACCCAGAAGGTAGGGAACCTGTGCGAGCACGATCAGGATCGCCACGCCGTTCATGAAGCCTGCGACAACCGGATACGGGGCAAACTTCGCGACGCTTCCGAGACGTGCGAGGCCGAAGGCCACCTGAATCGCGCCGGTCACGGCGAGGCTCGCCGCAGAGAGAAACAACACCGCCTGCACGCGGTCTATTCCCGGCGCACCGAGCGAGGATTCGGCTGCAAGCGACGCAACCAGGCTAGCGAATATCAGGGTGCTCGAAGTGCGCACGCCTGCACCGGGGATCGGCGTTCCACCCAATTGCGAGGCGACCAGCCCGCCGAAGATGGCAGTGCTGAAAGCCGCCCGCACGGCCAGATTCGCGTGTTCCACGCCGAGCGCACCGAATGCGAGGAGGCCAAGGGTCAGCACTTGCGCGAGCCCGATGACGGCGCTCGCCACGCCGCCCTTGAGATCGCCGGCGCTAGAGGAAGCAGGACGCAAAGTGGCTATGGAGAGCTCCCCGGCCCAGGGCGGCACCGTGTTGGTTCATGCACGCGGCCATGCCTGCAGACCGACGCATTCTGGCCTAGACGAGGCGTGCAAGACAACTGGTTCTTCTTGTGGAGTTTCTTGGTCAAGCGAAGCGATATCCAATTCAATCCTGCTCTTCGTGCGGGTCCAGCGGACGGCGCCGAAGTCCCGGGCGATCGAAACGCCACGTATTCGCGGCTGCCCGGCAACCGAGCCAGTGTGCATATGACACAGAACTTCCGTGTCCCCCGACCGAGAAAGCGCCCGACCCATCCCGTACATTGAACACGTGGCGCAGGCGGCATCCGCCGGCGCGAAAGCGAACCCAATGGAGGATGCAATGGACCTGCAGATCATAGTAAACGTGTTCTTCGCCCTGATGGTTGTGCTTTGCGTTGCGCTGCTCGTCTATGGCGCCTGGCTATCCTGGGGCGACGCGGCGCGGAGCGACGAAAATGACCGCCGTTCCGGCGCCTCCCCTTGGCAGCCGCGTGCCGGCGCCCTCCACGCGGACGGGATCCAGGAACCGACGATAAGCGCGAGGGGCGCGATGAAATTCCTGTGCGCCGGACTCGCCCTTGCGGGGATTGCCTACGTCCTGTTTGCGCCTACGGACGCCGTTCCTCCGGGGTCTCCCGTATCGGCGGCGGCCGCGACCGAAGGCGCGCGCCGGACGGAGGCGGGAACGCCCGCCCCGCGCGAAGGCGCGGCGACGCTGCCCCGCGCGAGCCTCGACTACTTTCCGGCGAATTACGTCAACCAGGGCCGGGACGGCGACGGCAACGTCATGACCTATGAGCACGACTAGGCTGCGCGCAAGAACGCTATACCGCAAGTGCAGCAATCGGCGTGAAGGCGTCTCCCAACCTCCTCTACCTCCACGCCGCTCTTCTTCCCGGACGCAGCAGCCGGCTTTTCACCACGGCTTGCTGCGCCCGGGAATCTTCTCGCTTGCGCCCCAATCTCGCGCATTGCGTTAAGCGGTAGCGCAACATCGGGTGGCGAACGACGAATGCCGCCGATGGGAAAGAAGCAGCGAGCAGTCTGGCTCGGTTCCTCGCCGATCGCGGAGACCTCGGCGACGCACGGCAACTGCTCGAGACGTCGATCGGCCGGATGCCCTCGCAGACCGCGACCCGCGATCTTGTGGAGGCCCGCGAGGTCCTCGAATCCGTCGTTACTCAGTGATGTAGTCCGTGATCGGCGTCCACTTGCCGTTCACGATCTGCGACAGCCGCGCGCGGTTCGATCCCAGGTGCTTGGTCTTGGTGAAGGTCATCTCGTCCGCACCGAACATGTCGCGCGGGAACGTCGTCTTCTCCAGCGTGGCGAGAAAGCGCTCCGTGGTGAGGTTGGGTCCCGTATCCTGCGCCACCTTGGCGAACATGCTGATGATCGAGTAGCCGTAGGCCGAGAACACCCCCGGGTCTTCGTTGAACTTCTGCTTGTACTTGAGGGCCCATTCGCGCACGTTCTTCGAGGCGTCGTCGAGATAGGGCTGGTTCACGGTGTTGGTCGCGTAGAAGCCGTTCATCGCCGGCCCGCCGAGCTTGTGGATGAGGTCGGTGTAGGCGGCCGAGGACCCCATGAACTCCACGTTCCAGCCCAGCTTGCGCGCGGTGGCGATGGCGCCGATGGTCTCGCGGATGATCGTGCCCAGCACGACGAAGTCGCAGCCCGCGCCGCGCAGCCGCTGGATCTGCGAGGAGAAATCGGTCGCGCCGCGCTTGTAGGTGGTGCGCTCGGCGAAGTCCATGCCGATCTCCTTCAGTCCCGCCTCGGCGCCGCGCATCACCTCCAGCCCGAAGTCGTCGTCCTGGTACAGGGTGCAGAATTTCTTGTAGCCCTTGTTCTTCGCCATGTACTTGACGCCCGCGCGCATCTGGTCGTAGTAGGTCGCGGCGAAGGAGAACTTGAGCTTGTGCAGCGGCTCGTACATCTCGCGCGCGGCGGTCAGCGGAAACAGGTTGGGCACGTTCTTCTCGAACTGGATCGGCATCATCGCGAGGTTGACCGGCGTGCCGATCGATCCCAGCGCGGCGAAGATCTTGTCCCGCTGCACCAGCTTCTGCGCGACCAGCACCGCCTTGCGGGGGTCGTAACCGTGATCTTCGACGACGAGCTTCAGCTTGCGGCCGTTGATGCCGCCGTGCTCGTTGATCTCCTCGACGCGCATCACCATGCCGTTGCGCGTCTGCTTGGAGAAGCCCGCCAGGGGGCCGGACAGGTCCTGTCCGGTGCCGACGACGATCTCGTTCTTGCTGACGCCCTGGGTCTGGCCGAACGCGCCTGCGGCGGCGAGGGCGGTGCCGATGAGGACTGCAAGAGTACCCAGCTTCACGATAGTCTCCTTTGTTTGGCCGTTGTGGCTCTCGTGCGGCGATTCTAGCGCCAATCGTGATCCCGGGCGAAGCCGGCCCAAACTGTCATCCCGAGCGAAGCGAGGGATCCGCTTCTTCCCGGTCATGTTCGGAACAGCAGATTCCTCGCTCCGCTCGGAATGACGCGGATTTCAACCCGGCTCCCGGTACATCGACTCGATCAGATCGGCGTACTTCCGGTTGACGAGCTTGCGCTTCAGCTTCATGGTCGGGGTCAGCTCCTCGTCCTCGGCGTCGAGCTTGCGCTCGATCAGGCGGAACTTCTTCACCTGCTCGACGCGCGCGAAGCGCTTGTTCACGCGGTCGATCTCGCCCGCGATCAGGTCGCGCACCTCGCGCGCGCGGCACAGGCTGGCGTAGTTCGAGAACGGGACGTCGTGGTCCTGGGCGAATTTCTCGACGTTGTCCTGGTCGATCATCACCAGGCAGGTGAGGTAGGGCCGCTGGTCGCCGATCACCACCGCGTCGGTGACGTAGGGCGAGAACTTGAGCTGGTTCTCGATCTCCGAGGGCGTGATATTCTTGCCGCCGGCGGTGATGATGATGTCCTTCATGCGGTCGGTGATGGTGTAGTAGCCGTCGCCGTCCACCGTGCCCACGTCGCCGGTGTGCAGCCACCCGTCGCGCAGCGCCTCGGCGGTCTTTTCCGGCTGGTTCAGGTAGCCCATGAACACGCTCGTCCCGCGCACCAGCAACTCGCCCTCGGGGGAGACCTTCACCTCGTTGTACGGGGCGGCGGTGCCGATGGAGCCGGGCCGGATGCCCGCGGCCGGCATCACCGTCGCCGCTCCGCCGCATTCGGTCTGGCCCCAGACTTCGAGCATCGGCACGCCCAGCGCGAGGTACCAGCGCACCAGGTCCGGGGAGATCGGCGCCGCGCCCGTGACCAGGAACCGGCAGCGGTGGATTCCGATCAGCCGGCGCAGGTTGTCGAGCACGAGCAGGCGGGCGAGCCGGTAGCGCAGCTTGAGCAGGGCCGGCACCGGCCGGCCGGAGACGACGCGCTCGGCCACGCGGTGCCCCAGTTCGATCGCGCGGCGGTAGGCCCATCGCTCCAGCGGCGTCGCCTCGGCGATCGCGATCTGCACCGCCGAATAGAATTTCTCCCACACCCTCGGCACGGCGATGAACACCGTGGGGGCGATTTCGCGCACGTTCTCCGGGACCGTGTCGGGATTCTCGACGAAGTTGAGCTTCGTGCCCGTGTACAACGCGAAATAGGCGCCGCCGAGCCGCTCGGCCACGTGGCTCAGCGGCAGGAAGCACATGCGCTCGTCTCGTTCGTCCTGCGCGATGCACAGGTTGTAGCCGCGCAGGACGTAGACGAGGTTGCGGTGGCTCAGCATCGCGCCCTTGGGCGGGCCGGTGGTGCCCGAGGTGTAGATCAGGATCGCGAGGTCCTCGGGCGAGCGCGAGCGCAGCCGCTCCTCCCACAGCGAGGGGTGCTTCAGGTGGTGCTCCCGGCCGAGGGCGCGCAGGTCCTGCAGGCTCATCACCTGCGCGTCGGCGAAGCCCCGCAGTCCCTTCGTGTCGGCGACGAAGATCCTGCGCAGCCCGGGCAGCCGCTCGCGCGCCTCGAGCGCCTTGTCGAGCTGTTCCTCGTCCTCGACGAACAGGTACTTCGAATCCGAGTCGCGCAGCAGGTACTCGACCTGCGCGGCGGCGTCCGTGGGGTAGATGCCGTTCGAAACCCCGCCCGCGCCGAGGATGCCGAGGTCGGCGAAGAGCCATTCCCGCACGGTGTTGGAGAGGATCGAGGCGCGCTCGCCGGGCTCGAACCCGAGCGCGATGAGTCCCATGCCGACCTCGCGCGCGATCTCGCCCAGTTGGCGCCAGGTGAGGCTCGACCAGACGCCCAGCTCCTTCTGCCGCAGCGCCACCGCGTCCCCGCGCGCGCGCACGGCGTTCCAGAACATCTCCGGCAGGGTCTCGCCGGGGACGACGACTTCGGTGCGCGTGTAGATGCGCGAGAGATCCCAGAGCATGGTCATGGATTCATCGCCAGGTCTTGCGCTTCTTCCATCGCCGCGTGCCGCGCACGCCCGCCGCTTTCATCCCGAGGTAGAACTCCTTCACGTCCTCCTTCTCGCGCAGCCGCGCGCAACTGTCCTCCATGACGATGCGCCCGACTTCCAGGACGTAGCCGTAGTCGGCGACCCCGAGCGCGGCCGCGGCGTTCTGTTCGACGAGCAGGATGGTCGTGCCGCGCTCGCGGTTGATGCGCACGATGATCCCGAAGATCTCGCGCATGAGCTTGGGCGAAAGCCCGAGACTGGGCTCGTCGAGGAGCATCAGCTCGGGTCTGCCCATGAGCGCGCGGCTGATCGCGAGCATCTGCTGCTGGCCGCCGGAGAGCTTGCCCGCTTCCTGGGCGCTCCTTTGCATGAGCACCGGGAAATACGCGTGGACCGCCTCGAGGTCGTGCATGACCTCGTCGCGGTCCGGCCGCGTGTAGGCGCCCATCAGCAGGTTGTCGTGCACCGACAGCAGCGGGAAGACCTCGCGCCCTTCCGGGACGTGGCAGATGCCGCGCCGGACGATCCAGGCGGGGTCCCTGCCCTGGATCGCCTCGCCCCGGTAGAGCACCGAGCCTTTCTGCGGGTCGAGAATGCCGGAGATGGTCTTCAGGATGGTCGTCTTGCCCGCGCCGTTCGCCCCGAGCACCGTCACGATGGACCCCGGGGGCACGGCGAGCGACACGCCGCGGATCGCCTTCACCGGCCCGTAGGCGCTCTCCACGTTCGCCAGCCTGAGGATGGGCTCGACGGGGTTCGCGCCGTCGTCCGCACGCGCGCTCATGCGGTTGCAGTCCCGATATAGGCTTCGATGACCGCGGGGTGCGACTGCACCTCCTCGGGCGTGCCTTCGGCGATCGCCTCGCCGTAGTTGAGCGCGAGCACGCGGTCGGACACGCGCGATACGAGCCCCATGTCGTGCTCGACCATCAGCACGGTCACGCCCAGGTCGTTCCTGATGTCTTCGATCCAGAACGCCATGTCGTCGGTCTCCTCGACGTTCAGGCCCGACGAGGGCTCGTCCAGCAGCAGCAGCTTCGGCCGCGTGCACAGCGCGCGCGCGAGCTCGACGACCTTGCGAATGCCGTAGGGCAGGCCCGCGACCAGGGTGTCGCGGTAGTGCTGCAGCTCGAGCAGCTCGATCACGCGTTCCGCCGCGAGGCGCGACTCGCGCTCGGCGCGGCGCACCGGCGGCAGGAACAGCAGCTCCGCGGAGAGCGAGGTCTTCCGGTGCACGTGCCTGCCGATCAACAGGTTCTGCAGCACCGTGGCGTGCTCGAACAGCTCGATGTTCTGGAAGGTGCGGGCGATGCCCAGCCGCGCGACGTGGTGCGGCGCCATGCGCCCGAGGTCCTGCCCCTCGAACACGATGCGTCCCGCGGACGCCGGGTAGATCAGGCTGATGAGGTTGAAGATCGTGGTCTTGCCCGCGCCGTTGGGGCCGATCAGCGTGTAGACCTCGCCCCTGCCGACCTCGAAGCTGACGTTCCTCACGGCGCGCACCCCGCCGAAGGCGACCGAGAGTTCTTCGACCTTCAGCAGCGTCACTTGAGGCGCTCCGATTTCATGAACGCCCTCTGGCGCCGGAACATGCCCCTGCGGTAGAACGGGAACAGCTCGAGGTAGCTGCGGATCTTGATCCAGCGGCCGTACAGGCCGAGCGGCTCGAACAGGATGAACGCGACGAGGATCAGGCCGAACACGGTGGGCTGCAGCCCGGTCGCCTGGCCGATCGACTCGGGCAGGTAGTCCTTCACCAGCACGATCGCCTGCGGCAACGCGATCAGGAACGCCGCGCCGAAGAACGCGCCGTGGATCGAGCCCAGGCCCCCGATCACCACCATCATCACCATCTCGATCGACTGGAGGATGGTGAACTGCTCGGGCGTGACGATGCGCAGCTTGTGCGCGTAGAGGGCGCCCGCGATGGCGGTGATCGCCGCCGACAGCGCGAACGAAACGGTCTTGTAGCGCGCGAGGTGGATGCCCATGCTCTGCGCCGAGATCTCCGAGTCGCGGATGGCGACGAAGGCGCGGCCGGTCGGGGAGCGCAGCAGGTTCAGCATCAGGAAGGTGACCGCCACGGCGAGCGCGAGGCACAGGTAGTAGAAGCCCGCTTCGGTGTCGAGGTGCCACCCGAAGAGCGACACGGCGCCGACCTGCTTGCCGGAGTTGCCGCCGGTCACCGATTCCCAGCGCGCCATCACCTCCTCGAGGATGAACCCGAACGCCATGGTGGCGATCGCGAGGTAGATGCCGCGCACGCGCAGCGCGGGCAGGCCGACGACGACGCCGGTCGCGGCGCCGAGCAGCGCGGCGACGGCGAGCGAGGCGGGAAAGGGCCAGCCGTTTTCCGCGAGCAGCGCCTCGGCGTAGGCGCCGACCGCGAGGAAGGCCGCGTGGCCGAGCGAGATCTGCCCGGTGAATCCCGAGAGCAGCATCAGCCCCAGCCCGACGATGCCGTAGATGAACATGAACGTGATCTGCGAGACGAAATACTCGGGCAGCAGCCAGGGGGCCGCGAGCAGCACGGCGAGCAGCGCGCCGTACCAGAACACCTGGCCGCGGTGCCTGAACAGCCGGATGTCCTGATCGTAGTCGGTCTTGAAGATGAAGCGCATCGCGTGTCGGGCTCACGTTACGTCCACAATGTCATTCCGAGGCCGACGGCCGAGGAATCCGCTGTTGCGTTCGCCGAAAAGCAGATCCCTCGCTTCGCTCGGGATGACATTGAGTAATGACATCTAAACCTTCTTCCGCATCGTCTCGCCGAAGATGCCGTTCGGCTTCAGCACGAGCATCGCCAGCACCATGACGTAGGCCGCGATGTCCTTGAATCCTTCCGGCAGATAGACTCCGGCGAACGACTCCACCACGCCGATGATGAGGCCGCCGACGATCGCCCCCGGGAGGCTGCCGAATCCGCCCACGACGGCCGCCGGAAAGGCTTTCAGCCCGATGAAGCCCATGTTCACGTGCACGAAGGTGATCGGCGCGAGCAGGATGCCGGCCAGCGCGGCGACCGCCGCGCTGATCGCCCAGATGAGACCGTTCAGCCGTCGGACCGGTATGCCCATGTAGTAGGCCGCGAGCTGGTTCTGCGAGGCGGCCTGCATCGCGACGCCGACGCGGGTGAAGCGGAAGAACAGGTACAGGGCCGCGCACAGCGCCACGGTCGCGGCGACGATGACGACCTGCTCCATGCCGACGGCAAGCGTGCCCATGTAGAGGACCTCTTCCCTGAACGGCGTGGGAAGCGTGTGCGTCTCGGTGCCCCAGAACGGAATCATCGTGACCGCGCCGCGCGCCACGTATCCGAGGCCTATGGTCACCATGACGACCGAGAACGCCGGCTGGCCGAGGATGGGACGCAGCGCCACGCGCTCGATGAGCAGTCCCGCGAGCGCCATGCCCGCGAGCGCGGCCGGCACGCCGGCCCAGTACGGCAGCCCGATGACCACCGTGCAGGTCAGGCCGAGGAAGGCGCCCAGCATCATCAGCTCGCCCTGGGCGAAGTTGATGGTCTCGGTGGCCTTGTAGATCAGGACGAATCCCAGCGCGATCAGGCCGTAGATGCAGCCCTGGGAAATGCCGGAAATCAGGACCTGCAGGACCTGCACGGAACAGCCTCCCCCTTTTTCGGTTCGCACCGTGATTATAGGGCCGGCCCGTGCCTGCACTCGCTTGGAGATCGATATACGTGGGCTGCATGAACGAGGCGACAACTACCTTGACGGCCCGCGGAGTGGGCGGGACCGCCGCTACTCGGTGAGTATTGCCGAGACCTCGGGCGGAAGTTTCGCGATGTTGAGCATGACGGTAAGCTCGTCGATCGGCGACTCCACGAATCCGTGTTTCAGATAGAAATGCTTTGCTTTGTTCGAGATTGCATGGCACAGGATTGCGCGAATGCCGGCGTCGCGGGCGACCGACAACGTGCGAAGCAGGGCGTCTTTGAGGAGGCCACGCCCGATTCCCTGATTGGCCCATTCAGTATGGACGGCCAGGCGACCCAAAACCATGGCCGGAACCGGGTCCGGCATGTTCCGACGGACGCTTCCCGGCGCAGCAACGTGTGACACGGCACCGGCTGCCAGCGAGTAATAGCCGATTACGTCGGTACCGTCGCACACGACAAAGGTACGCGATGCGCCTTCGATCTGATTCTTGAGGGCGCGTTTCTTCAACCAGTCGGTGAGCGCCGGTTCCTCGCACACAAAGCCGCCGAGCCGATGATGCCCGGAGAGAAGTTCCGGCGAGCCGAGCTTCTTGGGCGTCAGCGCTCCCAAGGGGCGCGCGATGCGAGCAGTCGCTTGAGGCCGGCGCTCGGTTTCACAGGCGCGTCGAGCAGGCGCAGGAATCGATCGTAGCTCTTCTTGTCCAGGGCAAAAAAGGCGCGGTCAAGCAGCACCTCTTGCGCTTTTTCGCAGGCTGCCTGTAGCATGAACTCGGAGCGATTCTTGCCTTGGACTTCGGCTGCACGGTCTATCAAGTCGCGCTGCCCGTGACGGGCGCGCAGGTTGATTGAGACTTCGCGGGTTGGGGCAGTCGTGGCCATGAGCGGTGCTCCGTGTGCCTGCAATAACTATACAAGACTGTATTGACACTGTCAATACACGGTCCATTCCAACAAGCCTGAAGCATGAATCCCGGATTGGGACCCGGAACGCGTGGCCCGGCCGGAGACTGCGTTATCCTCTACGCGTTGATCGACCGGACCGTCTGCCTGCTGTCGATCAAGCGTCATCGCCAGCTCTCCATCGAACTGGCGGGGCATCGGGTGTGCACAGGAGCGGACGGATAAGTCGCGCCGGTCTGACAACCAAGCAGTTGCTTTCCACCATGCGCGGCGCTAGCATCGGCCGCAACCTCCCGCCGGACCCGGTGCCATGCCTGCCACTCGGCGCAAGCCGACGCGCAACCCGACTCGACCGCCGCGCAAAGCAGCGCAGGTGCGCGCACTCTCGGGCCGCGCGCAGCCGGCGCCCGCCGTCGGCGAAGAGGCCAACCGGCGCGCGGAGCTGGTTCGCGTCGCCGCGCGCCTTTTCCGTGAAAAGGGGTTCGACGGCACGACGGTGCGCGACATCGCCGACGCCGTGGGCATGCGCTCGGGCAGTCCCTTCTACCATTTCAGGAGCAAGCAGGAGATCCTGCTCGCCGTGATGGAAGAGGGCCTGGCCG
>Ga0082335_1003549_pt1 | contig 25435 bp, 22 predicted proteins | sample Subgrocontami58m_FD_72375 | JGI IMG/M metagenome (GOLD analysis project Ga0082335, IMG submission 72375) | Subsurface groundwater microbial communities from S. Glens Falls, New York, USA - GMW37 contaminated, 5.8 m (SPADES assembly) (version 2) ...
CGTCACGCAGACCCAGTGCTTCTTCCACCGGATGCCGCTGTTGCGACTGACGAGGCGGACTTCGAAGTGGCCGGGGTATTCCAGGGGCGCGAGCGTGCGCGGCAGCGCCCGCGGCGACGGCTGGTAGACGGAGCCGGGCGTTTCTTGATCCAACGCTTCGTGCGGCCGTTCATCGTTGTACTCGTGACGAAACCGATTGAAGCGGGCTTGTTGGGCCTGCAGATTGGCGCTCGGTGGGCGCGTGGCCTCCGCCTTCAGCGTCCGATGCATCCGCTCATGACGCCCGTTCTCTTGGGGCGACGCCGGGGCGATCAGTTCGGGCAGGATGCCGAGCCGAATCCACCACACGGATAACGTCGACAGGCGGCCGAGCGCGGTCGTCGCAAACGGGACCCCATTGTCCGTACGGATGATGGCGGGCAACCCGTACTCGGCGAAGAGGCGCCGGAACGTCGGGCGGGCGACGGCGATCGCGGTCGAGAGCAATCCTTGGCACGCCAGCAAGTACCGGCTGTAGCCGTCGACAATCGTCAGCGGATAGCCATACACCCCGTTGCGGGTCTTGAACTGCCCTTTGAAGTCCGCCGTCCACGTGCCATTGGGCGCCGTCATCGGCAGCAGCGGCCGGCCGGGGTGCGCGGGCACCGGGCGGCGCCGGGGCGCGGTGATGAGGCCGGCGCGATCCAAGAATTCACAGACCGTACTCCGGGCAGGCAGCGTCCACGTCGGCTGCCGCCGGGACACCACCTTCAGCAGCTTCTTCGCGCCCCACGTCGGATGGTGGCGTCGCACCTCGAGCAGGGCGACCACGATCACCTCGGCCGTGGCGTGCGGACAATGTTGGGGCCGCCGCGATTGATCGATCAGTCCGGCTGGCCCGCCGGCGTCATACCGCTCGATCCATTTGTCGGCGGTTTTTCGACTGATGCCGAATCGCCGGGCCAGCTCCGCCAGGTCGAAGACGTCGCGCTGATAGTCGGCGATGAATTGCACGCGTTGATCCATGAGTAGCGTCTCCTGCCACGGCATCGAGCACCTCGGCGCGAGTGTGGCTGAATGTGTTACCCATGTCCCCGGACTGATCTGTTACCCTTGTCCCCGGACCATACCGGCTGACAGGCTAACCCGCGATCACACCGGGGGTCAGCCGTGTACTGTTGCCGAAGTCATCCTGTCTAGCCGGATAAAACTCCTCAACAGGATCGACGGAACCAATTTGTGCTCGACGAGGAACAGCAACCCTTCGCCAGGCTTCGGAAGATCGAGGCGATGCCGACCGCCCGCCACGGCTATACTTGAAGCGAATGGAGTTCGAATGGGACCCAGAGAAGAACTTGGAGAACCAGGCCAACCACGGGGTGTCATTCGACGAGGCATCGGCCGTCTTCGGCGATCCGTTCGCCATCACGATCGACGATCCAGATCATTCGTCGGATGAAGACCGGATGCTGACCACCGGGTACTCGAGTCGCCAGCGGCTGATCATCGTGGCGCACACTGATCGCGACGAACGGATTCGGATCATCAGCGCCAGAGACGTGACCGCAGCAGAACGTCATGACTATGCAGAAGAACCAAGATGAGGCGTCGGCGGCTGACGAAATGCGGCCCGAGTACGATCTCCGGGGTGGTGTCCGTGGCAAGTACTACGAACGGTACAAGCAGGGTACCAATGTCGTACTTCTAGAGCCAGATGTCGCCAAAGTATTTCGGGATTCAGCGACGGTGAACAAGGCGCTTCGTCAGTATCTCTCGGAGCACGGAACGCCCCCCGCTGAAAACGAACATGGAAGAGACTGAATTCAGATCAAAAACTCGGATCTGGCGGCTACGGGCATTGGGGTAACTTGTCGCGCGTCGCCAAGCTGGTCGCAGCAACTGGGCACGCTCGAACGGCGGCGCGATGTGGCGGCAGGCGGCGCCATTCAGGGTTCTCGGCCTGGCGAACCATGGCCCGCGCCGCATCACGGCTCGTTTGAATGGCCCTGGGTAATTCGCGGTTTCACGCGACTACGACACGGTTCCCGTCGGCGTCTCCGGTCCGCAGCCGCTGTTCCTGAATTCGGCCGCGGTCGGCGAGTCGACGATGTCGGCGCGAGCGCTGCTCGAGGCGCTGCTGGCGACCGAGCAGGCGCGAGGCCGTGAGCGGCCGTACGCGAACGCGCCGCGCACGCTCGACCTCGATCTGATTCTCTTCGGGGATGCCGTGCTGGACGAGCCCGGCCTGACCGTTCCACATCCGCGCTTCCGCGAGCGGCGATTCGTGCTCGAGCCGCTCGCCGAGATCGCGCCCACTCTCGTCGATCCGGTCAGCCGGCGAACGGTCGGCGACCTGCTACCGGACCTGCGTTCCCTGTGAGGCGACGACCCGCCAGCGGCCATCGCGCCTGACGTAGACGTCTGTGTAGCGCTGCACGATGGAGACGTCGTGGTCGCCGACGCGCCCCGCCGACAGGCTCCGCCCGGTCACGACGGCGACGTCACCGAGCAGCCGCACCTTGTCCACGTCAAGCTCCATCTTCGTGAACGTGGGGCCGCCTGGGCCGAACAGCGCCAGGACGTTGGATTTCGTCCAGAGACGACCTTCATAGTCGGTGGACGACCAGTCGTCGGTGAGCAAGTCGTCCACGAACGCGCGGTCGCCGCGCATGTAGGCTGAGGCGAGGCTCCGTTCGATCTCTCTGAACAGGCTGACCGCGTCGGTCTGAGGCACCTGTAGCCCGACGGACATGACAAGCGCAACGCAGATCGATGTCCACTGCATGGTGCCTTAGACACCGGACGCGCTCACGTGGGCTCGCGGCCCCTCAACGGGCCGCGCTCCATGCGAGCAGCGCGCTCAGCGCCGCTGCAGAGGCCGCGGCATCGGCATGGGATTCGGCATCGGCACCAGGTGCGGCATCGCGGCGTGCAGTTCCGCCATCGCTTCGCTGACCGCACGATCGATCTCCGGACCGACCTCGCGCATCGCCTCGTCGACGGCGCGGTCGATGTCCGGTTGGACCTCGACCATCTGCTTGATGTCGACCGTCTCGCGATCGGAGTGGTTCACCTCCACGCGCACGGCGTCCTTGTCCGACACCTTGACGTTGACGTCGCCCGCGAAGTTGTTGACGTCGAGCTTCGTGCCCTTCGCGACCTCCACGGTCTGATCGGTGGCCGTGACGACCATCAGCGCCAGCAAGAGATGTCCTGCGTGACCTCGTCGGCTTCCTGGCTGCTCAGCATCCGGCGCGTGAGGCTGTGGATCTTCGCGACGTGCGTCCGGTAGATCCGCTCGAAAGCGGACGGATCTCCGCGGCCGCCAGGGTCACGTCGGTCTCGATCCCGCTCCGAATCGGAGTTTCGGCGCTCAGCGTCATCACCGCTGTTGTCGTCACTGTTCGGCCCTTCGACAGGCTCAGGGCCGTCCCGAGCATCGTCGAGGGGCGGCCACGTACCACCGATTGGACGGGCTCAGCCTGGCGAAAGGTTGACAGGGCAGATGGCGCCAGGTCGGTCGGTAGGGGGTGCGAGGCTGGCAGGCTGGAAGGGCAGCCGGGTCGGTTTCAATAACCCACCCGACCTACCCGACCCACCCGACCTACCTGACCGACAGAGGCTACGCGCGCTCAGCGGTCGCCGGTTTTTGGGTGCGACCGAGCAGGCGCTTCACCGAGGCTACCGGCGACCACTCGCGCAGGTCGTCGAAGTAGGAGTACACGACCGGCGTGACGAGGAGCGTCAGCAGCAGGCAGAGCACCTGACCGCCGATAATGGTCACGGCCATCGACGCGCGCGAGCCGGCGCCCGCGCCCCTGCCGAACGCAATGGGCAGCATGCCGGCGACGATGGCGATGGTCGTCATGAGAATCGGGCGCAGCCGCACGTGGTTGGCCTGGATGAGCGCCTCGTGGCGTTCCATGCCCTGCGCGCGCAGCGTGTTCGTATAGTCGACCTGCAGGATCGAGTTCTTCTTCGCAACGCCGAACAGCATCATGAGCCCGATGGCGCTGTAGACGTTGAGCGTCATCCCGAAGGCCATCAACACCAGCAGCCCCGCCGGCAGGCTGAGCGGGAGCGCCGTCATGATGGTCAACGGATGGATGAAGCTGTTGAACTGGGAGGCGAGCACCATGTAGATGAAGATGACCGCCAGGACCAGCGCGATGGTGAAGTTGGTCGACGCCTCGGCGAGCGTGCGCGCGCTGCCGCCGAACACCGCCTGGTACCCCGCCTTGAGGTGCAGGTCCTCCACCTTCACGCGCGCGGCCGCCAGCGCCTCGCCGAGCGCGACACCCTGCAGGTTCGCGTTCACCGAAATCTGGCGCTGCCGGTTGTACCGGTCGATTGACGCGGGTCCGAAGTCGTTCTTCAGCGTGGCCACGTCGGTCACCTTGACGGTCTTCCCCGGACCGGCCGGGACGAGCAGGTCGCCCATCGTGGCCGGATTGCGGTGCGCCTCGTCGAGGCGCAGCACGACCTTGAACTGATCGTCCCCGTCCTTGAATTCCGACACCTCTTCGCCGCCGACCAGCGTGCGCAGACTGTTCGCCAGCGAATCGATGTTGACGCCGAGGTCCGCGGCGCGCGCGCGATCGACCGTGATGCGCAGCTCGGGCTGCGTCGGCTCGAAGTTGGTGTCGACGTCGACGACGCCGGGGATCTCGCGCACCTTGCCGATCAATTGGACGGTGTACTCCTGGAGCTGCTCGATATCGGGCCCCTGGATCAGGATGTTGAGGCGGTTGAAGCCACCGCCGCCGGGACCGCCGCGGCCGCCGCTCGAGGCGCCGGAGATGTCCGTGCCGCCCGACACGCTGATGCGCGCACCCTGATACTTGCGAAGCATCTGGCGCGCCTGGATCATCAGCTGCTGCTGGGAGATCGTGCGCTCCTCGAGAGGCACCATCATGATGCTGAAGTTGGCGAACCCGGAGTTCACGTTCTGCATCACACGGTGCAGCGCTGGCAGAGCCAGGACCTCCTTTTCGATCGGCTTGATGAACTCCTCCGTGCGCTGATAACTGGTGCCCCGCGGCAGCCTCACGTTGACGCTGAACTCGCCCTGGTCGTCGTCGGGCACGAGCTCCTTGCCGACATACGGATAGAGCACGACCGCCGACAGCGCGACGGCGCCGGCGATGCCCACCATCACGGGGCGATGATGGAGCGCCCAGACGAGCATCCGCCCGTAGAGGGAATCGATCGTCGCGTAGACGCCCGACGTTTTCGTCGTGGAGTGGTCGGATTTCGTGTCCTCCTTCTTCATCCACATGGCGCAGAGCGCCGGCGTGAGCGTGAAGGACACGAACATCGAGATGAGGATGGCGGCGGCCGACGTCAACCCGAAGCTGTAGAAGTACCGGCCGATCTGGCCGGTCATGAACGCGACCGGCACGAAGATGACGACCAGCGACAGCGTCGTCGCCATGACGGCCATGCCGATTTCCTGCGTCGCCTCGGCGGCCGCTTCCCTCGGGGAGACACCTTTCTCCTCGACGTACCGGAAGATGTTCTCCAGCACCACGATCGCGTCGTCGATGACGATGCCGGTGGCCAGCGACAGCGCGAGCATCGTCATGTTGTTCAGCGTGAAGCCGGCGATCTTCATGAACGTGAACGTGCCGATAATCGAGGTCGGGATGGCGAGCGCGGCGATGAAGGTCACGCGCAGGTTCCGGATGAACAGGAAGACGACGAGGCTCGCGAGGAGGCCGCCGAGGATCAGGTGCAGCTTGATGTCCTCGAACGAGCGGCGGATGAAGCGCGACTGGTCGTTGCCGATGCTGATCTGGATGTCCTGGGGCAGCTGCCCCTGAATGCGCTGCAGGCGGTCCTGGACGCGATCGACGACCTCGACGGTGTTCGTGCCCGACTGCTTGCGCACCTGCACGCCGATCGCCGGCGTGCCGCTCAGCCGCGTGGCGCTTCGCACTTCCTGCACGGTGTCCTGCACCTGGCCTACGTCGGCGAAGGTGATGACCGACCCGTCGGTGCGGTAGGCGATCACGATGCGGTTGAAGTCCTCGACGTTCTTGATGCGGCCCATCGTCCTGAGCGCGACGTCGGCCGGCCCGGCGGTGAACTGGCCGCCGGGGATCTCCACGTTCTGCCGCTGGACGGCGGTCCGCACCTGCTCGACGGTGAGGCCGTACGCGTTGAGCCGGTCGGCGTCGAGCAGCAGCTGGATTTCGCGCTTCCGCTCGCCGTTGTAGCTGACCGAACCCACGTCCTTGACCGTCTCGAGCTCCTGCTTGACGCGCTTCTCGGCGATTTCGGTCAGTTCCTTCGGCGCGCGCGGACCGGACACGGCGAAGCCGAAGATCGGCTGCGCGTCCGGATCCATCTTCGTGATCTGCAGCGGCAGCGTGTCGCGCGGGAACTGTCTGACGATCTGCGCCAGCTTGTCGCGAACGTCCTGCGTCGCCGATTCGATGTCGCGCTCGAGCGTGAACATGATCGTGATGCGCGAGTTGCCCTGGTCGGAGGAGGCGCGGAGCTCGTCGATGCCGCTGATCGTGTTGACGGCCTCCTCGATGCGCTTCGTGATCTGCGTCTCGATCTCTTCGGCGCTGGCGCCGGGCAGGCTGGCCTGCACCGACACGACGGGCACGTCGGTTTTCGGCATCAGATCGAGCCCAAGCGATTCGTACGAGGCGGCGCCCAGCACGATGAGCGCCGACGTCATCATGATGGCGAAGACGGGTCGTCTGACGCTGATCTCTGCGATTTTCATTGACGGGCTCCTCTGCGGCCGCCCTGACCAGACCCCGGTGCCCCTGGCGCGGAACCGCGCCCGGCCCCGCTCGCGCCTTCCGCGCCCACGCGCACGGTCACGCCGGTGGCGAGCTGGCTGAGATTCGTCGTGGCGAGGGTCTCATCGCCTTTCAGCCCGCTCGTCACTTCCACGAGCGTGTCTTGCCGCGCGCCCAGCGCAATCTGCTGCTGGCGCGCCTTGCCGTTGTCGATGACGTAGACCGTGGACACGCCGGCCAGCGTCGAAATCGCGTCCTCCGGCACCGCGAGCACGTTCTCGTCGACACGCGTCAGCACGACGCCTTTCGCGAAGAACCCCGGCTTGAGCTGGCGGTCGGAGTTGTCCACGAGGGCCTCGACGGCGAAGGTGCGCGTCGTCTGGTCCACCGCGGGGCTGACGTAGGCGATCTTGCCCTTGAATTTGCGGTTCAGGAACGCCTCGACGTCGAACTCGATGGCCTGTCCCGGCTTGATCAGGCTCGCGTGCTTTTCCTGGATCGCCGTCTTCAACTTGAGCGGGTTCATCTGCACGATCGTCGCGACCGGGGTGTTTTCCCGGATGAACTCGCCCGTCTGAACCAGCCGCTCGGAAATCGAGCCGGCCACCGGCGCTTTGATGACCGCATCGGCCAGCTTCTTCTGCGCCAGCTCGTGGGACGCGCGGCGATCCTGCAGGCTGGCTTTCAGGCTGTGCACGGTGTCGAGCGCGGCCTGGTAGTTCGCATCGGTCACCTTGAGGCGCGTTTCGGCGGTGTCCCGATCGGCCCGGGTCAGCAGTCCGCGTCCGTTGAGCTGCTGCGCGCGCTCGAAGGCGGCGCGCGCATCGTCGCGGTTCGCCATGGCCTGACGGACCGACGCGACCTGTTCGTCCGCCGGCGGCTGCTTGTCCTGCGCCCGATCGATCCCGAGCTGCGCTTCGACCTGCCGGAGCGCGCTCTCCGCCCGGTCGAGCGCGAGCTGCAGCTCGCGCGGTTCGAGGCGGACGAGGACGTCGCCGGTCTTCACCTCGGTTCCGAGCTGGATCGGCACCTCGCGGATGATCCCGGCGACCTCGCTGCTGATCTTCGCCTGGTCGGGGGAGAGCAGCGTCCCTGACAGGTCAACCTCGCGCTGCACCGACATCCGCTGGACCTGCGTGGTCTGGGTGGACACGGCCTGTCCGCCACGGCCTCCGCGGGCGGCACCACGTCCGCCTTCCGGGGGCGCGGTCTCGCCGGAGGTCTGTTGACACGCCGCCGCGGTGATGGATAACGCAACGATGATTACGGCTCTCATAGATTTGGTTTGCTGTTCCTTATTCGAATCGCAGCGCGTCAATGGGATCGAGCGCGGCGGCTTTCCGCGCGGGATAGAAACCGAAGAAGATGCCGGTCATGGCCGCGAAGCCGAACGCGACGGCGACCGCATTCGCCGACACCGCCGTCGGCCACTGCATCCAGAACGTGACGCCCTGGGACAGCGCGAATCCCAGGCCGATGCCGATCGAGCCGCCGAAGAGGCTCAGCACGACGGCTTCGACGAGGAACTGCAGCAGCACATCGCGGCCGCGCGCGCCGATGGCCATGCGCAGGCCGATCTCGCGCGTCCGCTCCGTCACCGACACCAGCATGATGTTCATGATGCCGATGCCACCGACCAGCAGCGACACGCCCGCAATGCTCGCGAGCAGCGCCGTCATCGTCTGGGTCGCCTGCACGCGCACGCTCGCCATCTCCTCCATCGTGCGCACCATGAAGTCGTCGGGATCGCCGGGCTGGATCTGGTGACGCGCGCGCAGGAGGGCCGAAATGCGATCCGCCGTCGGCGTCGTATCGGCCGCCGACGAGGCGGAGACCGTGACCTGCTGGATGAAGGTGACCCCGCGCAGCTTCTTCATGACCGTGGTGTAGGGCACGAAGATCGTGTCGTCCTGGTCCTGGCCCATGCCGGACTGACCTTTGCTCGCCATGGCGCCGACGACCGTGAACGGCTGTTTCGAGATGCGAATCACCTGGCCGATCGGGCTCTGGTCGGCCATGGGAAAGAGCTGATCGCGCACCACGCTGCCGAGCACCGCGACCTTGGCGGCCGTGGTGACGTCCTGCGGCGTGAAGAACGCGCCTTCCCGCAGCACCCACGACCGGATGAGCGGGAGGTCGACGTCGGTGCCCTGCACCTGCGTGTTCCAGTTCAGGTTGCCGGCCACAATCTGCGCGCGGGTGTTCGAGGAGGCCGCGACGTACTGCACGCCAGGCACCTGCGAGATGGCGACGGCGTCGTCGGGCACCAGCGTGCTCGCGTTGCCCTGGCCCTGGCGCACGCCGCCCATCGAGAAATTGCCCGCCGACACCATGATCATGTTGGTGCCCGCCGCCTGGATCTGCGACTCGATCGAGGTCTGCGCGCCGGTGCCGAGCGCGACCATGGTGATGACCGCCGCCACGCCGATGATCATGCCCAGCATGGTCAGCGCGGTCCGCATCTTGTTGCGGCCGAGCGCCTTGAGCGCGATCCGGAAAATCATGAAGACGGACATGCGGCCTCCTTAAACGGCCTCGGCGGCCGCCGGCAGCGCGGCGAGCTCGTCCTGGGCGACGCGGCGCCGCACGACCGGCTTGTCGGCCACGACCAGCCCGTCACGGAACGCGACGATGCGCGTGCCGTACTCCGCGATGTCGTGCTCGTGGGTAATGAGCACCACCGTGATCCCGCGCTCCTGGTTGAGATGCTGGAAGATCCCCATCACTTCGATGCTGGTCTTCGAGTCGAGGTTCCCGGTCGGCTCATCGGCGAGCAGGATCGACGGGTTGTTGATGAGCGCACGCGCGATGGCGACGCGCTGCTGCTGACCGCCGGAAAGCTGGTTGGGATGATGGTCGGCCCGGTTGCCGAGCCCCACCAGCGTGAGCATCTCGACCGCGCGCCTGTGACGCTCGGAGGTCTTCAACGCGCCGCCGCCGTAGAGCAGGGGCAGCTCGACGTTGTCGAGCGCCGAGGTCCGTGACAGCAGGTTGAAGCCCTGAAAGACGAACCCGATCTTCTTGTTGCGCACGGCGGCCAGCGCGTCTTTCGACATGCGCGACACGTCCTGGCCGTCGAGGAGATACTGTCCCGACGTCGGCCGGTCCAGGCACCCGACGATGTGCATGAACGTCGATTTGCCCGAGCCCGACGGGCCGGTGACGGCGAGAAACTCGCCGCGCTGGACGTCGAGGTTGACGCCCCGAAGCGCCTTCACGTCGACCTCGCCGACCACGTAGGTCTTGACGAGGTTCCTGACGCCGATGACGGTGGTCATCCTTACCGCCCGCGCCCCGGAGGCCCGCCCCGTTGCGGCATCAGCGGATTGCCGGTGCCGGCCGGGACCTGCGTCGTCCGCGTGCCGCCGAGCCCGGTGACGCCGGTTACGACTTCCATGCCCTGCTGCAGTTCGCCTCCCAGCAGCTCCGTGTTGGTGCCATCCGAGATGCCAAGCCGCAAATTCACCGGCTTCAACTGATGGTCCATGAACAGCCACGCGCGGCCGCGCGTCTCGACCGCCGGCAGCGGAGCGAACAGCGCGTCGATGGTTTGCGCGGATTGCGCCGCGCCGGATTTCGACTTCAGCGCTGGCGCCGCCGCCTTCGTGCCCGCCGCTTCTTTTTCAAACGCGGTTGTGTCCTGGCCGCGGTCCTTCATGCGCGCGATGAGCTGCTTCTGCTCGTCGGGCGTCATCGTCTTGAAGCGGTCCATCAGGCGGGCCGGGTCGAACCCGCCGCGTCCGCCGCCGCGCCGCTCGCCCGTCTGGCCGCTGTCTGCGCCCCGGTCGCCCTGACCGCCACGGCCGCCGCGCGCCGCCATGCCGGGCTGCGAAGCCGCGCCAGACGACGGGGTCGCTGCCTGAGCGGCCGCCGGGGCGGGCGCCACGCCTGAGGCGGCCGGCGCCGGCGACGAGGCTGCCGGGGCCGTGGTGGCCGCGTCACCGCCGCCGCGATTGCCGCCGCGTCCCTGTCCGCCTCGGCCTCCATTTGCGTTGCCTGCCACCTGAGCTTCCGGCGGCACCTCCTGATTGAGGGCGGCGAAGACTTCAGCCGACGGCCGGAAGCGCAGCGCGGTGTTCGGCAGGCGCAGCACGTCGGTCCGCTTGGCGATCTCGACCTTGACGTTCGCCGTCATGCCGGGCTTCAGCTTGAGCTGCGGATTCGGTACGTCGATGACGGTGCCGTAGGTGGTGACGTTGGACACCACGACCGGCTGCAGCCGGATTTGCGACACGGTGCCGTCGAATGTGTCGGTCGGATACGCGTCGACGCGGAACGTGACGTGCTGACCCGGCCGGATGCGGCCGACGTCGGACTCGTCGATGTTGGCGTTCACCTGCATCTTGGTCAGATCGGCCGCGATGACGAACAGCGTTGGCGCCTGCATGCTCGCCGCGACCGTCTGGCCGACGTCGACGCTCCGCTGCGTGACGATGCCGTCGATTGGCGCCGCGATCACCGTGTGGTCGAGGTTCACCTGATTCTGGTTGACCGACGCCTGCGACTGGCTGACGGCGGCCTGCGTCTGCGCGACGGTCGCCTGCTGCGACGCCAGGCTGGCCTGCGCGGAGTCGACACTGATCTTGGCGGCGTCGAGATCGCTTTGCGGCAAGAGGCTCTTCGAGGCGAGCTCTCTGGCCCGCGTGTACTTCTGCTGCGCATCGAGGAGCATGACCCTGTTCCGCTCGAGCTCGCTTTCGGCCTTCGCCTGGTTTGCGCGGGTCTGGAGGAGATTGGCGCGGGCCTGCTGCAGCTGCGCGTCGAACAGCGACGGGTCGAGCCGCGCGATCACCTGTCCCTTTTTCACGATCGAGTTGAAGTCGGCGCCCAGGTAGGAGATGTTGCCCGACACCTGGCTGCCGACCTGCACGGTCGTGACCGCCTGCAGCGTGCCGGTCGCGCCGACCGTGTCGACGATCTCGCCTCGCGTGATCGGTGACGTGTTGATCTGGATCTCGGTTCCGCCGCGTCGCAAGTAATACGCGCCGGCGCCCGCGCCGATGGCCGCGACGATCAGCAAGACGACGAGTGCCCGCTTCATGCTATTGACCGCCCGTCGTCCCGGCCGCGCCCGCTGCGCTCAGCACGGTGATGTTCAGATTCTGCAGCGTCGTCTGCTGCAGGCGCTCGAGCTCGACGAGCGACTTCCGGTAGTTGAGGATCTGGCGAAGCTCGGTGTTCTGTGCGTCCGCGAGATCCCGCTGCGCCTGCACGACGAAGTAGTTCGTCGACATGCCGACTTCGAACTTGCTCTGTTCGGCTTCCAGCTTCTTTTGCGCGAGCTCGCGCGCCGCTTGTGCCGCCTGCACGCTCTCGGCCGCGCTCTGCGACGTGAGCGCAGCGTTGGTCACGTCGGTGGCCACCTGCAGCTCGATCTGCCTCACCTGCGCCTGCACCTGATTCAACTGCACCCGCGCGCGGGCGACAGACGCCTCCTGCGAGCTCAGGCCGAGCGGGTAACTCACGTTCAAGGCCACCGTCCAGCGCGGGAAGTTGCGGCCGAAGAGCGAGGACAGCGCGTCCACGTAGCCGCCCGGAATGCTGCCGACCACCGTCCGGTTGACGCCGGTGCCGGTCGTGATGAGCTGCGAGCCGCCCAGGCCGATGAGGCCGTAGGTCGCCTGGAGGTCGGCCTGCGGCTTGAGCTGATCCTGCAGGTACTTCAGGGTGACGTCGTTGCCGCTGATGTTCTTCTTCGCGATCGCGAGATCCGTCCGCTCACTGAGGGCGCGGCGCACGGCCGCTTCGATATCCACCGGTTCGGGGCGGAAGTCCGGGCGATCGGTCGGATCGAGCTCGACGTTCCAGTTCGCGTCCTGCGTGCCGGCGACGATGAGACGCTTGAGCGCGAGCTCGGTCGTGCGCCTGGTCGCCTGTGTGGCGACCAGCGTCTGGCGGCGCGTGGCCTGCTCCGACTGCGCCTGCACGACGTCAATCGGCGCCATGGTGCCGACCTCGACCCTCGTCTGGTTGTCCTGCACCAGCTTGGTCGCGAGATCGAGCGACTTCTGCGCGACCTCGACGGCCTGGATCGCATACACGTAGTCCCAGTAGGCGTTCCGCACGTTCGACAGCGTGTTGGTGATGGTCGCCCGCAGCTGCACGTCCGAGATGTCGCGGTTGATCCTCGTCACCTGGAGCGAGCGGCGCGTCGCGTCGATCCGGAAGCCACGCAGGAGCGGCTGCGTGTACTGGCCCGACCAGTTCGTGTTGTAGGTCGGGTTGAAGAGGACGTTCAAGCTCGTGGTCTTCTGCCGGCTGTTGTTGAGGGCGATGTTGAACCCGCCGCCACCCCACGGCACGCTCTGGGCGATGCCGCCGTTGTAGATGTTGAGACCGGCCACGATGGCGTCGCCACCGGCGGCGCCGCCCGACAGCGTCGAGGTCGACGGCGTCGTGGTCGACTGCGAGGTGACCGTCGAGGTCAGCGAGGGGTGATAGACCGAGCGGATGCTCGAGATGGCGATGTCGTTGATTTCGGGGTTCAGACGCTGCACGGCGATGTCCAGGTTGCGATCGAGCGCGAACTTGACCGCATCTTCCAGGGTCAGCGGCACCTTGGGACGCGCTTGACCGGGCGCAGTGGCCTGCTGGGCATCGACGTCGCCGTGAGCGACGCGATCGGCCGCCTGCTTGATCAGTTCACGAATGCGCGCTTCCGACATCTGCTGCGCGCGTGCGGGCGCGGCGACAGCGGCGCACGCGAGGGCAGCGGTGAGCATCCAGATGGAACCGTTCCGTGTCATTACCGGTCTCTCCCTCACTTCTTGTCGCCGCGCGACCGCTTCCCGTGATCTTTTTCCCACTGCTCGTGCAGCGTGTTGAGCTTGACGCGCTGCTCCGGCGTCAGCACCTGGCGCATGTGCAGCAGCATGAGCGTCCGCATCTTGTTCAGATTGGCGCGAATGGCCTCGACCTTGTCCACCTGCCGTGTCACCAGCAGCTCGTCGGCGTTGACCGCGATCAGCCGCGACAATTCGGCCTCCTGCTGGTCCAGCTCCACTTTCTCGTGCCGGGATTTGGAGATCGCGGATTGGAAGACGCCGTCGATTCGCGTGGATTGCTCGGCGGTCAGGCTCAGGTCCTTCTGGAACTGAAGGTTCCTCCACCAGGGAAATCCGAACGACTGTCCGTGAACCGGGACGGCCAGCGCCAGCACGAAAAGCGCCGCCAGCATCCGACAAGCCCATGTCGCCTTCATGCGTAAACCTCTGAAAAAGCTGTTACTTATGTGAATACGACAGTCCGCCCGGGTGTGTTTAGGCAGAGACAACCTTTTACGAAGGGTGCTGGCAGAGCTCCGTGAGCCTCACGACGGCGGCACCGACGAGGTTGTCCGGTGTGGACGCCCCGGACGTCAGGCCGATGGTCACCGGCCCGGCGGAGGGCAGCCAGCCGGTCGCCGTCACCTCCGCTTTCGACCCCACCGGGCGATGACGAATCTCCTGCGCGGACGCCAGGCAGTGGGGATCCGCAATGTGAAACGTCGGTCGCGAGGCCGCGCAGATGCGGGCGAGGTTGGCGGTGTTGCTGCTGTTGTACCCGCCGATGACGATCATCAGGTCGACCGGCTTGTCCCGCAGCAGCCCGACGACGGCATCCTGTCGATCCTGCGTGGCGCTGCAAATCGTGTCGAACGCCTGGTAATGTTCGGCGGCGGCCACCGCGCCGTAGCGCTCCTGCATGGCGCTCCGAATCGCCTCCCCGATTTCGAGCGACTCGGTCATCAGCATCGTCGTCTGGTTGGCGAGGCCGATCCGCTGCAGGTCGCGATCCGGGTCGAAGCCGGGCGATGCGGCGTTGCTGAAGCGGCTGGTGAAGGCGTCGCGATCGCCGCCGCGGCGGATGTAGTCGCAGACCACGTCGGTTTCGGCTCGGTTGAATACCACGAGGTACTTGCCGCCGTACTCGACCGCCTGCGAGGCGGTCGCCTGCGTTTCCTCGTGCCACACCTTGCCGTGAATGATCGACGTGTAGCCGCCTTCCGCGTAGCGGCGGACGTTCTTCCACACGTTGAGCACCGAGCCGCACGTAGTGTCGATCAGCGTGCAGCCGCGCCGGTCGAGCCGCTGCAGCATCGCGACGGTGACGCCGAACGCCGGGAGGATGACGACATCGGCGGGCGCGAGGCGATCGATGCGGTCGTGCTCGTCGGAAAGGAAGCGGATCCCCATGGCCCGCAGCTTCTCGTTCACGTGCGGGTTGTGGATGATTTCCCCGGTCAGGAACACGTCGCGGTCGGGGAAGCGCTCGCGGGTCTGGTAGGCGTAGTCGACCGCGCGATCGACACCGTAACAGAAGCCGAACTCCCGGGCGAGATGCACCGTGAGGCGGCCCGCGCGGTGCGTGAAGTCTTCGGTTTTGATGCGCTCGACGACGGCGCTGTGATAGCTCTCGGCCAGCCGGCCCGCGACAGCCTGTTTGAGGTCGAGCCCCTTTCTGAATACGAGAGAGGGCACGCCCTATCTTTGGTCCCGGATCTCGCGGACGCGGGGCGTGAGGGCGTCGAAGGCCTGCAGCTCGCGCGTGTGCGGCCGTTCGAGCGCGAACTCGAGGTCCGACAGGAACGCATCGTCCGCCGCGACGTCGGCCGTGCCGCTGCCGCGCGTGGCGAGGGGCGTCAGGCGCGCGGCGGGGGCGGTGAAGCGCTCGGCCCTCGAGGTCCGCGACTGCCACTTGTAGGACGCGCCCGCCGCGAGGCCGATGAAGAGGCCGGCGGCCGCCGCGGCGGCCACAAAGCGTGGCGCCGTGTGCGCGGTCGTCGCGCTGATCGTGCGGCGCACGACGCGCCCGGGAAAGCTGATGACGCGCGCCGGACGCCCGAGAAGCGCGATCCGCCGCGCGATCTGCTGCTGCTGGAGCCGCAGGCGCTCGGGGGTGAACACCGCGTCGGCTTCGGTCTCGCCTTCGCGGCGGAGCCCGTTCATGAAGCCGGCGAGCTCGGCATAGCGCGCCCCGCACGACGCGCAGTCGGCGAGATGCTCGGCAACTGGCGGGTCGATCGTCTCCCCGCTGCGTCGCGTGAGGTAGCACTCGAACAGGCGGTCTTCCTGGAGGTGATGCGCGCGGTGGATCACGGCGTGCCTCCCAGCAGCGCGCGCAGCTTGCGCGCGGCTCGAAACAGGTGGACGCGCACGGTGGACTCGTTGAGGCCGGTCATCGCGCTGACTTCACGTGGCGTGTAATCGCCATAGTGGCAGAGTGTGAACACCGTGCGTTGACGGCCGTCCAGCCGATCGACGGCCGCGGCGATGCGGGCGCGGCGCTCACGGGCGAGCAGGCGGTGCTCAGGATCCGTCGCGGGACCCTCAGCCGACGCGCGCGCTTCATCCGCGCTCGAAACCTCGCCCGGGACGAACCAGCGGTCGCGCCGCGTTCGCGCCTTGCGGCGGTCGAGACACCCGTTGATGAGGATGCGCGTGAACCAGACCTCGAAAGGCCAGGCCTCGCGATAGGAGGTGATGTGCGAGAACACCTTGACGAAAGCGTCCTGTACCGCCTCGTCGGCGTCGGAGGCGTCGCGGAGGTACTGATAGGCGATGCGGCCGGCGCGCCGCTGGTGAAGCGCCACGAGCCCGGCGAAGCGGTCCCGGGCCTCGTCGGTTTCGCCACGTTCGACGAGCCCCCGAATCTCGATCGCCAGGCGCGAGTCTTCGGAAACCGCCGTCGGGGCCGTCCGGAGACCGGGCGGCGCGGCAATGTTCCCACCGTTCCCGGCGATCCCGGGGTCGGCGAGACCGACAGCCATTCTTGAGTCACCACTCATACAGTCATTACGATGCGATCAGGACGCCGTTTACAGTTTACCGTATTTGCCGGGGTTGTTGACGGGACCGATCTGCGTGAGTACGATCCGGAGATTCTGCGTATCTGACTGGGCCTTCTTGTCTTAGGAGCATCGATGAGCACCGGCGTTGAGCGCGTGCGCGGTCTTGATCGCGAGAGGATTCAGACCATCCGGGTCCGCTGGAACCTGTCCGCACCCGTGCTGTACGAGGAGGCGGTCCGTCGTCAGGAAGGGCTGATCGCGGCCGAGGGCCCGCTGGCGTGCCGAACCGGGCACCACACCGGCCGCTCTCCGAATGACAAATTCGTCGTCCGTGAACCGGGTAGCGAGACGGAGATCGCCTGGGGCAAGGTCAACCGCCCGATGGACGCGGCGCAGTTCGACGTGCTCCATCAGGACCTGTTGAGATCGCTCGCCGACAAAGAGCTGTTCGTCCTCGATTGCTACGCCGGCGCCGACCCGGCGTATCGCCTGCCGGTACGGGTCATCAACGAATACGCCTGGCACAACCTGTTCTGCCGGAATCTGTTCATCGACGATCCGGAGGCCGCCCGCGCGGCGTCGCCGGCGCTCACGATCATCGACTCGCCGAGCTTCAAGGCGGACCCGGCGCGGCACGGCACCAACTCGGACGTCGTCATCGCGGTGAGCTTTGCGAAGAAGCTGGTGCTCATCGGCGGCACGAGTTACGCCGGCGAGATCAAGAAGTCGGTGTTCTCGATCCTCAACTACATCCTCCCGCTGCAGGGGGTGCTGCCGATGCACTGTTCGGCCAACATCGGCGCGGCGGGCGACACGGCGCTCTTTTTCGGCCTCTCGGGCACCGGCAAGACCACGCTCTCGAGCGATCCCGATCGCATGCTGATCGGCGACGACGAGCACGGATGGAGCGATCGCGGCGTGTTCAACTTCGAAGGCGGCTGCTACGCGAAGACCATTCGGCTGTCGGAGGAAGCCGAGCCGCAGATCTTCGCGACGACCCGGCGCTTCGGGACCGTGCTCGAGAACGTGGTGGTCGGTGCCGAGAGCCGCGCTCTCGACCTCGACGATGATCGGTACACCGAGAACACACGCGCCGCGTACCCCATTTCGTTCATCGACAACGCCGTGTCTTCGGGGCAGTGCGGACATCCGAAGAACCTGGTGATGCTCACGGCCGATGCGTTCGGCGTCCTGCCGCCCATCTCGCGGTTGACGCCGGACGCGGCGATGTATCACTTCCTCTCGGGCTACACCGCGAAGGTCGCCGGAACGGAAAAAGGCGTCACCGAGCCCAAGGCCACCTTCAGCACCTGTTTCGGCGCGCCGTTTCTGCCGCTCGATCCCAGCCGCTACGCGCGGATGCTCGGCGAGAAGATCGCACGGCACGCCGTGCGCGTCTGGCTCGTCAACACCGGATGGACGGGTGGTCCCTACGGCGTCGGCACGCGCATGAAGATTGCCTTCACGCGTGCGATGATTCGCGCGGCGCTTTCCGGGGCGCTCGACAGCGTCGCCTACGAACGGGATCCGGTGTTCAATCTCGACATCCCGACGGGCTGTCCGGGAGTGCCGGCCGAGGTCCTGAAACCGCGCGATACCTGGGCGAACGCCGCCGGTTACGATCGGCAGGCAGCAAAGCTCGCGCGGATGTTCGTCGAGAACTTCAAGACCTTCGAGAGCAGCGTGACCGCCGAAGTCCTCGCCGCTGGGCCGGGGGCTTGACGGGTTCAGGGTTCAGGGTTCAAGGTTCAGGGTTCGTTCGAGGTTCAAGGTTCAGCGTGCAGAGTTCAGCGTTCGAGGCGGTGATCGGGCTGGAGATTCACGCGCAGCTCCTCACCGCGTCGAAAATCTTCTGTGGCTGCAGCGCGGCGTTCGGCGCCGAGCCCAACACGCACATCTGTCCGGTCTGTCTCGGGCTGCCCGGCGCGCTTCCGGTCCTCAACCGCGCCGCCGTCGACGACGCCGTCCGGGCGGCGCTCGCGCTCGGGTGCGCCATTCACGAGACATCGATCTTCGCGCGCAAGAACTACTTCTATCCGGATCTGCCCAAGGGCTACCAGATCTCGCAATACGAGCAGCCGCTCGCGACCGCCGGCGTGGTGGAGTTTTCGAGCGGCGGCGCGGCGCGGCGCGTCGGCATCACGCGCGTGCACCTGGAAGAGGACGCGGGGAAGTCGGTCCACGAGGGGTTCGTGGACTCGGACCGCAAGACCTACGTCGACTTCAACCGCAGCGGCGTGCCCCTCATCGAGATCGTCAGCGAGCCCGACCTGCGCTCCGCGGCCGACGCCGCCGAGTTCTTCAGCCGCCTGCGCGAGATGCTCGTGTGGCTCGGCGTCAACGACGGCAACATGGAAGAGGGCAGCCTGCGGTGCGACGCGAACGTTTCGGTGCGCCCGCGGGGGACGACGACGCTCGGAACGAAAGCCGAGGTGAAGAACCTGAACTCGTTCCGGTTCCTGCAGAAGGCGCTCGAGCACGAGATCGCCCGGCAGATCGAGGTCCTGAGCGGCGGCGGGCGCGTCGTCCAGGAAACGCGCCTGTGGGATGCCGAGGCCGGCCGCACCGTGTCCATGCGCAGCAAGGAAGAAGCGCACGATTACCGGTACTTTCCGGAGCCGGATCTGCCGCCCGTCGTGGTGGACGCCGCGCGCATCGAGCGCATTCGATCGGCGATGCCGGAGCTGCCCGACGCGCGACGCCGGCGGTTCGCCGAGCAGTATGCGCTGCCCGAGTACGACGCTGGTCAGCTGACCGAGTCGCGTGGCCTTGCCGAGTACTTCGAGGCTGTCGTCAAGGCGGGAGCCCCGCCCAAGAGCGCGAGCAACTGGATGATGGGCGAGCTCGCGCGGACGCTGAAGGAACGAGGCCTGGACATCGCCGCGTCGCCGGTCCCCGCGGACCGGCTGGCCGGTCTGGTCGCCCTTATCGAGGCGGGCACGATCAGCGGATCGATGGCGAAGGGGGTGTTCGAGAAGATGCTGGCGACGGGTCGCGCGGCCGGCGAGATCGTGGCTGCCGAGGGGCTGACGCAGATCGATGACGAGTCGCAGATCGCGGCGCTGGTCGCGGATGTGCTGGCGAAGCACCCCGACCCGGTGGCGCAGTATCGCGGGGGCAAGACCACGACGTTCGGCTTCCTCGTCGGGCAGGTGATGAAGGCGGCGGGGGGCAAGGCGAACCCCAAGCGCGTGAACGAGCTCCTGAAGAAGGCGCTGGGCGTGTAGCCGGGGCTTCGCCTCTCAGCCCGGCACGTGGTATACTGAAGGTCCCTTCAGCGACAATTGATCGAGACCTTTCATCTTTCCAAGCTCTACAGCCGCGGCGTTTATGCGCTGCGCGACCTCACACTTACCATCGACAAGGGCGAGTTCATGTTCCTGACCGGTCCGAGCGGGGCCGGGAAGTCGACGTTTCTGCGCCTGCTGTTGCGCGAGGACTTGCCGAGCGAGGGCGATCTCAAGGTGCTCGGCCGCGACCTGAAGGCGCTGCGGCCGTCGCAGGTGCAGACCTACCGCCGAACCGTCGGGTTCGTCTTTCAGGATTTCCGCCTGATCCCGCGCTTCACGGTCTTTCAGAACGTCGCCTTCGTCATGCGCGTGCTCGGACTGCCGCTCGCGACCCAGCAGCGGAAGACTTTTCAGGTGCTGAAGTGGGTGGGCCTGCAGCACCGCATGAACGCGTTCCCGGAAGAGCTGTCGGGCGGCGAGCAGCAGCGGGTGGCGATTGCGCGGGCGCTCGTCAACGACCCGCAACTCGTGCTGGCCGACGAGCCGACGGGCAATCTGGATCCGGACCTCTCGCTCGAGATCATGAACCTGTTCCGTGAAATCAACGCGCGCGGCACGACCGTGGTGGTCGCGACCCACGATCGCGAGCTGATTCGGCGCGTCGGGCGCCGCTCGATTACGCTCGATCACGGGCGCGTCGTCGAGGTGGCCTGAGATGCGCGCCCTGCGATACGCCTTCGACGAAGCGCTGGCCAGCCTCTGGCGCGGGCGGGAGTCCGGTCTGCTGTCGACGGCCACGATCGCGCTGGCGCTGTTCGTCCTCGGCGGATTTCTGCTGGTCACGGCGAACCTCGAGCGCCTGGGGGCCGAGTGGAGCAGCACCGCCGAGCTGTCGGTGTACCTCAAGGACGAGGTGAGCGCGGAGGAGCGGCGCGTCATCGAGACGGCCGTGGCGTCGAGCGACGCCGTGTCGGCGCATGAGTACGTGTCGAAGTCCGAGGCGCTCGCCCGCTTCAAGCAGACCTTCGGCGATCTGGCCGCGGCCATTGACGGTCCGGGCGACAACCCGCTGCCGGCCTCGATTGACGTGCATCTGCGTTCCGGACCGGGCGCAACGGCCAAGGTGGACGACCTCGCTAGGAAGCTCCGTCAGCTTCCGGGCGCGGCCGACGTCCGGTACGACCGGCAGTGGCTGAACCGGCTGCTGACGGCGATCAGCCTGGTCCGTGGCGTCGGGCTGGTGCTCGGACTCGTGCTGACCGTGGCGGCGGCGCTGACGGTGGCGAACGTCGTGCGGCTGGCCCTCTACGCCCGTCGCGACGAGCTCGACATCATGCAGCTGGTCGGCGCGCCTCAGGCGTACGTTCGCGGCCCGTTCGTCATGGAAGGGGTGCTGCAGGGCGGCGTGGGCGCGCTCGCGGCCCTGGCCGGGCTGGCGATCGCGTTTGTCGCGCTGCGGGCACGGTATCTGGTTCCCCTGGCGTCGGCCATCAACCTGTCGACGGTTCAGTTCCTGCCGCCCGAGCTCTGCGTGCTGCTGGTGGTGGGAGGCATGGCGGTCGGCTGTGTCGGCGGTCTGGTCGCGGCCTGGAACCGCTAGGATGACAGAATCTTGACACCTGTTTTACGGCGGCACTACACTGAATGAGTAACAAAGGACAATTCATTCCGAGGACCTGCATGCCACGTTTCGTTCCCGATTCGAGGCCGATCAGCGCGCAGCACCCGATCGCAGAGTTCTACCGGGAAGAATTCATCAAGCACCGCCGCTGCCTGCAGCAGCAGCGCCCCTACTACTCGGAGAGCGCGATTACGGACGTTGAAGCCGCGCTCACGAGAATCATGGGACAGATCGAACAGCTCTCCACGCAAGACAACGCCCCACAATTGGTAAGTTCACTCCTCAAGAAATTCGATGTCGTGACCGGGCTTTCGGCCTGGTCGGACCCCAAGCGCACACACTGACGCGTTCACTCACGAATCTCCGACACGATCTCCTGGCCGTTGTCCGGGCCGGTATCGATGCGGCCGCCGCCGGTCCCCTCGTCGAACGCGCGCTCGGGGCAGATGTCGTGCAGGCCTTCAGGCCTGCTGTCGTGCATCTCTCCACGCCTGGGGGACACGGCGGACCGGCCCGTCCGCATGGCGTGAGGCTCATTGCCGCGGGGAAAGCGGCGCATGCGATGGCCTTCGCTGCGGCACGGCGGCTGGGTCCGCCTATTCGCGCCGGCCTGGTGATTGGCGCGGCGTCCGCGCCCGTGCCCGACGGCTTCGACGCGATCGTCGGCGGCCATCCGGTTCCGACCGCCGCGAGCGAAGAGGGCGGCCGCCGCGCGCTCGCGATGGCGGACGCGACCTCGCCTGACGACACGCTGCTGGTCCTGCTGTCGGGCGGAGCGTCAGCGCTGATGGCGGTGGCGGCCGACGGCATCACCCTCGACGACAAGCGCGCGACGACCGAGCGGCTCCTGCGGGCCGGCGCCGACATTTACGCGCTCAACACGGTCCGGAAGCATCTCTCGGCGATCAAAGGGGGCTGGCTCGCGACGCGCGCGCGCGGTCGGTGTCGCACGCTCGTCATCTCCGACGTCGTGGGCGACGATGTGAGCGTCATCGGGTCGGGGCCGACCGTCGGCGACACCAGCGGCTTCGAGGATGCGCTGGGCGTGCTTCGTCGATTTGGCGGCGAGACGGACTATCGGCCCGCGGTCGTGGCGCGGCTGCGCCGGGGCGTTGACGGCGCCGCGCCCGACACGCCCAGGCCGGATGATCCGCGCCTGGACCGCGCCGAGACGACCGTGATCGGATCGCGGCGCGAGGCGATGGCGGGGGCGGCCGCGCAGGCGACAGCGCTCGGCTACCAGGTCCTGCGCATCGACGACCCGGTCGTCGGCGAGGCGCGCACGACCGCGCCGGCCCACATGCGCGCCGTCCTCGCACGGGCGGCTGGCATCGGCCGTCCGGCGTGCCTCGTATCGAGCGGCGAGACGACGGTGCACGTCACGGGTCACGGCAGGGGCGGACGCAATCAGGAGCTCGCCCTGGCGGCGGCGACCTTCCTCGGGGATCCGGGAACCTTCGCGTCGCCGTTCGCCCTCGCCAGCGTCGGCACCGACGGGATTGACGGGCCGACCGACGCCGCCGGCGCCCTGGTGGACGCGACGACTCTCGACCGCGCGCGCGCGGCCGGGCTGGCGCCCGAGGGGTATCTGTCCGACAACAATGCCTACGCGTTTTTCGACGCGCTGGGCGATCTCATCCACACGGGGCCGACCGGCACGAACGTCGGTGACCTCCAGATAATTCTGTTAGCCTAAATCCAGATGTTTTCACGCGATCAAGTCCTCGCGCTCATGCGGGAGCGGGTTCACCATCCTGCCGGCATGCGCGAGCTGCTACAGGTGCTCAAAGTGCCCAAGGACGACCAGACGTCGTTCAAACGGCACATCACATCCCTCGTCGCCTCAGGCGATCTCATTCATATCCGCGGGCAGCGGTTCGGATTGCCCGAGAAGATGGACCTGTACGTCGGGCGGCTGCAGACGCATCCGGCCGGCTACGGCTTCGTCACACCGGAGCGCCCGCTCGACTCCGGCGGCGGCGACATCTACATCGGCAACACCCATCTCAACGAAGCGATGAACGGCGATCGCGTCGTGGTCCGCATCGAGCGGATCAAGGAAGGCGGCCGCGCCGAAGGGCGCATCATCCGCATTCTCGAGCGCGCGAACGAATGGATCGTCGGCCGGTACGACCGCGACGACAACGGCATGGGGTACGTCGTGCCCTTCGATCGCCGCGTGCTCATGGACATCGTCGTCCCGCCCGGGCAGGAGGGTGGCGCGTCGCCGGGCGAGATGGTCACCTTGGAGCTGACCCGGTGGCCCACCTCGACCCGCGGCGCCATCGGGCGCGTCGCCGACGTGCTCGGCGACATCGACGCCCCGGGTGTCGACACGGAGATCATCATCCGCAAGCACGGCATCCCGGATGCGCACTCGAGCGAGGCGATTGCCGAAGCCGTGCGGCTGGGCGGCGCGGTTTCCGAGCGCGACAGCCGCGGCCGCACCGATTTCCGCGACGTGGTGACGGTCACCATCGACGGCGAGCATGCCCGCGATTTCGACGATGCGATCACGATCGAGAAGCTGCCGAACGGTCACTTCTGGCTCGGGGTGCACATCGCCGACGTGTCGCACTACGTGCAGGAGGGGAGCGCGCTCGACCGCGAGGCCTACGACCGCGGCACCTCGGTGTACTTTCCCGAGCGCGCCGTGCACATGTTCCCCTCGGAGCTGTCGACCGGGCTGTGCAGCCTGAACCCGCACGTCGATCGGCTGGTACAGACGTGCCTGATGGAGATCGACCGGCAGGGCCACGTCGTGCGCCACGAGTTCCACGACGGCGTCATCAACAGCAACGAGCGGATGACGTACACGGCGGTGAACGGCATCCTCACGGACCGCGATCCGGCGCTGACCGAGCAGTACGCGCCGCTCGTGCCGATGTTCGAGCAGATGCGCGAGCTGTTTCAGCTTCTCAACGACGCCCGCCGCCGGCGGGGCTCGATCGACTTCGATCTCACCGAGGCTGAGGTCATCGTCGACGAAGGCGGCGTGGTCGAGGCGATCATCGCGTTGCAGCGGAACGTGGCGCACCGGCTCATCGAGGAGTTCATGCTCCTCGCCAACGAGACCGTCGCGTCGTATCTGGAGGCGGAGGCGGCGCCGGCGCTGTATCGCATCCACGAGGAGCCCGACATCCTCAAGGTCGCGAAGTTCGAGGAGTTCATCTCCGGCTTCGGGTACAGCCTGGCGGCGCCCGCCAGCGGGCTCACGCCGGGTCATTTCCAGAAGCTGATCGAACGGATTCACGGCAAGCCCGAAGAAAAGCCGATCGCGATGCTGATGCTGCGCACGATGCAGAAGGCCCGTTACGCGCCGGAGAATCTCGGGCACTTCGGGTTGGCCTCGCCCAGCTACACGCACTTCACGTCGCCGATCCGCCGGTATCCGGACCTCGTGGTCCATCGCGCGCTGCGCGCCGCTCGTCACGGGCTGCTGACCGCGGAAGCGCGCGAGGAGGGGACCGAGGAGCTGCCGGAGATCGCGCGCCACACGTCGGAAATGGAGCGCCGTGCCGACGATGCGGAGCGCGAGCTGCTGCAGTGGAAGAAGGTCAAGTTCATGGCCGACAAGGTCGGCGATGAATTCGACGGCTACGTCACCGGCGTCGCGGCGTTCGGCCTGTTCGTGGAGCTCGTCGAGCACTTCGTCGAAGGCATGGTCCACGTGTCGACGATGGCGGACGACTACTACCGGTTCGTCGAGGGCGGGCACCTGCTGCGCGGCGAGAACACGCAGAAGGTCTATCGGCTCGGCGACAAGGTGAAGGTCCAGGTCATTCGCGTCAACATGGAGGTGCGGCAGGTCGACCTGGGGCTCGTGGAGATCCTGGAGCGCGTGCGAGAGGGGGAACGCGGGCCTCGTCGCAGCAAGGCGTCGCCGAAGTCCGACAGGGGGCGCAAGCAGCGTCCGGGCCGAAGCGAGCGGCAGATGCGCACGCGGGGCAAACGGTAACCACGAAGATCACGAAGGCACGAAGTGGTTTTACCACAGAGGCACAGAGACACAGAGGCGCGGGGGGGGGGGCGCGGGGGGGGCCGCCCACGCACCACGCGGGCGAGCCGCCGGCGCGCG
>Ga0082335_1003550_pt1 | contig 25423 bp, 13 predicted proteins | sample Subgrocontami58m_FD_72375 | JGI IMG/M metagenome (GOLD analysis project Ga0082335, IMG submission 72375) | Subsurface groundwater microbial communities from S. Glens Falls, New York, USA - GMW37 contaminated, 5.8 m (SPADES assembly) (version 2) ...
TGATCCGGAAAATCCTTTATGAAGATCCATTGCCCCCGAGCCGCCTGACGCCCTCGCTTCCGGGCGAACTGGATCGCATCGTGCTCATGACACTTGCGAAAGCGCCGCAGGACCGCTATTCAAGTTGGGCCGATCTGGCTTTGGCGTTGGCCGAGATCGGCCGGCTCAGCGCTCATCAGCAGTCGATTCCGGACAGCGAGAAGTACGCGGCGCTTAAGCGGGTGGGGATGCTGTCCACGCTCTCCGACGCGGAAATATGGGAGTTGGTTCAGGCGGGACGCTGGGTGCGCGTGCATGCGCGCAATGTGATCGTGCGTGAGAACGATCCCGGCCAGAGCATGTTCTTTCTGGCCAAAGGCGACGTCAAGGTCACGCAGGCCGGGCGTCTGCTCAACGTTATCGGGGCCGGGGAATTTTTCGGCGAAATGGGCTACATTTCCGGCGGCGACCTGCTGCGGCAAGCAACGGTCGAGTCCATGACCGATGTGGTGCTCGCCGAGTTCGAAGCCGCGGCTCTGGATGAGACGAGCAAATCGTGCCATAGCAGCTTCATGCGCGCCCTGGTGCGCAACCTCGCCGATCGCCTGGCCCTGGCTGACGTCCGAATTAGCGCTCAGGTGAGCTAGTCAAGTATCACTCCGACTTCGCGGATCAACTCGCCGCAAGCCCCGTGATTAAGCAGATATAATTTCGCAGCGACAGCTGTCGTTTCCCGCAGCGGCACCATGGCCAAGGACAGGCAACCATAAGTACACGTGCAGAACTTGAAGCTGCCCTCGCCAAGGCAGACGCCGACTGGCGCAAGGCAAGGGACGAATTGAACCAGGCGCAAGCCGACCGGGCCAAGGCAATCGCCGGCTGGGACAAGGTAGTCTCCGATCGGCGCAAGGCGGAGGCCGACCGGCGCAAGGCAGGCGCCGTCTGGGACGGGGGATTCGCCGACCGGCGCAAGGCTGAGGTCAACCGGCGCAAGGCTGAGGTCGCCCTCGTCGCCCTCTCCAAGGCAGTCGCCGACCGGCACAAGGCATACTCCGACCGGGGCAAGGCGGAGGCCGACTGGGCCGATGCGGAGACCAGACTGAACAAGGCAACTGTCGCGCGGGATAAAGCAGCAGCAGCCGTGGACACGCTGAAGCGTCCATAGAGGACGCCATGAACGAAGGCGCCCCGCTGATCGACCGAGCAGTCCTTACGTCATCGAGCAAACCACAGTTCGATTGACCGTTGTCTTTGGACGGCCTGCCTCAGTGCCCGGGCGGTAGCGGATCAGGATCGCCCTACAGGCCGCGCCATGCCGCGCGCGCCTCCATCGCAATCAACTTAGAGGTGCACGAAATCTTGGCTGTTGATATTCGTAGCCAGTAGGTTATTAAGAATGGCGAGATATTCGCCTGAGCTGGTACTGATAATCGTGTCGGCGGCCTGGGTGCCGTTACCTTGCTGAATATTCAGGTTTGCGTAGGTCAATGAGCCTGCCAGACCAAGCCGGTCTGTTCCGTCCTGAAAGTCGGTGATGAGATCGGCCAACTGCAGGGTAGCCCCCCCGTCGCCGGCGCGAAGCACAAAAATGTCCTGTCCTGCCCCTCCGGTGAGCGTATCGTGTCCCGCGCCCCCGTCGAGCAGATCCTTGCCTGCCGTGCCGGTCAGAATGTCGTCCCCGGAATCACCATGCTGCATACTGCTCAGGGAGGTCGCCCGCCCCTCGCGGTAGCCATCCTGAATGTAGTGTCGCTCCCCGGCTGCAGCGTCGAGGCCGAACGCTGCGAGAAGATCGAGGTTCGCTAACACATACGACTGTCCATCGAAGGCGGCAGTACGGCCCTCGGCATAGCCGTTGGCGATGTAGTGCGTTTCGGCCGCAGTGGCGTTGGTACCGAAGGCATTAATGAGGTCACCGTAACTGGCGGTGTACTTGAGCGCATCGAAGGTGGCAGTACGGCCCTCGGCATAGCCGTTACTGATGTAGTGCGTTTCGGCGGCAGTGGCGTTGATGCCGAAGGCGTTGATGAGGTCAGCGTAGCTGGCGGTGTACTTGAGCGCATCGAAGGTGGCAGTACGGCCCTCGGCATAACCGTTGGCGATGTAGTGCGTTTCTGCGGCAGTGGTGTTGGTGCCGAAGGCATTGATGAGGTCGCCGTAGCTGGCGGTGTACTTGAGCGCATCGAAGGTGGCAGTACGGCCCTCGGCATAACCGTTGGCGATGTAGTGCGTTTCGGCGGCGATGGCGCTGGTGCCGAAGGCATTGATGAGGTCGCCGTAGCTGGCGATGTACTTGAGCGCATCGAACGAGGCGGCGCGCCCCTCATGCAATCCATTCTGGACGTAGTGCGCAACCCCGGCTTCGGCGTTGGTCCCGAACGCGCCGATCAGGTCGGAGTACGACGCGATGTATTTCAGGCCGAACACCTGATTGTCCACCGCGGAAGCCGGTCTCGTTGATCCATCTCCTCCAAAAGACAGCAACTCGATATCGTTCAGCGTGTCCACCCCGTCCAGCAATCGCGCAGCCTCGGTGCCCGGGATGAGCATCAAGGACGTCGCGTAAGTCACGAGGAAATAGTCTGACGATTTCCCCCCCAATCGGGCCGTATCCATCCCCGCTCCTCCGCTTAGCCGGTTGTTTGCGCTGTTTCCGGAAATCAGGTTGTCCAGCGCATTGCCGATACCGTCGATCGGGCCGGTACCGGTCAGCCTGAGGTTCTCGACGTTGGCCCCGAGCGTATAGGTGATCGAGGACTGCACCGTGTCGGTGCCCGCGGCAGCGTTTTCGGTGACTGCATCGCCCGCGTTGTCCACCACGTAGCTGTCATTGCCCGCGCCTCCGGCCATCTGGTCCGCACCGGCGCGTCCATCGAGCACGTTGTCGCCGGCGTTGCCCGTCAGTACGTCGTCTCCTGAGCCGCCGGTCGCGTTTTCGATAGCGGTGCCATAGGCAATCCAAACATTGTCGGCTTGATACAGCGTGGCGCCGGAGGAGTTCTGCACGTACACCGGGGTAGCGAGTTTCGATCCGTAACCTTCTCGCAAATCGATAGTGGCGGTCCTGCTTCCGGTGTACTGAATCGTGTCCGAACCTCCGCCGTCCCAAATAGTTTCGTGGTAGGTCGCGGAATCCGAAAAGGAATAAGTGTCATTTCCCGACTGATAGCTATAGTTCGCGCCATACAATTGCTGAACTGCCGCTATATCGAGCTGCATCGGGGTCGTTGGATTGAAGCTGAATTGGGTGCTGTTGTCCGCTGGCTTGGCCGCGTAGCTCATGATCGTGTAGGACTCGGAGTCCAATGAAGGGGGAAGTTGGTTTGCTCCTTCAAACGGGTGCTTCAACCCCAGGACATGACCCAATTCGTGCAGCACGGCAAAGTACGAACGGCTTCCCGGTGTCCAATAGTTGGCTGCGGACGTGCCGATGACGTTGAACCAGATATCCCCCGCGCTGGCTGCGTCGGCCGGCAGGTATGCCCACGACTGATCGTTCGCATGACCGTTCTGGTAAGTGTATGCGGCCCGTATATCGCCAACGTTCGATGATGTATCGGCTACCTGGGAGAATTGCAGGTTCGCGACGTTGGACCACTTCTGGAGCGCGCCCTTAAACGCGATCTGATCAGAGCTTGAAAGGGGCGAGAAGGACAAACTCCACGGTTCCTTGCCGCCGTTGCTCGGGCCGTATCCGGTCGTGGTGCTGGTGGACCATATTGATCCGATCCCGGGAAAGCTGTAACTGATGGTCGAACTCTCCCACCGGGCGAAATATAAAAGCGCGTCGATGGTCGGCGAGCCGGTGAGGCCCACGGGGACAACGCTGCTCCAGGAAGTTGGTGAAGGCATTGCGCTTGCTCGCGGTGAACTATTGATCGTTACCAAACACCGGCGAGGGCAAGGTCAGTGTCGCCGTGCCGCCACCGCCAGCGGACAGCGCCGCAGTTGTGCCCTCGTGCTCATGCGGCATCGTGACAACTGTTTTCGCGGGTTGATTATGCCTTCCATCGCACGCGGCATTGACCATTCTATATGCAGGGGATAACATCCGCGGAGGGTAATCTGGGACATAAGTCATGAAATTTGCACGCCTAACATGGTGGGTATTTTCCGGGTTGATGTCGGTCGCAAGCGGTGTCTGCGCGCAGAACAGCATTACGGCGCTGAATATTAGCGGCATCGGTAACGGAACCACAATCATCAAGATTGAATTGGCGCAGCCTCTGGCGAATTTGCCAGCCGAGTTTACTATGAACGCCCCGCCGCGCATTGTGCTTGATTTCCCCGATACTGCAAACGGCTTGGGTAAGTCCGTTCAGGATTTCACCGAAGGGGGCTTGCGTCGCGCCAATATCGTTCAGGCGGACAGGCGCACGCGTTTGGTGATTAATCTTGATCAGATGCGTGCATATAACACCAGCATCGACGGTAGTAACCTTCTGATTGCTTTGCAGGGAAATGCAGCAGATGCGGATGCAGGTAGTAATACATTACGCCTTGCCGAGGCTAAACAGGGCGCGCCAGAGCATACGCTGCCCGCCCAAGCCGGGCAGGATGTGCGCAAGCGCGCTGAAACATTGGCGCAGGCAACAATCCCGGCGACACCTTTGCCGCAATCCGGACCAAAACCTGCAAATGAATCGCTGGTGACCATGTTGCGCGAGGCCGATGCTCTGCTCAAGGGCGGCAAAGCGGCGGATGCGTACAACCTTCTTGAGCCGAAAGAGGCTGATTATTCCGGAGAAATAGCTTTTGATTATTTGCTGGGAATAGCGGCGCTGGATAGCGGCAAACCGGACCGCGCTACTATCGCATTTGAGCGCGTTCTGGCGGTCAATCCGAATTTCGCCGGTGCGCGCCTGGATTTGGCACGCGCCTATTTTGCCATGGGCAGCGACGACTTGGCAAAGAATGAATTTGAAACGGTACTTACGCAAGGGCCGCCCGAACCGACTGCGGCGGTAATCAAAAAACACCTGGAAGTGATTGCCGAACGGCAGAAAGCCAAGATACAACAGGTGAGCACCTATCTGGAAACGAACCTTGGATATGACAGCAATATCACTGCGGCAACCGCCGACAATATTGGGGGCGTGGCGGGCATTCTTGGCCGTACCCAAGCTGAATTGCTAGCGCTTCGATATCAACCCACCGGCAGTTCATTGCATTATTCCGGCATGTATACAGGGGTGTCGGGTGGAGTGGATTTCAATCGTTTGGTGAACGAAGAAAAAGGGATCAGCGTGCAAGCCGGTGCCGATGTGAAACAGCGGGTCTACAATAACGTTGAAGAGATGAATAATCTGACCCTGGACCTGCGTGCCGGAGTCACCATTGCCGATGGCGACAATCGATATCGCGTGGCCGGCACGTTCGGGCAGTTCCGGCAATCCGGCTTTGCTCAGATAGCGCCGTCAGCGCCGTTAAACAGCTTTCGCGACACCGCCGGACTTAGCGCGGAATGGAAGCGCAGTTTTGGCAAACGTGACCAGATGGGCTGGTCCTTGGGCCTCAGCCGGCCGCGTTACCTTACAGAACTGACGCGGACGCAGGACACCAACCAAGTAGCCCTCAATGCCTCCTGGCTGCATGTTTTTGAAGGAAAAACCAACCCGCTGATATTCGCCAATTTCAATCGTTCGGTTGATAAGGCGTTGCGCCCGGTCAATGAAGCAACGGGTGCGCATATGGGACGCACCAACACGGGTCTGCTCCTGTATTTCCAGTTTACGCCGTTTGCCGATACGGACTTTTTCCTGACTGGTGGCCTGACTCGCCGGCGCGACGACAGCCCCGGTGCGCGCTCGCCCGGGCTGGCCGATTTTCTTGCCGGCGATGAAACGCAGAACCTGAGCCTCGGCGTTACCACACGCCCTTGGAAACAATGGTCGATTAAGGGGTCGATTGCCCTGACCAATAACCGTTCAAATTTATCGCTCTACGAATATCGCCGTAACGATAGCTCTATTTCATTGAGAAGAGATTTTTAGAGATATCGTATTGTCAGTAGGGGCCTGGTCATGAAACCAACTTGGTTAAGACAATTTGCACTTTGCATATCGCTTGCAGTCCTGCCTATTGGGGAAAGTATTGCGGCAGCCGGCACGTTTAATTTCGTGATCGGCGATGTGCGTGTGGTGAATGCCGCCGGTGAGCGCAAGGTACAGCGCGGCAGTGGGGTTGAGGCAGGCGAAACCATCGTGTCCGGTGCAGACGGGACGGCGCAGTTGCGCATGAGCGACGGCGCTTTCCTCTCGGTGCGCCCCGATACTGAGTTGCGTATCGATCAGTACCAATACAACGGCAAGCCTGACGAGTCCAGCAATACGGTCTTGTCCTTGGTGAAAGGAACATTCCGCGCTTTTACCGGAGCGATTGCGAGCTTTAACAAAGACAAGTTCAAGATGAAAACTCTCACCGCGACCATCGGCATACGCGGCTCCGGTAACGTGCTGAACTTTTCACCAAGCAACAATGTAACACTCAACCACACCATAGAAGGAAGCCACAGCGTTACCGCGGTAGACCTGAGCGGCGCAATACGCACACTGGTGACCCTGCCCGGGCAGACCGTGCAGGTCAACCCCAACGGCGTCATGCAGTTTGTGCCTACGCCTGCGTTCATGCTGCAAGCTGCCACGGCAGCAGTAGCTCCCAGGCCACAGCAACAAAGGGAACAATCGCAACAGCAAAGCGCGGACAAGAAAGAAGCAGACAAGCCAGGTTCAGGAAGCAAAGAGCAGGCGAAGGGGCAATCCGAAGAAAGCAAGCCGTCCCCGGAGAGCAAGCCGCAGGCGCAGGCTAAACCTGCGGCTGCGCCAGGTGGGGCGCCCGCTCCGGGCACAACAGGCGCCGCCTCAGCTGCGGGTGCAACAGACGCAGCGCAAGCGCCCGGTACAGCCGGCGCGGCACCAGCACCCGGTACGGCAGGCGCAGGACCCGCTCCGGGTACGGCAGGCGCAGGACCCGCTCCGGGTACGGCAATAGGCATAGCGCCGAGCGCAACGATGCCTGCGGGTGGACCGGGCAGCACGGCAGCGGCTGGGCCTCTGGCAGCGGCACCGGGTATACCGGCAATTGCCGCGACGCCCGGAGGGACCTTCGGTACACCTGCATTCGGTCCGGGGACGAGCGGCACGACGATGGCTACTCCGGCAGTGGGCAGCAGCTCTGCATTTGCGCTGCCTGCGGAGACATTCCGTACATCTGCGGTGGGTCCGGTGACGAGCGGCACCGCGTTGACCGCTCCGGTGATAGGTGCTAGCTCGGCACTTGCGCTGCCTGCGGGGACATTCACCCTGCCTGGGACGGGTTCAGTGCCGGGAATACCAACCTCGACTGCACCGAGTTTGGATGTAACCAAGGTTACGGGGATTACTACTGTTACCACCTTCGTTAACACTCAGGTTTCCGCCGCCGCCGGATGCACGGCTGCAAATAATTTTTGCGGAACCGGCACCGCCGCGGGAGCCGCCGTCGCAGGCGGATGCACAGCGGCGAATAATTTTTGCGGAACCGCTGTAGTTACAGGTGGCGCTGCCGTCATATGTGACGCGGCTTGCCTGGCGGCACGGATAGCGGCACAAACCGCGTTTGCCACAGGTGGAACGGCTACGGGTGTTGCTGGAGGATGTACGGCGTTAAATAACTGGTGCGCGATTCCGGTGTCGGGCGGCGTGACGGCCGGATGCGATGCGGCTTGCGTCGCGTCCAAGGTGGCGGCCGGGACGGTTGGAACCGGCACCGGAGGATGTACCGCAGAAAATAATTGGTGCGGAACAACAGGCGGCGCTGTCGGAGCGACCTGCGCAACCAATCCGGCGCTGTGCGTAACCACGGTCGCAGCAGGCGGATGTACCGCTGCAAATAATTGGTGCGCGACCGGTGGAGCGGCCGCCGCCGCCGCCGGATGCTCGGCCTCGAATAACTGGTGTGGAACCGGCACACCTACGGGCGCCGCCGCCGCAGGTGGATGCACGGCTGCGAATAATTATTGCGGAACCGCAGCAGTTACAGGTGGAGCTTCCGTCACATGTGATGCGGCTTGCCTGGCAGCACGCATAGCGGCACAAACAGCGGTTGCCACGGGTGGAACTGCTACGGGTGTTGCTGGAGGATGCACGGCGTTAAATAACTGGTGCGCAATTCCGGTGTCAGGCGGAGTCACTGCCGCATGCGACGCCGCTTGCGTAGCGGCAAAGGTGGCGGCTGGGACGGTTGGAACCGGCACCGGAGGATGTACGGCAGAAAATAATTGGTGCGGAACAACAGGCGGTGCTGCCGGAACGACTTGCGCAACCAATCCGGCGCTGTGTGTAACCACGGTCGCGGCAGGCGGATGTACGGCTGCAAATAACTGGTGCGCAACCGGTGGCGCTGCCGCCGCCTCCGCTGGATGTTCAGCCTCGAATAACTGGTGCGGAACCGGCACCGCTGCGGGCGCCGCCGCCGCGGGCGGATGCACCGCTGCAAATAATTATTGCGGAACAGCTGCGGTCACAGGCGCAACTGCCGCCACCTGTGATGCGGCTTGCCTGGCGGCGCGGGCATCACTACAAACAGCAGCTGTCACGGGTGGATCTGCTACGGTTGGCTGCACCGCATTGAATAACTGGTGTGGAACTGCCGTGGTTTCGTGTGCAAATAACCCGGCACTTTGCACGGGCGGAACTGCTGTAGGTGGAACCGGCGGAACTACCTGTGCAACGAATCCGGCACTTTGTGCAAGTGGAACTCCTACGACTTGTGATGCGGCCTGCGTTTCAGCTCAGGTTGCTGCTGCCCAGGCTGCTGCTTGTGCGGCTAATCCGGCATCCTGCACGGTGGGAACGGTCAACCCTGCTTACGCTTGGGCGTACGATGCGAATGGTAAATTGCTGTCGAGCTATACGCTGGTAAATGGTGTTCCGACGTTGATTGGATCAACCTGTGACGCGGCCTGCGTTGCAGCTCAGGTTGTGGCTGCCCAAGCGGCTGCTTGTGCGGCCAATCCGGCATCCTGCATGGGTGGAACTGGCCCTGTCGGTGAGATTGGCGGCACGTGCACGGGTTTTAGTGCTCCTGTGGGCGCCTTTTGTTCGGGCGGCGTCTGGATAACGGCCGCAGGCGCATTTCCTGTCGGCACCATGGGCGGCACGTGTACTGGCTTCAGCGCTCCCGTTGGCGCCTTTTGTTCCGGTGGTATCTGGGTAACGTCCACGGGCACGCTGCCCGTGGGTACGATCGGCGGGCCTTGTGCCGGCTTCAGCGCTCCTGCCGGCGCCACCTGTTCGGGCACTACTTGGGTAACGAGCACAGGCACCCTGCCCGTGGGTACGATCGGCGGACCTTGTGCCGGCTTTAGCGCTCCTGCCGGCGCCACCTGTTCGGGCACTACTTGGGTAACGAGCACAGGCACGCTGCCTGTGGGCACGATTGGCGGACCTTGTGCCGGCTTTAGCGCTCCTGCGGGCGCCACCTGTTCAGGCGTTATCTGGGTAACGAGCACAGGCACGCTGCCTGTGGGCACGATCGGCGGGCCTTGTGCCGGTTTTAGCGCACCTGCCGGCGCCACCTGTTCAGGCGTTATCTGGGTAACGACCACAGGCACGCTGCCTGTGGGTACGATCGGCGGCGTTTGTACTGGCTTCAGCGCCCCGGCCGACGCCACCTGTACGGGCGGTATCTGGGTAACGACCGCGGGCACACTGCCTGTCGGCACGATCGGCGGCACCTGCACGGGCTTCAGCGCCCCGGCCGGCGCTACCTGTACGGGCGGAATCTGGGTAGCGACCACATTGCCTGTCGGCACGATAGGCGGCACCTGCACGGGCTTCAGCGCCCCGGCCGGCGCCACATGTACCGGCGGTATCTGGGTAACGACCGCATTGCCTGTCGGTACGATTGGCGGAACGTGTACCGGCTTTAGCGCTCCTGCCGGCGCTACCTGTTCGGGCGGTATCTGGGTAACGACCGCACTGCCTGTCGGTACGATTGGCGGAACGTGTACCGGCTTTAGCGCTCCTGCCGGCGCTACCTGTTCGGGCGGTATCTGGGTAACGACCGCATTGCCTGTCGGTACGATTGGCGGAACGTGTACCGGCTTTAGCGCTCCTGCCGGCGCTACCTGTTCAGGCGGTATCTGGGTAGCGACTTGTGATGCGGCCTGCGTTGCTGCCGCTGCACAGGCTGCTTGTGTTGCGGCAGCGGCATCAACGGCATCCTGGAATGGAACTTCTTGTACCTGTTCGGTAGGGAATTGGAATGGAACTGTTTGCGCTCTTGCCGGGACCATACCGATGAGAACACCGGGCTTTGCCGCGGATCCGGCGCCGGGCAAGATGTACGACGCATTTGGCGCGCAAGTGTCGATTCCTCTGGCCGGCTACCGACATATCGGTTATGCGCATTCCTTGCAAAGCGTTGCCTCAATGGATATGGCCTTGAACCAAGCGACGACCGTGTCGTCCGCAGCGGGCGGTGCCATTACTTCTTTCGATGTGCCCTCGGTCAACGCAGCGGCCGTATCCAGCACCAATCAATTTACTGTCGGGCTAGGAAATGCAATCCAGATGGATTTTGGTGTCGATCCTGTTTCCGGCATGAGCTGGGGACGATGGCAAGGAAGCTGGGTTAGCAGTAACCCCGCCCAGGGGATAGTCCCCGTAGGGGCGGGCAGCAATTTGCACTGGTTTGCCTTGCCCACGCAAACACAAGCAATCACTTTACCGCTGACGGGAACCATTTCCTACACTTTGGCGGGGGGCACCACGCCGACCGACAACAACGGTACGAGGGGAACACTGACTTCCGCGACCTTGAGTGCAAATTTCACGGCTCAGCAGGTGAATGTGTCGGTAGGCGTGAGTATGCCTGCATCAGCAGGGATGGCTGCCGTTCAAGTTAATGCGGCGGCAAACAATGTGCCGATTTTGCCGGGAGCCAATTTCAAGACAAGCACCCCCACCGTGACCTGCACGGGCTGCGCAGCCGCAGCGACAGGTGTGATAGGCGGACAATTTTCCCAAGGCGGGATGGGGGCTGGAGTGGGGTACGGCCTGCAAAATGGCACGCAGCTTATTAACGGGGCGGCAGTATTTCATAGATAGGCAGGTTTCCTGATTCTCGGACGTCATTTGATAGCCCTTGAACAGGCTTTTGCACCGCAACTTCAGGAAGGCGTGGTTTGCTTGCGGGCACCGGCGCGAACCCCTATGAAAATACCGGTGGTTACGCTGAGATAGCCGTCTAAGACAAACCTTCGGTCAGGTCACGAGGCGGCGACATGGTGCACTGGCTGCGCCTCGAGGGCGAGGTGGAAGTAGTGCACGATGTGGTGGTGTTGCCTGGAGTATCGCGGCCGATGTTTTTGGGGTTGGTATCGGACGAAATTCGGCGCAGCGTCAGCCTGGAGAACGATTTGGCGGCGCTGAGCGCCGCGGTAGCGCCTCGAGGAATTACCTTGGTCCTTCGTGTTTGCTTTTTTGCCTTGCTGGTTTGCGCCGGCCTTTGCAACTCGGCGGCCTTTGCCGACACCTTGACCGATGCCCTGACCCGCGCAGTGGCGAACCTGCCGGAAGTGCGCGCGGCGCGCGCCAACCAACGCGCGATCGAGCAAAACGCCGCGCAGGCGCGCGGCGCCTGGTACCCCACGCTCGATGCGAGTCTGGGACAAGGCCGCGAAACCAGCAACAACCCGACTACGCGCGCGCTCGGCTCAGACCAGACGCTGACACGGCGCGAGGCTGAGGTCAGCTTGTCGCAACTGATTTTCGACGGCGGCGCCACATCGGGCCAGGTGCGCCGATTCCAGGCGCGCGCCGAGGGCGCCGGCGATCAGGTGGCGTATGCGACCGAGACCGCCGGCGCGCGCGTGGCGCAGGCGTACCTGGACGTGATCCGGCTGCGCGAGCTGATCGCCCTTGCCGTCGACAACGAGAAGCGCCACCAGGAGACGCTCGCGCAGGTATCGCGACTTGCCGATGTCGGTCAGGGCCGGCGCGCCGATGCGCAGCAGGCCGAGGCGCGTTTTGCGCTGGCGCAGGCATCACTGACGCAATTGCGCGGCCAGTTGGCGCAGGCGGAGGCCGCGTTTCTGCATCTCACCGGCCAGCCGCCCGGCACGCTCGCCGATGCGGGCAGTTTCGAGGCGATGCTGCCGGTCTCGCTCGCGGCGGCGCTCGCGCTAGCCCTGGAAACGCACCCGGCAATCCGCGCGGCACAAAAGGAGTTGCTCGCGGCGCAGGCCGACCGCGAATCCCTGCGCAGCCGATTTACTGCGCCGCGCCTTGCCCTGGAGGTGGGCACATCGGCGAACCATGATTTGGACGGCCTTCGCGGCGCTTACGCCGACCGTTTCGCGATGTTGAGGCTGCGCTACAACCTGTTTCGCGGCGGCATCGACGATGCACGCGTGCGCGAGGCCGAAGCGCGCATCGACGAAGCCCGCGCCAACCACGGCAAGGCGCGCAACGACACCGGGCGCGATCTGCGCCAGGCCTGGCAGGGCCTGGCGGAAGATCGCAACCGCCTGCCGCAACTGCAACGCTACGCCGCGGCGAGCGCGCAGGTGGTGGCCTCCTACCGCTTGCAATTCTCGATCGGCCAGCGCACGCTGCTCGACGTGCTCAACGCCGAGAACGAACTGTTTGCCGCCAAGAGCAGCCAGTACACCGGCTCGTACGCGGTCACAGTCGGCGAGCTGCGCGTGCTCGCGGCGATGGGCAAGCTGCTCCAGACGCTGGGCGTGAACATTGACGCGCCACCTCAGAGCGAAAGCGCGCAGAGGGGCTCAACGGCGCAAAATAACCCAGCTCAGGCCGAGTTTTCACGATGAGCGCCGGCACAGCTACGCCGACCACTCAATCACTGAACGACCCGCTGGCGGCCTGCCTCGCCCAAGTGGCGCGCCTGCTCGGACATCCAATGAGCGCGCAGGCCCTGGTCACGGGGCTGCCAATCGATGCGGCCGGGCTCACCCCCGCGCTGTTCGCGCGCGCCGCCGAACGCGCCGGGCTTAGCGCGCGCAGCATCGCGATAGCGCTGGAGCGCTTCCCCAAGCTCTCGCTTCCGGCGGTGCTGCTGCTCAAGGATCGCAACGCCTGCGTGCTGGTCGCGCGCGGCGAGTCCATTGCTACGATCGTCACCGCCGAAGGCATCGACAAGAACCTGCCGACCGCAGAACTGGCCAAGGACTACGAGGGCACTGCAATCGCTGTGAGCCGCGCGGTGCGCTTCGAGGCGGGCACCGGCAGCGAGCGCATCCTCGCCACGCACCACTGGTTCTGGGGCACGCTCGCGCGCGCTTGGCCGCTCTATGGCGAAGTCGCGGCCGCCAGTGTGCTGGTGAATATTTTCACCGTGCTGTCGCCGATTTTCTTCATGAACGTCTACGACCGGGTCGTCCCGAACAAGGCGTTCGAGACCTTCTGGGTGCTGGCCCTGGGCATGGCGGTGATGTACCTGTTCGACTTCGGCCTGAAGCTTTTGCGCGGCTGGTTCATTGACGTGGCCGGGCGTCGCGCCGACATGGCGCTGTCTTCGGCGCTGTTCGAGCAGGTGATGGCGCGCCGGCTGGATGCGGGGCACGAATCGGTCGGCATGCTCGCCAACAACGTGCGCGAGTTCGAGTCGCTGCGCGAGTTCTTCACCTCGGCCACCATGACCACGTTGATCGACCTGCCTTTCGTGCTGCTGTTTATCGCTGTAATCGCCATGGTCGGCGGCTGGCCGATGGCGGCGGTGCCGCTCGTAGCTATCCCTATCGTGGTGGCGATGGGCGTGGCGCTGCAGGTGCCGCTGCGCGATCGCATCCGCCGCGTGTTCCGTGCGTCCGAGGCCAAGCACGCGATCCTGATCGAGACGCTGGGCGCGATCGAGGCGGTCAAGGCGCTGGGCGCGGCCTCGCAGATGCAGCGCAAGTGGGAAGAAGTCGTCGACTATGTCGCCAAGGAAAGTCTGGGCACGCGCTTTCTTTCTTCGCTCGCGGTGAACTTCTCCGCCTGGGTGCAGATGATGGTGGGCGTGGGCGCGCTCGCGGTGGGCGTCTACCTGGTGGGCGAGAATCATCTCACCACGGGCGGACTGATCGCCTGCACCATCATCGCCGGGCGCGCGCTGGCGCCGCTGTCGACGGTGGCGTCGCTCTTGACCCGCTACCACCAGTCGATGAGCGCGCTTGCCGCGCTGAACAAGATCATGGACGCCGCGCGCGAGCGGCCGCGCGACCGCAGTTTCGTGCACCGCCCCGCGCTCGGCGGGGACATCCGCTTCCAGGACGTCGCGTTCAAGTATCCCGGCAGCGAGCTCGACGCGCTTGCCGGAGTCAACTTCGCAATCAAGGAAGGCGAGCGCGTCGGCATCATCGGCCGCATCGGCTCGGGCAAGACCACGCTGGCAAAGCTGCTGGTGGCGTTGTATCAGCCCCAGCGGGGCTCGATTCTCGTCGATGGCACCGACATCCGCGCCATCGATCCGGTGGACCTGCGCCGCGCTGTGGGGTACCTGCCGCAGAACATCGCGCTGTTCGCCGGCAGCGTGCGCGACAACCTGCTGGTTGGCGCTCCCGGCGCAGACGACGCGGCGATCCTGCGCGCGGCTTCGGTCGCGGGGCTCATCGACATTGTCAACCGCCATCCCAAGGGCTTCGACATGCCGGTGGGCGAACGCGGCGAGGCGCTCTCCGGGGGGCAGCGCCAGACCGTGGCGCTGGCGCGCGCCTTGATCACCGATCCGCCGATACTGGTGCTCGACGAACCCACGCACGCGATGGACCGTTCGGCCGAAGAGCGCCTGAAGACGCAACTGCAGACTGAACTTGCGGGCAAGACCATACTCATCGTCACCCACCGCGAGTCGCTGCTTTCGGTGGTAAACACCCTGGTGGTCATGGACGCCGGCAAAGTAGTCGCTGCGGGGCCGAAGGAGCTGGTATTGAAGGCCATCGCCGAAGGCAAGGTAAGGACTGCGGGATGAGCGAAGTCATTGACGCCGCACACGAGACGGTGGCGAAACCGAAGCCACCGCTGCTGCCGCCGGCGTGGCGGCCGGAAGAACTCGCTGCCGATGACGACGGGCTGAAGCGCCCGCCGCACTGGTTGCTCGCGGTCATTATTGGATTCTTCGCCATCGCCCTCGCGTGGGCGTGGCTCGCGCAAATCGACGAGATCGCGCGCGGCGAGGGCAAAGTAATCACCGCTAGCCAGACGCAATATGTGCAGAACCTCGAAGGCGGCATCATCGAGAAAATCCTGGTCCAGGAAGGCGACCTGGTAAAGAAGGACCAGGTGCTGTTCCAACTCGACCGCGCGCGCTTCGCCTCGGCCTATCGTGAAGGCCGGCAGGGCGAACTCGGATTGCGGGCGAAAGTGGCCCGGCTCGCCGCCGAGGTGCAGGGCAAGGCGCTCAAGATACCGACGGACGTGGCAAAGAATGCGCCGGCGCTCGCCGATAACGAAACCGCGGTGCATCGTGCGCGCCTCGCCGATCTCGCGGGCAGGAACGCGGTTCTGCGCGAACAACTTGCGCAACGAACGCAGGAAGTGGTGGAACTGCGCTCCAGGCGCGAGCGCACGCAGGAGCAGCTCGAGATCCTGAAGCGGGAAATCGCCATCACCGCGCCCATGGTGAAAGAGGGTGCGGTGTCCGAAGTGGAACTGCTGCGCCTGCAGCGCGAATCGACCCGCATCAGCACCGATCTGGATGCGGCGACCCTGGCGATCCCGCGCGCCCAGTCGGCGATCGAAGAAGCCAGGCGAAAGATGCAAGACAACGAATCGCAGTTCCGCAGCCAGGCGGCGGGCGAATTGTCGGCGGCGAGAAACGAGCTGGCGAAAGTCGCCGAGACGGTGCCGGGACTGGAGGACAGGATGGCGCGCACCCTGGTGCGCTCGCCGGTGAACGGCGTGGTGAAGACCATCGCCAACAAGACCCAGGGAGGCGTGGTGCAGCCGGGGACGCCGCTGGCGGAGGTCGTGGCGGTGGAGGACTCGCTGCTGGTCGAGGCGCGCATCCGGCCGCAGGACATCGCCTTCGTCTCGGTCGGGCAGAAAGCGACGGTCAAACTCGCGACCTACGATTACAGCATCTACGGCGGGGTGGAAGGCAAGCTCGTGTATGTCAGCGCCGATTCGATCCAGCCGCAATCGCAGCCGGGGCAATCGAGCGAGCCGTATTACGTCGCCCATGTGCGCACCCTGAAACCCGGAGTCGAGTATCGCGGCAAAATGTTGCCGGTCATTCCGGGGATGAGCGGACAGGTCGACATCCTCACCGGCCGGCGCAGTGTCCTCTACTATCTGCTCAAGCCGATCAACAAGACGCTCGAGCGCTCGCTGACCGAGAGATGAGCGCAAGTTCTTTGTGTTGAGGAGGGATCGTGCCGGTCTCGCCTCAAGGCGATCCCGCGATCCCTCCGGCCGCTCACGCGCCCCGATGTCCTGCGCGGCGTCCCCCGGACGCCGCCGGTCGAACCGGAGGATTCGAATGAGCCTTCCCGCTCGGTCAAAATAAAAATGCCCCCGCCTGGGGGCATTTTTATTTTGGCGGAGAGGGAGGGATTCGAACCCTCGATACGCGTTTTGTGCGTATACGCCCTTAGCAGGGGCGCGCCTTCGACCGCTCGGCCACCTCTCCGGATCTGCTTGAAACTATATCATGGGTGCTCGCCGAGGTGGAAACCCACGCCGGATCAGCGCGGCTGATCCAGGTCGAAAGCCTTGTGCAGCGCCCGCACTGCGAGTTCCATGTATTTCTCGTCGATCACCACCGCAATCTTGATTTCCGAAGTGGAGATCATCTGAATGTTGATGCCCTCCTCGGCCAAGGTGCGGAACATCTTGCTCGCGATGCCGGCGTGGGTGCGCATGCCCACGCCCACCAGGGACACCTTGCACACCTTGGCGTCGCCGCCGATGTCGGTCGCCTTGATGTGGCCCTTCACCTGCTGGTTCAACACGTCCATCGCCTTGGCGTACTCGTTGCGGTGCACGGTAAACGAGAAATCGGTCATGCCATCGACGCTGGCGTTCTGGATGATCATGTCGACGTCGATGTTGGCTTCGCCGATCGGGCCGAGTATCTGGTAGGCGATGCCCGGGCGGTCGGGCACGCCCATGACGGTGATCTTGGCTTCGTCGTGGTTGAACGCGATGCCGGAAATAACGGCTTTTTCCATTTTGTCGTCTTCCTCATACGTAATCAGCGTGCCCGGGCCGTCTTTCTCGTCGAAGGCGGACAGCACGCGCAGCTTCACTTTGTACTTGCCGGCGAACTCGACCGAGCGGATTTGCAGCACTTTCGAGCCGAGGCTCGCCATCTCGAGCATTTCCTCGAAGGTGATCGTGTCCAGGCGCCGCGCCTCCGGCACGATGCGCGGGTCGGTGGTGTAGACGCCGTCGACGTCGGTGTAGATCTGGCATTCGTCGGCCTTGAGCGCGGCCGCCAGCGCCACCGCCGAGGTGTCGGAGCCGCCGCGCCCCAGCGTGGTGATGTTGCCCGCGGCGTCCACGCCCTGGAAGCCGGCGACCACCACCACGAAACCCGCGTCCAGATCGGCGCGCATCCGGTTCTCGTCGATGCGTTCTATGCGCGCCTTGGTGAAGGCGCTGTCGGTGAGCACCTTGACCTGCGCGCCGGTGTAGCTCTTCGCTTTCACACCCAGCTCCATCAGCGCCATGGACAGAAGGCCGATGGTGACCTGCTCGCCGGTGGAGGCGACCACGTCCAACTCGCGCGGGTCAGGGACGGACGAGATTTCCTTGGCGAGCGCGATCAGCCGGTTGGTCTCCCCCGACATGGCCGAGGGGACAACCACCAGCCGGTGCCCTTGCGCCTTCCAGCGGGCGACGCGCTTGGCAACGTTCTTGATGCGCTCGGTCGAGCCCACCGAGGTGCCGCCGAATTTTTGGACGATGAGTGACATGGTGCTGCGAAGCGGTTTGGCCGAAAAAAGAGAGATTTTACCGCATTGCAGCAGAGATTTTTTGCCCTATTTGCCGTCCAGTTGCAGCTTGGGCGGAACGGCAAGCCCCGTAGGTTTGAGTTTTTCCGGCAGCACGCGTCCCATGCGCGCCCGGTGACCGAGGTGATAGCGCAGCTTCTCGCCCTTGATCTCAAGCAGCCTTTCCTTGCCGCCGCGGCCGATGCCGCTGACCGTGACCGAGCTGAGCCGCGTCACCGCGGCCGCGAGCAGCTTCTCGCCCTTGTCCAAGCCCATCAAGATCACGCCGCGCCCGCGGGACATGACGCGCATTTCAGCAATGTCGAAGGCAAGCAGCCGGCCCTCGCCCGAAAGCGCGACGACGTGGTTGCCCGGCGCCTCGTCGTAGGCGTAGGGCGCAAGCGGCGTCTCGTCCGCCTCCACGCTCATGAATTCGCGCCCGGCGCGGCGGTTGGAAACCATGTCGCCGATGCTGCAGAGAAAGCCGTAACCGCCGCTGGAGGCGACCAGCACCTTGAGCTCGGGCTTGCCCGCGACGCAATGCATGATCTTGGCCCCGCCCTGCACTTCCACCAGCGAGGAAGCCGGCGCGCCGTCGCCGCGCGCGCTGGGCAAGCCCCCCGCCTCCACGCTATAGGCGCGGCCGCCTGAGTCGAGGAAAATCACCAGGTCCACCGTGCGGCAGGGCAGCAGCGCGGCGAGGCCGTCGCCCTCCTTGAACGAAAGCGAAGCCGGATCGACGCCATTGCCCTGGCGCGAACGCACCCAGCCGTTGTTCGAGAAAATTACCGTCACCGCCTCATCGAGCACCGGCGTCTCGAGCACCGCCTTTTCCGATTCTTCGATCACCGTGCGGCGCTTGTCGCAGAAAGCCTTGATGTCGGCCTCGATTTCCTCGATCACCAGCGCTTCCAGCGTCTTGCGGCTGCCCAGAACTTTCTCCAGGCCCTTCTGCTCCTGCCTCAGGCCCTCGAGTTCCTTTTCCAGCTTGATGTGTTCCAGCTTGGCCAACTGGCGCAGGCGCATTTCGAGGATGTCCTCGGCCTGGCGGTCGGTGAGTTTGAACGCGCGCATCAGATCCGGCTTCGGGTCGTCCGAATTGCGGATGAGCTTGATCACCTTGTCCACGTTCAAGAGCACCAGCAGCCGCCCTTCGAGCACGTGGATGCGGTCGAGCACCTTGTCCAGGCGGAATCTCGAGCGCCGCGTCACCGTGGCGAAGCGGAATTCCAGCCATTCGGCGAGGATCTCCTTCAGGTTCTTGCCGGTCGGCCGCCCGTCGAGCCCGACCATCACCAGGTTGATCGAGGCGTTGGTCTCCATGCTGGTTTTGGCGAGCAGGAGATTGATGAACTCGTTCTCGTCCTGGCGCGAGGACTTGGGCTCGAACACCAGTCGCACCGGGTGGCTGCGGTCGGACTCGTCGCGCGCGCGATCGAGCATGGACAGCATCAACTGCTTTTCGCGCTGCTGCTCTGGGCTGAGCGATTTCTTGCCCGGCCGCGGCAGAGGATTGGTGATGGCCTCGATTTCCTCAAGGACTTTCCGCGACGAAGCGCCCGGCGGCAGCTCGTGCACCGCCACCTGCCATTGCCCGCGCGCGAGCCGCTCTATGCTCCAGCGCGCGCGCACCCGCACCGAACCACGGCCGTTGGCATAGGCCTCGCGCATCTCGGCGCGCGGCGTGATGATCTGGCCGCCGCCGGGGAAGTCCGGGCCCTTGATGTATTTCATCACCCCGGCGAGCGTGATGTCGGGCTCGCGGATGAGGGCGATGGCGGCGTTCGCAACTTCGGCGAGGTTGTGGCTGGGAATCTCGGTGGCCATGCCCACGGCGATGCCCGAGGCGCCGTTCAGCAGCACCACCGGCAGGCGCGCCGGCAACAGTTGCGGCTCGACCATGCTGCCGTCGTAATTGGGCGCGAAATCCACGGTGCCGCTGTCGAGTTCTGCCAGCAGCACCTCGGCGAACTTGGTCAGCCGCGCCTCGGTGTAGCGCATCGCCGCCGGCTCGTCGCCGTCGCGCGAACCGAAGTTGCCCTCGCCATCCACCAGCGGATAGCGCAGGCTGAAGTCCTGCGCGATGCGCACCATCGCGTCGTAGACCGAGGCGTCGCCATGCGGATGGAACTTGCCCAGCACGTCGCCGACCACGCGCGCGGATTTTTTGCGCGGCGTGCCGGCGCGCCCGTTCATCTCCCACATCGCGTAGAGGATGCGCGCCTGCACCGGCTTCTGGCCGTCGGCGACGCGCGGCAGCGCGCGGTCCTTGACCGTGCTCACCGCGTACTGCAAGTATTGCAGCGCCGCGTATTTCGCCAGCGGCAGGGTATCGCCGAACTCGCCCGCGAGCGGCGCGAAGTCGGGCGGCTCGCCGCCGTCCCCGCCGCCGTTCTTGGCTGCCGGCACTTTGGCGCCAGTGGATTCGGCACTGTTCGCGGCCGGCGCGCCATCAGTTGCGGCGCTTGCCGGCCTCGAGGCATTTTCCGCGGCAGTCATGGCCAGGCCTTCGAACAAATCGTTCTGATTTCCCATTTCATTCACTCCTGACTTGGAGTCCGCTTCAAGACGAGCACAACGGGTTTCTCAAAGATCGTCGATTGCGCGCGGATGTCTTCATCATCCGCGCGCAATCGACGATCCGCACGGACGGCTTTTCGTCCGTGCAGGTCTTGCCAAAACCTGCGCGCTGCGCGCGCCAACCTTGTTTTTGGTACGGATATACACCATCCGTACCAAAAACAAGGTTCTGGATGAAAAAATGGCCATTTAGCTTATATCCGCATCCACAAGGTTTCCATAAGTTTCCATCCACTCACGCCGTTGCGAAGCATTCTCCTTGCCCATCATCATGTTGAACACCGAACGATCGGCGGCTAGCGCCGCGTCTTCGACCTGCACCGGCAGCATGCGCCGCGTGTCCGGGTTGAGCGTGGTCTCCCACAACTGCTCCGGGCTCATTTCGCCCAGGCCCTTGAAGCGGCTCACCGCCCATTTGCCCTCTTCCATGCCCTCGTCCTGGAGCTTCTCCTCGATCGCCGCGAGCTCCTGCTGGTCCAGCGCATAGAGCTTGCGCGCCGGCTTGCCCTTGCCCATCGAGGGCACGTCGATGCGGAACAGCGGCGGCTGCGCCACGTATACGCTGCTGGTTTCGATCAGCCGCGGAAAATGGCGGAAGAACAAGGTCAGCAGCAGCACCTGGATGTGCGCCCCGTCGACATCGGCATCGGCGAGGATGATGATTTTGCGATAGCGCAGCCGCGTCATATCGACCGCGGCGCCGCGCTGGTGATGATCGATGCCGATCGCGAGAGCGATGGCCTCGATTTCCTTGTTCGAGTACAGGGTGTCGGGCGAATCCTGCCAGGTGTTCTTGGGTTTGCCTTTGAGCGGCAGCACCGCCTGGAACTCCTTGTCGCGCGCCTGTTTCGCCGAACCGCCGGCCGAATCGCCCTCGACGATGAACAGTTCGTTCCGCTCCGGGTCGTCGGAAGCGCAGTCGGTGAGCTTACCCGGCAGCACCGCCACGCCCGAGCTCTTGCGCCGCTCCACTTTCTGCGCGGCGCGCGTGCGCGTCATCGCCTGGCGCATCACCAGCTCGGCGATGCGTTTGCCTTCGTCCACGTGCTGGTTGAGCCACAACTCGAACGGGTCGCGCACCATCTGCGCCGTGAGCTTGACCCCGTCGCGCGAGATCAACTCGTTCTTCACCTGGCCCTTGAACTGCGGATCGAGCATTTTCACCGACAGCACGTAGGAGGCGCGCGACCACACGTCTTCGGGCACGATCTTGATGCCGCGCTGGCCCATGGCGTGCAGATCGATGAAATTGCGGATCGCGTTGTACACGCCCTCGCGCAAGCCGGCGACGTGGGTGCCGCCGTGGCGCGTGGGGATCATGTTCACGTACGACTCTGCCACCACCTCCCCTTCGGGCGTCCAGGCGATCGCCCACAGCGCGCCCTCGCCTTCGGCGAAGCTATCCGATTCCGACTGCGCGGCGATATAGCGCTCGCCGAAGAACGTCTCCGCGACCGGCTCCAGGCCGGCCACGGCAGTGGCGAAATAGCCCCGGATGCCTTCCGGGAAGTGCCATTCGCTCTGCTCGATTTTGCCGTTCTTCTCCACCCCGAGGGTGAAGCGCACTCCGGGCAGCAGCATCGCCTTCGCCCGCAGCAGCGCTGCGATGTCGGCGGTGACGATCTTGGGTGAATCGAAATACTTGGGATCGGGCCAGAAGCGGATGCGCGTGCCGCTCTCGCGCGGCGCGGCCGGGCCGATTTTCTTCAGCGGCTCTTTCACCTTGCCGTTGTCGGCGAACACCAGCCGGTGGCTGGCGCCGTCGCGCCTGACCTCGACTTCCAGCCGAGTCGCGAGCGCGTTGGTGACGCAGATGCCCACGCCGTGCAGGCCGCCGGCGATGCGATAGACGGCGTCCTTGTCGGTCTTCCTGAACTTGCCGCCCGAATGCAGGGTGGTGAAAATCACCTGCACCGCCGGGACTTTCTTCTTCGGATGGATGTCCACCGGGATGCCGCGGCCGTCGTCGGCGACTTCGGCCGAACCGTCTTCGTACAGCACCACGGCGATGTTTTTGGCGAAGCCCGCCAGGCCCTCGTCCGAGGAATTGTCGATCACTTCCACCAGCGCGTGGTTCGGGTTGGAGGGATCGGTATACATCCCCGGCCGGTGCAGAATCGGCGACAGATCCTCCAGGATCTCGATGTCCTCGGCGTTGTAAGCCCTAGATTTGGTTGCCATAAGGCTCTCGGATACTACCTATGGGTGTCGGCGATAATTGGTAATGATACCGCGAGTGGGGCAAGCTTGCATTAGGGCTTGGCTGACACCTGAAACCGGGGGAATGGGCGGCTTGACGTCAACGGTGCTGGCGGTGCGACGCTCGTAGTGTGGCGGTCAGATCGCGGCGTACAGCCGATCGAGCAAATGTGCGAGGCGCGGTGCAGGAGGCTCAATTCGTTTGCTGACAGCAGGTTGACGCATCGCAAACGGCCTATCACGGCCCGCATATTCTTACATCATTACTATCCTCGTGTTTTTGCAGGCCTTTCCGGCGAGGAGTAGCATGAGGCCCTGGGTTTATTTGCGTTTAGGCGAATGATTGCGCATTGCAACAAGAAAGGGCGCTTATGAAAGTATTCGTTGTTTATTGGCATCCAGAACCCCAAAGCTTTAACGCTGCGATGTTTCGCACTGCGCGCGAGACGCTTACCGCAGCAGGGCACGAAGTAAGAAGTTCCGACCTACATGAGATGCAATTCGATCCAGTTTCCAGCCGGAAGAACTTTACGACCGTCAAAGACCCGGACTACCTCAGATTACAGGTCGAAGAAATGCACGCCACCGAAATGAACGGGTTTTCGGAGGAGATCGAGTCCGAGATCAGCAGGATCGAGTGGTGTGAGTTGATGATCTGGCAGTTCCCACTATGGTGGTTCGGATTGCCGGCAGTTCTCAAAGGGTGGGTTGATCGTGTTCTTGCGATGGGACGCGCCTATGGCGGTGGTCGGATTTACCAGTCCGGCGTTTTTCGCGGAAAACGGGCGCTGCTGTCGCTGACGACAGGCGGCCCGGAAAAGGCGTATCGCAAAGGGGCAGCCACCGGGGACATTACTGCGATATTGCGCCCGATTCACCGGGGCATGTTGCAGTTCGTCGGCTTCGATGTATTGGAACCACAGATCGTCTATGGGCCCGCTCGCTTGACCGACGAACAGCGAAAACAGCAATTAGCGGCCTATGCCGCGCGCCTGCAGGGGATCGCTCGCGAATCGCCCATTGATGTTGGTATCTACTGAGGGATAAATTGAAGCGGCGTGGTCGAATATTGTTTTCGCAACCTTACTCTAGAAAACAAATCGAGCCCGGAACCTTTGATTGCTCCTTCTCTTGGATCAGAGCCGATTCAGAAGTGGACGCCGAAGGCGCCCAGCAACGACAACACCGCGCCAGCCAGCAGGACGATGAAGGTTGCGCTCGCGCCTATCAATCGGCCTTTGCTGACGCCGCTGAAGCGGCCGAGGCCCATTGCGTGCAGCACCCGGGCGAGGATCAGCGTGACGCCCAGGAGGTGAACGATCCAGGTGCTGAATCCCGCTTGCTGCACGAACAGCATCAGGATCAGCGCCAGCGGCACGTATTCGATGAAGTTCGCCTGAACGCGAATGCGCCGTTGCATTTCTTCGTTGCCGCCGTCGCCGATATCGACCTTGAACGCAACGCGTCCCTGGATCACGCGGGCCGAAAGCCAAACCAGAAGAAGCGCGCTGAGCGCTGCATAGAGCATGACTGGCTGAGACATGGTTGTTCCTTTCAGTGTGATCTCCTGCGAACATCCGGACCGCTGGCGCCGACCAGGAAATCGAAATCGATGCCGAAGTTTGCCTGGGTCGCAGGTGGACCGCGATATTATGCCCTGCTCCGGCCGTGGCTGCGCGGCCGCGGACGACGATCCGCTGCGATGTGAACGATCCGATTTCTGTGAGCTAGTGTGGACAGCGCCCTGAACCGGAGGTATGAGTATAGACCGTATCGCGGACGAATCGACGTCCTATCAGGCGTATTTGGAAGTCCCAATTCTTGGAGATCCCCTATCGCTGCTTGGCTCAAGACCTGCGGGCTGCGATAATGCGGGCGCATTGCACTCACTACCGACCGGACCATGCCGCTGCCCCAGCCGCCGATCGACAACACGCCGGATACCGACGCACCCAACATCGGTCCGCTCGATTTGTTCCTCGCCTTTTCGCAACTGGCAATGTCCGGTTTTGGCGGCGTGCTGCCGTGGGCACACCGCACCCTGGTCGAGAAGAAAGGCTGGCTCACGCAGCGCGAATTCGTGGATACGCTTGCGCTCGGGCAATTGCTGCCGGGGCCGAACATCGGCAACATGGCAGTGATGATCGGCTACCGCTTCGCCGGCTATACCGGGGCGGCGGCGGCCTTCACCGGGCTGGTGGCCGGCCCTTTCCTGCTCATGATCGCGGCCGGCCTCGCGTACCAGACCTATGGCGCGCTGCCGCTGGTGCAGCAGGCGCTGTCCGGCATGTCGGCGGTGGCGGCGGGCCTGGTGCTCGCAACCGGACTGAAAATGAGCCGCAGCCTGAAGCGGCACTGGCGCCCGTGGCTGTTCACGGCACTGGCGTTGACGGGCGTCGGCGCGCTACGCTGGCCTTTGCTCGCCGTGGTCGGCGCACTGGCGCCGTTCGCCATCGCCGCGGCCTGGCGCGAGCAGGATTGATGGACCGCGTCGATCTGCCAGCGCTGGCGCTGCATTTCGCCCTGCTGTCGTTGATGGCGATCGGCGGCGTGAGCGCGATCCTGCCGGACATGCAGCGCTATGTGGTCGAAGTCAACCATTGGATGAGCGGCAAGCAGTTCGCCGATGCCTACGCGCTTGGTCAGGCGGCCCCCGGCCCGAATATGATGTTCGTGACGCTGCTTGGCTGGCAGCTTGCCGGCTGGGCCGGCGCGATCGCCGCCCCGGCTGCGATCGTGCCCCCC
>Ga0082335_1003551_pt1 | contig 25414 bp, 12 predicted proteins | sample Subgrocontami58m_FD_72375 | JGI IMG/M metagenome (GOLD analysis project Ga0082335, IMG submission 72375) | Subsurface groundwater microbial communities from S. Glens Falls, New York, USA - GMW37 contaminated, 5.8 m (SPADES assembly) (version 2) ...
TCCCCGTGGACTTGCCACGGGGTTACCACACAAATCCCCTCTCCCCCTTTAGGGGGAGAGGGTTAGGGTGAGGGGGTAAAGAAAGATACCCCGTGCTCTTGGCACGGGGAGCATTCATTTTTCCCTTGAGGATTTTCTCTTCCTGTTGTATCATAAGCTTATAAAAATCAGAGGGTTATCAATATGAAAAAGAAAATTCTTTTAGTGGATGATGATTCGTTGGTGATCAAAACGCTTCAAAAATGCCTGTGCAATTATGGCTATGAGGTAGAGACTGCTTTAAGCGGTGCGGAAGCGGTCAAAAAAATTAAACAAGACAATTTTGATTTAATCATTTCTGACGTACGAATGCCGAACATGGATGGGGTGGAAACGATCACAGAAATTAGACAGTTCTGCCAACAAAGAAACCATGGCGCCACAATTCCTGCCATCATGATTACCGGTTATTCCAGTGACAAAGCTTATCGCCAAGCCATGGAATTAGGAATCACCGACTTTCTTCACAAGCCCTTCGATCTAGAACAATTTGTTAAAGTTGTTAAAAAGAATTTGGAACCGACCATGGTTTATCAGCGATCCAGCCATCGAATGCCCTTGGATCTTTCTGTGGAAGTTTGCCATCCTGAGAGTTCCTTTAAAGGAGTCGGACAAATTCAGAACGTGGGCGATCAGGGAATCGGTTTAGTTTTAAAAGAACCGTTACCGATCAAAGCGGAAGTTTCTTTAAAATTGAACTCTCCTCAGGGAAAGCCGATACAAATAGAAGCCAAAGTGATTTGGGTAGAATCGTCAAGTCAGCTTCACTCTGGATTTCATCATGGAGTACAACTCTTGGGGGGCCAAATCGAAGCCCTCAACCAAGTGTTAGGAGAGATGAGTATTCAAGAGGCAGAACAGTATCTAAATTTACCTCTTCCAGCGCACATCAAGGAAAACTTGAAACAGGACTACCTCCTTGAAAAAATGGATCAGAAACAGATGATGGAAGTGGTCGATTTTACGCCTCCATTCTTGAAAGCCGAGAAAATTCTATTATTCGGACGGGATCGCCGCGATTTGCCCAATGTGAAAGGACTCGCCATGGGGTTTATTTCAACGAAAGACACAGCCGGGCATTACAACGAAACTATTTTTCTTGCGATGTGCGGTTATTTGATGGCTTCTTCGGCGTCGGTTCATCTGGCGATTTTGTTTCCCTCAACCGCCCCTCAAGTCATCGAAGCCAATGGTGTCAAGCCGCTCGTTTTCTCTGACGCGAAAGAAAATCAATTGTGGAAACCTTCTAAGACGGGAACGCCTTTCTTTGTTGAGAGCCGAATCCTAAAGAAAAAAATGCAGTTGGTTGTGATGGAGACACAAGTATCTTTTGGAAAAGTGATGTTTGGAATCATCAATGAACTCAAACTGATTTTGACGCCTAAAGAATCGATTTTGCAGGCACAAGAAATCCCACCCTTATAAAATGGTGCTTGATTATAGAGTTGCCGTCTTATTTTTGATGACAGTAATCTTTTTATGTTTCTGGCTCTTTGTTTTTGTGCCAGGATATAAACAGATTACCAATAAAATCTATAGTATCTTTGTAGGGAACATGGCCTTATGGGCATTTGGACTGGCCATGTTTTACTACGAACAAGAACTCTCGCGCATTCTTTTTTGGGCAGACTTTTTATATATTGCGGGGAGCTTGATTGCAAGTGCCTTCTTGCATTTCTCGTTTGTCTTTCCTTCCGGACAAATGAGTATTTCGCGTAATAAGCAGATATTGATTTACTTGCCTAATTTAATTCTTTCCATTCTGTTCTTTTTTACACCTTTCATTGTCAAAGACGTTTTCGTGCAAGATGAGGTACGGGGTTTCATTTATGGGCCGGGGCATATTCTGTGGGATCTCCAATTTGACATCGCTTTTGGTTTTGGATTTTGGCGATTCATCAAAGCATATAACATAAGTAGTGGCACGACTCGAAACCGCCTTAAGTATATTCTGTTAGGAACAGCTTTAGGGGTGTTGCTGGCTGGGACGACGAACGTCATCATGCCATGGTTTGGTCGTTTTGAGCTTATTTGGACGGCTCCGCTTTTGACGTCAACATGGCTGATTTCTATCATTTATGCAATCTCCCGCTACCGTCTCCTCGACGTCAAAGTTGCCATGGTCAGAACCGTAGTTGCTGGACTTGTTTTTGGCGGGTTCTTAATTTTGCCGTGGTGGATTTGTTATTGGTTGCGGTATTGGTTAGCGGTCGAGTATCGCTCTTTCTGGTGGCTGCTGGCGTTGGGAGGGGATGGTTTAATGACCCTTTCTTTTTTTGGTTTCAGAATCTACCGTTACTTCCAAACCGGCGCTGAGAAGACCTTGCGCAAAGAGGAGTTCCATTCCCATGATATTCTTTTAGCGATGTCTAAAGAGATGCCACTAATCAAGAACTTGGATCGGTTGCTGGAGACACTGATCTTGAGGATTGTCAAAGACGTTGGGATTTCAAATGGCTGCATTTACCTCAAAGATGAAGCAGGCTATTTGCTTCGGTATAGCTACGGCGAGGAGAAAGAACGACTCCCCCAACATATTGCCAAGGAGAATCCGGTTATAGAGCTTTTGACGAAGTGTGAAGAGCCGGTATTGCGTGAAGAAACCGCCGGAGTCACTGCTATTGAGGAACAACTGAGGGGGTTGCGCGCCAGTGTTCTTGTCCCGTGCTTTATCAAAAAAGGGGAATTAGTGGGGTTTCTGGCATTGGGAGAGAAAACTTCCGGGCAGGCGTACACACAAGAGGATATCAAGGTGTTTCAGTCGTTGTCAGGATACGCGGCGATGGCGATTGAGAACGCCGGATATCTCAAACAATTAGAAGCCCTCCATGCCCAGGCGCTGGATGCGGCCAAATTCCGCTCGATCCGGCAGATGATGAATTCCCTCAGCCATGAGATCGGCAACCTCATGATGATTGCCTGCGGGAAGAGTCAGGTATTGCTGATGGGAAAAGAGAAGTATCAATTCAACGAAGAAGTGGTTGAGATGCTCAAAGCCATTAACGAACGGGGGATGGTGGCGGCAGAGATTCTTAAAGAAGTCAAAGCTTATCACGACAAATCCCAGAAAAAAGAGGTTGTCGAATTGGATATCGCCCAGACGATCGAGCAGAGTCTGGAGCGGCTGGGGAAGCTATTCCAGGAGATCGGAGTGGTTGCCCAAAAAGAGATCTCCGCTGACCTAGGGCAATTTCAAGCCAATGAGAGTTTTAAGGATTTCTTTTATCATCTGCTCAAGAACAGCTACTTTAACCTGAAGAAATATAAACGGACAGAGCTTTCGATCCAAGCGCGCCGAAATGGGACTGGGGTGGAAGTCATCATCCAAGATATGGGAGGCGGGTTTGACCGGGTGATGGGAGAAGACACCACTGGAGGGGAGCTTTTTACGGAGCGAGGGGAGCGGGGAGGAGTGAATGTGTATTTGGCCAGGGTGATCGCGCAGGATCATGGGATTGAGCTAAAGATAGGAACTTATCAAGAAAACGGAGGGCAGTTTATCGTGAGGATTCCTCTATCAAAGGAGGGTTAATGGGCAAAAAGATTCTACTCGTTGATGATGATGAGAATATCAGGGAGTTCTTGGGGGGATTCTTAAAAGAGCTGGGTTACGAAATAGACGAGGCCGCAAACCTGCAAGAGGCCTTAACTAAACTAGGGCAATATTCCCCGGACTTAGTCTTACTAGACGTGAATTTGCCAGATTCAAGAGGGAGTGAGGGGTTAAAGAGAGTTCGCGCGGTATCACCGACGGTAAAGGTTCTGATGGTGACTGGCGATGCGGATAGTCAATTAGAAGAAGAGACCAAAGCTCTCGGCGCCTTGGGTTATCTCACAAAGCCATTTTTAATGGAGGGAATCCAGAAGACTGTAGAACATCATCTGAAAGACTAACGCTGGGGGGAGAGATCGGAGGATGTTCAGGGATTTTTAAGGTTCTTCATCTTGACACAGGTTCAAGCGCGTGATACACTTACCCTACACTAAGAGACCTCTGCTAAGCATCCTAAAGAAAGAACCAGGCTTGAGAAGGTAAGAGGAGAAGTAGAGTGATTCAAAATTCGCCCGCGAGGTTCAGAAATGAGAAGCGGCAGGGCGGGGGAAAAGAGTTAAAACAGGAACATTCAACAAAACTTTTAAAAAGTCATTTACAACCTAGGCAAAATGCCTGGGCTTTTTCTTTTATTCGACGATTTCCATTCTTTCGTACGGTCTGCTGGGTTGTCTTAGTCTGCTTTACTACTACCAATCTTTCCTGGGCTAGAGGGGAATCTTTTAAATATCTAAGTCCTTCGTACAAAATTAACAAGTTAAGCCGATCCATTACACCCACCTCTGAAGTTTCTCTTGCCAAATCAGAACCTTTGCCAATGGCTGAACAAACCGATGAAACACATACCCTACCTGCCTCACAAAGAACGGGTTTGATACTGAATCATCGAGTATTCTTTAATAGTATGTTGACTGGTGTTTTCCTATTCTTTTTCTTGGCACCACTAATCTGGGGGATTCCTACAAGCTTGTCGTTGCCAACGGCAGCTACTGAGACGATAGAGAAAAAGATCGACGAAAGAAAATTCCAGTGGTTGGTGCGTAAACTCAGAGATGAGAACTGGGATGACCGAAGTACTGTTGCCAATACCTTAGTTAAAATAGGAAATGCCAGAGCAGTAGATGTTTTGATCCGGGCACTCAAAGATGAGAACATCGATGTCCGGCGCACTGTTGCTGGTGCTTTAGGCGAGATAAACGATGCCAGAGCAGTAGATGCTTTGACTCAGGCACTCAGAGATGAGGACAGTGATGTCAGAAAGGCCGCTGGTGATGCCCTAGTTAAGATAGGAGATGCTAGGGTGGTAGGTGCTTTGATGCAGCTACTCAAAGACGATAGTAGTTATATTCGAATTGTTGCTGCAGAAGCTTTAGGCGAAATAAAAGACGCCAGAGCGGTTGATGCTCTAATCCAGGCACTCAAAGACGATAAGCGGGATGATGGTGTCCGGATTGCTGTTGCACATGCCTTAGGTGAAATAAGAGATACCCGAGCTATAGATATTTTGATTCGGGCACTCAAAAAAGATTACATTAATGTTCGAATTGTTGCTGCAGGTGCTTTAGGTGAGATAGGGGGCGCCAAAGCAGTTAATGCTTTAATCCGGGCACTCAAAGATGAGAATGAGAATGTACGAATTGCTGCTACATATGCTTTAGGTGAGATAGGGGATGTCAGAGCTGTGGATGTCTTGATCCAAGTGCTTAAAGAAGTAAATCAATGGCAGGGAATTCGGATTGCCGCTACAGGAGCCTTGGGTAAAACAAGAGATGATCGAGCAGTGGACATTTTGATTTGGGTACTCAAAAATGAGGATAACTCGTCCTATATTCAAAACGTCGCTGCAGATGCCTTGAGTAAGATATTAGGTGAGGTCAAAGATACCCGATCGGTTGATATCTTGATTTGGATACTTAAAAATGAAAATTGGTACAGCCAACGGAATGCTGCAAAATCTTTAGTTAAAATATGGGATACCAGAGCTGTGGATGTCTTGATCCGGGCACTCAAAGATGAGAACAGTGATATTCAAGGGATTATTATAGAGGCCTTAGGCGAGATAAGAGATGCCAGAGCGATAGATCTTTTGATCCCCATTCTCAGAAATGAGGATAACCCGTACTATATTCGAGTTGCTGCTGCAGATGCCTTGGGTGAGATAGGAGATGCCAGAGCCATTGATGTATTGATCCAAGCACTGAGAGATTCGATCCTAAGGTGGGGGGTGGGGTGGGTAAGGCGGGAGTGGGATATGAATGTTCGAGATGCCGTTAGAGGTGCTCTGGTTAAGATAGGAGATGCTAGGGTGGTAGATGCTTTGATCCAGCTACTCAAAGATGAGAATATGGATGTCCGAATTTCTGCTGCAGGTGTTTTAGGTGAGATAAGAGATAGCCGAGCAGTTAATGCGTTGGTCGAGATACTCAAGAAGGATCAGTATAGTTATGTTCGAGGTGCGGCCGCATTTGCCCTAGGTGAAATAAGGGATACCCGAGCGGTCCCGGTATTGGTCCAAGCACTCAAAGATGAGAATAAGGGTGTCCGAATTTCTGCTGTAGGTGCTTTAGGTAAAACAGGAGATGATCGAGTAATGGACATTTTAATCCGGGCACTCAAAGGTGATGAGAATGAGAATGTACGAAGTACTGCTGCAGATGCCTTAGGTAAGATAGGAGACACCAAAGCAGTCAATGCTTTAATCCGGGCACTCAAAGGTGATGAGAATGAGAATGTACGAAGTACTGTTGCAGCTGTCTTAGGTAAAATAGGAGACGCCAAAGCAGTTAATGCTTTAATCCGTGTACTCAAAGATGAGAATGTGGGTGTCCGAATTTCTGCTGTAGGTGCTTTAGGTGAGATAGGAGATGCCAGAGCGATAGATCTTTTGATCCCCATTCTCAGAAATGAGGATGACTCGTCCTATATTCAAAGCGTCGCTGCAGATGCCTTAGCCGAGATTTTTAATGTAACAAACAATGTTGATGCGTTGATTAAAGTGATACCGGTTGTTGATCTTAGTAGTGATCTCTATGTGAAAGCGATTGAAGCTCTACGTAGAATAACAGGAGGTAGTGCCAGAGCCGTTGAAGATCCATACTTAGACAAAATCGCTGTTGATGCGTTGATTAAGGTAATACCACACCTGGGCATGTATTCTGAGCTTAGAATAAGAGCAGTTAGTGCATTAGGTAGGAAAGGGGATCCCAAGGCGGTCGATGTCTTGATCGAGGCGCTCAGCGATGCGGACCTTGGTGTTCAACGTGCTGCTGGAGAAGCCTTAGGCAAAATAAGAGATGCCAGAGCGGTTGATGCTCTAATCCATAAACTCGAATACGAGCAGAGTGGTATCCGAAGTACTGCTGCAGATGCCTTAGGTAAGATAGGAGACGCCAAAGCAGTTAATGCTTTAATCCGGGTACTCAAAGATGAGAATGAGGATGTCCGAATTTCTGCTGCAGGTGCTCTAGGTGAGATAGGAGATGCTAGAGCAATAGATTTCTTGATCCAGGCGCTCAAAGATAATAGAGATGAAGATAAGAATTTCAGAATAGCAGTAATCACTGCATTAAGTAGAGTCGGTGATGTGCGAGCGGTGAAGTCCCTTCGATTCATTGCTTATAACCAATTTAAGCATGGTAAGAAACTTAGACAAGCAGCAAAGGAGGCATTACAAGCGATTCAAAAGAGGAACCCTCCAGGAGAATGGGTAAAAGCGACTGAAGGAGACTGGAATCGTTTTTACATAAGGGTTCAAACAAAGGTTCACAAAAACGCTAAATATCTAGGCCTGGCAGTAGGGATGAGTGTTATAGGATTTTTAGTTTTTTTAGGGAGTTCACTTGTGACTGGGCAGGTGCAGCACTTTTTTTCTAATAGAGAAAGAATCAGAAACAACCCAGAGTTGCAACAAGGACGATTACCATTCGTTAAAACTCTAATTGAAGTGAGTAAGTTAAAGAAGGAAGAAAGAGTTAAAGTAGCTAACGTAAGAAAAATTCTACGATTTGGAGTTGAGAGCCAACTAGGTGGAGGCGCCATTTTACTGGGTGGGACACTAGTAACCGGTGTCTTATTGATTTTTTTAAACTCGATTTATACCTATCTTGGAGCTGTGCTTTTTACAGTAATCACAATGACGACGGGAGTATTGATTCAATCGGATGTTAGTGCCAAGGCCATCGCTCATTTGATTGATGCAGGTAGAGTCGGGGCTCATATTCTAACCTACCCTCTAACCTATCTGAAATTGATCGAGGAATATCATTCTTCCAATGCCTTAACACCCGAGCATTTCTATCTCTTGAGAAGGTTCAAAAAGGAGGTTGGAGAGAAACTATTTGATGATATTAGAAAAATGTGCTCTAGATTCACAGTCACTGAGCAAAGGCAGATCTTGGGCAGAACCATTGATATGGCTTATCAGATTTCAAAACAAGGCAAAGATGCGAGAGATTTATTAGAAATTCAGATACCTGTGGCGATTGAAGTGTCAGAAGGGCTAAAGGATTTTGAGGCAAATTTGGAAATAGTCGAGCGGATATTAACGGGTCCTTATGATGTGGGATTGACAAAAGATAAACAAAGATTTAAGGCATTTTTCGAAAAGGTTGGCAAAGATTTACGTCCAGTGAGTGCCGACGAGACAGTAGAACTTATTGGGTTACTCGAGAGACGATTAACGCAACAGGGATTTCATGTAGGTCATTTTTATGACGAGGTTTTTCTGGGAATGGATAAAGATAGGCTTTCTGGGGGTTTGAAAATTTTGTTGGAGATAGTAAAGCAAGGATTTTTTCCCACAGAGAAACTTCTTCAAATGGCTAAAGAGGAAAAAGACCCAAGAAAGAGGGGAGAGTTGTATAGCCGGTGGCAAAGGGAAATGAGAAATATCAGAGAATGGAACTTTGACATCACTAATCCTTTACATATTGAACTAGAATATTCTACCTTTAGAAGGATCATAGATAATAGCAGGATTATCTCGGAGAAACATAAGGAGATTTCTTATAAGGAATATCTTCAGATTGTGCAGACCAGCAGGGCGGGAAGAAGGGTCGGCTCGAAAGAAGAAGCAGAGTTGAAGTACGCGGCTTATGAGGCGATGAAGTTAAAAGAATTTATCGACAAAATCAAAGAAAAAGCACGGAGCTTCGGAAGAGAGGTATTAGTAATTCCAAACTTAAGTTATGGAAGATTTGCTTCGATCTTTATCGAAGGCAACATGCGGTTGGAAGATATACAAATAGCATTTGCTAAGGTAGGTTCAAGTGATACCCACGAAAATCCCTATTTCATCAATCCACAATTTCTCCGTAGTACAACGATTCATAATATTGTGAGTAATAAACCGGTGATTATCGTTGTAGATGGGTCATTTCATGAGGAACGCTATCCAGATGCATATCAAGGATATTTAAATTTGGCAATCGCATTAAATGATGTCTTTTCCAAGGGGGATGTCACACAATATGCAGATATGGTTGGAAGGCCTCGACAATTTATTAATGAGTTACGAAATCAAAGCAGTTTTAAGAGTGCCACAAAGAATATTAGAGATGCTTATGACAGAGTTACAAGGAAAGATTCAGCGCTATATAGTTTCCATTTCTGGAATCCTAGAGGAAAAAGATTAAATACCCGGTCCTCATGGAAAACCCGCAGAGGCGTGATAGGGACTCCTGCGTCTTTATTAGATATGAATGAGTTAAAGGGTCCCGCAATTATATTTGTCAATTCAGTCTTGACAGATTCCGATTTACCAAAAGAGTTAAAGGAGGATGTGAGGAATATAGAACATAATCCTGCCTATTTCGACGATAAGTCTGATATCAGCGTGACTAACTTATTCTTTAAATTTGACGACACTGGTATCCATTTAGTAGATGCCATGCATGATCTTGAAATGAGAGCAGTAGAAAATGTTATGCCTCGCAAGCAAAGAGGAACTAGACAATTTGTAGACGGAATAGATACAGCAGTCACAACTGATATTGACGCTGGAATATCAACTGTAGGCGGGGCAGATTTTGCAAGTTCCTTCGGTGGACAGAATATAATCAGACTCCGTAGACTTCTTGACGAACTCGAGGATAAAAATTCCAAGATTCGTGAGGATTCCGCTGAGTCTTTGGGTGAATTCATCGGAAATGAATCAGCGGCCGTAGCATTAGGGATTGTATTAAGGAAAGATCCTAAAAAACAAGTACGTTATTGGGCGGCTTCTTCTCTTGGGGCCATAGGTGTAAAAAGCGCTATTGGAGATCTTTCTAAGGCGTTAAAGGATGAAATTGATGCCGACGTCAGAGAAGAAATTGTTCGTGCGATAGGAAAGATAGGAGATAAAACAGTTATTCCTACATTATCAGAGGTAATTGATAAAGAAAGGGAGGTCGCAGTTAAACAGGCTATCATCAGCGCTCTTCGCAATATAAGAGATAAAGATGTTCTACCGATATTGCTGAAGAGACTGAGGGAAGATAAAAATACCTCTATTCGATCCATGGCAGGAGAAGCATATCTGGATGTTGGAAGAGAAGGAGTAGTCCCAGAGACATTGAAGTATTTGAATGACAAAGATCCATTTGTCAGGATGATGCTCATAGAAGGATTGGGTGATCTTGTGGATAAGAGAGCGGTAAATGAAATTGGGAGATTTTTAGGGGATAGGGAACCATCAGTTAGACACAGAGCGGCATGGGCCTTGGGTAATATTGGGGATATTCAAGTGCTACCAAAACTTGAAGGAGCGCTGAAATTCGAAGAGGATTCTCAAGTAAGAGAAATGGTGACATGGGCAGTAGAGAGGTTAAGAAAGATACAACCAATAGATACTAAAGATAGTCTTGTAGTTGAACAGAAGACAGCAGAACCTCAGCATCGGTTAGATCAAACAGAGAAAGAAACTAGAGGTTTAATATTAGATTTAGATGGAACTCTGGCGCCATTAGGAGGGGCTGTTCCTGATTCTATCCACAGTAATTTGCTAAACGCTTTAGAATCCGGGAAACAGATAGCGGTCACCACCTTAGAACTCAAGGAGAAGACAGAATCTCGATTATGGGGACAGATTCCAGCGCACCTGCGTAAGAATCTGCACATTTTTTCTAATGGAGGAACAATAGGATTTGGGTTTGACCAGGATGGAGGGATAGTTTCTTATTTTCGTCATACCCTTACCCAAGAAGAAAAAGACGAAATATTCAAAGTAGTCAATTCAGCAATAACGCCAGTTTTATATCAAGATCTATCTCGTGACTACAAAATCAAAATTAGACTGGATCCAAAGATCAGAAGAAACCGAAGGGAGTTAGCCGAGAGAATTCAGGAAGGTCTTGATAAGGTGGGAATTAAGGGGATAGTGGTCTTGCAATCAGACAAAGACATCAATATCTTTAAATTTGATAAGGTCATGGCGGCAAGATTTTTCATGGAAAAGACAGGTCTCAGGGAAGAAGAAGTGGTCATTATCGGAGACAAGGCGCGAAGCTTTGGTTTAGATAGAAGACTCTTAACATCCTTCCCAAGAGCCATCTCAATTAACATTGGGAGTGCCTCTCCAACGATACGAAACGAGAACCCTAACATTATTCAAACAGAGCCAAAGAATTTGACCGCTACGGCTTCGATTCTGGAAGCGGTGAACAATAGACAGTTAATGGCTCTGTTACCTAACATAGCCATGGACTTTGAGATATATCACCAGATAGTCGATGGGGCAGACGAAGGGGCTAACTTACAAGTTGTGGAGAGTAACCTTTAGAAAACGGAGGGTTTCTCTTGATGGAAGTACCAGGTACATGATATACTTACCATACCTTCTTAGGAATATCAGCTGGTTCTAGCGGTCTTAGAATCGGGGGAGAGGAAGCGGGAAGAAAAGAAGAATGAGTCAGCAACGGTCCCCCAAATCCATATCCTTTAGTTTTCTCTGCTGGTTTGTCCTACTCTGTTTTACCCATACTAATCTTGTCTGGGCGAAAGGTGATCCCTTCAGTTATTTAAGCCCACATTCAAAGATTGCCAAGGTACCTTATCATGTTGTCAAGCCCGCAATTAATCTTACTAATGCAAAAGATACGGTAACACTTGAAACTGAGAAACAAGTCAAATTGCTAACTGCATCTTGGAGTGACCGTGTGCGTGAGTGGTTTCCGCACTACAAACGGTCTCTGGCTATTTTGATATTTGGCCTTTTCCTGAGCTTGTTTGCCACCGCTGGTCATGCTTTTATTCATAAAGACGTAACTAATGTAAATCCCCATACAGGGGAGAAAGGTATTTTTGTTACTGCTCAGGTGGAAAGAGGAGATACCTTGTGGGAAGAAGGAAGAGATAATTGGCGATTTATTTACAATGCTAATCCACAACTCTACAACCGGACTGGAAATGAGCTGGAGACTCCGGAAAAAGAAGTTGTGATGATTTATCCTGGAGAGGAGATTACTATTCCGGCTGACGTAGTTCAAAAACAACAGATTCAGCTCAAGCCAGAGCTAGTTCAAAAAATCCAGCAACTTCGTACGGCTCCGACTCCTTCTGTTCAGCCTGGTAAGGCAGTAGTAGTTCCTAGTGCGAAACCAACCCAACCTTCTAAAGTGGTTACTCAGCCACCCAAGGAATTGCAACAGACACAGATCCCCTTAAGAAATCTTCAGACACAAGTAGGGCAACTACAAGGGCAACTCAAACAACTCCAAGCCCAAGTAGCTCAGAAACAACAAGAAGAGCAAAAATTAGATCAGCAAATAAATCAGCTTTCTACACAAATCGGAAAAGCCAAAGGAGAGATCCAACGACTGCAAACACAGGCAAAGGGGTTAAAACAAATTCCAGAGACTACTCAGAAACGTCAAGAGATCGAGACAGCCGTTGCACAACTGATCACAAGAAGAGAACAACTTGAGAGTGATGTTAGGACTTTAGAACAGAAACGAGGCGCTGTGGCCACCGCTTTCTCACAACTCAATACTGAGGTTAGCGGGGCTAATCAGAAATTAGTCCAGGCACAAAAAACATTAAAACAAGCGCAGGTATCTACTGAAGCGTTGAGAAAAGAACATCTAGCTCTAGAAAGGCAGGTTGATCAACTGAAACAAAGCCGGCAGCAAGCGCAAACAGTTTTTGAACAAGCCCAACAGAAACAGAGAGAAGCGGAGAGCGAACTTCATCAGTTGAATCAACAAGTAGAAAAAGCCAAAAAAGATCTGGCTGATCTGAAGAGAAAAGGATTCATAGAACGGTTGTTACCCATTGGATTATTAGCCAGTTTTCTTGGAGTGATTGCCGCAGGGGGTATCTGGTTCTGGCGGAAAGGGCGATGGCAGAGACTTAACCAACAAATCAGAGATCTTCAGGCAATAAAGGCTACTCTAGAACAAGAAGTAACAGGGGCAAGGACTGAACTTGGACAATCACGGCAAGAGATAGGAGGTATTCAGCAGCAACGACAGGAGCTAGAACAGCGTCAGCGTGAATTGGATCGTCGTGAGAACATTCTTAGCTATCAACAGCGTTATGTGTCGTTGATGCCCCAGGTTGTATCAACAGCAAACGCAGAACAATTAACTCAATTAGAACAACGACTCAATGAATTGAATCAAGAAATTCCAATGGAAGTTGCTGCTGAGTTAACTTCGGCAAGGCAACAGGTTGAACAGGCTATTGTTCAGATTCGGCAACGAATTGAGCAGCAATTGACACTTCAACTTCCAATTCCTTCAGAGCCAGAACAAGTAGAGACAACAATAGAGCTACCAGAACCAGAAGTTGTGGAAACCGCAGAACCACAACAGGCCACAGAGGAAGCAATGTTGGAAGAACCCCCATTGATTCAGGAAGAAGCAGTACAAGAAACGATGGAACAGGAGGTGCTGACTGAACAACCGTCACAAGAAGTCATTGCACAGGTTCCGGTTCTAGAAATACCGACGGAGGAAGTAGAAGTACCGCTACTAGAAATTATTCCCGGACAAGGAAGAATGTGGATTGAACAATTACAAAGTAGTAAAGATGCCCGTGTCCGCGCAAAGGCTACATCAGAATTGGGAGAAGAAGAGTTTGATTTGAATAGAACAGTGGCTTTTGAATTGGGTAAAGCTTTAAGGAATGATAAAAACAAAGAGGTAAGATACCATGCGGCTGCGTCGTTGGGGGCTATAAAGGTGAGGCAATCCATAAGTGATTTAGTGGGGGCTTTAGGGAGAGAATCTGATCGGCCTGTGAAGATAGAGATTATTCGAGCAATAGGGAAGATACTAGAAGGGATAGGCGATGATAAAGCAATTCATGCGCTATCGGAGACAATGGAGAGAGAAAGTAGGACTACCATTTTCTCATGGTCATTATTAGAAAATGTGAGAAAAATAAAGAGTTTTGAGATTAGACGGGGAATTATTTTTTCTTTGCGTAATATAAGAGACAAGGAGGTGTTACCAATTCTTTTGAAGGCACTCAGAGAAGATAAACATCCCCTTGTTCGATCAGCGGCTGGCGAGGCATATCTGGATGTAGGGAGGGAAGAGGTTGTACCAGAAGCGCTCAAATATTTGAATGACCCAGCTCCGGGAGTTCGAGAGCTGTTAGTAGAAGGCATAGGGGATTTAAGAGATCCTCGAGGAGTAAGTGAAATTGCGAGATTATTGCTGGAAGACAAAGATGCTGGAGTCAGAGAGAAAACCGCTTTGGCATTGGGATATATCGGAGATGTTCAGACGTTGCCAAGTCTTAGACGAGCCCTAGAATCTGAAAAAGATACGGAAGTAAGGAAACGAATAGCTTTTGCACTGGGAAAACTTGGCGATGTAGAAATGTTATCCCAAATTGAACAATTGTTACAATCAGAAGGTGATACAGCAGGGTTGGTCGAAGGGGCAATACATAGATTGAGAGAATTGATCAGACGACGACAAGAACAATCAGGAATAGAACAAGGTGTGACGGTAGAAGGAGGGGGTATGGAACTACCGGCAGAACGAAATATCCAGGGTTTGATATTGGATTTAGATGAGACCATCGCTCCTTTAGGAAGGCCTGTTCCTGAACACATCAATAGAGAGCTAATGAATTCCTTAGAATCTGGGAAGAAGATAGCAGTGATTACTCTGGATCTCGAAGAGAAAATGAGAGCTCGATTGTGGGGACAGATTCCCACCAATTTGCGGGAGAATCTTCACATCTTCTCCAATGGCGGGACAATAGGATTCGGATTCGATAATCAGGGGAATGTAGTTTCTTATTTCCGTCATACCCTGACTTCTGAGGAGAAAGAAGCGATATTAAATGTGGTCAATTCAGTAATACCTTCAAATTTATACCGAAATATTCCATTGGATTATAAGGTGAAAATCGAATTAGATCAAAAGATCAGGCGAAACCGAAAAGAATTCGCGAGAAGAATTCAAGAAGGACTTGATCAAGCAGGAATTCCAGGAATTGTGGTATTACAATCAAACAAAGATATTAACATTCTTAAATTTGATAAGGTCATGGCGGCAAGATTTTTCATGGGAAAGACAGGTCTTAGGGAAGAAGAAGTGGTCATTATTGGAGACAAGGCGCGAAGCTTTGGTTTAGATAGAAGACTCTTAACATCCTTCCCAAGAGCCATCTCAATTAACATTGGGAGTTCCTCTCCAACGATACGAAACGAGAACCCCAACATTATTCAAACAGAACCAAAGAATTTGACCGCTACGGCTTCGATTCTAGAGGCAATAAACGACAGGCGACTAACGACTTTATTACCCAATGTTGCCTTGGATTTCGAGACGTATCCTAGGATAGCTGGGGATGAAAGGGAGCAGAGTATCCTTGCGATTATCGAGGTTATCGACAGGAATAGAATTACTGCCAGTGAAGAAAAGATTACCAGCGATATGCAATTCATCGTTGCTTTACCCAATCTTCCTGTTCGATGGGTTGAATATAAGGAGGGTCAATGGTATCTTTTTGAGAAAGATGATCAAGGTCGAATAACATCATTTGAGTTACGCAGTTCAATGACGCGTGCTCCCATTACGGAAAACACCATCGCCATTCGTCAGGCTGAAGTTCAACTTGATGCGGAGGGGTGGGTAGATTTGCCTTTGTTTTTATTCCCAAGAGGTGTGCCACCTATCCCGCTTGTAGAGGCCGGAGGATTGATCATGTTGGAAATGGATCAATTCAAGATTGTTGAATTTCCCTACAAAGGATTCATTTCCCCGGCATTTTTTGTTCATCCAGGAACAGAGGAATTAAGAAATAAAGAGATTAATTCTAACCGACTAATTTCGGAAGATGATACAGAGTTAAAGCGGGTAACAAAGAATCAGTACGAAGTGGCGCAAAAGCAATATAAAGATGCTCGAATTCTACTTGGTTGGCACTCTCATCCAGCAGGTGAACCTGTTTTGAATGAGCAGGAAGAAAAAAATATGCAAGTAATCACAGATCCTCATTACGAACTCATTTTTACGCCTCGTGGAGTGGGTTTCTGGAAGTACTGGCTTGAAAACGACAGAGTCACTAAAACGCGGTTATTTTATACTGACCAAACTGACCAAGTTGAAGATTGGCAATCAGCAGTTCACAGGACCCTTTTAGAATTACTCATGCAATCTCAACCTGCACAGCTGGGAGAGTTTACAACTGCTCTAGAACGACTACGTCAAGCAGGACGTAGCCTACGTGAGGCTGATCATATTGGAGCTCAGCGAATTAGGCAAGAGGACCTCGAAGATTTTGGGCTGGATAGAGTGATGGAATGGCAGAGGCGATTAGACGAGGCCAAGAGTGAGTATAGCACAGCTACCACTGAGCTATTGAAGTATGCCCAGTTGGAAGAAGTTATCTTTGATACTAATGGTGTTCCTGAGTTATCACAAGGAGAACTCATAGCTACTTTTGGTGAAGAAGAAAGCACCACCAGTATTTACGAATATGTAGAATATAATCCTAAGTCCTATGTGGCAACAACAAGTCTTCCTGGTTATTCCATCGAATTAGCCGGTGTAGGAACTGGTACCGAAACCCGAATGCGGCCAGAAGATTTTTTTCAACGAAGTCAAGAAGGCAAGATTAAAAAAATCACCCCACCTCACTCTGTGATTACTCCTACTGAATTTGCTCCAGTATCGTACTTAGAACAGTCCCTCTAAATGTAACATGAGACTCACCAGCATTAACCATCTGAGCGAAGAAGGGAGGATTTCTTCGCTCTTTCTTCCGCTTGCCAAAAATCCTCCCCCTGCGGTAGCATAAATTTATAAAGGTCAGAGGGTTATGAAGAGAAAAAATCTAACGTATCAGTGATTCTTATAAAGCTTGTATTATGTATATCCAGACTCGCGATGTTTATTGAGAAGCTATTTAGGGATAGCCTGATAACTTCTTGTGTGGCAGGCTTTTATCACCGTCGGTTTGGTGACGCCCAGGGTTTTCGCGATTTCACTAAAGGACATATCAAGAGCACGCAATTCAGCCACTTTTGGAGCGATTTTTTGGTACAATGGGGGCTCATGAGCGACCCATAAGGGGATATGTGCTATAATTTCCCCGGCGGTACGAATTGGTTTCAGTTGGGGTCGCCAAAATATAAAGGAAATACTAAAAGCGCCATGTGCGGCATTATCGGGTATATCGGAAAACAGGAAGCAGCGGAAGTACTCGTGGATGGATTGCGCCGGCTGGAATATCGCGGCTACGACTCCGCGGGGCTGGCCATTCTCAATGGACGGGGGCTCACTGTCCAGAAAGCGCATGGGAAACTGCAGAGATTGGTGGACCGTCTTCAAAAAGACCAGCTCTTTGGAACCGTCGGGATCGGGCATACCCGGTGGGCTACCCACGGCGTCCCGAATGAGATCAACGCTCACCCGCACACAGACTGCAAAACAGAAATCGCCGTTGTGCATAACGGGATTATCGAGAACTTCCGGGAGATCAAAAAAAGTTTAGAGGGAGCGGGCCACCGATTCTACTCGGAGACCGACACGGAAGTGTTACCTCACCTGATCGAGAGCTTATATAAAGGAAACCTTTTTCAGGCGGTCCAGCAGGCGCTACAGCGGGTTCACGGCAGTTACGCGGTAGCGGTCGTCTGCGCCAAGGAGCCGAACCGGCTTGTCGCGGCGCGCAAGGGGAGCCCCTTAGTGCTGGGCCTTGGGAAGAATGAATTCCTCGTCGCCAGCGACGTCCCCGCGCTCCTGAAGTACACCAACGAAATCGTTTATCTAGAAGACGGCGAGATCGTGGACGTCGGAGTCGGGAGCGTCAGGATCCTGACGCTCGAAGGGAAATTGGTCCAGCGGAGTTCCGTCAAAGTGGATTGGGACATCTCGCAAGCCCAAAAAGAAGGATATCCCCATTTCATGATTAAAGAAATCATGGAACAGCCGCGGTCGCTGCAGCAGACAGTGGCGGGGAGAATCCAGCAGGGGAAGGTAGCGTTCCAAGAATTAGAGCCGCTTCGCGCTAAGCTAAGCGATCCTAAAAAGACGAATCGAATCATTCTGTTGGGATGTGGCACTGCCCATCACGCTGGGCTGGTGGGCAGATATCTTTTGGAAAAGTTGGGACAGGTCCCGGTCGAAGTCGATATGTCGAGTGAGTTCCGTTACAGTTCGCCGTTGATCACACCGGAGACGCTGGTGATCGCTGTCTCGCAATCGGGAGAGACGGCCGATACTTTGGCCGGTGTCCACCACGCAAAGAAGCACGGCGCAACGGTAATTGCCATCTGCAATGTGGTCGGAAGTTCTATTACGCGGGAAGTGGATGCCACCCTCTATACTCACGCCGGGCCGGAGATTGCCGTTGCCTCCACAAAAGCGTATACCTCTCAGCTGGCCATTCTCTTCCTCCTCTCCCTTTATCTGGGGGGCTTGCGTAAACTAGTCTCTGCCGATGAAAATGAGCGGCTGCTTCAATGTTTCAAACAACTCCCCGAGCAGGTCGAGAAAGTATTAACCCAATCTTCCAACATTCAAGAATTAGCAAGCCGCTATGCCAGGTTTGACCGGTTTCTTTATCTGGGGCGGCATGTCAATTACCCCAGCGCCTTGGAAGGGGCGTTGAAGTTAAAAGAGATTTCCTACATCCACGCCGAAGGGTATCCGGCCGGCGAGATGAAACACGGGCATATCGCTCTCATCGATGACAATATGCCGGTGATGTGCATCGTGACCCAATCAAGCGTGTACGAAAAAATGTTTTCTAATCTACAGGAAGTTCATGCGCGCGGCGGGAGAATTATCGCGATTGCGACTCAAGGGGATTCAGAAATTCGCGGATTGATTCAGGACGGCATTTACTTGCCGGAGGCGCACGAGTTTGTCAGTCCAATCATCGTGGCGGTAGCGCTTCAACTGTTTGCCTACCATGTCGCGGTCCATCGTGGCCTCGACGTGGACCAGCCGCGGAATCTGGCTAAAAGTGTGACGGTTGAATAAGTGCCAGGCACTCTTTTTATCATCGCCACCCCCATCGGCAATCTCAAGGATATCACTCTCCGCGCGCTTGAGACACTCAAGCAGGTAGACCTGATTGCCTGCGAAGATACCCGCCATACCCAGAAACTCCTGACCCATTACCAGATTCAAAAACCGCTCACCAGCTTATTTGAGCACAACGAACGGTTAAAAGTTCCATCGCTGATTCACCAGCTTCAGGAAGGGAAAACGATCGGTCTGGTTTCCGATGCCGGAACGCCGGGGATTTCCGATCCCGGTTTTGTTTTGATTCGCGAGGCGATCCGGAATGAGATTCTGGTCATCCCAATCCCGGGGCCGTCGGCTGTCATCACAGCTCTGACCGTTTCAGGGATGCCGACGGACCGCTTTTGCTTTGAAGGATTTCTCCCGCAAAAATCGGCCGCGATGCGGAGGAAACTCGAACAACTGAAAGACGAACCGCGGACAATGGTCTTCTACGAATCTCCCCATCGCGTCTTGAAAACATTGAAGGCAATGCTGGAAATTTGGGGAGATATTCCGATCATCTGCGCCCGTGAACTGACCAAACTGCATGAGGAAATTCTGCGAAAACCGTTGAGCGAACAAATCCAGCATTTCACTCAAAGCCCCCCTCGGGGCGAATTTGTCCTTGTCATCAATCTGCGCTCGGCCTAGGGCGGGCTGGATACCGTCTCTTGTAATTTAGAGGAACGCAGGGTATACTTCCTCCGCCATGAACACCGATAAGAGAGGGCGAAGGATAGCGTTACTCATTGTTTCAATGATAGTTATGACGTCTGTTCAAGCGCGGGAAGGGACGAATAAACCCCTCCCGTATCTGGGGGTAAAGTTTTATCGTGTAACGAGCCTCCAAGTGGGGCGTTCTCCTCAAGTGGCGCCGGAGTATTTGGGAAAAGTAGAGTGGCAAGAGGGGATACTGCATAAAGAAATTATGGACGGAGGGCTTGAGAACCTCTTCAGTAACGCCTATCTTCCCCAGAGAGGGGGAAAATCGCTAGAGCCCGGCACCCGCGAACACCTGAGCGCCATCGCCTCCGAAGGATGGCAGTTTGGGGTGATCTCGCAGGTTACTGGAAATCCAGAGAAGTAAAACTTGACAACTGGATAAACAGGATGGTATCCTTTTGAGTAACTTAGGGAAGTGAATCAGATCCCTTTTAAGCCGGTCCTGAGAGACGGGCAAAGGAAAACATGAAAACGGAATCATACAAAGATAAACCCTGCCGAAAGGCAGACAATGACCTATCTCGTGAAGAACGAGGTGGGTCTTTTTATTTAAGGTTTAAAGTTTCAGGTTTAAGGTTACCGCCTGAACTTTACACTTTACACCTTAAACTTTAAACCCATGGATAAGAAAGCAATACTACTTGATTCAGACGGAATCCAACGGGCGCTGGTCCGGATCAGCCATGAGATCCTGGAGCGGGCTAAAGGGACTAAAGAATTAGCGCTGGTGGGGATTCGAACACGGGGGGCCTTTTTGGCGGAGCGGCTGGTGAGGGAAATTGAAAAAATCGAAGGGGCGAAGGTGGCAATCGGGGCGCTGGATATCACCTTATACCGGGATGATCTGACAATGATCGGACACCAGCCGGTGCTTCACAAAACGGAATTGAATTTTGACATTACGGACAAAACGATTGTGTTGGTGGACGATGTGTTATTCACCGGCAGAACCATTCGATGCGCGTTGGATGAGTTAGTGGATTTTGGCCGGCCGAAACGGATCCAATTAGCCGTCCTGGTGGATCGCGGCCATCGGGAACTGCCGATACGGGCGGATTACGTGGGGAAGAATGTGCCGACGGCGCTGGAGGAACGGGTGGAAGTTCATCTGACGGAAATGGATGGGAAGGATGAAGTGATGCTGGTATGAATAAGTGGACGCGGAAAGATTTATTAGGGCTTGAGGAACTGACGAGAGAGGAAATCGAAATCATCCTCGACACGGCCGCTTCTTTTAAAGAGGTCTCGGCCCGCTCGGTCAAGAAGGTTCCGGCGCTTCGAGGGATGACGATTGCCAATCTTTTCTTAGAGCCGTCAACGAGAACCAGAATTTCGTTTGAATTGGCGGCCAAACGTCTCAGCGCCGATATTTTAAACATCGCCCCCTCCGCCAGCTCCATCTCTAAGGGGGAAACCGTCAAGGATACGGCGCGGAATTTCGAAGCGATGAAAGTGGATCTGATGGTAGTGCGGCATCAATCCAGTGGTACGCCGCACCTTTTAGCCAAGAATTTGTCAGCAGGAGTCATCAACGCGGGAGACGGGGCCCATGAACACCCGACCCAGGGATTGCTGGACCTCTTTACGATTCGAGAGCACAAGAAAAAAATAGACGGGCTGAAGGTCAGCATCATTGGTGACATTGCGTTTTCCCGAGTGGCACGGTCTAACCTGTGGGGCTTGAGTAAGTTTGGCGCTAAAGTAACTCTCTGCGGGCCGCCGACGCTGATGCCTCGCGGGGTTGAGCAGTTAGGCGCGAAAGTGACGCACTCCTTAGAGGAAGCAATCCAGGATGCCGATGTGTTGTATCTGTTGCGCGTGCAATTGGAGCGCGGTAGCGGTAAAGGACTCCCTTCGTTACGCGAATACGTCCGTCTTTATGGGATCGATGGAGAGCGGTTAAAGAAAGCCAACCCGGATGTTCTCATTATGCACCCGGGGCCGGTGAATCGCGGAGTGGAGTTGACTTCAGATGTGGCAGACGGGAAACATTCGGTGATTTTAGATCAGGTGACGAACGGAATCGCGGTGAGGATGGCGGTGTTGTATTTACTGGCGAGTGTGAGAGGGAGAAATGTCAAAACTACTCATTCGTAACGGTCACATTGTGGATCCGGTTAATAACCTCGATCAAGAGATGGACTTGTTGATCGAGAATGGAGTTATTTCCAAGGTGGGAAAAGGGATCAATGGCGCCGGCGCGGAAGTGATCGACGCCAAAGGAAAGCTAGTGATGCCAGGGCTAGTGGACATGCACGTCCATTTCCGCCAGCCGGGAGGGGAAGGGAAAGAGACGATCTTAACGGGGAGTCAGGCGGCGGTCCGAGGCGGAGTGACCAGTGTCTGTACGATGCCAAACACCCAGCCGGTGACCGATAATCGCCAGATCGTGGAATTTATTTTAGCGGAAGCGAAGAAAGCAGAGTTGCTCCATTTGTATCCTGCCGCGGCAATCACCAAAGGATTGGAGGGTAAGGAATTGACCGAGATCGCCGACCTGAAAGCGGCCGGGGTTGTGGCGATTACCGACGACGGCCGTTCGGTCATGAATGCCGAGATCATGCGCCGCGCGATGGAATATGCCAGGATGTGCGGTGTGGTGGTGATCTCACATAGCGAAGATCTCTCTTTGACAGAACATGGCGTCATGAATGAAGGAATCGTGGCAACACGACTGGGGCTTCGGGGGATGCCGAACATGAGTGAAGCGGTGATGGTGGCGCGGGAAATTCTCTTGGCGGAATTAACCGGCGCGCATATTCACTGTACCCATATCAGCACGAAAGAATCGGTGGATTTGATCCGACAGGCAAAAGCCAAGGGGGTTCGCGTGACGTGCGACGCGACCCCGCATCACTTGACGCTGACGGAAGAATCGGTGATCGGATACAATACCAATATGAAAATGAACCCGCCGCTTCGGACAGGGGCGGATATCGAGGCGCTGCGGCAGGGACTAAAAGAGGGAATCATTGACGCGGTGGCCACCGATCATGCCCCTCATTCGGAGTCGGATAAGGATGTGGAGTTTGATCAGGCCCCTTTCGGAGTCATCGGGGTGGAGACCTCTTTTGGAGTGATGGCAACCGAACTGGCCGCGACAGGGAAATTAACCTGGAAGGAACTGGTTCTGCGAATGAGCGCCCGACCGGCGGAAATCCTGGGAATTCCGGCAGGAACTTTGTCGGTAGGGAAACCGGCGGATGTGATCCTCGTGGACCCCAACAAGAAGTGGAGAGTTAAAGCGGAAGAGTTTTGTTCGAAGAGTAAAAATTCTCCGTTCATTGGCCGGGAACTTCAAGGGAAAGTGGTCACAACGATTTGCTGTGGGAAGGTTGTGTATAAAGAGTAGGGGCAGACCCCCGTGTCTGCCCTCTAAGGATAATGTCATGGCAAAAGCACTGCTTGTCTTAGAAAACGGTCTCGCCTTTGAAGGCGAGAATTTTGGCGCCGAGGGAGAAATATTCGGCGAGCTTGTCTTTAATACCAGCATGAGCGGCTATCAGGAGATTCTCACCGATCCTTCCTATAAAGGACAGATCGTGATGATGACTTCTCCCCACATCGGGAATTATGGAGTGAATCTTGAAGACGCCGAATCATCGAGACCGTTCGCGGAAGGATTTGTTGTCCGGGAATCTTCAAAGCGGGTGAGCAACTGGCGGGCGGGAAAAGGGCTCTCGGAATACTTAAAGGGACACAATATTCCTGGAATCGAAGGAGTGGACACCCGTCGGCTCACGGAAATCTTGCGCAACGAGGGAGCAATGCGGGCCGTTATTTCTACAGAAGATTTAACCCCGGAGAACTTACTTAAGAAAGTCAGAAATGCCCCATCCATGGAAGGTCAGGATCTGGCAGGAAAGGTAACTTCTCACAAGGCGTATGAATGGGACGAAATCCTGCATCCTCTGGAACAAGATACCTTGAGGAAGTCAGGGAAGAGATTTCGAGTAATCGCGTATGATTTCGGCGTCAAACAGAACATTTTACGTTCGTTAGCATGGTGCGGGTGCAAGATTCGCGTCGTCCCGGCTACAACGCCGGCAGAAGAAGTTTTAGCCGAAAAACCAGATGGAGTGATTCTCTCGAACGGTCCGGGAGACCCGGCGGCGGTGACCTACGGGATTGAGGCGGCAAAACAGATCATCGGGAAGCTTCCGGTTTTCGGCATCTGTCTGGGGCATCAGATCCTTGGATTGGCTCTCGGCGGAAAGACGTATAAATTAAAGTTTGGCCACCACGGCGCCAATCATCCGGTCATGGACGTAAGGACCAGAAAAGTCGCCATCACCGCGCAGAATCACGGATTCGCAGTAGATGTGGACTCGATTCCGGATAAACAGGTTGAACTGACACATATCAATTTGAATGACAAAACCGTTGAGGGGATGCGGCATAAGAAATTACCAGTCATCAGCGTCCAATATCATCCGGAGTCATCTCCCGGGCCGCATGACGCGAGGTATTTGTTTGAGGAGTTTGTGGAGATGATGATGAAAGAAAGGATCCCCTCCCCTTTGTAAGGGGAGGGTTAGGGTGGGGTAGAAAGATTCTACCTCCCCCATGCCCCCTCCTTACAAAGGAGGGGGTGGGTAAGGAGGTCTTCATGCGTATCATCGCCGACTTGCACATTCACTCGAAATACAGCCGGGCTACCAGTCCCACGATGGATTTGGAAAATCTTTCCAAATGGGCCAAGTGGAAGGGGATCACCGTGATGGGGACCGGGGATTTCACGCATCCTTTATGGTTTCAAGAACTCAGACAAAAATTGAAGCCGATAGCGGAGGGACTCTACGAATTCAACGGAGTCTATTTCATGCTGATGGTGGAATTGAATCATCTGTTTTATGTCGAAGGGAAGGCGAAGACCATTCATAACTTAGTTTTCGTCCCGACTCTGGAGGTGGCTGAGCGGCTGAATAAGGAATTATCGCGGTACGGCGATTTAATGTCCGATGGACGGCCGTTAATTCGTCTGGAGGCCAAGAAATTAGTCGAGATTGCGTTAGCAATTGATCCCAGTTGTATGATTGTCCCGGCCCACGCCTGGACGCCCCATTTCGCGATCTTTGGTTCCAACGGCGGTTTCGATTCTCTTGAGGAGTGTTTTGGCGAACGAACCAAAGATATCCGCGCGATCGAGACCGGACTTTCCAGCGACCCTGCTATGAACTGGCGGTGGAGCGATTTGGACAGAGTCGCTTTGATTTCTAACTCCGACAGCCATTCCGCGCCGCGGATTGGGCGGGAAGCGAACGTGCTAGAATGTGAATTGAGTTATCAAGGGATTACCGAAGCGATTAAAAGCAAGGATCCGAAACGGTTTTTAATGACGGTCGAGTTTTTCCCGGAGGAAGGGAAGTATCATTACGACGGCCATCGCAATTGCAAGAGCCGTCTGGATCCCGAAGAAACGATCCGGCGGCAGTACCGTTGTCCCGTGTGCGGAAGGGCTGTCACGGTGGGGGTCATGCATCGAGTCCAAAAATTAAGCGACCGCCCCGTCGGATACAAGCCGGCCAATCCGGTGCCGTTTAAAAACTTGATCCCTCTCCAGGAAATTATCGCCGACGCCAAGGGAATCGGAGTGGATACGGCGGGGGGGGGGGAGGAAAAACACCCGCCCCTCCCGCGGCTC
>Ga0082335_1003552_pt1 | contig 25410 bp, 27 predicted proteins | sample Subgrocontami58m_FD_72375 | JGI IMG/M metagenome (GOLD analysis project Ga0082335, IMG submission 72375) | Subsurface groundwater microbial communities from S. Glens Falls, New York, USA - GMW37 contaminated, 5.8 m (SPADES assembly) (version 2) ...
AGGCGGGGGCGCGTAGCGCCAGCCTTGACGCGGACAATCTCGTGCCAGACCATAAAACAGCGAAACGACGCTTGACAGCGAAGACAGTCGCTTGGAACCCGGAACATTGGTGCGTTAGAGGATACGGCCCTACACGGACGGTGATAGGCCCGTGTAGGGCCGTATCCTCTAACGCACCAAAAGAATCGCATTCCAAAGGCCCCGCCTTTGGTGGGGTCGCAAGGGGCCATTGGGGGGCAAAGCCCCTGGCGGAGTCCGGGGCGAAGCCCCGCCCTTCCCGCCCCGTCCCCCCCTGGCTACACTGCCCATCGACCAGACCAGGGGAACGACCAGATGGATTTCCAGATCAGCGCCCAGCAGCGGGAGATGATTCAATCCGTGCGTGATCTCGCGCAGAATGAATTCAAGGCCAAGGCCCAGCGCTGGATGGACGGCACCTTCCCCTGGGAAAACATGAAGAAGCTTGCCGAACTGGGCGTTCTCGGCATGTCGGTGCCCGAGGAATACGGCGGCCTCGGCCTGCCCATCCTGGACACCGCGCTGATCCTGGAGGAGATCGCCAAGGTCGACTACGTCACCGCCATGGCGGTGCTGGGCGAAGCCGGCGTGCAGACCCGCGTCATCGCCCGCTACGCGCCGCCGTCGATCCGCGACCGCATCCTGCCGCGAGTCGTCTCCGGCGACTGTATTCTTGCAGTCTGCATGACGGAGCCGCACGCCGGCACCGACGTCGCCAACTACCGCACCAACGCCCGCATCGTCGGCGACCGCGTCATCCTGAAAGGCACGAAAACCCTGATCAGCAGGGCAAAAGAAGCCGGCATGTTCGTGGTGTTCACGCGGATTGATGGGAAGCCAGGCCGCGAGGGCATCGGCTGCGTCCTGCTGGAACCCGACACCAAGGGTTTCGAGGTCACCGGCACCTACCACACCATGGGCGGCGAGAATCTGCACGAAATCCAGTTCAACGACTGCGAACTGCCACTGGAAAACCTGGTCATCCGCGACGACGGTTTTCGGAAACTGCTGACCGCCTTCAACACGCAACGCTGTTTGAACCCGTCCATCTCCCTGGGCCTGGCCGAGGGCGCCTTCGACGAGGCGGTGAACTACGTCCGCGAAAGAACGGTTTTCGGCAAACCGATCGCCGACTTCCAGGGCATCCGCTGGAAACTCGCTGACATGTTCAAGGATATCGAGGCCGGGCGCGGCCTGCTGTATCGCGCCTGCCTCTCCGCCAACCCGTTCCCCGATCCGTTCATGGCAGCCGCGGCCAAGATCTTCTGCAACGAGATGTCGTTGCGGGTGACAACCGAGGCCGTGCAGGTGCATGGCGGCTTCGGCTTCACCGACGAATACCCCGTGTCTCGTTTCTATCGTGGCGCCCGCTACGGGTCCATCGGCGGCGGAGCATCAGAAACCTTGCGCGACCTCATCGGCAAGAAGATCGTCGGCGAGTTCGACGTCGCCGACGGCATCATGAGCCTCGGAACCTACTGACATGCTGCTGATCGAGGCCGACGGCAAGGCGCTGTTCGCCGAACACGGCATCCCGGTGCCGGCAGGCGTGGTGGTAACGGACACAACCGGAGCGCCCCCCGCCGGCGCCGGTCCCTGGATGGTGAAGGCGCAGGTCCCGGTCGGCGGCCGCGGCAAGGTGGGCGGCATCGCCCGGTGCGCCACCGCCGCCGAAGTGGCGCGCGAAACCGGACGCATCCTGGGGTCTCGGCTGAAGGGCCACCAGGTCGATGCCTGCCTGATCGAGCAGGCCGCCATCGGCGCGGAACGTTATCTATCAGTCATGGTTGATGCCGCCAGCTACGGGTTGCGGGTGATCTGGTCGGCCCAGGGCGGCGTGGACATCGAGCAGTCGGGCGCCGCATCCGGTGCTCCTCTGGGCCGGCTCTGCCCGCCGCATCCGGGCGCCGTGTCGGAAGCGCTGGCGGACCTGATCGCCGATGAGCCCGAAGCGTGGCGCGCCCAGGTCGCCACCATCGGTCACCAACTGGCGGACATGCTGATCGCCCGCGAACTGGCGCTGGCCGAGATCAATCCGCTGTTCGTCTCCGCCGCGGGCTGTGTGGCCGGCGACGCGAAGGTGGTCGTCGACCTGAACGCGGTGGAACGCCAGCCCAGGATCGCCGCGATGATCCAGGCGCGTCCGGCGATCTACGCCGATGCCAATCGCAAGCTGCGGGAGGGATTCGACTATGTCGAACTGGACCCGCAAGGCGAGATCGGCCTGGTGACCACCGGCGCCGGCCTGTCGATGATGCTGATCGACGAACTGACCGCCCGCGGCGCCAAACCACTGAACTTCTGCGATATCCGCACCGGGCAGATGCGTGGCTCGCCGGCGCGGTTGATGCGCGTTTTGGAATGGATCACATCCGGTCCATCCCTCAAGGCCGTGCTGGTGAATATCTTCGCCGGCATCACCGATCTTTCGGAATTCGCCAATCTGCTGGCCACCGCGATCGAGCAGACGCCGGCCTTGCGGGTTCCCGTCGTGGCACGCCTGGTCGGCCGCAACGCCGAGGACGCCAGGCGCATCCTGGCCAAACGCCAGCCATCCATGCTGGTGACCGAGGATCTGGACGAGGCCATGCGCCGCATCGATGCGATCGTCGCCGGGAGAGCCGCATGATCCACGCTCTGACCAGCCAGACCCCGGTCATCGTTCAGGGCATCACCGGACGCATGGGGCGGACCCATGCCGCTCTGATGCGGGCCTACGGAACGAACATCGTCGGCGGCACCTCGAGCCGCGCCGACATCACAGACTCCGCCGGCGTTCCCGTGTTCCCCGACTGCTCGGCCGCGGTCATCGAGACCGGCGCCATCGCCTCGGTCGCCATGGCCCCGCCGGAGGACACCTTGGCCGCCGTCCAGGACGCGCTGGCCGCGGGGATACGGCTGATCGTAACGGTGGCGGAAGGTGTGCCGCTGCACGACGCGATCCGGATCGGCCGAGCGGTGCGGCGTGCGGGGGCGATGTGGGTTGGGGCGTCGACGCCAGGTTTGGCGATCCCGGGCGAGATCAAGCTGGGCTTCCTGCCGGATGTCTGCCTGCGCCCGGGTCCTTTGGCGATCATGACCAAAAGCGGCACCCTGTCCTACGAAGTCGGCTACCGCCTGGCGCGCGAAGGCATCGGCCAGAGCATCTGGGTCGGCGTCGGCGGTGACCCGGTCAAGGGCGTGCGTTTTGCCGACCTGCTGCCGATGTTCTTCGACGACGAGCGCACCAAGGGGATCGTCCTGGTCGGCGAGGTCGGCGGCACCGAGGAAGAGGAATGCGCCGAGGCCTATGCTCGCCTGGGCGCGAAGAAGCCGCTGTTCGCACTCATCGCGGGGCGGGAGGCGAAAGAGGGTGTCTCCATGGGCCATGCCGGCGCGCTGGTGTACGGGGAGTCAGGAACCTTGGATTCCAAGACGAAACGGCTGACCGCGGCCGGGGCACAGGTGTTCGGGTCGTTGGAGGCGCTGGTGCGCGGCTGTGCGGGGAATCTGCCGGCGTTGCGGCGAGGGGGTGTTTGAACCGTCGTGTCACTGGTCATCAGGCAGAATGGCGAATGGTTTTCTCACTGTTGGATGACGGCAACCGGAGAGGTTTCCTGCCTTATCCGTGCCATCCGGGCCACGCAGTACGGGTGTTGTGTCTGATACAAGCTGTTCCCCAAGTGGACAGGGTCGCTTTGACCGGTCGATGCCACCATGACGTTCCAGTTGACTGAGCACCGGCATCGGACTGAAAGGGTTCGGCGAGGCGCGCTCGGTGTTGCCCACGCAAAAACTGCCACACGTTACGCTTGCCGCCGGGATCAATCAGGCTGGACGGCGGCGGATCATGTAAAGGCTCGCCGCACCGAACCCGAGTAGGGCGAGAGATACGGGTTCCGGCACTTCATTGACCTGTACGTCGGTGATCAGCGCCGCCGCGTCATTGCTCGGACTCTGCTGAGCTACGGAAAATATCAAATCCGCCGAGGCGGCAGCGGCAGTGAAGCTAGCGGTTACCAGGCGGAAGGGATGGCCGACGCCAACAGCACTGTCGGTATGCTGCGCGACCACCGTCTGACTACCGACCAGGACGGTCACCAGAGGGGACGCGCCGGTACGCGCATTCTCCAGATAGCTGAGCGAATAGGTGACTCCGACGACCAAAGACATTGTTTGTTTCAAAGAATTTGTTGCCGAACCCGGATACACCTGGATAAATCCTACAGTCGAAATGCCACCCGGCACGGTTCCCTGGTCCCAGAACGGCTGTGAAGACGTGTTCGACCCGCTCAGATACGGGAAGCCACCGAGGGTGGATGGGAAAGGCGACTGTGTCCAATTCGGCACCCCACCATATCCGGAGCCACCGTTCGCGGGGAAGAAATTCGGATTGAGAATAATGTTGGCGGACGCCACCCTGGGCACTGCGCAGAGCGCCACGACGAGGCCGATCATTGGGAACAAATATTTGGTCATGGCATCCCTGACTCCGGTCATCTTCTGGCGACCCAGCCATTCCTCTGGCTGGCCCAAGGCACGCGGAACGACTGCACCCCTAAGGCTCTCCGATGCGGGCTCGTCGCATTCTCGCAGAAGAATACACCGGCAACGTGACAAGATTTTAATATGTTCCTTTTGTTTGAGCAAGCACCTTTTTTATCCGGTAGGAGTTCTTTTTCTGAGACGAATTTCGATCGAATTTAATGTCGAATTCGCTCAACAATCTTAGGACTGTCGCCTTGGCAGTTGGATCTTCTGATGCCGGCGAGTGAGCGTCGCAATGAAATCGAAAGAGCGTGGCATGAACATTTCGGCTGAGGCCGTGCGGTTCGACGATCACACGATGTGGGTCGATCTGTCTGACGGCCGGGTGATCGGCAGTCCGCTGGCGTGGTTCCCCCGACTGGTGCATGCGCCCCCCCGAACGCGCATCGATGATCGGATCGGCGGGACCGGCCCTACGGCATTCACACATCTCGGAACTAGACCCCGGCCGGAGAAAATTCTCCCCTTCCCCTTGCGGGAGAGGGTTGGGGGAAGGGGTGCGACCGGCACCATTCGCAGGGGTTTCACCCCTCCCCCCGCCCCCTCCCGCAAGGGGAAGGGGAGAATTTTTTCCGCCGCCGAGATGTGGAGATGCTGCAGGGGACTGGCCTGGGCCTGCATTGGGAGGCATTGGACGAAGACATCTCCGTCCCCGGCCGGTTGGCGGGCCGGCCCGACATGACCAGGGGCGCGCGCGCATCAAGGTCGGATGAGGCGGTCCTGGACGCCACCCATGCTCCGTCCGGCATACGGCCTCAACTCAACCGGCGCAGCGGTCCAGGGTGCCGTGTTGCCGCGCGGCGGCGTGGCATTCAACACACGCCGGGTTGACGAAGGAAAGGCCTGGATGGCGCGTCTCGGCCCGCCGTGCCACGGGGACAAGCCATCCGATACTTATGGGCTGGAAGCTGGACCGTACCGCTCCGGCTGCTCGGCGACACGGGCAGTATGTCGCACGGCGTAACAACAGGCGTACGCGGCCGCCGGATTGGACGCAAGGGGCGTCGCATGGGCCGAGCGGCGGCAACGCAGCGGATCTCCGTGGATAGCGGGGAAATGTCGAACGCTCGGATCATGACGCGTCGAAAACCATTCTCCCGGCGCGGCGCGGCCTGTGGCACGTACGGATGCGGAGATGGGCCGGGATTGGGTGGCTGTGGGCAATGGCGCCCTTATATCAACCGGCTAGTGATCAACTGACGAGTTTAGGATAATCCGGACAATCTCGTAAGGTACCCTAATCAATGGCACAGCCGAGTTTCAACGATCTTGCCGCGTTTGCCATGGTGGCGAGGGAGCGCAGCTTCACCAAGGCCGGGGCCAAGCTCGGCGTCTCGCAATCGGCGCTAAGCCAGACCATCAAGATGCTCGAAGAACGACTGAAGCTGCGACTGCTGACCCGCACCACGCGCAGTGTCGCACCGACGGAGGCCGGCATCAGGCTGCTCGAAACGGTGGGGCCACGGTTCGAGGAAATCGAGGCACAGATTGCGGCGCTTGGTGAGTTGCGGGGCAAGCCTGCCGGAACGATCCGCATCACGGCCGGCGAACATCCCGCGATCTCTGTCCTGCAGCCAGCCCTGCGACGTTTCATGCCGGATCATCCCGACATCAAGGTGGAGATCATCGTCGACTATGGTCTCGTCGACATTGTCTCGGCCGGCTACGACGCAGGCGTGCGCCTCGGCGAACAGGTCGCCAAGGACATGATCGCGGTCCGGATCGGCCCAGAGATGCGCATGGCCGTCGTCGGCTCTCCGGCCTATTTCACGCGGTATGGCATTCCGGAAACGCCGCAGGATCTGACGTCTCACAACTGCATCGCGACGCGCTTGCCGACATATGGCGGGCTTTTCGCATGGGGACTGCGGAAGGACGGTCGGGAGGTGAAGGTGCGCTCCGAGGGGCAATTGGTCTTCAACAATCTCGCCATGCGACTGAACTCGGCGTTGGATGGCCTTGGCCTTACCTATATGCCTGAGGACCAGGTGCTGCCCTATGTTGGCGAGGGCAAACTCGTTCGTGTCCTGGAGGACTGGTGTCCGTCATTTCCCGGCTATCACCTCTATTATCCAAGCCGTCGGCACTTCTCGCCGGCCCTGTCTGTGCTCATCGACGTTCTGCGCTATCGTGGTTGATGCCGCTTCCAGAAGCGGATCGCTTCGCCGATCCAGCCTTCGGCGCTGGTCCCGGTGCCGAGTCCGAAACCGTGGCCAACACCTGGATACTCCCGATACTCGACTACAGTCCCGGTTCGGCGCAAGGCACTGATACGCCTCTGCATCGTGACGGGTGGAGCAATGCCATCCCGTTCGCCGACCACCACGAAAGTCGGTGGCTCGTCTGCTGCATGATCGGAATGTGCAGTATAGGCCATCACGACGACTGACGGTTTGGGGAGCCCCACGCCACCGAACCGTCCCGTGCCATGGCTGCCGATGGAGGCCGCCATGCGGGCGCCGGCGGAACTGCCCCAAAGCGAATAGCCGCGCGTACCGACACCGAGCGTTTCCGCGTCTCGAAAGACAAGGCTGAGCGCGACAGCGAGGTCCTGCGTTGCCGCCTCCCCTCCGAGTCCGGCTCGATACTTCAGCACGAAGGCGTTGAAACCTGCCTTGCTGATCGCGTCCGCATAGGGAAAGCCCTCATGCACCGAACCGACATAGGCGAAGCCGCCGCCGGGCGCGATCATGGCGAAGGGAGCGCCCGGTTGCCCGCGAAAGAAGAAGAACCCCGCATACGCCTTCGTAACGTCGTTGCGTTTTTCAGCATCCGTGTAGATGTCAAAGAAGACTTTCTGGCCCTGGCCGATGTCGTCGATCATGCGGTTGAGCGCGTTGACTGTCGTTTCCGTATCCACATGGCTATGATAGGGCAGCAGGTTACCGATGGCGCTTAACGGCGCCTGGTCATCATAGTCCCGGTCGTCCCAAGGCAGAATGCGCCGAGCGAATCCTTCGAACGCCGGATGTGAGATGAGGTGAGCGATCGTGCTGGTGGCGTGAAGGTGTGCGTGTCTGTCTTGGAGTTCTCTCCGGCCCGACTGTTCTTCGCCACTATCGCGCGACCTGGCGGAGCAGGGATGGGATGCCGCCACGAGAAGCGGGAGAGAAAGGCATGCGCGACGCGATGGGAGACCGCGACCTCCGCGGTGGCCGCTCATCGTGTCTCGCCTGTTGGCGCCGGTTCCGTGCCCGTCGCTGGGCGCTTCAGGCCGATGTCTATCGCGGGCGGGGCGAGCCGGATCAGTTTCATGCCATAATAGATAACGAAGATGACGAAGCCGGCGACTGCCGCGCAGTGGATGAAGAAGGCGGCGACCGATTCTTCGAAGTTCCACCAGTCCAGCGTCATCTGCATGGAAAGCTTCGTTTCAAATCCCAGCTCCCGGAAACTCCCGGCACCGTGGACCGCAATTGCAACCGCGATGCCCCGTAGCATGAGGGTTCGCAGTGCGTTCGGTTTCCTGATACCGAGAAGAGTGCGCGCCACTCCCATCAGCATCGGCCAGCGCCGGCCGAGATGGATCGCGACGATGATCAGAACCCAGTAGGCGGCGAGCGTGTGGATCTGCCGCACCGTGAATCCGCCCCAGGGCGGCAGGAAGGTTGACAGCGCATTTGAGATCAGCACGCTGGTGACAAGCAGGATCAGCATGACGACCAGCAGCGCCAAGGTGATGCCGATATCGAACTGATTGCGTGGCACTCGGCGTGCCCGGGTAACGCCGCCGTACCAGCGGCGATTGAAGACGTTATGGACTATGAGCAGTAGAAACATCGCGGTTCCGGCCACTTCGTGAACTGCATTGCCCAGCCACCAATAGGCAAGGCCGAGCAGCAAAAGGGCGGCCGCCATGCTGTCCAGAGAAAGGCGGAGGAGAAACAGACGATTCACGACATGGGCTCCTGCGGACTACTCGACCGGCGCGCCGTCGAAGCGGGGAATGCGATAGCCGGTGAACAGGTACTCGCTGCTTGACTGGCTCTGGTGGCAGGACTGGCAGCGGGCCGTGTTCTCGTTGGTGTTGATCGTCCGGTCGGGCCAGAACCACTGGAACTGCCAGTCGCCGGTACGGCGGCGGGCGTCGTAGTCCGCACCCCAACCATCGCCCTTCTCCATGACGAAGTAACGGAACAGTTTTCCATCCCGGTAGTCGACGAGCACGAAATGCGTGCCTGCGGGGACCGGCTGCCGGTCCTTGATTGCCGTCATTGCCTCGGGCGTGGTCATGATGTGTTCGGTGACGTTGCCTCGCCGGACGGTGGTGTAGTGCACGAGCTTGTCGACTTCCGGGAACCTGACCCGCGTAGTCTCGGCATGGACCTGCCATCCCACCGCGAGAATGACGATGATCGACAGCGTCATCCAGGCGATCCGGAAGACTGGGATTTGCATGATCGTTTCGTTCCTAATGCCAGTCATGTTCGTCGACGAAGAGTTCCATCCACTCAATGGTCTTGCCGTCGAGCCGCTCGGGGAGCGTGATATGGGTCATTCCCTTCGCCAGTGATGCGCCGTAACGGGGTTGCGGCCCGGTCGAAAAGCAAACCGCCTCGCCTTGGCGAGCGGATGGATATGCGTGTCTGCTGCCACAGGTCGGTCAGTCCAATCCCTTCTCCGCAAGGAACTTCGACACCTGGTCCGCGATCTCGACATTGTTCAGATCCGAGAACGGAAAATGCGTGTTGCCCCGGATGCCGATCTCCGGGAGGTGGACCAACGTGACCTGGCCCCCATGCTTGTTGACGGTGTCACGCCAGATCCGAGCCATCTCCAATCGACCGCGCCAGGCGTCCTGCGTGGGAATCTCGGTCGGCTTTGACGGGATGTTGTCACCGTAGAAGATGATGATCGGTATTTTGGTCAAGGTCATGAAGTCCGAAATCGGCACCGGAACGCCTTGGAGCGTGTCGAAGGACGTTGGCACTGGTTTCGGTACCGCATCCTGCGGGAAGACGAAGCCGCTTCCCGGTTCGAAGGCGACGATCGCCTTGACGTTCCGGCTCTTGACCGCGGTTAGCCAGCCCGGCCCGCCACTCTGTGAATGCGTCATCAGGATGCCGGGTCCGATCCTGGCGAACAACGCCGACATGGCATCGGATATCAGGTTCGCGTCGAATGGGCCGGTGTTCGGCGTCATCGCACGAAAGTATTGATTCAGTGTCTCGGGGTTGCGGTCGAACTGGACTCCGTCGAAATAATTCGGCCAGACGCCGACGCGGAACTGGCCGAACCAGAACTGCTCGTCTGGCGTCGGCTTGATCGTTGTCTCAATGGTGCTGCGGCCCGCATTCCCGCGGCGGGGCTGGTCGACGAGATAGGTCGCGTAACTGCGGCGCAGGAAGATGTTTTGGAAGCCTTCACGCCCGTCCGGCGTGGTTTCCCAGGTCTTCGAAAACTGCCCGGCCCCATGCCACATCACGATGGGGTATTTCCGCTGGTCGGCCGGAATTTGGTAGAACGTGTAGAGGTGGTCGCCGTGGAAGGTCTGCCCCGCGGGCTGGAGCGGCTTGAGGGGGTCGAACGTTCCGGGTGCGGTGGTGACTGTGCCGCCCACCGTGAAGCTGCCCTGCTCCTGGATGACCAATGGTTGCGGCTTGACTGATTGCTGGGCGATGGCCGGTACCGAGGCCATCAGTCCGGCGGCCAACAACAGGTGCAAGCCGGAAAATCTCTTGTCGATGGCAGGCATTGGCTCCTCACTTGCTGCATCAGCTTGCGGGACCCTAACGGCTCTCCCAGTGTGTGATTAGGTATCTTGATCCACTAGGACCAAGTAGCTTTGCTAATGAATTCGGCCGTGGAGGCACAGCCGTCAGTAGTCACGATGAGGTTCGCATGGAGAACGCGGAGAGCCACGGGGGGCACTTTGCGCTGCACCCCAACTCCAAACGGGCGCCACAACGGGCCGACCCGAGGCACCAGGCCAATCTTACACCCGATCGGCCGCGGTTTCGGCCCGGCTCCGTTCGGCGGGCCGGCCAGCGTCCCACGTGACCACCGAAATACCGATCTGCCCAGGCAATAGGCAGCCGCGAGGCCATGGTTAACGACCGGGAAGAGCAACGATACCCCCCGAGTCCCGCGCCTGATCGTAACGAAAACCCGCCTAGTCCGCGCCTTACTGGAACGGATTACGGAAATTTCATATTTAAAGTAAGATCTCAAAACGATCGAAAGATCACAATATCTCAGTGGACTGAGAGGTGCTGTTCAGACAGAGCACGAACTCTGGCAAAAAGACCGCCTATGCCGTTCGGGCCGAGATCAACAATAAGGCAAACCCGCTAACCATTGCCCATTTTCCCAGCAAATCGCCCGTTCGACCGGAATTTACCGCCGGAAACGTGCCTTGCTCGGCTTTCGGGCTGTTTTTCTTGCCACGGGCCCGCGCTCCGAATAGAACAAAAAGCAAACATTCGGCCGCCTGCCATGTCACCATCCGACGCAATCTATCTGTCTATCATCGCGTCACACCGGTTCGCGGGCCAGAATCGCACACCGGCGGTCGAAAATCGCCCGCTTCGTCACTCTGCTGCCGCCGTGGCCCGACGGTGCCCCGCACCAAACGCCTTCATTCGCGTGCGGCGAGGTCGCGGCACCGACAATGCGGAACACACCGGCCCCCGAAACCGTCTGGGCGGGCAACAGCCGCCCCCGGCGCCGATCGCGGGACCGGGCGCGATGAACCGTGGGTCATGCCGGCCCACCCATGCCTGGGGGCAGCGGCGTTTCAACCCGACGGCACAACGGCTGATTGCTTCGGGCACGCTTGCGGGCGGCGACAGTTCAGGGTTGGGGTGGAACCTGCAGCCGGCTTTCAGGCAGTTGACTCGACCTGGCCAAGCCCCGACTCGCGCAAGACCTGCGTCAGTCGGATCCCTTCCGCGCCCGCCGCAGGGCTTCGTCCACCGTCTCGCGCGGCAGTTCCGAGGCAGGTGCCGCGGAGGTCTCTGCCAAGCGCATGGCCAAGGCCCGCACCAGGTCGGACCGTGCGACGATGCCGACCAGCTTGCCGTCGCGCACCACGGGAACACGCTTGATGCTTTTGGTGTGCATCAGATGGGCGATGTCGCGGCCCACCATGTCCTCCGTGATCGTGACGACACCCGGTGCCATCACGGCCTTGACCTTGTGCTGTTCCGATCGGATGCCGGCGAGGAAGTCTGGCGCGAGTTGGTAACCCTCCGCCAGCATGTCCAACCAGTGGGCCTGCCGTTCGGAATAGCCTTCATGCCAGCGCACCAGGTCACCCTCGCTGAGCATACCGACGATGGCACCGTTGCTATCGACCACCGGCACGCCGCTTATCTTGCGCCGCGCCATCAATCTAGCGGCTTCGAGGATAGAGGTCTCCGGGTGCACGGTTGCGACATCGCGAGTCATCAGGTCGCCCGCCGTGAAACTGCCATCATCTAGCATTGAGCCATCCCCTCGTGTGTATGGCGTCCGGTTGCCGACGCATGGTCGTGAACCTGGGCCAAACTCTTGCCAAAATCACTTTTGCCAATATCGCGCCGCCCGGGAATAATCCAGATCAACCGCGTCGGTTCCCCTCGGCCGGGGCGATCAGGTCCGGCGCCCTGGTCCATCGGTCGCGCGGGCATCGATCGCCGCCACCATCGCCTGGGCGGCCTGAAGCCGATCCAACGCCTGCTGGTTCAAGTCGGCGTCGTTGCCCGAGACATGGGCATAGGCGGCTTCGGCGTCCCGCACGCGATTTTCGGCATCCTCCCGGCGGAGTTCGTTGAGCGGTATGGCCTCATCCACCAGCACGGTGCAACGCTCACCCGTCACCTCGGCGAACCCACCCATGACGAACATCTGCTTGTCGATGGCGTCGCCATGATAGGTGGAGATGACGCCGCCGCGCAGCATGACAATGATCGGCGTATGGCCTTGGAGAACACCCATGTCCCCCTCCGATGCCGGAATGACGACCATATCGACCGGGGCGGACAGCAGCAGCTGGTCCGGGGTTACGATCTCAAGCGAGATTGGCAAACTCTGTTCCTTTCCATACCGCTGTCGTTGGCGGGGTCAATTGAGGCATTGCCGGATGGGGCGGCGGCGTTCCCGTCGGCCCCGATCCAGGCGCCCTGGCTTCCTGGTCCTGGGTATCGGCCCGATGTCGGTCACGCCGGCCAGTCAAGCTCCGGCACGAATTTGTGGTCGTAGACGGGTTCCTTGTAGCCGTGTCGCTTCTGCCGATCAGGCAGCTTGATTTTCTCTCGCGGCAGTTCCTCATAGGGTATGTGTTTGAGGAGGTGGGATATGATGTTGAGCCGTGCCCGTTTCTTGTCATCCGAGCGAGCGACGAACCACGGCGCCCACGACGTATCGCTCGCCGCGATCATGTCGTCACGCGCGCGGGAATAATCGTACCATCGACTATAGGACTTCAGGTCCATCGGCGAAAGCTTCCATATCTTCCGTCCATCGTCGATTCGGGCCGTCAACCGGCGGGTCTGTTCGTCCTCGCCCACCTCAAGCCAGTATTTCAGCAGGATGATACCGGACTCAACCATTGCCTTTTCCACGGCGGGGGCCATCGCCAGGAAACGCGCGGCCTGCGCATCGGTACAAAAGCCCATCACCCGCTCAACCCCGGCGCGGTTGTACCAACTGCGGTCGAAAATCACCACTTCTCCCGCGGCAGGGAGGTGGGGGACGTATCGCTGGATGTACATCTGCGATTTTTCGCGCTCCGTCGGCGATGGAAGCGCCACGACACGAAAGACGCGCGGGCTGACGCGTTCGGTGATCGCCTTGATGGTGCCACCCTTCCCGGCGGTATCGCGGCCCTCGAACAGGATGCAGACCTTCAGTCCCTTGTGGACGACCCACTGCTGCAGCTTGACGAGCTCGACATGAAGCTCCCGGAGGGCTGCGTCATAGTCCTTCGATTTCAGCTTTTGGGCGGTCGCCGGCAGGCTGGCTTCCTCGGCCCGCTGGTTCTGATCGTTCTCCCTGTCCTTCTTGGACTTTTTGTCCTTGGCCACGTTTCGTCCTTTCAATCCGGATCTGGTGCCTGTCCAGCGAATCCACCGACCTTAGTGCGTCGGCATATGCGGTCTGCTCCTACTTCTTCAGGGCGATCACCATGGCGTCGCCGCCAAGACTCAGCATCAAACCTTCACGCTTGGCCTTGATATGGATAATGACGCCTTCGTCATTCTGGAGCCACAGATCGCCACCACTCTTGTCGCCCAGGGCATAGCCGTAGCGGCCTTGAACGTAGGTGCCGGGGAATGCCTCGATACTCTTGAGATTGTAAACCTCCCCATGACCGTCGATGCTGGAGGCGCCGATACCGCCGATCCCGGCACCGCCGATGGTGAACGGATACGACCGGCCACGGAAAACCAGCGTGCCCGACCCGCCGCTGCCACTGCCGATGAAGGCCGCCTGCATGGCGTGGATTTCAATCGTGCCGGATCGCTGCTGACCGGCCACGGCCTCCGGTCCGACAGCGCCTCCGGAACAGCCGGCAAGGGTCAACGTGACCGCCAAGGCGACGGCCCAGCGCCGGGAGACAAGCAAAGAAGGCATCATGGGTTCTCCAGAATGGTGGCGATTGCTAACATCAAAGCGGGCGAGCGACAATTTGACGTTGATGGAGATCAATCAGCCCGCAGCTTTTTCCGGCGCGGTGTTGGCGCGCGGGCTTGACCTTCCCTTGGCAAGGCCGAGGGAATGGGCATCCATCCTGGGTTCGGCTGGCCCCGAAACCCACAAGCCGGTGGCCGTATGCGGATGGTGTGCCCTACCGCACCGGAAACTGCATCGCCACCACTTCCAACCCACCCGGCCCGGCCGCGGCCGAAAACGCCGTATCATCCGGATAGACGAACACGCAGGAGCGGATTGGCAGGACCTCCTTGTCCCGGACCATCTCGCCGCCGACCACCACCCAGTACTGGCCGCGCCCGGAGGCCGGGTCGGGCCCGGTCACCGTCTGGCCTGGCGCCAGATGGTAGCGCCATGCCGCCATCCCGTCGGCATCCGGCCCCAGCAAGGTTTCCTCCGGCGTGGTTGCCGGGGTCAGAGGCCCCGCCACCGCTTCCCGATGCACACGGCCGGGGATGGATCGCAGAGCCACCCGGTTCTCCGGCATCTTCATGAACCGGGCACCCGGATCGAACCCGTTGCGCAAGGTGAAATACCAGACGCCATCCGTCTTATCGGCACGGATCGGTCCATAGGCGGTGTGCGCCGCGGTGAAATGCACGGTCACCGGCGCGATCTGGTGCGTGCCGAGGGTGCCGTGACCGTTGACGACGACCTGGAACTGGTCCTGCTGGTGATAGTGGGCGTTGGCGGTGGTGCCAGGGTCCTGCTCCACCAGGAAGGCCATCGGGAACAGGGCTTCGGCCGCCGGATCGGGGGTTCCTGGCGCCATGTTGTGACGGCTCGTGCCGATATACAGCGTGTGCCAGAACGTCACCCCGTCAGCGGCGGCGCCTCGACGGCGGTTCACCCTTGCGGCATCGGCACTCGCGACAACAGGCATCAGGCGGTCTCCTTTCTGGGGGCGGCGCATCGGGCGCACTGGCCCTCGGCTTCAATGGTAGCCTTGCCGACCGTGAAACCCAACCGCTTGGCGGCGTCGTCCAGGGCGTGGGCCAGGCTGTGATCCTCCAGCTCCGTCACCTGGCCGCAGGAGCGGCAGATCAGGAACTGAGCGGCATGGTCGTGGTCTTCGTGCGAGATGCAGCCGACAAAGGCCGACAGGCGTTCCAGCTTGTGGATCAGCCCCTGCTCGAGCAGGAAATCCAGCGCGCGGTAGATTGTCGGTGGCGCGGCGCTCTCGCGCGTGGCGCGCAGCTTGTCCAGCAGGTCGTAGGCGCCGGTGGGCGAGTCGCTGTCCAGGATCAGCCCCAGCACCTGCCGGCGCAGATCGGTCAGGCGCGCGCCCCGGCCCTCGCAGATCTGCCCCGCGCGGTTCAGCAGTCCTTCCGTGCCAGGGGAGAACCCCATATGCGGCTCCACGATTTCGCGCCCCTACGATCCGCGATAGGATAGCACGCATGAACGAACATGCCACGCATGACACGGTCCTGGCCGCCATCCGCTTCGACGCCAACGGCCTGGTCCCCGCCATCGCCCAGCAGCACGATACCGGGGAGGTGTTGATGATGGCCTGGATGAACCGCGAGTCGATCGCGGAGACCCTGACCACCCGCCGGGTCTGCTATTACAGTCGCAGCCGGGGCGGGTTGTGGCGTAAGGGCGAGACGTCCGGCCAGTCGCAGCATCTGAAGGAACTCCGGGTCGATTGTGACGGCGACACATTGCTGTTGCTGGTGCATCAGGACGGCGTCGCGTGTCACACCGGGCGGCGGAATTGTTTTTTCCTGGCGGAACGGGGTGGGGTGCTGGTGGAGATCGCCGCGCCTTTGGTCTCGCCAGAGGAACTCTACGGGCCCAAGCCCGAGGAACACCACGGCCACAATCATGGCTGAAACCACGCCGATCACCGTGCTGACCGGGTTTCTGGGCGCCGGGAAGACCACGCTTCTGAACCATCTGCTGCGTCAGCCGGCGCTGGCTCGCACGGCGGTGCTGGTGAATGAGTTCGGGGAGATCGGCCTGGACCATCTGCTGGTGGAGGCCCTGGACGACAACACCATCCTGCTGAACGCCGGCTGCCTGTGTTGCACCGTGCGCGGCGATCTGGCGCGCGTGCTGCGGGAGATGCTGCCGCGGGCGCGCCGCGATGAGATCAGCCGCATCATCATTGAGACCACTGGCCTGGCGGACCCGGCGCCGATCCTGGCGACGCTCATGAGCGATCCGGTCGCCGCCAGCGCCTATCGGCTGGACGGGGTGGTGACAGTGGTCGACGCGGTCAATGGCGGCCTGCATCTGGACACCCAGGAGGAGGCAGTGCGCCAGGTCGCGGTCGCCGACCGGCTGGTCATCAGCAAGGCCGATCTGGCCGATCCGGCACCATTGCGGGAGCGGCTGCGCCGGCTGAACCCGGGCGCGCCGATCATCGAAAGCCGGTTCGGCGCGATCGATCCCGCCGCGATCCTGCATGCCGGATTGTTCGACGCGGCCGGCAAGATCCCCGATGTGCGACGCTGGCTGGATGCCGAGGCGTTTGCCGACGCGGACCACTCCGATCACGGTCATCACCACGACCATCATGCTGGCCACGCGCATCAGCATGCGCACGACCCGAACCGACACGACGCCCGCATCACGGCGTTCTGCATCACGTTGGAAACGCCGCTGCATTGGCAGGGCATCGGGGTCTGGCTGGAGATGCTGATCGCCACCCAGGGCGACAAGCTGCTGCGCCTCAAGGGCATCCTGAACCTGGAAGGACAGGCCCGCCCGGTCGCCATCCACGGTGTCCAGCACCTGATGCACCCGCCGGCCCTGCTGCCCGCCTGGCCCGAGGGCGATCCCAGGACCAGCCGCCTGGTGTTCATCACCCGCGACCTGCCCCGTTCGGTGATCGAGGATGGGTTGCGGGCGTTCGAGACCGCGGCGGCGCCTCCGGGGAGCAATTGATCCCGCGATGGTGCGTTATCGCGTTGCTTCATGGCCATTGCATCAGGGGCATTGCATCAGGGGCATTGCATGATGGCGTTTGCGGCCGGGCAGCGGCGGCATGCCGGCTTCCATGGTCGGTGACGCTTCCGACGTTCGGGCATCATGCCGAGATGATCGGTGCCGAACCGTGAGCCTGTTGCCTCGAACGGGAGGCTGATCGCTATCGCACCATCACCAATCGCCGATGTAGCGGGCGTACAGCCAATGCACGCCCGGCCCGGTCGTCGCGCCGATGGTGCAACCGATTGCGTAGGCACCCACCATCGCGGGCGCCAGCAGGAAAGGCAGCGACCAGTCGGTCGCCGCGGTTGCGATCGGACCGGAATAAATCACGGCACCAATCGCTCCGGCCACCCCGGTGATGATACAGCTCACGCCCTGCAACTGTGTCACTGACATCGTGCTGGGGCGGTCCGGTACCGCCGGGGCGACGGCCCTGTTCTGCGCCATGGCTGCGGGCGCCAACCCGACGGTCAAGGCCAGGGTGATCATCATCCCTATCGTCAAACCAACAGCGTGTCTGTCACACGGCAGGCGCGCCATCGGTCTGTCCTTTGTCTGATGCATCCAGGCGTGATCAGGGAGACTCACGAAGAGACCATGCCATCAATCGCCCCGCTTCGCCACCAGTTCCAGCAAAGGTAACAAGATCGCGTCCCGATCCGCCGCCAATTCCGCGATCGACCGCCCGCGCGCTTCCGCGGCCACGCCGTTGATGATTTGCTGGCACACCGCGTCGGTCAGCTCGGGGGTGGTCATCGTCGCCCACCAGGCCTCGAAGGCCGGGCGGAACTGATCCAGCATATGGGTCATGCCGCCCTCGCCGCCGCCGAGATGGAAGGTCATGTGCGGCCCCATCGCGGCCCAGCGCAGGCCCGGACCGGCGCTGATCGCGGTATCGACGTCTTCCACGCTCGCCAGACCGGAGACGACGGCGCTGACCGCTTCCCGCCACAGCGCCGCTTGCAGGCGGTTGGCCAGGTGCCCGGCGGCCTCCTTGCGGATCCAGATCGGCTTCTTGCCGATATGGGCATAGAATTGCAGGCACCACTGCACGGTTTCCGGGGCGGTGTCCTTGCCGCCCACGACCTCCACCAACGGAATCAGGTGTGGCGGATTGAACGGATGCCCGACGGCGAAACGTGCGGCGTTCTTCAGCCCGGCCTGCATCTCGCTCATGATCAGCCCGGACGTGGAGGAGGCCAGGATCGTCTCAGCCGGCAGCGCGCCGTCCAGGCGGGCATACAGGTCGCGTTTGACCGCCAGCCGCTCGGGAGCATTTTCCTGCACGAACTCGGCCCCGGCGACCGCGTCCTCCGGGCTGGTATGGAACTGCCATGCATCGGGTGACGCCCCCGCCACCATGCCAAGACGAGCCATCGCCGGCCAGGCATCGGCGACATAGCGGCGGACATAGTCGGCGGCCTCCGGGCGAGGGTCCCAGACATCGACCGCAATTCCGCGGGACAGGAACCACGCCGTCCAGCTTGCCCCGATGGTCCCCGCGCCAAGCACGGCGGCCCGCTTCACCGAGATCGGTTGCGTCATGGCGTCCCTCCTGTGTGTATGTGCACCTTGCCTCGAGCGGATCGTCGTCACCCGTGGCCCCGAAACGTCAGGCTATCACAGGGCCGACCATCTTTCAGCCGCCCCCATCCGGCTTCGACCGGCGCAACGACCGGATGCAACGTTCGGCGGGTCATCGGTCACACACGATCGTCCGGGATCCCGGCTCCCACGAAGCGACACACATCGGTGGCGACCGCGCTTCGAAACGTATCGGAGGCGCGCCCGAACGTCTTCACGATCAATCCGACGTGCAACGTCACGACCTTGTGCGAACCCAACTCACGAGCGGCAGCGCGCCCTCCACCAAGTCCTCCTGCAACAGACGCCGAGACTGGGCCCAGCCACCACGCGAGGTAATCGGACAGGCGATGAAATCGCCCTGCGGATCCGGTTCCGTCAGCGCAAGAACGGGCCGCCGCTTCGTGCTGGATAGGTCGGAGAACGGAAACGGGACCATGACCAAGTCCCCACGATCAAACATTGTCCCAGGCTTCGTCGTCCGGGTTGTCCCAGACAGATGCGAGCGCCACTGCCTGGGCATCCATCAGATTGCGCCATTCTCCACGTTCCTGGCGTTCACGCAGGAACAAAATGAAGTCGAGGGCTTCCCGGGCCAGAGGCTCAGGCAGCAGCTTGGCCTGTTCGAAGACCTGTTCCGGAACGGTCATGTGTGCCTCCACTATGGCGCCGAACGGCGGGATGAACGAGCTTCAGCGCCATTAGACTGCGATATTTTCGGCATGGCTTTCTATCATCAGGTCGAGCACGGATTTCCGTTTAGAAATGGAGCGAATGCAAGGTAGTCGAGATTGATTGTAAGTCTCCAGTCTAACCAGCAGATCACCACCAAAATCGATGTCGGCGGGCGATGTGGAGCCTAACCAGTTTCGATGCGGCCGAATCCAATCATATCGATGATGTCCGTCGCCGCACCACATGACGGGCAGAGGCCATGACCAGCAGGGAATGCGTCTCGCCGCTCATGATCGACCAAGGCGAATTGCAATCTGCTGGTCCTGAGCGAATTGGGCTGAATATACCATTGAGCATCAACGATAGCGATTGCTCCGGCTTCTACGGGAAGGTCGAGGCTCCCAACAGGAGCGTCGTGACCTATAGCCCATTGAAAAGCGCTGACACAGCGACTGGAAGCATCGGTATTCACGCCTCGGCTTCACCGCTATCGGTTGCGTCATGGCGTCCCTCCTGTATTCCTAACCCACCACCGAACATGACAGGAGGACCCGTGAGCGAGCAACCGGCCACCGACCTGCGGTCCCCCCAGGACAGCGTCGCGCTCGACTGGTCCGCCGTGCGTGCCCATCTGGCCAAACACGGCCTGCGCCTGGACACCGATCCGCCGCCGCGCCAGTTCGCCGGAGGACTCGCCAACCTGAACTACCTGATCCACCTGGATGGCAAGCCCGCCGTGCTGCGTCGCCCGCCCATGGGCGAACTGCCGGCCGGTGCCTACGACATGGCACGCGAGTTCCGCATCCTGTCGCGCCTGCCGGACGCGTTGCCCTTCATCGCCCGCGGCCTGCATCTCTGCGACGACCCGTCCGTCATCGGCCAGCGCTTCCAGATCATCGAGTACCGGCCCGGCCTGGTGATCCGCGAACACCTGCCGCCGCATTTGGCCCACCGACCCGAGATCGGCGCCCGCCTGTCCCAGGTACTGCTGGAAACCATCGCCGCCATCCACGCCGTGGACACCAAAGCCATCGGGCTGGACGATCTCGGCCGCCCGGACGGGTTCCTGGCCCGAGGCGTCTCCGGCTGGCGCAAACGTGGCCTCGCGGCGAAGGAAGACGGCACCGACGCCCTGCACCACGACGTCGGCGCCTGGCTGGAAACGCATCTTGTGCCCGACGGCAAGCCGAGTCTGCTGCACAACGACTTCAAGCTGAACAACATCATCCTGGACCCGGAAACCTTTGCCCCCCGCGCCGTGGTGGACTGGGACCAGGGCACCCGCGGCGACCCGCTGTTCGATTTCGCCACTCTGCTGAGCTACTGGATCCATGCGGACGACCCCTGGGCCATGCACGACATGGAGCAGATGCCCGCGGTCGAGGCCTGTCTGTGCCCTCGTCAGGAAGCGGTCGCCACCTATGCCAGAATCACCGGGCGCGACATGTCGGACTTCCTGTTCCACCGCGTCCTCGCCATGTACAAGCTCTCCGTCATCTTCCTTCAGCTCGGCCTTCGCTACCGCAGCGGCGTGACGCAGGAGCCGCGGTATGCTCCGCTGACCGCCATCGGCACCGGCATTCTGGAATTCACCCACGAGATCGCCCAAGGACGGGCGTTTTAGCCAATAACTCCTCCTCCCCTTGCGGGCTTGGGCCGCGAAGCGGACCGAGGTTGGGGGGAGGGGGAGACCAGCGATCATTCGAAGGACCCCCCCCATGGACTTCTCCCTCACGCCCGAACAACTGGAACTGCAACAACGCACCCGCGCCTTCATCCGCGACAAGATCCTGCCGATGGAGGGTGACAAACGACAAACCCACCACGGCCCCACGGAAGAACTCCGCCGCGAACTTGTTGCCCTCGCCGCGGCCGAGGGCCTGGTCGCCCCGCATGTCGGCACCGAATTCGGCGGCCTGGGGCTGAACCATGTCGGCAAGGCCATCGTGTTTGAGGAAGCCGGCTACTCCCTGCTGGGCCCGGTCGCGCTTCACATCTTCGCCCCCGACGAAGGCAACATGCATCTGCTGGAGGCCGTCGCCTCCCCCGAACAGAAAGAACGCTGGCTGCGCCCGCTGGCATCCGGCGCCACCCGGTCCTGCTTCTGCATGACCGAGCCAGCACCCGGCGCCGGCTCCGATCCCGCCGCAATGCTCACCACGGCGGTAAAGGATGGCAACCACTACGTCATCAACGGCACCAAATGGTTCATCACCGGAGCCGACGGTGCCGCCTTCGCCATCATCATGGCAAAGGATGAGGACGGCCACGCCACCATGTTCCTGGCCGACATGGACACGCCCGGCATCGAAATCGTCCGTGCCATGGACAGCCTGGACAGCGCCTTTTCCGGCGGCCACGCCGTGGTGAAGTTCAACAATCTGCGCGTCCCCGCCACCGACATTCTGGGCGAGCCCGGGAAAGGCTTCCGCTACGCCCAGGTCCGCCTCGCCCCCGCCCGCCTGACCCACTGCATGCGCTGGCTCGGTGCCGCTCGGCGTGCCCACGACATCGCCACCGACTACGCCCTGAAGCGGGAAGTCTTCGGCCGCAAGCTGATCGAGCATGAAGGCGTGGGCTTCCAACTCGCCGACAACGAAATGGACATCCGCATGAGCCGCCTGTCGATCTGGCACACCGCCTGGTTGCTGGACAACGGAGGGCGCGGCACGGTTGAATCCTCGATGTCGAAAGTGATCTGCTCGGAGGCGATCTGGCGCGTGGTCGATCGTTGCGTGCAAGTCCTGGGCGGCCAGGGCGTGACCGGCGAAACCCTGGTCGCGCGCCTGTTCAACGAAGTCCGCGGCTTCCGCATCTATGACGGCCCGTCCGAAGTGCACCGCTGGAGCATCGCCCAACGCATCGCGCGCAATGGAGCCAACTGGTGAGCCCGCAATCCACTGGACGCGAGATGTCGGAGCAGCGGAGCGACTTCGACCTGACCGACAAGATCTGCGTCGTGACCGGTGCCGGGCGCGGCATCGGTCGGGGCATGGCCGAAGCCCTGGCCCGCCATGGCGCCTGGGTGGTGCTGACCGGACGTACCCGCGCCACCCTGGAGGAAGCCGCGGAGGCGATCGGCGACCATGCCATTGTGGAAACGGCCGATGTCTCGAAAGAAGCCGACGTGCTGGCTCTGCGCGACGCGGTGCTGGGTCGCTTTGAAAAAATCGACGTCCTGGTCAACAACGCCGGGGTGAACGCGATCTTCAAGGGGATCGAGCGCACCAGCCTGGAGGAATGGCAGGCCATCATCGACGTCAACCTGACCGGCGTGTTCCTGTGCTGCAAATATTTGGGCGGCGCGATCGAGGCCGGTGGCTCGGTGATCAATGTCAGCTCCGTCGCCGGCCATGCCGGGTTGCTGCGATCGGTGCCCTATTGCGCGTCCAAAGGCGGTGTGGAGCTGCTGACCAAGGGCCTGGCGCTGGATTGGGCCAAGCGCGGGGTGCGGGTGAACACCCTGGCGCCGGGCTGGGTCGATACCGACCTGACGCATGGGCTGCTGGAGCATGACGTGCACGGCAAGCGGTTGCTGGACCGCACGCCGCTGGGGCGCTTTGCCTCGCCGCGGGATATGGCGGGCGGCGTGGTATTCCTGGCGTCCGATGCGTCGGCGTTCATGACGGGACAAAGCCTGGTGATCGATGGGGGGTGGACGGCCGGGTAGGAGCGTATGCAAGGCCGGCATGATGGGTTGCCTGATCGAACGATCGGCGGCGCTAAGAATCTTGAATTCCGAAACAGGCACGCGGTGACCTGCACGCCATTCAGGCGTCTGGTGCCGAGAACGAAACCCGGCCTGGTGCTCCGGTTCCGGCTGACATTACTGGTATAGTAAGAACGGAACCGAATTGGGTACGTCACCGCGGTCAATTTCCCGGAACCGCTCCTCGGTCTCGAAATCCTGCCACTCGGCCTCCGTCGGTCAACGCTGGAGGCTCGGATCGGCGACGTCGTTCCCTGTTTGGTGAACGGCGCAGACTTCCGTTCAATGCAAGACCCGCTCGCGTCTTCGCCGTATTGGTCGCACGGCACGCGTCTCCGGTCATTCGATGGCCGTCGCTGACGGTCAGATCGCGCCGGTCCTTGGCTTTGCGGTCGCGACACAGGATACAGAGCCATTCATCGCAGCCGCCGTCCCGGTCGTCAATCCGTGGAACCCTACGCTCAACAAACGAACGAAGCGGGTTGCAGGTTGCGCAGGCCGTTGAAACTGTTTGCGCGCAGCGTCTCGGCAGTCCTGCACGAACAACACTACCTGGTTGACTGTCCCATCAATCCTACAACCGACGCGCCTTCGCCAACGTAAACGTCCCCATATAAGCCTGCACCGGAAACCCGATATCCAGCGTCTTCCCGCTATGCATCCAGTTCCCCGCCGGGCTCGGCATCGGAATGGACGGCACCTGTCGCATGATCTCGATCTGCACCTGCTTCAGCAGCGCGATCCGCTTCGTATTGTCCACTTCCCGATTAGCCTGGTCCATCAGCGCATCGGAATTGCCCGCCAGATCGCCATAATGGCTGAAGTTCATATTTCGAGTCGGTTTGCCAACGATCGCCGCCGAGTTGTAGAACGCATTCAACACCGCCTGCGTCAGCGGTGCCTGTCCGGACCCATACATGATCATCGAGTTCAGATCGCGGCGGATGTCATTGTGGTAGCTCGTATGCTCAACGACCCGCATGTTGATCTGGATTCCGACCTTGCGAAGTTGCTCCTGAATGATCAGAACGTTGCTTTTGTATTCCTCTCGCTCCGTCACGAACATGTCGATGGAAAAACCGTTCGGCAGCCCGGCCTCGGCCAGCAGTTTCCGGCTTTTCTCGGGATTGTAGACATAGGGCCAATCGTCCGTCGGCACATCGTCCTTGTCCATCGACCCGTAGAAACCCACCGGAGACAATCCATAGATCGGCCGGACGAAATCGCCATAGGCCGCAACCCAGGCGGATTGGTCGATGGCATGCGCGATGGCTTTCCGGACCCGCAGATCGTCGAGCGGCTTGCGGGTCATGTTCAAATGGAAGGCCCAGGTGCCACCGGGTCTTCCAGCATCGAACACGGTGTCGGGCTTCTGCCGTTTCAGGCTGGGATGCCAGCCGGGGACGGTGGCGCCCTCGATCATATCCAGGTCGCCCTTGACGAAGCCGATGGTGCGGGACGCCGTCTCCGGCAGGAACAGCACTTCCAGCGTATCGATCTTCGGCTTGCCGTCCCAGTAGGCGTCATTGGCGCGCAGCACGACTTTCTGCTTCGGCTCATAGCTCGCGAAGGTGAAGGCGCCGCTGCCGACGGGGTTGTGGCGGAACTTGTCACCCAGTTCCTCCACCGCTTTTCGAGGCACGATATAGCCGCCAAACCGCGGCATCAGCGCGAAGGCATAGAAGAACGGATTGGGTTTCGTCAACCGGATCGTGACCGTGTAACGATCCGGCACTTCCACGCTTTCCACTTCCCGGTAGTTAGAACCATAGGCCGAACCGGTTTTCGGGTCCCGCATGCGGGCGATGGTGAACGCCACGTCGTCGGACGTGACCTCCCCATAGCCGCGATGCCACTGCACGCCCTTGCGCAGATGGAAGGTAAAGCTGCGGGCGTCCGGCGCCATCTCCCATGTTTCGGCGAGTTCGCCCTGAAGCTGGTCCAGCATCAGGTTGGACGTGCCGTTCTTCGCGCCGACCAGCACGCTGAAGACCTGACGGATCGGGAATTCATCGCCGTTGCCAATACCGAAGGCCGGGTCCATCGCACCGAGATCGCGCTGCGAGACACCGACCCTCACAACGGATTGGGCCATGGCTACGGTCGAAAGCAAACTCAGGAAAGCGCCGGTCAGGCACACGCGTATGGAGCGCTTCATGCTCGTCCTCCCGCACGGGACCCTGTTCGGCCCCTTCTTGGCATGACCCTAGCAGCCTGTCGGACTCGGGATTTTCGATCAAATTTGGCAACCCCCGTTGCCGTTATCGAACTCTCGGTGGCGCCCTGATCACGGCGCGCGTGGCGTTACAATGGCCCGCAGACACCGT
>Ga0082335_1003553_pt1 | contig 25407 bp, 22 predicted proteins | sample Subgrocontami58m_FD_72375 | JGI IMG/M metagenome (GOLD analysis project Ga0082335, IMG submission 72375) | Subsurface groundwater microbial communities from S. Glens Falls, New York, USA - GMW37 contaminated, 5.8 m (SPADES assembly) (version 2) ...
TATCTTTGAGCGCGTCAATTGTCTGGGACAGATTCGCCCTAGCGATGAACATGTGCTCGCTCGCGCCCGAAGACGCATTGACCACGGCAGGAGTCACATCCACCGAGCGGGCGGATGGGATGACCACGCCATGCACGCTAAGCGCCTCTGCCGTGCGGATGAGTGTGCCGAAGTTCTGCGGGTCCTGTAGGGAATCAAGTATAAGTACAAATGGCAATTCCCCTTTCGCGCGTTCAAGGATCTCGATCACATCCGAGTATGGATAACCGCTGACCTCAGCAACGATGCCCTGATTGTTCTGATGCACCTTGTCCAGTTTGGGACGCGGCACACGGTTGACCTTGATCTTCTGTTCTTTTGCCAGTTGGAGGATTTGCTCGATCTTACCCTTCTCCTGGGCACCTTCGGCGATCTCGATCGAAAATATCTGCCTGCGCTTCGCGCACAAGGTTTCATAGACTGCATTGCGGGAATAGATAAGTTCTTTCATGGTGCGTTGATTTTACTTTAGAAACGAAGTATGACAAGATAAATGAATTCATAACAACATAATCTCGTGCTACAATTTGTTTACTAAATTGTAGCAAGGTTGTGAAATGCCAAATCAAACTAGCAAATCCAATGTTTTTGTTGTTCATGGTAGAAACGAAGTTTTGCGTCGTTCCATGTTTGATTTTCTGAGAGCAATTACTTTGAATCCTATCGAGTGGTCAAAAGCTATTGAAATGACTGGCAAAGGAACGCCCTTCGTAGGAGAAGTATTAGATGTGGCTATGAGTAAAGCGCAAGCCATTGTTGTTTTATTTACAGGGGATGATGAAGCGAAATTGCAAGAAGAATTTGTGAATAAAAACGATCCTGAGTACGAAAAAATACTAACCCCACAAGCAAGACCAAATGTGTTATTTGAGGCGGGCATGGCCTTTGGAAAATATCCTAAAAGAACTATCTTGGTACAAGTTCAGCAATTGAGACCTTTCAGTGATATAGCCGGGAGACATTTAATAAACCTAAATGATTCACTAGACTCACGACAAGATCTTGCCCAAAGACTTAAGAATGCTGGTTGTGCTGTTGACACAAATGGAAAAGATTGGCATACCGCTGGAAAATTTAATCAACCTGTAAAAGACATCAAAAAGTTAAAAAAACAGGAAGAAAATATGCAAATAAATTTTCCTACTGTAGCCGTGTTAGAAACTATTGCTGGAAATTCAAAACTGAATGTTGATGAAATTAAAATCCTAGTTGCAATGGCAAATGCGCAAGAATCGCACCCGGGGAGTGCAAGCGTAGCCCTAATTGCCAAGCTTGTAAACCTTAATGGGGTGAAGGTCTCACATTATTGTGAAAATCTAAATCACATAGGCTATATTCATAAAGAAGGGTTTAGCTCTCATAACGGCGAAATTTATGAACTTACTTCTGAGGCAAGGAAATTGTTAGTCAGAGAGAATATAATCTAATTTTTAGAAAGAGAGCATCCGAGATGTACGTCTCGGATGCTCTCTTGATTTCGGGGTGAAGTATGTTTCATTAATTGGTAAACTTACTTTGAAGAACCTATCCCCATCTCCATTTCGTGCCATCTTTGCTATCTTCAATCGTTACGCCGAGTTCTTTCAACTTATCGCGGATCTGGTCGGAGAGTGCCCATAACTTTTGTTTCCTCACTTCCGCGCGGACTTCGATCAACAGGTTGAGTTTCTACTTATTCAATATTTCTTCGATCTGCTTCCACAAATCTGGCATTTCCAGAACTTCGGCAAAATCCTTGACCCAGTTTTCGATGCGAGCCTTGTCGAGGTTGGGATACTTGTCGGCGATGATTTGAATATCCTGTAAATCCTTTGGGCGATGAGCGATTGCTTTCATGATAACTAAGTCTTCAGGAGTTGGAAGTCGAACATGAAGTAAACTGTCAAATTCATGCATCGTACTTCTTTCAACCACCTCTTGCTCAAACGGCAAAACTCCCATGGAAATATCTATGTTTGTGTCGGTAATGACGTGTCTTAATAGGAGAACTCGGCTTTTCTTTGCAAATTCGGCCGCATTTTCAATGCGTACTTCAATGCCTTCCTGTTTTGCGGCTTCGAGCAGGCGTGGAATATCCTGTGTTGAAAGCAATATCATTGCATCAAGGTCTTCAGTGAATCTTGCTTTACCCAGAACACCTGCTGCAACTCCTCCAATGACAACGCCGCGATCATTGAAATGAGAAATCAGGTTTTGCAATGATTGGAGGGGTTCAAAAAAAGGTTCGATCTCATCGGGAAGTTTCATAATTGACCTTCAATTTTGCCCATCTTTGAAATACTTCCATTTCGCCATTGTCACTCTCATGTGATAAATGAAGCCTGATGGCACGGCGCATGATTAAGTTGAGTTGTTTCCAGTTTTCTTGAATCGTGGATGCGCGCAGTTCCTGCCGTTCAATTTCTTCAACGGCTTTCCAGCGGTCACGAAGGTGGAAACGAAGCTCATCAGCGTTCATAATCATAATTATAGCATGGTGAAAACAGCCAAAAACAAAAGACTTCCGAGAGCCACGCAAATCTCGGAAGTCCTTTTTACCTATTCCCTATTACCTGTTCCCCAAACTACAAATACCGCCAACCTGTCCCATCTTTGCTGTCTTCGATGGTCACGCCGAGTTCTTTCAACTTATCACGGATCTGGTCGGAGAGTGCCCATAACTTTTGTTTCCTCACTTCCGCACGGACTTCGATCAGCAGGTTAATGAAGGCCTCTGCATCACCCGAACCTTTTTTCTCTTCGAGTTTCAGTCCAAGCACACTCGATAATTCACGGAAAACGCCTTGCGCCGATTTGAGTTGTTCACCCGTTGCGTTGTTGTCACGCGCGGTGTTGATGAATTTGGAGAGTTCGAACAACACAGCGATGGCGCCTGCGGTGTTGAAGTCGTTATCCATGGCATCGGTGAAGTTTGTTTTCGCTGATTCACTGGCAGACGCGAGGGCGGCGATTGCGTCAGCGGCGAGTCCGCTTGCCCCTTCGACTTCGCTCAGGGAGGCGCGAGCAGGCCGCAGGGCGGATTTGAGGCGCTCGACGTTTTTCTGCGCAGCGTCCAATGTGTCATCATTGAAAAGCAATGGCGCGCGATAACTCCCGTTCAAGACGAGCATCCGCATCACATCCGCTTCACGCTTTGACAAGAATTCCTTGATGCTGATGATGTTGCCAAGCGACTTGGACATTTTTTCGCCGCCGAGCTGCAACATGCCGTTGTGAACCCAATAGCGCGCGAATTCCCTGCCTGTGTAACTTTCAGTTTGTGCGATCTCATTTTCATGATGCGGGAAGATCAGGTCATTGCCGCCGCCATGAATGTCAATCTGTTCGCCGAGTTCAGCGAGGTTCATGGCCGAGCATTCGATGTGCCAGCCCGGACGGCCCCTGCCCCAGGGACTGTCCCATGAAATTTCGCCGGGCTTTGCGGCTTTCCAGAGGGCGAAATCCATTGGATGGTTTTTGGCTTCCTCCACTTCGATGCGCGAGCCTGCCTGCATGTCATCCAATTTGCGCCCGGAAAGTTTGCCATAATCCTTGTCGCTGATGACGCTGAAGTAAACATCTCCATTGGGCGCGGCGTAAGCGGCTTCCTTTTGGATCAGGCCTTCAATGAATTTGATGATGAGCGGCATGGTCCTGCTGACCTGCGGATAGGATGTGGCGGGAAGCACATTCAGGCTGGCAAGGTCTTGTGTGTAATCTTGAATGTAACGCTGGGAAAGTTTGAGCGGGTCTTCCTTGAGCTGCTTGGCGCGGTTGATGATCTTATCGTCCACGTCGGTGTAGTTCATAACGTGTTTGACGGCGTAGCCGCGATATTCCAAATAGCGGCGGATGATATCGAAGACGAGCACAGACATGGCATGGCCGACATGCGAGTCGTTATAAACCGTCACACCGCACACGTACATTTTTACGAGCTTCGGTTCGAGGGTTTGAAATTCTTCCGTTTTGCGGGTCAGGGTGTTGTAGATTTTTAGCATGGTTTCTCTTTTTAAACACGAAGGACACTAAGGTCACACAGGTTTCACAAACTGATTTAGGATGTTCTTATTTTAACCACAGATGAACATAGTTGAAAGGCAGCAATTCTCACGCGAAGCGTGTCGTTGCGAGAAGGGCACTTGCTCTTCCGACGAAGCAACCCCCTGTTATTAGGAGATTGCTTCGGCTAAGAACAAGAGCGCCTCGCAACGACATAATAATTGCTGGTTGAATGGGATTATAAACGCAAAACAGAGCGCAACCTTCGCGCCCTGTTCACTGATTACTGATTACTGTTTACTGAATACTGTTCACTTTTTACTTTTCTTCGCATTCTCTTCATCCACGCGGCCAAAGATCATGCGGCCTGCGGCGGTTTGCAGGACCTTGGTAATGTTCACATCCATGTACTCACCGATATACTCCTTGCCGTTTTCCACCACCACCATGGTGCCATCCTCCATATAGCCCACGCCCTGGCTGTGATCCTTGCCTTCCTGCATGATGTTGATGCGCAAGGCTTCGCCCGGCAATACAACCGATTTGATGGCGTTTGCCAATTCATTGATGTTGAGCACAGTCACACCTTGCAATTCCGCGATGCGGTTGAGGTTGTAGTCATTGGTCAGGACCGGGCATTTGAGCTGTTTGCCAAGCACCACCAGTTTATCGTCCACTTCGCGCACGCCGTCCACGTTGATGTCAGAAATGCGGACGAGGACGTTGGGAAGTTTTTGCAGTTCGGCGAGCACTTCCATGCCGCGGCGTCCGCGCTGGCGGCGCATACCGTCGGAGGAATCTGCGATGTTTTGCAGTTCGTTCAATACAAAGCGGGGGATGAGCAGCGTGCCGGGTAAAAATCCGGTCCTGGCGATGTCTGACACACGTCCATCAATGATAACGCTCGTATCGAGCAGGATATTGCGGTTGAGGTTGCTCCAGGAGGAAGAACCGCCTCCTTCGCCGCGTCCACTTAACGCGCTGAGCAGGCCCATAATGTCACCCTGACGGGTAACAAAGAGAGACACGCCGAAATAGGAGAAGATCAAAACGCCCATAAAAGGCAATATCTCGCCTAAGGGTTTCGGAAGCAATGAAAGCGGAAATGCCAGCAATGCGGCAATGAGCAAACCAGCTATCAAACCCGTTAACCCGGCGAAAAGACTCTCTGCCGCAAGCCGCCCAAGCAGGGAACGCAAGGCGCGCGCAGGACGCGTCGTAAAGTATGGGGTCAGGATCAGGCCTGTGAGTGCGCCGACCAGCCCAAAGACAAGCGTGGTGCGGATGGCATCAGATGGTGAAAACCTTGAGAGGTCAAATCCCCAATATCCCCCGGCAACGGCCAGTACGATCATTCCAACAATGCGAAGAATAAATTCAAAACTCATGAATAACTCCTTTGTAATAAATAAGATAAAAGATAATAAGGGATAATAGCACGGGGTTTGCCGCCCGTCAATTGGATTCGATGAGATTCATAGATTATTGTTATAATGCGTCACCCTCATTGCAAGCGACCGTTTTGAAAAAATATATTGGACTGAGCGAGTCATGACAATGCATCTAGTAGACACCCTTAACCGCCCCTTGCGCGACCTGCGAATTTCCGTCACCGACAGGTGTAATTTCCGTTGTGTTTATTGTATGCCCAAAGAAATTTTCGGGCCGGATTATCAATACCTGCGCCGCGATCAAATTTTAACCTTCGAGGAGATCGAGCGGCTGGTCCGTGTTTTTGTGGCGCATGGCGTTCGTAAAATTCGACTGACCGGCGGCGAGCCATTGGTTCGCCGTGACATGCATCTCTTAATCTCCATGTTGGCCCCAATTCCAGATCTTGATCTCACCTTGACCACCAACGGAGCATTGCTCGCCAGACAAGCCCGCGCCCTCAAAGACGCGGGGTTAAAGCGTGTGACAGTGAGCCTGGACTCTCTCGACAATAAGATATTCAAAACCATGAACGATGTGGATTTTGCCGTGGAAAATGTATTGGATGGAATGGATGCGGCCGCCAAAGCTGGTTTGGGGCCGATCAAAGTGAACATGGTGGTCAAACGCGGTTTGAATGAGTTCAGCATCCTGCCGATGGCTCGTTACTTCCGTGAAAAAGGTTATATATTGCGCTTCATCGAATATATGGACGTGGGTCACTCCAATGGCTGGCGAATGGACGATGTCCTCCCTGCGGCTGAAATTATCAAAATGATCCATGCCGAAATGCCTTTGGAACCGCTTGACCCGAACTATCACGGCGAGGTGGCCGAGCGCTGGCGATACAAAGATGGCAGCGGCGAGATCGGCGTGGTCGCATCCGTGACTCAGGCATTTTGCAGTACCTGCAACCGCGCGCGTCTCTCCGCTGAAGGCAAACTATATACCTGTTTGTTTGCAATCAAAGGACACGACTTTCGCGATTTGATGCGCGGAGGGGCAACGGATGATGACATTTCGCAGGAGATCGCGCGCGTCTGGGGCAAACGCGGCGACCGCTATTCGGAACTTCGATCTGAAAATACGCTGTCTTTGCCCAAGGTTGAGATGTCTCACATTGGTGGATGATCTTTACACGTTACAAGTTGACAGGTCGGCAAGTTCAACTGTTCCGACCTGTCAAGCATGAACATTCAAACCTTCAAACTTAACAACATGACCATCAAAGCAATATTATTTGACCTTGACGGCACGCTTCGTCATCACCTCCCCTCTGGCGGGGAGATTTTTGTGGAGTATGTCAGAAACAGCGGATTGCAGATCTCGGAAGAGGACAGAATCCGCGCCGAGCATTGGGAGCATCAGTATTTTGCCAATTCGCTGGAAATTCAAGCAGACGGCAAAATATTCAAGGATGATCGAAAAGGCTTTTGGGCTAATTTTACGAAACACCGGTTGCTGGCGCTGGGTATTCGGGCCGCACAAGCCATGGATCTCGCGCCGCAGGCATCGGCTTACATGGATGAATTCTATAAACCCCAAGTCCATGTGCCGCAGGATGCGTATACCCTTTTGACTTTTTTGAAGGAAGAGGGTTATATACTAGGGATGGTATCAAATCGCGAAGAGCCGTTTCAGGAGGAATTGATAAAACTAAAACTGGATTCCTATTTCAAATTCTCGCTCGCGGGAGGAGAAGTGAATTCCTACAAACCTGATACCCACATCTTTGAACACGCATTGGAATTGGCGGGGACCTCCGCGCCTGAGACGATGTACGTCGGCGATAATTATTTTGCAGATATCATCGGCTCGCAGCGCGCCGGTCTGAGACCTGTTCTCTACGACCCGGGCAGCCTCTTCCCCGAGGCAGATTGCGCGGTCATTCGTTCCTTTGATGATCTGCCCGATTTGCTGAAATAAACATAAATACCTGCCGCATTGCGCCCGCACGTGAAAATGAAATACTCAACGTGGAAATAATAAATCATGGAAACAAACAAAGCCCTGGTCGCAGCGCTCATCTTTATCATCCTTGTAGTAGGCGCGAACTTCGTCATGTATGCCATTGCACGCGGGGCGGGGCGCTCCAACCAAAAGAGTTTTCTGGAGACGTTAGGCCAGTCCCTGAACGCTTCTCCAAAAAAGAAAGACGAGTCGCTGAAAGAACTCCGCCGAAAAATACAGGAACTGGAAGAGGGCAGGAAAAAAGATAATAAGGAATCAGATTAAGGGGTGTTCGCGCCGAGCTCAAGGCAGCGCGCTGCCTTCGGACAAAGCCTGTCGTGAACTTGTCGAAAGGAACATGTCCTCGTTCTGCACGCATTGTCCCGATGCAGTTTCGGGAGTGAGGAAGGTTTTCGTCCTCCCGAAAGAACACACCGCACTGGTGTACGGCGCAGGTGTCGGGACGATATGAGAAGAACCACATGCTCCTGGTTTTCGTGCGGCGTAGTCGAAGGACAGTTTCAAGCGAAAGTCCTGTCTCTTATAAAAATAGTACGAAGAATTCAGCAAACTTTAATCCCTGAATGGTATCTTCTTGGTTGATTAAGCCAAATGGAGGCTACTTTGAATAAAACTTTAAAGACTATTTTGCTCATCCTGATCGTCAGCGCGATCGCGCTCGGCTCATTCGCGGGCGGATTTGTAACCGGACACCTTGTGCCGCTTGGGAACCTGCCCGGTTTTCAGGAACAAGCCGCCCTTGCCCCGCCCACCCCATCCTCCCAGCAGCAAACCGCTACACCCCAGGAACTTCAAACCCTCTTTGTACCGTTTTGGGAGGCGTGGACTCTTGTCCATGAAAATTATGTAGATCAACCGGTGGATGACGTGGCACTCATGCGCGGCGCAATCAACGGATTGATGGAAGCCCTTGGCGATGAACACTCATCCTATATGAATCCGGAGGATTATAAACAAGCCAATGCCAGCCTGGATGGAGAATATGAAGGCATCGGCGCTTATGTGGATACAACCACTAAATACCTCACCATTACCAGCCCAATGCCGGGTTCCCCCGCTGAACGCGCCGGACTTCAACCCGGCGATCAGATCGTAGCCATTGACGGCGTTGATATGACCGGCATTGATGCGGAAGTGGCGCGGCTCAAAGTCATTGGGCCTGCCAACACTGTTGTCCATTTAACCGTCCTGCGTGAAGGCGAATCAGAACTGCTTGAATTCGATGTGACTCGCCAAAAAATCACCATAAAATCAGCCACGGGAAAAATGCTTGAAAATGATATTGCCTATGTTCAAATTACCACCTTTGGTTCAAAGACAATGCCTGAATTACTGGCGGCGCTCACGGAGCTGATGGCGCAAAAACCCAAAGGCATCATCCTTGACCTGCGTAACAATGGCGGCGGATTCCTGCAAACATCTGTCGAAGTCACTTCTCAATTCCTTGCTGAGGGCGTGGTGTTGTACGAAAAATATGGGGATGACACCCGCACAACCTATGATGTCATCCCTGGCGGACTGGCCACCGATACAAACATACCGATGCTGGTATTGATCAACGAAGGGTCAGCATCCGCTTCAGAGATCGTGGCTGGCGCATTGCAGGATACAGGCCGCGCCAAACTTGTCGGCGTGGTTTCCTACGGAAAAGGCTCCGTCCAAAACTGGATTCCGCTCAGCGGTGAGAACGGCGCAGTCCGCATCACAATTGCCAAATGGCTCACCCCAAACGAACATACCATCCACAAGATCGGACTCACCCCGGAATACAAAGTGGAAATGACCGATGAAGACCGCCTGGCAAATCTCGACCCACAACTCGATCGAGCTGTAGAAGTATTGCTCGAGATGATTGGAAAATAAGGAGTAAGCATGTTTCTATTCAGTCCAACCTATTTAATGTATATGATCCCCGCTTTTATTCTGATGGCGATCACGTCATGGTATGTAAAAGCGGCCTACAGCAAATGGAGTCGCGTGCCGGCCCAAAGCCGCTTGACAGGTTCTCAAGCGGCCCAAAGATTGATCTCAACCAGTGGCTTGTATGGTGTGCAGATCCAGACCGTGGCCGGCCAAATGACCGACCATTATGACCCGCGCAGCAAAACGCTTTTTCTCTCCAGCGGCGTTGCAAATGGCACATCTGTTGCGTCACTGGCGATTGCCGCGCATGAACTTGGCCACGCCATGCAGGATGGGGAAGATTATTTTCCACTGAAATTCCGAGCCGCGCTGGTGCCGGTCGTCAGCATTGGCTCAAACCTCGGCTGGATCCTGATCATGATCGGCTTGTTCCTGCGTTTTACCGAGCTTGCCTGGCTTGGCGTGTTGATCTTCGCGGGCGGCGCAGTTTTTGCCCTTGCAACCCTGCCTGTGGAATTTAACGCCTCAGCCCGCGCGAAGCAACTGCTGGCCCAAACCGGCATCATCCAAACGGACGAAGAAAAGCGGGGCGTCAACAACGTCCTCAACGCCGCCGCATTAACCTACGTGGCAGGCTTGATCACAGCCATCCTGCAATTGCTATATTACGTCACCCTTGTCGGCGGTAGACGCAGGACTTAAAGTTTTTCATTTTGCACAGGACTTTCGCTTGCAGCTCATGGTTTCCCCGGTAACATTTTATGGGACAGAACGCGGTTGCTTGACAATCCATTTGCATGTGGATACACTCATAGCGTTTGGGGAGTAGCCGTGGCGCCGTTGGCGCCAATGAATTGTCGTCATTCCATTGGCACGCATAGCGCCATCGGCAATTCGTGCGTTTGAAAGCGTTGGCGAGACCATCACAGAGGTTGTGGTGGTCTCGTTTTAATTTACAGAGAGACGAAGAAGATGTTTGAAGTCTGGAATAAAAATTTCACATCAGGAGAATCTGAATGGCACAGGAAGAAATGAATGAAAAGGAATGGCACGCGCTAAAAGCGGAAGAGGTCTTGAAGCACCTTGAGGTGCAAAATGAAGGCTTATCTTCTGAAGAAGTTGAAAAGCGTTTGCAGCATTATGGCCCAAACCAATTAAAAGAAGCGCCGCGGCCGGGCTTCCTGGCTTTGTTGCGGGCGCAGTTGAATAACTTTGTTGTGATCCTGCTGATCGTGGCTTCTGTGATCTCTGCCCTGCTTGGTGATTATGTGGAAGCTGCCGCGATCATGGCAATTGTTGTGCTGAATTCGGTGCTGGGTATTGTGCAGGAGCAGCGCGCAGAGCAGGCATTGGCCGCGCTTAAGAAACTGGCCGCGCCTGATGCGCAGGTATTACGCGATGGTGTCCGCCGTTCTGTGCCTGCATACAACCTTGTGCCTGGTGATATTGTTTTTCTCGAAGCGGGGAATTTTATTCCCGCAGATCTGCGTTTACTCGAAGCTGTAAATTTGCGCGTGGAAGAAGCCTCACTTACTGGCGAATCACTCCCCGTGCAAAAGAACGCGGCGACTGTGCTTGAGAAAAACGTTCCGCTTGGTGATAGAAAGAATACAGCTTTTATGGGTACGCTCGTCAATTATGGACGCGGGCGCGGCGTGGTGACCAGCACAGGCATGCACACCCAACTGGGTCTGATCGCCACGATGCTGCAAAATGTGGAAACCGAAGAAACACCTTTACAAAGAAGGCTTGACCAACTGGGCAGGTCGTTGAGCATTCTTTCCCTAATTCTGGTTGCCGTTGTTTTCGTCGTCGCGCTGATCAACCAAACAAATATTGGCGGGTTGTTCACAAATCCGCTGGGATATTTCACAGAATTCGCAGAACAAATTACCGAAGTGTTTATTATCGCCATTAGCCTTGCGATTGCCGCCGTTCCAGAAGGACTCCCTGCCGTCGTGACGATTTCTCTTGCGCTCGGAATGCGTGAGATGATCCAGCGCCACGCGCTCATCCGCAAGCTGTCTTCGGTTGAGACACTCGGTTCGGCAACTGTAATTTGTTCGGATAAAACTGGAACATTAACCCAAAACGAAATGACCGTAACCCGTATTTGGGCGGATGGTCAATTTGTCAATGTGACAGGAACAGGCTATGCGCCAGTTGGAGAATTCCAAGTGGATGGCGCGAAAGTGGATGTGACCAAATACCCCGCGATTCTTTCCACTCTCTGGCTTGGTCTGTTGAACAACGACTCACTTCTGGAAACAACAGGTGAAAATGAAGCACAGCAGACCTACCGCATCGTTGGCGACCCAACAGAGGGTTCACTGTTGGTTGCCGCCGCCAAGGCTGGGGCAATTCACGTCGACATTAACGAAGCTTATCCGCGCGAAAATGAAGTTCCATTTGATTCTGAACGCAAACGCATGATCACCATCCATAATGTGCGTGATCCGAAGCCGCATGACCCGTCTCCGTTTTATGATGAAAAGTATAAAAACTGGAATGTGGTCGCAGTCAAAGGTGCGCCCGATATTGTCCTTGACCTTTGCACTCGATATCAAGGCATGGATGACAAACCCCAGCCAATGACAAAGGAAGTGAAGGAGCGCATTCTTGCCGCCAACGACGCAATGACCAAAGATGCGCTGCGCGTGCTCGGTCTTGCTTGTCGTGTGGAAAAGGATGTCCCCGACGATCCGGAAGAGATAAAAGCCGATGAATTGGAAAAGAATCTTGTCTTCGTGGGTCTGACAGGCATGATCGACCCGCCGCGTACCGAAGTGAAACCAGCGCTCGAACATGCCCGCCACGCGGGTATCCGTACGGTGATGATCACAGGCGACTTCCCCAATACCGCCAAAGCCATTGCCGAAGCGATTGGTCTTCTGCGCCCTGGCAAGCAGGTTATGACAGGCGCGATACTGGACGATATGAATGACGAGGAATTAAAGGACATCATTGAAGATACAGATGTCTTTGCCCGTGTATCACCCGAACATAAAATGCGCATCGTGGACGCCTTGCAAGCCAATGATGAAGTCGTCGCGATGACGGGTGACGGCGTAAACGATGCGCCTGCCATCAAGCGCGCCGACATTGGCGTGGCGATGGGCATCACAGGCACGGATGTGGCCAAGGAAACCGCAGACATGGTCCTCACGGATGATAACTATGCCAGCATTGTCGCAGCTGTGGAGCAGGGACGCGTCATCTATAGCAACATCCGCAAGTTCGTGTTCTTCCTGCTTTCTTCAAATGTGGCAGAGATCATGATCATCTTTCTGGCCACGCTGGCCGGCTTGCCTGCTCCACTGACGGCTATTCAACTCCTGTGGCTCAACCTCATTACTGATGGCGCGCCCGCTCTGGCTCTTGCCATGGAAAAAGGCGATCCCGATATCATGGATCAAAAGCCGCGCGCCAAATCCGAGCCGATCGTCAACCGCTCGATGGGGCTGGGCATTGGCATTCAGACTATCGTGCAAACAGGCGCGGTCCTGAGCGCGTTCATTTTGGGACTGGCATGGCATCTCGGAGCGGGATCAACCATCCCGTATGGCGCAAACATGTTGTCTTTTGTCCTTGCGCATGATTGGCGCGGTGTGGATGTCCAAACTGCGGAGACAATGGCGTTCGTCACCTTATCCCTCGCTGAATTATTCCGTGCTTATACTGTCCGCTCGGAGCGCGCTTCGCTGTTTTCGATTGGCATCTTCTCGAATAAATATATGCAATACGCCGTGGGACTTTCCATCACGTTGTTATTACTTGTGTCCGCGGTGCCGTTCCTGCAGCCGATCTTCAATACGCATTTCCTTTCTGTCCGCGAATGGGGCGTGGTGCTCGGTCTGGCGCTTATGCCCGCTGTGGCGGAGGAGATCACGAAATTCTTTTTACGAAGAAGCAAGGCATAATTTCAAAAATTCCCGCAGATCAGCCTGCGGGAATTTTATTATTTTCTTTTCTTCAGGAATAAATGCATTTCTTTCAACGTTTGCTTCCATGCGGCTTCAGCGTCCATTTTGCGTTGAATATCCCCCGCACGCTGGCGCATGAATGCCATTACGCGTTCGTCTTCTCCTGCATCCAGCCAGAAGCCGTGGCTGTTCTCGGCGCAGTACTCCAACTTCAGGTCATATAAACGATATTTGAATTCCTCCAAACCAGAGCCGCAGTGCGGGCAGGGATAATTTGTCCTGGTTTGAAAATGCACCAAAGAACCCTTGTGTGCGTCATCGTCAAAAACGACGTCTTCCAATTTATCCAACTCTTTGAAATCCAGCCACATGCCGCGGCAGTTGGCACATGAGTCCACTTCGATCATGCCTTTGTAGTATTTTTTTACCAGGTCTGTATTGCATTTTGGACAGTTCATAATGTCATTGCGAGTGGCGCCTCGCGCCACGAAGCAATCTCCTCTTTCATTATTTTATCCACCAATTCTTCAACCGATTTTCCTTCTGAGTTCAGATCAAGCCAAACTAAAAATTCTGCGTTTCCTTTTGGTCCCAACAACGGTGACTTGATTAACCCGCGCAAGCCAAAACCTTCCTGTTTTGCAAATGAAAGCACATCCAGCAAAACCTGCCTGTGGATTTCAGGGTCGCGGATCACGCCATCGCCACGCGAAACGTCTTTTCGACCTGCTTCAAATTGGGGCTTGATCAATGCTACAACTTCTCCCTTTTTACTTTTTACTTCATCTGTGTGAGAAGTGAGAGGTGAGAGGTCAAACCAGCTTTTAATCACAGGGAGTAAAATCTTCAATGAAATAAAAGAAGCGTCAATTGTGACGAACGAAACCTTCTCAGGCAGTGACTGGACGTGGCGCGCGTTGGTTTCTTCCATAACAATGACACGCGCATAGTTTCTTAACTTCCAATGCAAAATACCTTTGCCCACATCAATCGCATACACTTTTTCCGCGCCGCGCTGCAACATGCAATCGGTGAATCCGCCCGTGGATGCGCCTACATCTGCGCACACCAAACCTTTAACCTCTATTGCAAAAGCCTCCAGCGCCGCATCCAGCTTTTCGCCGCCGCGTGAGACGAAACGCGGGCCGGGATCAACCATCAGTGTGGATTTTGTATCTGTCGCAGTGGCAGGCTTCAGAGCGACCTGATCGTTTACTCGCACCTGTCCCGCCATGATCAAGGCTTGCGCTTTCGCGCGCGAGTCGGCCAATCCGCGTTCTATCAGCAAAACATCCAAACGAACTTTCGGCATGAAAATATTGTATCAGGTAAAATAGATGCATGTTAATGGAAAGCAATTACAGGTGTAAAATATAAGCACGTTTGGAAAAGGATTTAATAATGGCGCTTCCTGCTCGTCTTATCACCCCGAAAGGTGAAATTATAGAATTGACACCAGAGACTTATCGGCGTGTCCGAAAACTGGTTGTTTCGCCGCGCGCTAAACGGGCAACGACAAGATTTCTCCATTCTAATTACGGAAAATACGCAGGCAAGCTTTCTTTAACAAAAGCCCTGCTTGCCGAACGCGCCGCAGGCCGCGCCCGTGAAGAAGCAAAAATCAGAAGGTGGCATGGCGGGAAATAAGCCCGTTTTTGTTTTAGATAGTTTCGCCGTCCTCGCCCATTTTCAAGCGGAGGATGACAGTGAGCGCGTTCTTGAATTGCTGGAAAACACCCGCGAAGATAAGCTCGAACTTGCTATGAGCCTTATCAACGTGGGCAAAGTCGTTTATTTGGCAGCCCGCAACCGTGGAAAAAAGATCGCCGAAGCATTATTGAAAGACCTGCGTGATTTACCCATAAAATTTTACGAAGCCGGCGAAGAGCGGATCCTCGCCGCGGCATGGATCAAAGCAAGCCATGCCATCTCTTATATGCAGATACCTTTGCTGTTCAATTGGCGCAGGAACTCAAAGGCACTCTTGTCACTGGCGATCCGGAATTTGAGGGCATGAAAAATTTGAAAGTCCTATGGCTTGTTGAATAGTCCGCTTCTCCTTCACTGAGGCAAGGGGTTAGCCTGCCGACATAGCCAACATAAAAGCAGATTTCCCTCTTTTCCCCTCCCCCTTAAATACAGGTAAAATATCCCCATGTTAAAAGCCTTATTCAAAACCATGCGTCCGCGCCAATGGACGAAGAATGTCTTCATCTTTGCCGCGCTTGTCTTTGACAAACAACTGCTCAATGTTGATTCGTTTTTGCGGACGCTCGCAGGCTTTGCGTTGTTTTGTCTCATCTCTTCCAGTGTTTACATCTTCAACGATCTTGCAGATGTGGAAGCAGACAGACAGCACCCTGAAAAGAAGAACCGTCCCATTGCCGCCGGTAAATTGCCGGTCAGTGCTGCGTGGATCGCGGGCATCATACTGGTTCTGATTACTTTTGGACTTGCGTATCTCCTTGCGCCGGGCTTTGAAGCGGTGGTTGCCATTTACTTCATCCTCAACATGGCGTACTCAAAATGGCTCAAGCATATTCCGATCATAGATGTGCTTATCATCGCGGCGGGATTTGTCCTGCGCGTACACGCGGGCGTAACACTCATTCAAGTGGAAAGATTTTCACCGTGGTTGTATGTAGTGATGACCCTGCTCTCGCTCTTTCTCGGCTTTGGCAAACGCCGCGCCGAACTTGCACTGCTGGCGCAGGGTGCAGGCTCGCATCGCAAAGTATTGGATGGCTACACCCTGCCGCTTCTCGATCAATACATTATGATCGTTTCCGGCACAACCATCGTTGCGTACTCGCTTTACACATTCTCCGCGCCCAACGTGCCTCAAAATGACAGCATGATGTTGACCATTCCCTTTGTGGTGTACACCATCTTCCGTTATCTCTACCTCATTGAAGTAACACACGCGGGCGGCGCGCCGGAGGAAATTTTATTGTCCGACCGTCCGTTTCAAATTGCCATGATCCTTTGGGCGGCAGCCGTCCTGGCGATCTTTTACCTCTCGTGAGCGCATTCGCGTCCGCACCCGGCAAGATCATTCTATTCGGCGAACATGCGGTCGTGTACAACAGACCCGCGCTTGCCGTTCCCGTCACACAAGTTCATGCAGATGTCGAAGTTTTGGATTCGCCCCGCACAGGGATATTTATCCACGCCCCCGGCATTGACCTGCACGCCGAACTGACCTCGCTTCCCTCCGACCATCCAATTGGTTCGGTTATTCTGAAAGTGATTCAGCGCCTTGACATTTCCCCCCTGCCGAATCTCGAAGTGAATATTTCATCCACCATCCCCGTTGCGTCAGGTTTAGGTTCCGGCGCGGCGGTATCAGTTGCGCTAATTCGCTCTCTTTCGCTTGCCCTGAGCAAAATCGAAGGGTCTTTCCTCCCTTCGAGAACCTCAGGGCAACGCTTTCATCCTATTTCAGACAACGAAGTTAATTCATTTGCCTTCGAGATCGAAAAACTCCATCACGGCACACCTTCCGGCATTGACAACACTGTTATCACATATAACAAGCCCGTCTACTTTATAAAGGGCCAGCCGGTTGAAATATTCACAGTTGGCAAGCCATTCACCATTGTCATTGGCGATACAGGCATTCCCGCGCTCACGAAAGAATCTGTTAATGACGTGCGCCTCTTATGGTTAAGAGATACAGACAAGTTCGATGGCTTATTCAATGAGATCGCGCAGATCGCGCTTATTGCGCGCCGTTCCATTGAAAGCGGAAAGCCCGAACTGCTCGGCAAACTTATGGATCACAACCATTCACTCTTACAGGAATTGACGGTCTCCTCTCCCGAACTGGATCAACTTGTGATTGCCGCGCGGGAGGCTGGCGCGCTCGGCGCAAAACTCAGCGGCGGCGGACGCGGGGGCAATATGATCGCGTTGGCCGAACAGGCCAAGGCGGAGTCTGTGGCGGGCGCATTAATCTCCGCAGGCGCAAAACGCACGATCATCACGGAAATCAGATGAGAAGGTGACAGTCACTTTCGCGGCTCCGATATTATGACCCCGTCCCTGTCAAACGGGACTCGTGGGAGCAGCCTGGCACGATTACTTATAAAGAATCTGCTTCACTTGAACATGAAGATAACGACACAGACGTATACATCTTACGCAAAATGAAAATGGTCGCAGTGACGCCGCTGAATTTGGCTATGACGGCAAGGGTGGGGCTAAGTGAGTTTGAAAAATTCTTGCGAAAATAAAAAAGTGGGGTTTGGGAAACCAGACTCCACTTTTTCGTTTAGATCAACACCCAACCTTTTCAGGTATGATCGGATATAGATTATAGACAACCCTCTACGAGGACGATGTGGACGAACAACAAGCCATTCAGCGACTCAAAGACAACGATATCGGCGGACTGGAATTCCTCGTGATGTGCTATCAAGTGAAGGCTGTGCGCACAGCTTATCTGATTACGCGGGACCTCGGTTTGGCTGAGGATGTCGTGCAGGATTCCTTCCTTCAGGCGTATCGCTCCATAAACGGATTCGACGCAGCGCGTCCATTTGAGCCGTGGTTCATGCGCGGCGTGGTCAATGCTTCGGTGAAGGTGATGCAAAAGTCGGCGCGGCAGGTTCCCCTTTCAGGGACTTCGCAGGTCGGGGATGATGCGGAGGAACTATTTTCACAATTGGCTGAGCGCGTTGAGTCGGTTGAGTCGCAGGTGGAGTCGTCAGAAGTCCAGAGGCAAATTTGGGATGCCATGCAAAAATTATCACCGCGCCAGAGAGCGGTAATCGTCCAACGTTATTTTTTGGAGATGAGTGAAAAAGAAATGGCAGTGGAATCAGGCGCGGCGGCTGGCACGATCAAATGGCTGTTGAATGCGGCGCGTGAACGATTGCGCGGCCTGCTGGAAAGGAGCGAGGAATGAAAGACAATCGCATGAAAGACGCGCTTGAGTCCATCGCTCGCCGCGGCGTTCCAGAAAATACAAATTTATGGCCGAGGATCGAAGCGCGGCTCGATAAAAGGAGTTCATTTATGCAAACTTTGCGCGCAAGACCCGCTTTGGCGCTGATCATTATTTTGCTTGCCCTCTCGCTTCTCACGGGTGTGGTTTATGCAATTGGCAAATCGCTCGGCTACATCCCCGGCGTGGGGATCATTGACCAAAGCGCCCCTCTGCGTGTGCTTGCTGAGCCGGTGACGATAACGCGGGATGGCGTGACGATCACCGTCACAGAGGCTGTGCTCAGCGCGGATAAAACGGTGTTATTCGTGAAAGTCGAGGGTGTGCCGAGAGATACTTATCCCTCCGACGAATCGATTGGCTGTATGGGCAGCGCAAACCTGCGCCTTGCGAATGGAACGCTTTTGGAAGGCGGCTATATTGGGGCAGGCGGCTGGACGCATTTTGAAAACCGTCTTGAGTATGAGCCAATTCCCGCAAACGTAAACGAGGCTGTTTTGACCTTCGATTGCATTGGCTTCACCAAGCCGGGCGCGCTGCCCGAAAACTGGGAAGTTCCATTGCGCTTTGTGCCTGCGCCGCCCGATATGACGGTTGCGCCCGTCATCGAACTCTCCACCCCCGCCGTGACAAATATTCCCGCCGTTGATGTGACGAGTACGCCTGTTCTGTCCAATACGATGACGCTCAATGGAATCACTTTAACCCTCGAGAAATTCGTCGAGGTGGAAGACGGCTATCAACTGTACGGCAGTCTGGATTTGAGCGGGGCGGCCCTGCCGGCGCAAGGTTATTTCAACACGATGTCTGTGATCAGGATGACCGACGCCAACGGGAATCGAATCCCGTTCGAGGCAGTGCAGTCAGAGCCGCAGGAAAATACCGTCTATGATCCCAACAAGGTTGCATGGATTTATCGCACGAACCAAAAAGCCTTTGCCGCGCCGCTCACACTCACCCTTGCGTGGGTCGAGATACAAATCGCGCCGCGAATCCCCTTTGAACTTGACCTTGGCCCGAACCCGCAAATCGGCCAGACTTGGGAGATCAACCGCGATTTAACTTTCGAGGGATATACCGTTCGCTTGTTATCGGCTCAACTGGTGAAGAGCGACAACCCTCAATGGGTTTCTTTCCTCAAGTTTACATACGAAGACAAAGAAGGCGGCATTTTTATCAACGTGATGGATGATGTTCCGCAAAAGCCTCTGATAGAAGTTGCGGGCGGCGGCGGTGGGGGCGGACCTCTTACTGGGATACGGTTGGCTTCGATGGCTTATGGAGAAATCCCCAGCGGCCTGCGCCGCTTCACCATCTTCTCGGGTGTGCCGTACCGTATCAACGGGCCGTGGCAGGTTATCTGGAATCCGCCATCTACAACGGAACCCATCCCAACCTCCGCGCCCGAGGCGTGTCTCACATCTGAAAAATGGGAGCAGGTCAAGGGTCAGCATGAAGCGCTGCCCGTCGGCATGGGCGGGAAAATCCTGTTCACCACAGACGCCATGCCGCCGGAGGTCAATGTCTTCATCGCTAATTTGGACGGCAGTGACCCGCGCGGGCTGGTCAGCGGTTACTACCCGTCACTTTCTCCCGATGGAACGCACATAGCCTTTATGTCGCAAAACGATTCCCTGAACATACTCGACCTGAATAACAGGCAAACTATTTTGCTTGAAAACGGCACGTTCCCTATTTGGTCGCTGGATGGTTTGCGTATTTTGTTCTATAACCCGCCGGATGGTTTGTATTTGGCGAATGCCGATGGCACAGGCATGCAAAAAATCGAAACGGGTTCGCCGCGCGTCAACCCGATTGGCTGGCTGCCGGATAACCAGACAATCGTCTATGGCGCACAAGTCGGCGACATCTACAATCTGTACGAACACGTTTTCAAAACCTACAACCTGCAAACGGGCGAAACGAAATCACTCTTTCCCATCACCATCAAGACTCCAAGAGGCGCTATTTCACCGGATGGACAATGGATCGCTTTCAATGCTAGGCTGTTCGGGGCCAATTTGGATGGCGCGGTCTTCATCTCGCGGCTGGACGGCTCGGAGCGCAAACTGGTTGCCATGCTGGATGATACGCTGGCGTTTCATCCGGCCTGGAGTCCGGACGGGCAATGGTTGATCGTCAGCGTCGTTATGCCTTATAAACCAACCAGCCCGGTGTTGGTCAACCCGTTTACCTGTCAGGTTGTGCGATTGGAGAATGTTCGAGGCGAGGTGCAATCCTGGAGACCTTGAGACGAGAACATGTCGAGCAGATGATCGTGGATTCAATGGACGATGGCTGATAAATGAAAAAGGACGGAGAGTCGCAAGACCCTCCGTCCTTTTTTGCGGTTTATTGTCCGCCGTCCACGGTCAATTCCCTACAACTCACTCGCTCTCCTTTCAATCCTATCCTTCGCGCGAGCGATAAACTCACCCAGCGGAATATTATTCTGCTGACTGCCATCCCGCACGCGCAGGGACACTTGCCCGGCCTGCATCTCGTTATCACCGATAACAATCATGTACGGCACTTTCATTAACTGCGCCTGGCGGATCTTGGCATTCATGCGTTGTGACGATAAATCTGCCTGCGCGCGGATTCCGCTTTCACGCAACTGTTTCGCGATCTTTTCTGCATACTCATTCTGAGCATCCGTGATCGAGACGACTCGTACTTGCTCAGGCGATAGCCAGACCGGGAAATTGCCTGCGTAATGTTCAAGCAGGAAACCGACCATGCGTTCATGCGTGGAGAGCGGCGCGCGGTGAATACAAAGTGGGATTTCTTCCACACCCGCCTTGTTCGTGAACTTCAAGTCAAAGCGTTCGGGCACTGCAAAGTCCACTTGATTCGTGGCAAGCGAGAACTCACGCCCAATGGCAGACCAGATCTGCACGTCAATCTTGGGACCGTAGAAGGCGGCTTCATCCTGCTGTTCCACAAAGGGGATGCCGCCATTCGTCATGGCGTGGCGCACCATGTCTTCCGTCTTGAGCCACAGGCGTTCGTTGTCCACATACTTTTTTCCGAGACCTGCCTTTGAATGCAATGCCAAACGCATCACATATTTATCAATGCCGAACAACTCAAAGTATTTATGATACAAAGCGATCACGCCCATGAACTCCTGCTCAAATTGATCTTCGCCGCAATAGATGTGGGCATCGTTCATCTGCATCGAGCGCACGCGCATCAAACCAAAGAGTTCGCCTGATTTCTCGTAACGGTAGCAGGTTCCATATTCGGCGAGGCGGACGGGCAAGTCACGATACGAACGGCCCTTTGAACCAAATATCTTGTGGTGCATCGGGCAGTTCATTGGCTTGACGTAATATTTCACGCCTTCCAATTCCATGGGCGGGTACATGCTCTCGGCATAATAGGGCAAGTGACCGGAACGTAGAAAAAGATCTTCCTTCGTCAAATTCGGTGTACGCACACGCGAGTAGCCCGCGGCTTCCTCCATTTCCTTCGCAAGTTTTTCCAACTCTTCAATGATGATTCCACCGTTTGGCAGCCACAAAGGCAAGCCAGGGCCGACCTCGTCATCAAACATGAAGATTTCCAATTCCTTGCCAAGTTTGCGGTGGTCGCGTTTCCTGGCTTCCTCCAATTGATGCAGGTAATCCTTTAACTGGTTTTTATTTTCCCAGGCTGTGCCATACACACGTTGGAGCATCTTGTTCTTCTCATCGCCTCGCCAATATGCGCCCGCAATGGACATTAACTTGAACGCATCCTGTTTGATCTCTTTTGTGCTTTGCACATGCGGACCGCGGCACAAGTCTGTGAACGTATCCTGCTGATAGATCGATATTTCAGGTTTCTCGTTTAGCGGGTTGCCGTATTCATCCGTGCCGCTTTTTTCGAGTCCTTCGATCAACTCCAGTTTATACGGCTGATCGGCGAATATCTTTTTCGCTTCCTCCGCCGAGACGACAGTTTTCTTGAACTCATGCTTGCCCTGCACAATTTGTCTCATGCGCTTTTCGATCAAGTCCAGATCCTCAGGCGTGAGGTTGCGCGGTAAATCAAAGTCATAATAGAAACCGTTATCCACTGGCGGACCGATGCTTACTTTGCCGTCAGGGAACATCTCCAACACTGCCTGCGCCATGACATGCGCCGCCGAGTGACGGATTTTGTATAACTGTGTATCTTCGTATCTTTCCTGAATTTGTGCCATTCTCGCTTCCTTTCTTTCGATGGACAATAGACCATAGACCGTTGTCCATCGTCTACGGTCCATCGTCAAAAATAAAAAACTCCCATCCACAACGGGACGAGAGTTTGATCTCACGCGGTTCCACCCGATTTACTCTTTCTGATGGTCGAGTAGTTCCGAGCGAGAGCGAGGAACGTATCGAGACCACACTTGAAGAGTATCTCTTAAGCCTCTAACGGAGCCATCCGTTTCACTTACTAACTGATCACTGTCCACTGATCACTGTTCTGCTTCACGCTCGCAAGTGGTTTTCAGTGATGGTTTCTGGAAGAGGCTCTCAACCACAGGCTTCTTCTCTCTGTCAGAACAAAAATCACTTACTCGTCTCGGTCAACGCGCTACATGTTTACTTGTGTACCTGTTTACTTTCACTGTGGGCGGAATAGGGCTCGAACCTACGACCTTCGCGATGTCAACGCGATGCTCTAACCAACTGAGCTACCCGCCCGAAGGACTGACATTATAACGAGTGTCGCAAAAATTGACAATCCCTTGTATAATCCCTGCGCTATGGCTCGAAGAAAAGCGCCCGAAGACCTGTCCGTTGAAGAACTCCGCCGCTTGTTGGTGGAGAAGCGGCGCGGCGCACGCCAGGAAAGATTGGAACATTATCGCCGCACGGGGCGGGTCGTCTCGATTGCACCAGATCTGCCTGACGGTGATTCGCCTCTCTCCGCGCCGATCATTGATTCTGTTGATTTGACAGAGTCCGCACCCGAGCTTGTTTCCGCCAGCCCGCGCCGCAGATTCATGGACCGCGCCCTGCTCGGCGTGGAAGTTCTCGCAGTGATAGGTTTAGTGGTCGTGCTGCTCAATGGACTTGGCTTGCTTCGAACCCTTAACAACGAAGTGGTTGCTGCGCTTAATCCAGAAACCGTCACACCCACGCCTTTGGTCATGGTAGTGGTATTGCCTTCAGGTCACACCCCGCCGGACGCGCAAGGCAACACACGCCCCAACGATGCGGAGATCCCAGCTCATCTTCTGCCCATGGTGCAGTCGTTGGCGAACATTCCCATCCCAACCTCAGCGCCCGACCAGGCCGTCCGCATTCAGATCCCGGCGCTCAACATAGATGCGCCCATTGTGCAGGGAGATGGGTGGGAACAGCTCAAGAAGGGAGTCGGCAAATATATTGGCTCCCCAGACCCGGGTCACGATGGAAACATGGTACTCTCAGCGCACAATGATGTCTACGGCGAAATCTTCCGCTATTTGGATCGGCTCGTGCCCGGTGATCAGGTCATCATCTACACACAACAAAGGCAATTTGTTTATGTGGTAGATCGAACTGTTTTGGTCGAACCCACCGCAGTGGAAGTGATGGCCTCCACTGGCTCACCGACAGTCACACTCATCTCGTGTTACCCATATCTTGTCAACAATCAGCGCATTGTTGTCTTTGCGCGATTACAAAATTAGGAGAATAAATGGCTAAGAAAAATAAACGACAGACTCGTTCCACGCCCATTGCAAACATCCCCGCAATGCGAACCGATTTCAACCCCGATTACAGCATGGTCAGAAAAGACCTCAAGCGCATTGGCGCGCTTGCAGGCTTTTTCATCGTTGTACTCGTGGCGCTCTCGTTCTTCCTGAAATAACATCACCTTGACGAAAAAGGAAAGAGGAAAGACGGTGAAATGTCTTTCCTCTTTTTATCCCAGTTATAATCTCTTTAATGATGCCCAAATCCCTCACCTTTGATATTTCCCTCGAAAAACTGACCTACGGCGGCGATGCCATGGGACGACTGCCCGACGGCCGCGCCGTTTTTGTGCCGTTTGGATTGCCGGGCGAACTTGTGCGTGTGCGGTTGACCCAGGAAAAACAAAGTTTTGCGCGCGGGCAATTACTGGAAGTATTGCAAGCCTCGCCAGAACGCATTGAACCGAAATGCAAACACTTCTTTTCCCTTCTCCCCCCGGGAGAAGGAGCAGGGATGAGGGCCTGCGGCGGTTGTCATTACCAAAACATGTCTTACGAAAAACAACTACAAGCAAAAACAGAAATCCTGCGCGACCAATTAAAGCGCATCGGGAAAATCGAAAATCCGCCTGTCAAGCCGATGGTGGCATCCCCGCTGGAATGGAATTATCGCAACCACATGCAATTTCATCTCACCAAAGACGGCAAACTTGGCTATGTTTTTCCTCTCCCTTCGGGAGAGGGCAGGCGCCGCGCTGAGCCTGTCGAAGCGGTGAGGGCAATTGAAGAATGTCACCTGCCGGAAACAAGTATCAATACTTTCTGGCCTGAATTACATTTTGAATCTAACAAGGATATTGAGCGCGTCTCCCTGCGCTGCGGGCAGGGTGATGAATTGATGCTCGTGCTCGAATCCGAAACAGACGAAACGCCCGAACTCGAAATTGAAGCCGATATTTCCGTTGTGCATATTTACGAAGACCATCCCGTCGTCATTGCCGGGCGTGATCATCTTTTCATCAACATCTTAAATAAGGATTTCCGCGTCTCGGCCGCTTCCTTCTTTCAAGTCAATGGAAGGATGGCAGAGAAAATGGTGGAGTACCTCCTCACGTGTCCGCTTGCGCGTGTTTCCCTGTCAACTAATTTACTTGACGTTTACTGCGGCGCTGGTTTATTCAGCAATTTCTTTGCGCCAAAATGTTCAAAAATAATAGGAATCGAATCCTCTGAATCAGCCCGTGAAGATTTTGAATTCAACCTCGATGAATTCGACAACGTGGATTTATACGAAGGCACAGCCGAAGAAATCCTGCCAGCAATGGTAAGTCGGATTGCCAATCCGACCCACATGATCATTGACCCTCCCCGCGCAGGCATCGAAAAACACGCCTTGGATGCCATCCTCAGCATCAAACCGAAAATTATTGCTTATGTTTCGTGCGATCCGTCCACGCTGGCGCGCGACGCAGCGCGGCTCATCCACGGGGGCTATCGTTTGGTGGAAGTGACTCCCTTCGACCTCTTTCCCCAAACCTATCACATCGAATCAATTTCAATTTTCGAACTCATCTAACCATGCTCAAGCCACTTGG
>Ga0082335_1002618_pt2 | contig 25392 bp, 21 predicted proteins | sample Subgrocontami58m_FD_72375 | JGI IMG/M metagenome (GOLD analysis project Ga0082335, IMG submission 72375) | Subsurface groundwater microbial communities from S. Glens Falls, New York, USA - GMW37 contaminated, 5.8 m (SPADES assembly) (version 2) ...
ATTACGCCGCGAATTCAACAATCTTTCCCGACCAGCTCAAGATTCCGGGCATTACGCTGTGGCAGCCGAGGAAGTTGTTCTTCCGAAATTTCGGACGCGTAGACCAAACCGCTGACGTTGTCAATCAGATCGGAGAGACGAATTCTCTCCGCCTACAATCCTATCTTGATATCGCGTCTGATGCTCTTCAACGACACAAAACGCAGGGCATGGATCGTGCAGACTTGCGCCGCTTTACTCGTGGCTTGAGTCTGTACAGACTGATGCGGTCCAACAGCATCTATGAGCGAGATACAACGTCGTTCTTTGGAGGAGTACATCTATGGAGCGATCTGCCACTTGCCCCTCTGCAAAGTGCACGCGAGCAATTATCGAAACTTCATCTTGGGATGAGCCAGGATTCATTGCTGGAAATCGCGTCGAATGTTCTGAGGATGAGCCAGCGAAAAATAGCCTTGAGTCCTGTTGCTACTCGTATGTTGTCGCATTGGCAAGAAGAACTTGAAGAGCTGATCAAATACTCGTGTCGTATCTCGTGCTCATGGGCGTTCAAAGATTCCGTTGTTGTGCCAACTCAGAAAGTGATGAGCACATTCCTTCTCAAGTCGAATGAATGCAAACTGAGTGAAGTGAGATATTCATTCGATGTTCCACAAGGCTGGGCTGTAAACGAAGCTGCTGCAAGTCTTCCGATCTTGAAAGAGCGAAACGTCGTTCGTGACTTTGAAGTATTCATTGGCGACAACGCCACGCTCACGATTCCGAAAACAGTCGCGAACTACAACCCGCTCGAATCAGAACAGGAGATTGTACTCCTTGCACGCTTCATGGTCAGCGGAAAAGCTGTTTCAATGACTGTGCGACCCAGGTTTGATGTTGCGCCATTTCAGACAATAACCATCTCACCAAAAGTCACAAGAATATCCTCAGAACAGTTGAATGCCGGAAAGAGATTTGAATTTGCATTAAAGAACTTTGCTTCGCGTAAAGTGGCGGGAAGGATTTCTGTGCAAGCTCCTTCGGGCTGGTTGGCAGAATCTGCGACTTACGTCATCCCGACTGAAGATGGTTCTGCGAGTGGAGCATTGGTTGTAAAGCCGCCGAGAGATGTGAAGCAGGGCGAATACAAGCTTCGCATCAAGTCCGAATATGCTTGGGATGATGTAACAGTCAAAGTGTTTGATGTGAAGGTCGATAAGAATGTCGAACTTGGCATCGTCAAAAGTTATGACAATACGCTCGAAGCTGCTGCTGTGGAACTCGGTTTGAAGTACAAGCTGCTCGAAGCGAAAGATCTTGAGAGCGATCTTTCCCGTTACAAGACAATTGTGATTGATATTCGAGCGTATCTTGTCCGAGAGGACCTGAAGAAGAACAATCAACGCTTGCTCGAATATGTGCGCAATGGTGGCAGCCTTGTGGTCATGTATCAAAAGGATCAGGATTGGAAATCGGAATATGCTCCTTTCCCGATGCAAGTAAGCCGGAAGCGCGTGAGTGTCGAAGAAGCGCCCATCCGGGTTCTTCATCCCGAACACCCGTTGTTCAATTCTCCCAACAATATTACTGATGAAGATTGGGAAGGGTGGATTCAAGAACGCGGCGTCTATTATCCTGACGATGTCGCGCGAGAGTATACCCGGCTGCTGTCTTCAAACGATCCCGATGAGCAGCCACTTACGACCGGCTATTTGGTAGCGAACTACGGTAAAGGCTCGTACATCTACACGTCGTATGTTTGGTACCGTCAGTTGAAGGAATACAACGCCGGCGCATTTCGCTGCTTCATCAATATGATTGCATATCCTAATCACAGAGCTACGCCGTGAACAGTTTGAAAAATATTACCACTGAGGCACAGAGACACAAAGTTCTTTTTGCAAAAACAATCATAACCGTCTTTCTTTGTGTCTCCGTGTCTTTGTGGCAGACGAGTTGTTCCTCCAACAGCGCAAAGAGAAAACTTGTTGTGTACTCGCCCCACGGGAAGGAGATGCTCTCTGCGTTTGAGAAACAGTTCGAGGCGAACTATCCGAACGTGGATGTGCAATGGCTCGACATGGGCTCGCAAGATGCCTACGATCGCATTCGCACTGAGCGTGAAAATCCACAAGCCGACATTTGGTGGGGCGCACCGCTGACGACGTTTGCAAAAGCGGAGGCGGAAAGTTTGCTGGAGCGATACACGCCGAGTTGGGATAATGCCGTGAGTGCTGAATTCAAAAGCGCAAACGGTTTTTGGTACGGAACGTTTGCGACGCCTGAAGTGATCATGTACAACAATCGCTTGCTGAGCGAAGCCGATGCGCCGAAAGATTGGGATGAGTTGCTCGAGCCTAAGTGGCGGAACAAAATCATTATCCGCAATCCGATTGCTTCAGGCACGATGCGAATTATTTTCTCATCGCTCATTCAACGAGAAGCGGCACGTGCTGGCAATGTTGATGCGGGCTTTGCATGGCTGCGCAAGCTTGATGCAAACACGAAAACGTATGCTGCCGATCCAACGCAATTGTATTTGAAGATCGCAAGAGAGGAGGGCGTCGTTACCGTCTGGAATTTGCCTGACGTTGTGTTGCAAGCACAGACAAACGGTTACCCGTTCGGTTATGTGATTCCGAAGAGCGGGACGCCGTTGATTACAGATTGCATCGCCATCGTTCGCGGAACGAAGAATCGCAAAGAAGCCGAGTTGTTCTATGAGTTGGTAACGTCGAAGGAAGCGATGATTCAGCAAGCAATAAAATTCTTCCGCATCCCAGCTCGTTCAGACATTCCGAAGAATGACATGCCTGACTGGATTCGATCCCTTGCGTTTGCACCGATGAAGATCGATTGGCAAGCAATTGAAGCGAATGAGAAAGCGTGGATGAAGAGGTGGGATGAGGAAGTGAAAGGTAAAGGAAAAGCGGGTTTGTAGAGTTTATAGAGTTCATAGAGTTTATAGAGTTCATAGAGTTCTCATAGAGTTCATAGAGTTGGACTCATACTAACTGCACTTTGCTAATTCCAAAACTCCAAAACTCCATTACTCCATCAACTCGCACACTCTCAACTCTACAAACTCCATAAACTCTATAAACTCTACGAACTAAAACCATTTGTCAACCGTAACTCTTCACAATCTTACCAAACACTTCAAGAACACCAACGCTGTTCAAGGCGTAAGTCTTGAAATTTCGTCCGGCGAGTTCTTCTCTATCCTTGGTCCCAGCGGCTGCGGCAAGACGACGTTGCTGCGCATGATTGCCGGCTTCGAGCAGCCAACTACCGGCAGCATCTTCATCGATGGGCGAGAAATCACGAATGTTCCTCCGCAAGAGCGAGGCATCGGCATGGTGTTTCAGAACTATGCCCTCTTTCCGCACATGACGGTGTACGAGAATGTTGCGTTCGGACTTGAGACAAAGAAGATTGCGAAGAGTGAAATCCGAAAACGAGCTGAGAAAATCTTAGATGCAGTGAATCTCTCCAACAAAATCAATACTCCTGTCCCGCAGCTAAGTGGCGGCGAGCAGCAACGAGTGGCTGTTGCTCGTGCACTTGTCGTCGAGCCTGCCGTCTTGTTGATGGACGAGCCATTGAGTAATCTCGATGTTGCGCTTCGCGTGAAGACTCGTGAAGAGATTCGAGCGCTCCAAAGAAAAACCGGCATCACGACGATTTACGTAACGCACGATCAATCTGAGGCGATGAGCCTCTCCGACCGGATTGCAGTGATGCGAGCCGGGAAAGTCGAGCAAGTTGGGATGCCTGCCGAAATCTATGAAGCGCCGGCATCAGCATTTGTGGCTGAGTTTCTTGGCGGCGCAAATGTGTTGAAGGGAAAAGTGGTTCTTGCAGACCTGAAAATTCTGGTTGGGAAACTTGCCATTGCAGTTCCTTCAACAACTCTTGCAAGTTGGCAAGATGGAAACGCCACCCTGGTGGTAAAGCCCGAAGCGATTGTGCTTTCTTCGCCTGTGCAAAAGGGAGAATACGAAGGGAAAATAACGCACAAGGAATATCTGGGCTTCACAACGAATTTTGTAGTTGAAACGAACGGCGTTGCGCTGCGAGTGACAGCAATGAGTTCTGTTTTGACAAAACAACTGCGTCCAGGCGATACTGTCGGCGCGAGTTTCGATTGGTCGCGTTGTGTTCTTCTTGCAAGAGCTTGAGTATATGAAGAAGCTCAAGCTAACATACGTACTTCCCCTTTTGCCGCTTAGCGTTGTGTATGTTGGATACGTTGTTTACCCGCTCGCTGAAACAGTGCGCGAAAGTTTACAAGTCAACGGCGAGTTCAGCTTCTCGAACTATTTTGATATTCTAAATCCCAACAATTCCGCAACCTTCGAGGCGGTGTGGAATTCTGTTCTCGTGTCGCTTCTTTCCGTTGTGTTCAGTTGTGTTGTCGGAGTCTTCCTCGCATTCGTGTTGACACAGTGCGATTTTCCTCTGCGCAAACTTCTTTCACGCCTGGCGGTTCTTCCGATTGCGTTGCCGCCGCTTGTCGGTGTTATCGCATTCCTTTTTGTGTTTGGTGAGAGTGGAATCCTTCCTCGCGTCGTGCAAAAGATTTTCGGATACGGTGGAAGTGCAGTGTCATTGGATGGATTCAGTGCAATCGTTGCAGTTCACACGTATTCGTTCTATGTGTACTTTTATTTGTTCGTATCAACCTCGCTTCGCAATCTTGATGCTTCGCAGCTTGAAGCCGCTCAGACGCTTGGTAGCTCAACATGGAAAACAATCCGGCAAATCATTCTCCCCGAATTGAAACCGGCACTCCTCGGCGCTTCGATACTTACATTCATGGCGAGTATGGCGTCGTTCTCTGCGCCTTTGTTGTTTGCCGGTGCGAAACGATTCATGACGCTGCAAATCTATAATGCAAAGCTGAATGGCGAGCTGAATGTCGCATCTGCTCTGGCGGTAGGCTTAGCCGTTGTTTCGATACTGTTCTTCGTCGTTTTGAAATACATTAGCCCGCAATCATCAGGGACAAGGAAAAGCAAGGGTGTTAGTCGAACCGGAGTCCTTCCTCTATCGAACACTGTTCGATTTGTAATGATTGCGTTGAGTGTGTTATTGCTTTCTGTCGAGCTCTTACCAATCCTTGTCATCATTCTCATTTCATTTGCGAAAGAAGGTTCTTGGACGTGGCAAATTATTCCAACAGCATACACAGAAGAGAACTACAGTAAGCTGCTCAGCGATGCACAAGTATTTGACCCAATTATCAACAGTGTGATGATGAGTGTCGTTACAGTTCTTGCCAGTGTCTTGGTGGGGGTAAGCTTTGCGTATCTCCTGAGCAAGGGCAGCCTGCGACGATCAAAGTTCGCCGGCGATATGTTGGTAACATTACCGTTTGCAATTCCGGGAACTGTAATTGCGATCGCTCTCATTCTCGCATTCAACAAGCCGAGCATTTTTGCTGCACAAACAGTTCTGGTCGGGACGTTTTGGATTTTGCCGTTAGCCTATTTCATCCGAATGTTTCCACTTGTTGTGCGCTCAACATCTGCTTCGCTTGAGCAATTGGATGATTCCCTGCTCGAAGCCGGACAGACATTCGGTGCAGGGGTGTGGCGGAGATTTCGCAAGATTGTTCTTCCATTCATATTGCCGGGAATTGTCTCGGGCGCACTGCTTGTGATGATTACTGCGCTTGGCGAATTTGTCTCTTCGATCCTCTTATACACATATTCCAACAGGCCAATTTCAGTTGAGATTCTTGCGCAGATGCGGACGTACAACTTTGGTGCGGCGGCGGCGTATTCTGTGTTGTTGCTTGGACTAATTCTTGTTCTTACGTATCTCTCGAATTTGATTGTAAAGCGGAAAGAGTTTAGCGGGGAGAGTAGTACGCTTTAGATGGGGCGAAGTCTATACTTTCAGCTCAAAATGCATACGTAGGTAAACCGCAGCTTCTACCATTATGTTCGACTCAACATTGCCAATGCGATGAATGAAGCGACGTTTATCGAAGGAAGAGATTTGTCTGACTTTGACAACTGAATCGTGCAGGAGGCGGGTGGAAGTGCTCTTCTTGATGATGATGTCGTTAGGTTCTGCTTTTTCAACTTTCGAAGAAATTGGCATTACTGTAACTAAGTCAGAATCGGCAGTGATACGATTGGATTGAATCACTAATGCTGGTCGGACTTTCTGGTATTCACGACCTACACTAGGATCGAAGTTCACGAGATAGATATGTCCGAAGAGGATCTCCACTACTTGAGCGATTTGTAATAGTTGATTTCTTCTTCGGAAAGAAAGTCATTATCAGAAACATCCTTGAGGGAAGCCAGTTCAATATCCAGTTCCGTTGCAACTTCCGAATATTCTTTTACCTTCGTTACAAGCAATTTATCGTCTTGCTTCAACTCAAGTGGTTCCTCCAACTGAATCTTATCACCATCAAAATGCGCTCGCACGGTTTGCATGTTCATTCTCCGATTTGATCTGATGTAATAGTAAGAGATTTGCGCAGTATTGTCAATCAAACAAAGCGCTGTCAAACGAATTCAAGTTTGAGGTTGAACGCAACTCGCTTTTTCGATACCTTAGTACATACTCAATCGCGCTCGTAGCTCAATTGGATAGAGCGTTAGCCTCCGGAGCTAAAGGTTTCGGGTTCAACTCCCGACGAGCGCACCAAGAGTTTGAAATCAATTCAAGAACACATTTATCCCGGGAGGCATCACAACAGTTTATGCTTAAAGCACAAAAGAAAATCTCGAAGAGAGAATTGAAGAAAGACGCGTTGCTTACCGGCATTGCGAAGGTGACGTCTTTCTATGAGGAAAACAAGAAGAACGCCGGTATCGTGGTTGGCGTTGTGGCCTTGCTCGTTGTCGGCTCGCTTATCTACACGAAGAATAGAGCGGAGAATAACGAGAAGGCGAATGCTGAGTTTGGTAAGGTCTATTCCTTCTACGATAACGGCCAGTATCAGATTGCGATTGACGGCGTGACGGAACGGGGCATTGTTGGACTGAAATCTATCGTTGAGAACTATGGCGGTACTGGTGCGGGCAATCTCGCCCGCTTCTATCTTGCAAGCGCATACTACCAATCGGGAAAGTACGATGAAGCGTTGAAGCAATTCGAAGACTTCAGTGCGAGTGAGCAGATGATGACAGTGTCGCGTCTTACCGGCATTGCCTGCTGCTACGAAGCCAAAGGAGAATATGAAAAGGCTGCAGAGCGTTTTGAGAAGGCGGCTCTCAGTTACCCGAAGGATGTTGATGCAGCGGCAAATCTGAATCATGCCGCGGACAATTACGCACTTGCCGGAAAGAAAGAGCGCGCACTTGACCTCTACAAGAAATTGAAGAAGGAGTACCCGACCACGCAGTATGCGCGTGATGCCGACAGAAACATCGCCAGACTCTCGGCATAGAATCGCAGCATAACAGCTACACCCCCGGCGACAGCAGAAGGACACTGGCGAAGCGTTCGTCAGAATTCAAGGCTTCTACTGTCGCCGTTGTGTTTTGCATTCAGATTTGTCAGATGAGAATGTAGGTGGGATTCTGCAACTTTTCCGCTCATTTCTCGAACAACTACTATCATCACCATCATTCTATGAAGCTTCGTCGAATCATATATCTCGGCGCTTCGGCACTCCTCTTCCTCATCGTCTTTGTGATTGACGTGATGAGGAAGAACGTAGAGTTGTATGTTGGCGGATTGAATCTCACGCGAGATATACTTGTCATCGTCGCATTTGCTCTCATCTATACCTACTTCGATGCGAAAAAAGTTCATCTGGGGCTGACGCCCATCAAGCGTCTCGGTCTCGTGATGATTTATTCCGTCATTGTTGGATTGTTTTGCCTGGCAATCGTTTTGATCGCTGATGACACTTTTGACACGAAAGACAAAACGCTTATTCCTCTCACCTACGGTCAACTATTCATTGCTACGTTCCTGAGTATTGTTCTTGGCATCTTTGCTATTCTCGTGTTCCGGCTTGTACGCGAGTTCGTCCTCTTCAAACGCAAAAGAGGGACTAAACGCAATTTCTTGATTTTTGTTGGGCTGATGCTTGCCGCTGCTGTGTCCACAATTCCGTTACAACATCTTGAGCGAAGCGTTCTCACAAGCATTCTGGTTGGCTTTGCCATTCTGTTCGCGGTCGTCAATTCATTTCGCCTGCCGTGGATTGTCTATCTGACGAAGAGAGAAAAGATTTTTTGTTTGATTTATGGATTTGTTCTCTTTTTCACGTTCGTCGGTTTGAACGTAGCTTTGGGTGCGGAGAGCAGCATGATTCGGCGTTCTCTTCTCTATCATTCATATCCTTTGAAACAGTTTGTATTTCTTACGACGATATTTGGCAACATCTACTTCGGCATGGCGTTCATCAGCACGCTGTTCCACTTGCCGACGGCCGGAGCGTTCGACAGGAAATCGAGCGAAGTTACATCGCTGCACAACTTGAGCAGGCTTGTGACGCAGGTGTTCGACTTCAATGAGCTGGTGGAGACCGTAACGTCGATGACGTTACAGGTCTGTGAAGCGAAAAGTTGCTGGCTGGAGATCATTCATTATGCTGATGAACAAGAACGAAATACGTTAGCAACCAATGAAGTGTTCGCCTACAACGGGACGATTGGTAATTACATTATCCAGCTTGCAGGAAGAAAAAATATCGAGCAGGGTGAGATCAATTCTTTGCTTTTGACAGGAGAGAAGACGTTGCGTGATCAAGTGATTGAAGAACGCAAACCCATTGTTGTTGAAGATCTGGCAGCCGATAATCGCTTTAAGGCCATTCGGAAGACGAAGTCTGCAATTGGTTCTTTGGTCGTTGTTCCGCTCGTCTCGCATGCGGGCATGATTGGAATTCTTTACGCAACGAAAGATACACCGTATGGCTTTTTCAAAGATGATGTAGATGTGATTTCCGCGTTTGCCGATCAAGCGACAATTGCAATCGAAAACTCCCGGCTCATTAAGAAGTCCATCGAGCGTGAGCGATTGTTGCGCGAGATGACACTTGCACAAGAGATCCAGCGCAAACTGCTGCCTCAATCGCTTCCGTGTTATTCTACAATGGAGATTGATGCAATCTCAACCCCTGCGTTCGAAGTCGGCGGCGATTACTACGATGTTGTTGAGCTTGATGGAAATAAGTTAGGCATAGTAGTAGGAGATGTGTCGGGCAAAGGGGTTTCGGCAGCGTTCTACATGTCCGAAGTGAAAGGCATTTTTCAATCATTGAGTCGTTTGTATCCGTCGCCGCGTGAGTTCATGATAAAGGCAAACGAGGCACTCTCAGGTTCTATTGACAAACACTCGTTTGTTAGTTTAATTTACGCTGTAGTTGATGTGGTGACCGGTAAATTAACACTTGCACGCGCAGGTCATTGTCCGCTGTTGCACCTCTCAGGGGAGAACGTTGCCTACCTTCGTCCCGGCGGCATGGGTCTCGGACTTTCCAACGGGACAGCTTTCGAGCATAGCATGGAAGAGAGCACCATTCATCTGAAGCCCGGAGATGTATGCGTGTTTTATACGGATGGTGTAACGGAAGCGCGACACGGCGATGACGAGTTTGGTTATGAACGGTTGTTGCAGGCGGTCGTTGCGTCGAAACAGAAATCCGCGTCGGCGGTGAAGGACGACATTCTCCACTCAGTGAAAGCGCACGCCGACAAAGAGGAGAATGACGACGACCTGACGGTTGTGGTTGTGAAGTGGCTCGGTTCTCAACCCTGAGCGGAGCGAAGGGTCTTGCCGCTTCTGAATTGCTGTGAGGTTCTTCGCTTCGCTCAGAACTTAGAGGTAGAATAACTTTTCTTTCGGAGGATTTTCAAATGAGTGATTTCAAAATTGCCCAGCGCGAAACAAGCAGCGTCAACGTGCTCGAGCTGAAGGGCTACCTGGATGCGCACACAGCGCCGAAGTTGGAGGAGGCGTTCCAAGACCTCTTAAAAACAAACCGCACAAAGATTGTGGTAAACTGCAAAGATCTCTCGTACATAAGTAGTGCAGGGCTTGGTGTGTTCATGGCATTTATCGAAGACGTGCGCAACAAATCGGGCGACATCAAGCTGACGAACATGTCAAAGAAGGTGTACAACGTGTTTGACCTTCTCGGCTTCCCGCTGCTTTATGAAATATTCAAAGACGAGTCGGAAGCAGTAAGAAAGTTCTCCGATAGGAGTCCTTTGGACAACGACAGAAAGTGAATGCCATCCAAAGCATAGTTGTGAAAAAGCAGACACTCAAAATAGAGAGCAAGACCGACCGGCTTGTTGCAGTGCGTGACTTCGTGTCGCAAGCGGCGTATGCGTCCGGCTTCAACGATGAAGAGGTGAGCAAAATTGCCCTCGCTGTTGATGAAGCGTGCACGAACGTAATCAAACATGCCTACCATTACGACCCGAAGAAACAGATTACAATCACTGTAACTGCGAACAATGGTGAGTTTGAAGTATCCATCGTTGATAACGGCAAACAGTTTGACCCGAAAAGAATCAAGCAGCCGGACATGAAAGAGTACCTCAGCTCGTATCGTCGCGGCGGGCTTGGCGTGTACCTCATGAAATCGTTAATGGACAAAGTTGAGTACGACATCGAGCCGGGCAAGCGGAATCAAGTTCGTCTCGTCAAGCATATCCCTCGCTAACATTCCTTCCGTGCTCCAAAGGAATCCTTCGGACATGACAAAAGCACGACCAAAACCACAAGAAGCTTCTTCTTCCTACGAGAGTTATTGCGAGCACGCCGCACTTTTTGAGTTCAGCAAAGTCATCAACTCCTCTCTCGAACCCCGGTTCATCTACAGCCACATTCTTCTCACTATCATGGGCAAAATCCTTTCGACGAAAGGGATGGTTATCGTTGAAAAGGAAAACAAGAGATTTTCTATTGAGATGGCGAAGGGCTTCTCGCAGGACGTTATCGGCACTTCGATGCATATTAAGAAAATTCCGCACTCTCTTTTTTTTCTCGATAGACTGAATTCAACGAAGCATCCGTGGGTGAAGTTTTTCAAGAAGCTTGGCGTGAAGATTCTTTTGCCAATGTTCATTGCTGATAAACCCATTGGGCTGCTTGCATTCGGTGAAAGATTTTCAACGAAGAAGCTTCAGTCAAGAGAAGTAACGTACCTGCGCTCGCTTGCGAACATTTCTGCGACAGCAATCGAGAAGAGTCGGACGATTGACGAAGTGCAGCAAGTCAACCGAAAACTCGACAGAAAGATTCAAGAGCTGAACACGCTCTTCGACTTGAGCAAGGAATACGGCTCGTTGCTCGATGCGGAAAAACTCATTCGTCTGCTTGTGTTCTCGCTGCTCGGACAGGTCGGTGTGAGTCGTTACATTGTTTGTTTGAAGCAGGGAAGTGACGTACGGGTAGCGGCATCGCGTGTTGATGGAACAGTGCCACAAGCAGAGCTATTGAAGACACTGTTCAAGCTGAAAGCGACCACGCTCGTCCAGAATCTTTCTACAAGCGAGGTTCAAGATGCTAGAGATGTTCTCTCTGAGTTGAAGATGGCGCTTGTCGTTCCGATGAACATTCAGGGTGAGAATAAAGGATTAATGATTTTGGGTGAGAGACTGTCGGGACAGCGCTTCGTCGAAACAGATTTCGAATTCTTGACCTCGCTTGCAAATCTCGCAATCATCTCACTCGAAAATGCCCGGCTCTTCAAAGAAGCGATAGAAAAGCAGCGGCTTGAAGATGAGCTGATGATTGCGCGCGACATCCAAAAAGGCTTGTTGCCGAGCGTGTTGCCAACGATTCCGGGCATCGATATTGCAGCAACGAACATCTCCTCAAAGCAAGTTGGCGGTGACTATTACGATGTTATCCCTGCCGGCGAGAAGAGGTACGTGATTGCTATCGGTGACGTGTCGGGAAAGGGAACGCCCGCTGCGCTCCTGATGGCAAGCATTCAAGCGAGTATTCGTGCGCTCGTGCCGCTTAATCTCTCCCTCAGCGAGCTCACGCAACGCGTCAACGACTTGATGTGCGAAAACACCGGCGGCAACAAGTTCGTCACGTTCTTCTGGGGCTTTGTAGATACCGAAGCGATGACGCTGAACTACGTGAATGCCGGACACAACTATCCCTATCTCATGCATGCTCATGGATCGATTCAACGACTCGATAAAGGCGGAATGATTCTCGGCGTGATGAAAACGATGATGCCTTACGAAGAAGCGACAGTGAAGCTCTCACACGGCGACTTACTCGTACTCTTCACTGATGGAGTGAGCGAGGCAATGAGCCGTGACTCCATTGAGTACGGCGAGGGACGTATCGAAGCAATTCTCAAGAAGCACGGCAACGAATCCGCACAACGCATCATTGACATTCTGCATGAAGACATTCTCCACCACGCAGAAGGTGCGCAGCAATCCGACGACATTACGATGATGGTGATGAAAGTGGCGTGAATGTTCGTTGAACCCTGAACACGCTGTTGATCTTCGTGCCGCTTTTCTCCACGGCAAAGCCTTGCAACTCACCGTAGCATTTGCTATCCTTAACGCAGGATTGTCCTTCCCGCGATCCCTCATAAGATCTCTCAACAAACACACTCCGAACCAGTCACGGGTGCGATAGCGTGTATCGTGCATTTAAACGCTACAACTGAACCCACAAAGGACTTGGGGGATGACAGAAAACGGATACGCATTTGCCCCGCATGCTGCGATGATGTCGCAGCGAGTGAGGTTTTTGTTGCGCGCAGCCAACGGTTGGTAACATGACTCCCGAAGAAAAAGCCCGATTCAATATCGACGAACTGCTCGTTGCCGCAGGATGGCAAGTGCAGGACTATAAAAAGCTGAATCTCGGCGCTGGTCTTGGTGTCGCAGTACGCGAGTATCCAACCGAATCTGGACCCGCAGATTATCTGCTCTTCGTTGATAGGAAACCCGTTGGTGTTATCGAAGCGAAGCCGACGGGAACGACATTGAGTGGAGTTGCAGAACAGTCGGAACGATACCTCACCAGCAAACTCAAACACATTCCAAGTCTCGGCGATTCACTTCGCTTTGGTTATGAGAGCACTGGCGTTGAAACGTACTTCAGGGATTTGAAAGACCCCGACCCACGTTCACGCCGATTGTTTGCTTTCCACAAGCCTGAGACGTTGCAGGAATGGCTTTCCCAAACAGACACGCTGCGTACGCGTTTGCGCTCGCTTGCACCGTTGGTTACCAACGGATTGCGAGATTGTCAGATTGAAGCAGTCACGAATTTGGAAGAGTCGTTCGCTCAGGCACGACCACGGGCGCTGATCCAGATGGCAACAGGAACAGGCAAGACGTTTACGGCTGTCACGTCTGCCTATCGCCTCATTAAGTTCGCGGGTGCGAAACGCATTCTCTTCCTTGTTGACCGTAACACACTCGGCAGACAAACGAAGAACGAGTTTGCACAGTACGTTACTCCCGACGATGGACGGAAGTTCACAGAGCTGTACAATGTTCAGCACATGACTTCCAATACGTTCGACCCCGTCAGCAAAGTTTGCATTACCACCATCCAGCGGTTGTTCTCGATGCTGAAAGGCGAGCCTGACCTTGACCCGTCGCTGGAGGAACAATCGGCGTTCGACCTTACGACAGATGACAAGCCGAAAGAGGTGGCGTACAATCCACAGATTCCCATCGACACATTCGACTTCATTGTGACCGACGAGTGCCATCGTTCTATTTACAATCTCTGGCGTCAAGTGCTGGAGTATTTCGACGGCTTCCTCATCGGACTTACGGCAACACCATCGCTGCAAACATTTGGCTTCTTCAATCAGAATCTTGTAATGGAATACGGACACGACCGTGCAGTTGCCGATGGTGTCAATGTCGGGTATGACGTCTATCGCATCAAGACAAAGATTACTGAACAAGGCAGTAACGTTGATGCGGGATTCTTTGTTGATAAGCGGAACAAGCTTACCCGCAAGGTTCGCTGGGAACAGTTGGACGAACCGCTGCAATACGCAAACACACAGCTTGATCGTGACGTGGTGTCGCCCGACCAAATCAGGACGGTCATTCGGACATTTCGAGACAAAGTGTGTTCCGAGATTTTTCCCGGGCGTGAGCACGTTCCGAAGACGTTGGTTTTTGCAAAGGACGACTCGCATGCTGAAGACATAGTCAATATCGTGCGGGAGGAGTTTGGGAAAGGGAACGACTTTTGCAAGAAGATTACATACCAAACTCTGCGGATGACGGGTGAGAAACCTGAAGACCTCATTGCAAGTTTCCGTAACTCGTACAATCCTCGCATTGCCGTTACTGTGGATATGATTTCTACGGGAACGGATATTCGTCCGTTAGAGTGTCTGCTGTTTATGCGGGACATCAAGTCCCGTGTTTACTTCGAGCAAATGAAGGGACGGGGAACAAGAACCATTTCATCCACAGACCTGGTTGCCGTAACTCCCGATTCGCAGCATAAAACTCATTTCGTGATTGTGGATGCAGTGGGTGTGTGTGAGAGCGACAAGACCGAGATGCGTCCCCTCGAGAGAAAGAAGTCCGTGCCGTTCGAGAAGCTGATACTTTCAGTCGCGGCAGGTAACCGTGACGAAGATACGCTCACATCGCTTGCGGGCAGACTCGCAAGAATGGAACGGGAAGTGGAGGAGAACGACAAAGAGGAAATTGCGACGGTTGCCAACGGTGTTCCGTTGCGACAGATGGTGAACAATCTGTTGGATGCTGTTGACCCCGACAAGCAGCTTGAAAAAGCGAAGGAGATATTCAACACTAAAACCCCGACCCCGCAACAGCTACAGAAAGCTGCCGATGAGTTGGTAATGGCAGCATGCAAACCATTTGATGACCCTGCTGTTCGTGACACCATCATTGACGTGAAGCGGCGAAGCGAACAGACGATTGATGTGGTGAGCAAAGATGAATTGCTCTATGCAGGCGCTGATGAGAAAGCAACAAAGAAAGCCCACTCCATCGTTGAATCGTTCAAGAAGTTCATCGAAGAGAACAAAGACCAGATAACAGCGTTACAGATTCTGTTTAGCAAGCCGTATGGCACGAGGCATTTGACGTATGAAGATGTGAAGCAACTTGCCGCAGCGATACGAAAGCCTCCGTACCACTTAACGCCCGAAGCGTTGTGGCATGCCTACCAGCAGTTGGAGAAATCCAAGGTGCGTGGTGCGGGACCACAGAAACTTCTCACCAACATCATTTCACTTGTGCGCTTTGCAGTTGGCGAAGCTGAAAGACTTGAGCCGTTCCCCGAAACAGTTGACCTGCGGTTCAAGCGATGGCTTGGAAAGCAGGAAGAGTTTGGACGGGAGTTTACGAAGGAACAGGTGGAGTGGCTGGAGATGATAAAGGATCACGTGGCAACTTCCGTTGAAGTTTCCATGGATGACCTCGACGATACTCCATTCTTTGCAAAGGGAGGAAGGGTGAAGGCGTATCAGGTGTTTGGGAAGGGACTCGAAGAGATCATTTCAGAGATCAATATCATTGCGGTAAGCTGAGAACACAAAAAGGGTTGATCAATCATGCAGGGTTCAGCAAGAGGTTCTGAATGGAGAAGGTGGGACCTACATGTCCACACTCCCGAATCAGTGGTTTCAAACTTTGGTGATTGGGACTCGTACGTTCGAGGTCTAATTGCAGCGGCGCGAAAGCACCAAGCGCAAGCTATTGCTTTGGCGGATTATTTCACAATCGGCGGCTACAGGAAGATCCTAGCGGACTACTATGACAAAGAAGCTCACTTGCTGAAACTTGGTGATGATAGCATTAACCTTTTCATCATCCCTGGTGTCGAGCTGCGATTGAACATTTTCAATGATGACGAAGAGTCGATTAATCTTCATGTCCTCTTTGATCCAGATAAGTGTACTCCCGACTTGATAGAGGCTCGGTTCCTAGAAAAACTCAGTATTGAATTCCGAGGCCAAGAGTTCGAGATGAAGGACTTGAACCTTTGGGCTATTGGTAAAAGCATCGGGGAAGGTAGCGCTCTCAACATCACACAGGATTTCGGCGAGCTCACCCCTGAACAGAAAGATGGGCTTAAGAAAACTGCACTCAAGGCAATCGTTCTTACCAAACGGGATGTTTTTGCTGCTCTGAAAGATGTTGGAAAGGTCTTTGAATCGCTGGGGTTAGCTCCAAAACATTTCATGGTTGGAATTGCAGGCAAGGGCCATGGTGGGTTGAGAAGCCTCAAGTGGTTTGATGGAAAAGGTGGGTTTTCAAGAGCGGGCGTGGTTCGCGAAGACCTTACCAATTTGACGGATTTCATATTTTCTAATGACCCTGCCGATCGCTCATTTTACTTGGGTAAGAAAGACGATACACCCTCGATGGAAATTCAGGCTAGGTTCGGAGAGCTTAAGCCCTGCGTGTGGGGGTCCGATTCGCATAACATTGACAATTTGTTGCACCCTTCGGCAGGTGCTAGTAGCGACTACACGTGGATTAAAGCTGACCTCACATTCCAAGGTTTAAAACAGATACTCTTCGAACCGGGAGCTCGTGTGAGAATTCAAGAGGAGGAGCCGGATGTCAAGACTGGATATCTAGTGCTCGATCGTGTCAGGTTCATCGACTCGACCGGTGCGAAACGTTTTCCGACAGAGCCAATTTACTTCAACCCAAACCTAAATTGTGTTATTGGAGGCAAGTCCTCAGGGAAATCCCTTCTCTTATACCACATTGCCAAAGTGGTAGACCCAAAGCAGGTTGAGGAGAAGATCAAGGGATTGGCGATTCCACGGTACAACTTCGAGGATGATGGTTTTTTCGACTTTGAAGTTACATGGAAAGATGGAACAAAAAGAACACTGAAGGATTCTGCGAAGCAAGAGAGGAGGATCACTTATCTGCCGCAGCTCTTTATCAACAAGTTAGCAGAGGAGCGAGGTGAACAAGGTCTTTATGATCTCACTCTTGAAACACTTCTTCAGGACAAGAGCTTCAAAGAGTTCTACGAGTCAATAACCGAAACAATCCGGAAGCAACAACAAAGCCTTCAGGAACAAGTGATCGCTCTTTTTTCCACCTTCAAGGAACGGGACGCGCAACAGCAAGAACTGACAAAACTTGGAGACAAGAAGTCTGTCCAGACGGAAATTGTCCGTCTCAAAACGGAGATCGATGTCCTGAGAACCAACGCCAAGTTCAGCCCTGAAGAAGATGAGTCCTATAAAAAGCTGATTCAACGGCGTGATTCACTTGAGACCGGGATCAAGCGTAACGATCGGCTCATTGAGGTGCTGGATGCTCTCGGCAGGTCAGTGAGCGAAAGGTCAGAACAGTTCTTGAACAGCATGTTCATTGATATTGAGATATACGATAAGGAATTTGAGGGAGATGTTGATGCACTGACCTTACTTGCCGGATTACGAACAACGGTCGACTCCTCGGCAAAGGCAATGAATGATACCATAGTGGCATACCAGTCCAAGACACTAGGTGAACTTAGAAGCAGCCTTGAAACATTGAAATTGGAAAAGCAGACTCTTGATGAAGAGATTCGTCCCTTGCTTGACAAAATCGGAAACCAGAACCTGTTAGGAAGGCTTCAATCGGAGGTTGAATCTGAGACACTGAAACTCCAAGCCATAGAGTCGAAAGAGAAACAGATTCAAGGTATTGACGAAAAGGTTCTTCGCGCTATGGATGAGATTCCCGAGTCCTACAAGAGAATGCTCGACGGCTATCTTGAGATTCGGAAGAAGCTCTCGGGAGATGACTATAAGAAGATTGAGGATATCGAATTGCGTACGCGTCTCGGTTTCAATGCAGGATTTTTTTCCGCTCGTTTCGAGGAAATGATTGACAAGAAGTCTACGACCACGAAGTCGCTTCCGGGGTTCAATGAGGACCGACAGTTCGTCTTCAATGAAGGCACCCACCTTCAATCAGTGAATCACCTAGTGCGGCTACTTGCTCAGCGCGATCCCAATACGCTGAAGCTAAAGATCCAGAGGGACTATCAACCAGCGATGTTGGCTCTTGTCGAGGACTATTTCAAGATCACATTCGAGCTCATCCAAGACAACGATCCAATTGCAAACATGTCACCTGGGAAGCGGGGTCTGGTGTTATTGAAGCTTTACCTCCATCTTAGCAATTCGAGGGACCCAATTCTGATAGATCAACCTGAAGAGAGTCTTGACAATAGGACGGTCTATCGAGAGCTGACTGAGTTCATTCGACAGAAGAAAACGAAGCGTCAGATAGTTATCGTATCGCACAACGCGAACATGGTTGTTTCAACAGACTCGGAAGAAGTAATTGTAGCAAACCAATCCGGCCAGCAAATTGGGAGAGACAATCGTGAATTCCAATTTGAATTTGTTTCTGGTGCCCTCGAGTCAAGCTTCGAACGGCCAACCGAAGTAGGGGTTCTGTACCAAATGGGAATTCGTGAGCACGTATGTGAGATCCTCGAGGGCGGCCCAGAGGCGTTCAAGAAACGAGAAAGAAAGTACGGCCTTGACTAAGGCACAAACAGGATTGTCTCTTTCCCTCGGCTGGACTTGGACAACGATGGAAACAGTCGTTGACATCTTGGACAGCAAGCGAGAACCCATCAACTCGGATGAGCGTGAAACTCGGATCGCAGGGAAGCTGAAAAAACAACTGTTTCCTTACTACGGTGCGACGGGGCAGGTCGGTTGGATAGATGGTTATCTGTTCGACGAAGAGATACTCCTACTTGGTGAGGATGGCGCTCCGTTCATTGAGAGTTCGAAACCGAAAGCCTACGTTGTTCGAGGCAAGAGCTGGGTGAATAACCATGCACACGTATTGCGTGCGCTGTTAGGTCTGACGACGAACACCTTTCTCAAGCATTACCTTGACATCTTTGATTATCATGGGTTCGTCACAGGAACGACGCGGTTGAAATTGCCGCAAGGACCTCTCAAGAGAATCCCCGTCCCCCTTCCGCCCCTTCCCGAACAGCACCGCATCGTTGCGAAGGTTGAAGAGTTGTTCAGCAAGTTGGATGCGGGAGTTGAAGCGCTCAAGAAAGTGAAAGCCGAGCTGAAGCGCTACCGTCAGTCCGTGTTGAAGCATGCGTTTGAAGGAAAGTTGACCGAGGAATGGAGGAAGAATCTCATTCTAAAGGAAACGAAGAGGAGCAAATCTGACTACCGCATGGTGGCTGAACCTGCTGCAATCTATGAGCTAAAGGATAGATCAGATTCTTCATCTCCTTCGACGATTCAGAATGACATGCAATACGAACCTGCCTCAGTTCTTCTCGCCCGCATCCGTGAAGAACGAAAGAAGAAACTTGGCAGCAAGTACAAAGAGCCTGAACCGATTGACACAAGCGAGTTGCCTGAGTTGCCAGAAGGATGGGTGTGGGCAAAAGTTATGGAAGCGGGACGAGTACAACTTGGACGACAGAGAGCGCCACAGTATCATAACGGAAACGACATGCGACCTTACTTGAGAGTTGCGAATGTATTTGAGAATCGCATCGACACGAGCGACATTTTGCAAATGAACTTTGACCCAGATGTATACGAGACCTTCAAACTTCACTATGGTGACATTCTATTGAATGAGGGTCAGAGCCCAGAGTTTCTTGGTCGCCCAGCTATGTATCGCAATGAAGTTCCAGGCGCGTGTTTTCAAAATACGTTAATTCGATTTCAAGCTGCATCAGGTCTTATGCCCGAGTATGCTTTAGCTGTATTTCGAGGATACCTGCACACAGGTCGGTTTCGGAAGACGTCTCAAATCACGACCAACCTAGCGCACATGAGTGCTGGACGCTTCGCAGAAATAGAATTTCCTCTTCCATCGCAAGCGGAACAACAGGCAATAGTCAATGAACTCGACCGTGTCTTCTCCATCGCCGATGCAGTCGAGAAGACCGTTGACGAGCAGTTGCAACAAGCCGAACGTCTGCGTCAGAGCATATTGAAGCGAGCGTTTGAAGGGAAGCTCGTGCCGCAAGACCCAACGGACCCGCCCGCGTCTGTGTTGTTGGAACAAATCAAGTTGGAGAAGGAGAATCGAAGAGAAGAATCGGGTGCCGGCTCAAAGAAGAAGAGAAAAACAATTATAGGGACGTTCAATTGAACGTCCCTACACACCGCCATTCCGCAGGGACGTACAAATGTACGTCCCGTGTTACGAATGCACCGTAGGGACGTATAGTTATACGTCCCTACGGCGGCGTACAAATTCCATCACAGGACGTATTATCATACGTCCCTACGAGAGGGTTCAATATGAAATACGACCCGAAAATACATCATCGTCGTTCAATACGATTACCGCATTGGGATTACTCGTGGGGGTGGTGGTATTATGTTACAATTGCTGTCAAAGACAGGCGATGCGATTTTGGTCGGGTGGACAATGACGTTGTCGTATTATCAACGCTCGGGGCGGCTGCCGATGACTGCTGGAAACAGATTCCACAGCATCACGCAGGTGTCGAGCTTGACGATTACGTGATCATGCCGAATCATGTGCATGGGATTTTGATTTTGAATGATGACGTGCGTAGGGACGTTCAATTGTCCGAAGGACTCCTTTCGGAGAACGTCCCAACGGATACAAATACATTGAACGTCCCAACGGACGCAAACAAATTGAACGTTCCCCTGAAGGTAAAGAACGAAGCGATGGCTGCTCTTTCGCCGAAGAAAGGTTCTTTGCCGGTCATTCTTCGTACATTCAAAGCAGCGGTTACAACGTGGGCGAGGGAAAACCATCACGAACGTTTTGGCTGGCAAGAGCGCTTTCACGACCACATCATTCGCAACGACGCTGACCTGCGTCGCATCCGTGAATACATCCAAACCAATTCACTCAAGTGGGCTCTTGATGAAGAGAACCCGAACAATGTAACGTAGGGACGTACAATTGTACGTCCCTACGAAATAAATATTTGACCTCGTAGGGACGTATAATTATACGTCCCTACGGAAAGAAAAACAACGCCGAACGAATCCTCACAAATTGTCCAACGTCTCTGGAACTACTGCAACGTCCTCCGCGACGACGGAGTCAGTTACGGCGACTACGTTGAGCAGCTCACGTATCTGCTGTTTCTTAAAATGGCGGATGAGCAAACGAAGCCGCCGTTTAAGAAGCCGTCCATCATCCCTAACGATGAAAATGGAAATGCCCTCGACTGGAACAGTTTGAAGTCGAAGGATGGCGAAGAGTTGGAGAATCACTATCGGCATGTTTTGTTCAGTTGAAGGGTTGGGAGATCGTTGATGCAACGGCGCGTCTCTGTGTGATGAATATGTTCTTGCATGGCATTGGCGGAGATGACAGTCCGATAATTGTTGGCGACAGTCTTGCTGCCGATCCTGGCGACAGGTTCGACATGGTGCTGACCAATCCGCCGTTCGGCAAGAAGAGCAGCATCACCATTATGAATGAAGAGGGAAAGGCGGACAAAGAAACGCTTACGTATGAGCGGCAAGACTTCTGGGCGACCACATCGAACAAGCAGTTGAACTTCTTGCAACATGTGAAGACGCTATTGAAGATCAACGGCAAAGCAGCAGTTGGTGGGCAAGCACGGGCAGAGGCGGAAGTGGCAGCAGCGCTAGACGAAGATTCGCTACGATTACTTTCCGATTCAGATGGTGTATGGCAGCGAGGAAGAAGTTGCGGAGCGCGCACGAGTGGAGTTGTCTGTCTGTTCATCGAGCGATGCACACGTCACCACAAAACGATCTACTGGTGGCTGCATCATCTGATTGTTCGCCGACGACAGCTACCGCATCTTGGAAGCAATACGAAAAGTGCTTAACCTCGATTTCTTCGATGAACACTCGCTTTCACCCATTTAACAATGGGGAATCTTCACCAAAAGAGTATTGACTATCTCGAAAAATTTCGATTTGTTCACAATGTATTCCACTGTTAGTCTTCGGTAAGGCTCGTCATGCAATCCATCTCCCAACAATCACCCGTTATGAAAACCAGAGACGAACTCTGCACGGCACTCCGCACCATGCGGAATCTTGACGATGCGGACATTGATGCAGTTTCCGCGGACAAGGAATTCTTTCAGCCATATCTCCGTCAGGCACTTGCCCGTCGTGCTCGATTGCAATGTGTGAGCGAAGAAGAAGAATACGGAGAGATTGATTGCACAGACTTTCATGCGATATTTCTTCTTACACACCTGGAAGATGAGTTCTTTGTTCCGGACTTTTTGAAATGTCTGCAAATGGACGAGAACACTCTGGAAGAACTCTATGCGGATTCACTGACGGATGTTTTGTGGCTGCCTATTGAACGATGTGGGGACGGACATTGGGATGCGATTTGGGATTTTCTCATTTCCCCGGATGTTGACCGGTGGGCGCGCGATACGGTGGTGAATGGTGTTGTGGCGATGGCGTTGCTCAATCCTTCAAGAAGGGAAATTGCACTTCGGTTTTTGACAAAACTGTTTAAGAATGAAGAGATATTTGATCAAGAAGAAATCGCGTTTTGGTTTACCGAGTGTGGGGACTGTGGCTTGATTGAACTTCAACCGTTGGCAGAACAGCTCACGGAACGGTTTGCGCTCGAATTCGACGAGCCGGACTTTCCAATGTTTGCTGAGGTGCGTCGGGACGAAATTCTCGAATCATTTAGCAAGCCGATGGCACACGTCGCCGAACGATATCAGAAGACGACGGTGTACTCCATCTACGCAGAATGGCGAAAGGTAGAGAAGGAAGAAGAGGAGTACCGAAAAAGCGAGGAGAGACGTGAGGCGATGAAAGCGGCGAAAGAGCTGCCTGAGCGTCCATATTATCCATCACATGCGCCGAAAGTGGAACGCAACGATCCGTGCCCGTGCGGCAGCGGGAAAAAGTATAAGAAGTGTTGCGGCAAATAACGAATCAACAATGGATGAACAGTTATGACTGCGAAAGTGAATTTGGCTGACCTCGCCGAGGAGATGCAGGCGCAGAGCGAGGGTTGGCATCCATTTTTCCACAAACCCACCGGTGAACTTGTCGGCGTTACAGACGAAATGCTTTCTGGGTCAGATGACGATGCATCGCTCGACGATTACCCGGAGTGGGAAAGGGAAGGCATTGAACTCGCGAAACGCATCAACGAAACCGATGAGTACATTGCACTTCCCAGCAAATGGGACATTCACGAGTACAGCATGATGGAAGACTTCTGTCTCTCCATCGAAAACGAAAAGATGAGAGATGTGTTCCTTCAAGCTATCCGTGGGAAAGGGGCGTTCCGAAGGTTTAGAGACCTTGCAGACAGATTTGGTTTGATAGATGACTGGTACAAATTTCGCGACGAAGCATACGAGGAGTTTGCAAAAGAGTGGTGCGAGGAGAATGATATCCCGTACACAAACGAACCTCAAAAGGAAGGCGATGAGCCATGACGAACGACGATGAGAGCAATGAAGACCGCATCCAGCGCGCACTGAACGAATCGAAGAAGCGAGAGCTTGAAGAGAAATACGGGATGGACTTCTCGAAAGGAGAATCCAAAGCTCCGCCGGAAATTGAAGAGCAATGGCTGAACTACATCGATCAGTTCGAGCAGCAGTTTGAACACGCAAAAGCAATAACGGTACGCGAGTTCATCGGCAATCCGTCTGTCATGCCCCTCTCTGAGATTCCTCCAGAGAAGTTGGATGAGGAACTCGAGAGGTTGGTTGAACTCATGCTTGAGCATGAAGTCATTCTCGATTTTCTTGCGCCAACGCCGCTGGAAGAAAAGTACCGATTCATCACAGAAGAATTTCTGGACGAAGAGATAAGTGACATGCGAATTCCGGGAATGCATCACCGATATATTTACGAAGAGTTTCATCCGAATGATGAATTGGACATTCAAGACACCACGCGTCACTTCTTAGGTTTTTTTCTCGACAGAGAACCCGAGTTTTTCAAACATCATTTTGCGAAGACCGACCTCTGCAACGGAAATGGACAGCCGGCAACTCTTGACCAGGTGATGGGGCAAATCAATTGTTTCTACGAAAGCGTATTGGTGTTCGTCGACGTTGCGGTTGAGAACATCCGCTGTTCGATTGAAGGTGATGTCGCAACGTCTGAAGCGGACGTTGCGTGGCAAGGATTGGCGGCGGACGGCATTAAAGAGATTTCGCATTCGGGCGTTGCAAAGCTTCAATTGAAGAAAAGCGAGTACGGCGGATGGGATGTTACGCAATTTCGCGTGCCTGGATTTGAGTGGTAACGTTCTTGCCTTTACTCAATGAGAAGATTACCTTTAACAGGCGACAGAAAGGAGCATCGTATGAGAGGACGAACGAAAGTTTCACGCGACGCGAGACGCAGAACGTATATGCGCGAGTTCAACAAGAACATCGCATTCTATGAGTTGCACAAGAGTGAGTTGCTGAAAAAATATCGGAACAAATTTATCGTCATTGCGAAACAGAATGTAGTCGATGCTGACAAGGACAGGGTTGCGCTCATAGACCGCAGTTATGAATCAATGGCTGACGAACCTTGGTTCTTCACCGAAGTGCTGGTTAAACCTCGCGTGTATCGCGTTCCATCTATAGATATGTTCCGCAAGCGACGTACGGCTCAACAATGATTTCGAGACGGTACGCGCGCGGCGATGTCCATCCGACGCCTTCGTTGTCTTTGGTGGTAAGTTCTCGCCGTTACTCGAAGAGCATGAAGATTTCCTTTCGTATTGATACTGGTGCGGACATAACGGTCATTCCTCCTGTATGTGTTTATCGGCTTCTTCTTGAGTCGCGAGGTCGTCTTGAAATCGGCGACTACGATGCGCGACGCCTTCATCACGAAACATTTATTGTTGACATTGCTTTGGGTTCTGTAACACTTCGAGGCGTGCAAGTTATCGCTTCGGCTTCAGGCTCTGCGTTGCTCGGTCTTGATATTCTCAACCAAATGGATTTGCGGCTGAACGGTCCGAAAAACACGTTGAGTGTCTATTGATCGGTTTATCCAAGCACAAACCACGTCAATGAAAATCTACACCAAAACAGGCGACAAAGGCGATACCTCACTCTTCGGCGGACAGCGTGCCGGTAACGTTTTGTGAATGCAGACCATTGATGACCATATCAATTCACTTCTTCAGAGCAAACGCTCAGTGCGCTTCAAAGAACTCCAGCGCATCTTGTTTGAATTGGGATTTCAAATGCGACAACAGAAACGCGGCGGGAGTCACTACGTTTTCAAACGTCCAGGGCTGAAGGATTTTATTGTGCTGGTCAGTCATGGTGCAAATGATGTCATCCCAGAATATCAAGTGAGGCAAACAGTGAAAGTATTGAAGCAGTTGAAGGAGCAAATATGAAAAAGAAAGTGAAAGAATATCTGAAGTATGATTACCCCGTACGCATCGTCAGGGAGCCAGATGGGTTGTACTGCGCGGAGATTACCGACATTGGCGGTCTTTGTGCGTTCGGAAAATC
>Ga0082335_1003558_pt1 | contig 25384 bp, 31 predicted proteins | sample Subgrocontami58m_FD_72375 | JGI IMG/M metagenome (GOLD analysis project Ga0082335, IMG submission 72375) | Subsurface groundwater microbial communities from S. Glens Falls, New York, USA - GMW37 contaminated, 5.8 m (SPADES assembly) (version 2) ...
ATGACGACGCGGTCAAGTCCATTGAATTGATTACCGGTTTGGTGGCGGAAGCCGTTATGGAAGGCAAGAATAAGGTTGAAGTTAAAAAATAAATATATGATTTCAGCAGAACTCATCAAAAAAATAAGAGAACAGACCGGCGCGGGCATGGCTAATGTTAAAACTGCTTTGGATGAAGCGGGCGGCGACGAAAACAAAGCCGTGGAAATTTTAAGAAAAGCCGGGCAAAAAATCGCGGCTAAAAAAGCCGACCGGGCCACCAATGAAGGTCTGGTGGAGTCCTACGTTCATTTGGGCGGCAAAGTTGGCGCTTTAGTGTCGGTCGCGTGTGAAACCGATTTTGTGGCCAGAACCGACGACTTCAAGAATTTTGTCCATGAAGTGGCTTTGCAAATCGCGGCAACGAGCCCGCTGTATCTTTCTCCCGAGCAGGTGCCGGTCGAAGTTGTTGCCAAAGAACAGGAAATTTACCGCGAACAGTTAAAGGCCGAAGGCAAACCCGCAGCCATGCTGGAAAAGATTGTGGAGGGTAAAGTGCAGAAATATTATGCCGAAGTTTGCTTGCTCAAACAGCCGTATATCAAAGACGATAAAATAACCATTGAAAAGCTGTTAGAGCAGACCATTGCCAAATTGGGTGAAAATATTCAGATTAAGGATTTTGCCCGACTGAGTTTGTAGATATTATTATATTTTTTAGGAAAAACGGCGATTAGTAACCGCCGTTTTTTGTATTGCCTAAAATTATTTTATCGCTTCTAATCTTGACTTGAATTGTATTATACTGTATTATAGTCATTGCTTTCTGCATCATGCGGATATAGCAAACAAACACAAACAAATGGAGAGTGCACAATGGGTGGAAAAAACCACCAGCCGTGTCGATCGTATCTTCCGATCTCGACGCGACTTTCTCGATTCCTAAGCGCCTCGCGCTGAACTCGAACTGGCGAATGTCGCCCTCGAGGATCTGATTCTTGCTGAACTTGGCGAAAGCATCCAACCTGACGGAGTCTACTATGAGATCCGTCGTCGATTGGTCGCTTCGAAACTGAATCTGGTTCAATCGGGAATCATCGTCGAAGAACTCGGCAAGAGAATGGACCAACTCGAGTTTATGGATCTATCGACGCTTCAAACCGTCAATCTCGATGAACTCGGAATCCGACTTGCCGGAGGAGGCATTATTAACCAGCCCGGCTGGGAACGTGTCTCAAGCATGATGAAGTCAGGAGGATTCCGTGAGGTCCTTACTCACTTCAACGACAGCATCAAGTCTTTGGAAAGCGACACGGACGATTTACTCGCAAGAGTGGATGGTCTGGAGAGTGCCGCTGACCAGAAGCGAGTGACGGAAATCGTCGAACAAAATCTGCCTGGCAACATCAAGGACGTTTTCGCCAAGCTCTATACGAACTGGGCGGAATTCGACCAGACCTTCCTTGCCTCCAGTATCCTCTCGACAGAGTTGTGGTATGCTGCCAATCTCTATCCATCCATCCTTCCCATCAACGTCGCAGAGATGGCTGTCTAGGCTTTCTCTCGATACCCCACGAAGGGCGCTCAAACCTTTGAGCGCCCTTCTCACCTAATAAATTTATAAGATAAAATGAAAAAGATTTCTAAAAATGTTAAAAACGTTTTCGCGACTCTCAAAGCTGAAATTAAAGGCGATGTTAAGGGTTCTTTAATGCTATTAGATAAAAAATATTCAATGACCTGGGTTTATCGTAATAAAAGAGGAGAATTATTTCCTCATACGACGCCTAATGTTAAGGAGGAGTTAAAGGAGGTTTATATTATTAAAGGAAGAAAATACGATATTAAAAATATCGCTGAAGCCAAAGATTTGGTTATTCTAGAATTGATTGAAAGTTACCCTGACCCAAAAACAAAAAAAGTTTATCGGACACCAGAGATAATAGTTTTGGAAATGAAAAATGGCAAGATAAAAAGAGGACGTCATTATTGTGACCCCGCTTTATCATATTTAAATCTTACAGTAAAAGAAATTAATAAAATTTTTAGATTTTAGCTTTGCAGATATAAGAAGAAAAAAGTGAGATAAAAAACCGATGATTATGTAGTCGGTTTTAATTTTGTCCGGCTTTGCGAAACTAATAAGAAAAGGCGTCGCAAATTTTTTCATTCTAGAATTAACCCTATCGTTGCTTATTGCCTTAAAGCCAGGGAGATATGGGCAGGGATAAAATAATATGATAAAATACTGGCATGGTTAAATACAAACGGATTTTGGTAAAATTCAGCGGCCAGGCCTTTGGCCAAAAGGGTGGCGCCATTGACCGCTCTGGCGTTGGCCAAATTGTTTTGGAACTCAAAAAATTAAGGCAGGCGGGCGTTAAAGTGGCCGTAGTTTGCGGCGGCGGCAATGTTTCGCGCTGGAAAGACGCCAACGCGGGTGATCGGGTAGCGGTGGATTACAAAGGCATGAACGGCACGTTGAAAAACGTGGACGCTTTGTCAGCTGAAGCAAAAAGGGCCGGCGTGCCCGCGGTCGTTTATACCAGCTTTTCCGTCAATTCAAAATATCCTCATTATGTTTATGCCAGGGCCAAAAAAGATTATGAGAGCGGCAAAATCGTGATTTTTGCCGGCGGCACCGGCTATCCGTTTTTTACCACCGACACGGCGGCGGTTTCCAAGGCCTTGGAAATGGGCGCGCAGATTTTTATCAAATCAACCAAGGTTAACGGTTTATACACGGCCGATCCAATTAAAAATCCCAAAGCCAAATTTTTAAAAAAAATTTCCTATCAAAAAATAATTTCAGAACAGTTGAAAGTTATTGACAGCGTTGCGGTCGCTTTGGCATGGGAAAACAAGCTGCCGATCAGAATCATTAAGTGGCAACAGGGGAGTGTGGTTAAAGCGGTTAAGGGCGCACAATTGGGAAGTTTGATCAACTAATAATTTAATAATTTTTAAAAATTTAAGCTCGGTCGGTTAAGCAAATTTTTCTCGCCTACAGTAACTCGTGCCTCGCTGCCGTCCCCGCCTGCGGCGGGGCCGTAGCTCGGCTACTCAAACAGATCTTCGGCTACGAAAAATTTCTTAACCTCCCTCGCTTTAATAAAAAACATATGTCCAAAAAAATAAGAATTGCCATCAACGGTTTTGGCCGGATCGGCCGGGCCGCTTTTAAAATCGCGCTTAACCATCCGGAACTGGAAGTGGTCGGGGTCAACGATCTTTCGGATACCAAAACTTTGGCCCATTTGTTAAAATACGATTCAGTTTACGGCCGGTTTGATAGAATAGTGGAGGCGGGCGAGGGCTTTATTAAAGTCGGCGATGATAAAATAAAATTTACGGCCATTAAAGAACCGGCCGAACTGCCTTGGGCTGAACTTAAAGTTGACGTGGTTTTGGAATGCACCGGCATTTTTAGGACCAAAGAAAAGGTTTTGTCGCATATCACTTCCGGCGCCAAAAAAGTCATTTTGTCCGCTCCGGCCAAAGATCATGAGGTTAAAACCTTTGTGTTGGGCGTTAATGAAAAAGATTATAAAGACGAGCAAATCATCAACAACGCTTCCTGCACCACCAATTGCGTGGCGCCGGTCATGGCCGTGCTAATGGCCAATTTCGGCGTTAAAAAAGCCATGATGACCACCGTTCATTCTTACACGGCCGACCAAAATTTGGTTGACGGTTCGCATAAGGATTTAAGAAGAGCGCGGGCCGCGGCCATTAACATTGTGCCCACTTCCACCGGCGCGGCTACCTCAACCGGCGAAACCATTCCGGAACTGCTGGGCAAATTTGACGGCTTGAGTTTGCGCGTGCCCACGCCAGTTGTTTCCTTGTCCGATTTCACAATCTTGTTGGCAAAGTCCGTTACCAAAGAAGAAGTCAATGAGGCCTTTACTAAAGCGGCTGCCAGCGCCCGCTATAAAGGCGTTTTAGCGGTAACCAACGACCCGATTGTTTCCTCCGATATCATCGGCAACCCTCATTCTTCCATTGTTGATTTGCAGTTAACCCAGGTGGTGGACGGCGATTTGCTTAAAGTCATTGCCTGGTACGATAACGAATGGGGTTACGCCAACCGTTTGGTGGAAATGGTTAAAATTGTTAATTCATAAAAGATAAACCAACTTCAATTTAATATAGGCGAGTCATTTTTAGCAAGATGATTCGCTTTTTGTTTTATTGACAATTATCCATTAAAAAAGTATTATAATAATCACTTACAAATATGCAAAGTGTATTAAATCAAGCGCAACAAGCCAAGCAGGCGGCCAATATTTTAAGGCAAAGCTCTTCTAAAAAGAAGAATGATTTTTTAAATATTTTAGCCAATTTAATCGTTGAGCGGGCGGATCAAATTTTAGAAGCGAACCAAAGGGATTTACAAGCTGCTCAAGGATTTAATTCCTCTATGATAAGGCGATTGACGTTAAGTCGGCAAAGTATTTTAGCAATGGCTGAAAGCGTCAGGCAGGTTTTGGCTTTACCTGATCCGGTTGGAGAAATCATCAAATCCACGGTTAGGCCTAACGGCTTGACTATTAATAAAGTCAGAACGCCGATAGGCGTTATCGCCTGCATCTTTGAATCAAGGCCCAATGTTTTAATTGATGTGGCCGCGCTGTGCGTAAAAAGCGGTAATGCCGTGATTGTCAGGGGCGGTAAAGAAGCCCAACATTCAAATGATTATCTAACATCTTTAGTAACCGCGGCTTTGAATCAGTCCGGTTTACCTGGCGCGTCGGTTCAGCAGCTGGATGACAGGCGGCATGAAGCGGTAGGCGAATTAGTGCAATTGGACAAGTATTTGGATTTGGTGATTCCTCGCGGCCGCGAGGAATTAATCAGATCGGTTAAGGAAAAATCCCTCGTGCCTGTTTTAAGTCATGAAAAAGGCCTGTGCCATATGTATATTGACAGCGAAGCTGATATTGCCCAAGCCATCAAGATCGCCATTAACGCCAAGACGTCCAATCCAGCCACCTGTAATTCCATTGAAACGATTCTGGTTCATCGGGAAATTGCCGATCAAGTAATGCCTGAGCTTTTAGAAAAATTATTGACAAAAGGCGTTGAGGTTCACGGCTGTCCTCGGACATGTGTTTATAATACCTCATGTTTGCCGGCTAAAGATGAAGACTGGTTAACCGAATATTTGGATTTAATCGTTTCAATTAAAATTGTCGACGCTTTTGATGAAGCAATTTCGCATATCCAAAAATACAGCTCCGGCTTGAGTGATTCCATAATTACGGAAGATAAAAAAGCCGCTGATAAGTTTATCAGCGCGGTTGACAGCGCAGTGGTTTTAGTCAATGCGTCCAATCGTTTGACTGACGGGGGTGTATTTGGACTGGGCGCGGAGTTGGGCATCAGCACTTCCAAAATACATATGCGCGGCCCCATGGGTCTGGAGGATTTGACAGTTACCAGATATGTGGTTTTGGGCAACGGGCAAATTAGAGAATAATTTATGTCTATTTCAAATTTAATAGTCGTTAAGGTGGGCTCCAATATTTTGGTTGACCAAAAAAAAGGCCTGCGGTTGGAAGTTATAGCGAATATTTTAAAAACTCTGGCCAAATCAGTCAGACAGGGTGATCAAATCCTGCTGGTTACTTCGGGGGCAGTTAAACTCGGGCGATTTTTATTGGGCAATAAAGAAGTTTCCGTCAATGAAGCCGCCGCGGTGGGGCAAATGGAACTTAATTTTCAATACCAGACAGCAGCCAAGAAAGCGGGATTAATATTGGGGGAAATTCTACTTGCCCGGCCGCATTTATTAAAAAGAGAGCAATTTTTAAAATTACAGCAAACTCTTGATCGTTTTTTTAATGATAAAATAATCCCGTTGGTTAACGAGAATGATGCCCTGGTGGCGGGCACTGAATGGACGTTCGGAGACAATGATAGTTTGGCTACCGCCCTGGCCATCTCTCTTAAGGCGCAAAAGTTGATTATTTTAAGCCACGTCAATGGATTTTATCAGGGCGATCCGGAAAATAATAGCGAGAATAAAGTAATTCCCGAAGTCGCCGATGTTAACAGGGAATTGATGGAATATTGCGGCAAGGCAGTTTCCGTTGGCGGCAGGGGCGGGATGGTTTCCAAGCTTAAGTCAATCAGAATCTGCACTGCCGTGGGCATAGAGGCAATGATTATCAATGGTTTAGAGACGGCTAATTTGGAATTGGCTTTGGCTGGACAAAAAGTCGGCACCCTGTTTAAAGCCAGAAAATTTTCGGGTAAAATCAGCAATCGCCAGCGTTGGCTTTTGGCGGCTAAAAATTCAGCGGGCAGTTTGGAAGTGGATGACGGCGCCGCTGCCGCGCTTAGGGCCGGTAAAAGTTTATTGGCCGTAGGCGTTAAAAAAGTATACGGGACTTTTAAATCCGGAGAAATCATTGAATTGATTGATTTTCAAAAAGAAGGCATCGCTTTTGGGATAGTTGATTTTTCCAGCGATCAAGTGGAAGATTTTTTAAAGAGCGGCAGTCAGCATGGCAAGCAGCTGATGCATACTGATAATATCATGATTTTAGGTTAAAAGTAGTATGGATAAAACAATAAAAATAGGAGTTTTAGGAGCCGGAGTCATGGGAACGGTTTTAATCAAATCATTGGTTAAAATTTTTTCTCCAAGAAATATATTAGTTTGCGATTCCAATCCGGCTAAATTAAAGGCCTTGCGGCAAGTTTTGCCCGGCTTTAATTTAAGGGCGGGGTTGGCCGAGTTATCCAAACAAGACGTTATTTTTTTAGCGGTTAAACCGCAAGATTTTTTTAATTTGAAAATTAAGGCGCCGAGAGCTTTAATCGTTTCCATTATGGGCGGGGTTAAAATTAAGATGATTCAACAAAAGTTAAATTCCAATAAAATAGTCAGGGCGATGCCCAATTTGCCGGCCCGTTTAGGCCAGGGATTTATTGTCTGGACTTCAACTTCGGCGGTTGATAAACGGGAAAAAATATGGCTGAAAAATTTTTGGAAAATTTTAGGAGATGAAATTTACGTTGGCAAAGAGGCGATAATTGATAAAGCCACCGCCATTACGGGCAGCGGTCCGGCTTATATTTTTTATAATCTGCAATGTTTTATCCAGGCGGCCAGAGCAATGGGGTTTTCTCAAAAAGTCGCCTTGGACATGGTGATCAGCGTTTTTAACGGCTCCTTAGGATTATTAAAAGAAAATCAAGATTATCATGGATTGATTAAACAGGTGGCTTCAAAAGGCGGAACTACGGAGGCGGCCTTAAATAAATTTAAAGAATTATCTTTGGATAGGATATGGTTAAAGGCGGTTCGAGCCGCTTACAGGCGCAGTCAGGATTTGAATAAATCATAGTTTTATTCCTTTATCTGGGAGAAAGTTCGGGGCGTGGCGCAGTCTGGTAGCATACTTAACTGGGGGTCAAGTGGTCAGGGTCACGGCTTGAACCCTTCTCATTTTTTCGTGAAAAAGTGATAAGGGCTTGACAGATTTTTCAGAAGGTTTAAAATAGAATAAATTTAAACAAGGGTCACAAAACAGGCATTATTACCTGGCGTGACCCTTTTTGTTTGAATTTTTAACTTATTTGACAACATATCATATATGATATATAATTATTATGTCGGAATACAGAATTAAATTTTATAAAAATCCTGACACTGGCAAGAGACCTGCTTATGATTATTTGATGAGCGTTGGCTCTAAAGACAGAGCCAAGATTGAAAAACATCTGGAATATTTAAAGGCAAGTGAGGGTTATTTGGACGAACCTTATTCGAGGCATATTTCCGGCAAGATCAGGGAGCTCAGAGTTGATTTTTCATTTAACAGACACAGAATATTTTATTTTACTTTTATTAATAAAAATATAATTTTACTTCACGCCTTCTTAAAAAGAACGGAAAAAACTCCAATTGGTGAGATTAACAAAGCATTAGAAAACCATTATAATGTAATTAATAACCCCGAATCATATGAATAAAAAAATTGAAAAGGCCTTGGATTTTGATGACGTGCTTAGGGAGGATTTAAAGGATCCGGAATTTAAAAAGTGGTTTGATTATTATGGCAAACAATTGGAGGTCTCGCTGGCGATTTTGCGCTTGAGGAAAAAGAATAACATGACCCAGGCCGAGATGGCCAAAAAACTCGGCACCAGCCAAAGCAACGTGGCTAGATTGGAAAAAGGCCAACAAAATTTTACCGTGGAATTTTTGGATAAAATCGCTAATGTCTTCAACAAGGAATTGAAAATAAATTTTCGTTAATTTGTATGTCCGTCCAGTTTAAAAGAACCAAAGAAGATTTTGTTTGTGAACAGTGCGGGGCGGAGGTTAAAGGCGACGGTTATACCAACCATTGTCCGTCTTGCTTACACAGCCAGCATGTTGATAACAACCCCGGCGACCGCGAGGCAGTGTGCGGCGGCTTAATGAAACCGATCGGCTTGGAACTGGAAAAAGAGGTTTACAAAATCCGGCATTATTGCATAAAGTGCGGAATTATCAGAAGAAACAAAACCGCCCCGGTTGATAATTTTGACAAGCTGATTGAATTGAGTAAATTAAGGAAAGCTTAAGTATAAAAAGAGCACCTCTTAAGGACGAAACCTTAAGTGATGCTCTTTCGTAGAAATCTATGTTAATAATATCATTATTAATTTTTCTGTCAAGTGAATAAACAAAAAACCGCCAAATTAGGCAGTTTTTTGTTAGGGGGTCTACTTAAGGACGGAACCTCAAGATCGCCCTTCCTATCGTGATTATTTTCATAATAGCAAAGTTATTTTTTTTGTCAAATGTTGACAAAATGCCCCAATTGGGGTATTTTTTAGTTGCGCCGTCGCTAAATTGCGCGCCGTCGCATTTTTCCACATGAAACTCAAAAACAAAAAAATTTGCCTGTTGTTGGCCGGCGGCACGGCTTTATCGGAACAAGACCGCCACCTGGTTAATTCGGCCCAGGATATTGAGGGCTGGCTTAAAAAACTGCCCGAGCTGGCCATTATGGGCGCCGTTGAGCCGGTCTTTATTTGCGGCGAAGAAGATCATAGCCACGGCCCGGCTTTGTGGCAGCAATTGGCCGCCGAAGTTTTTAAGCGTTATAACGATTTTGACGGTTTTATCATTACCAACGCGCCTCACGACTTGCAATATAACGCCATTGCTTTGTCATTCGCTTTACAAAATTTAAACAAGCCGGTGGTTTTTACCGGCTCGCCTTTATCGGTGGTGGATAAGCGCATGGCGGAAATAAAAAAATTTCCTTTGAGCGGTCTGGGCATCAGGGCCAACTTAATCAACGCCGTGCAAATCGCCACCATGCCGTTTGGCGCGGTCGGCATTATTTTCGGCAAATTCTGTTTGCGCGCGGTCAGGGCCCAGCGGACCGAACTCGGTTCGCTTAACATTTTTACCGGCCAGGACGAATCTTATCTGGCCAAAATCGATTTCAGTTTTAGTTTATTTGAACCCTTTATTCCGCCCAGCCGGCCTGTGGAATTAAAAAATAATTTTTCGGCCAACGTGCTGTCGATTGATTATTATCCGGGTTTGGATTTTGAACTGGTGCGGCAGGCCGCCTTAGGGGTTGACGGGCTGTTGGTCAAAGGCCTGCCTTTGGAGCCGTTTGAAAAAAAGTTTTTAGCCGCGCTTAAAAAATTAACTCTGCCGGTTCTGGTCTATAACCGTTTTTACATTCCGCCCTTAAACGGCGACAATCTGATTGAAGTTTTTAATTTAACCAAAGAAACCGCCTTGGTAAAATTCATCTGGGCTTTGGGGCAAACCAAGGATTTTTCCGAAATCAGAAAATTAATGGCCGCCGAACTGTGCGGGGAATTTCTTAAAAGCAATTAACCCGCGTCACTTATGAAAATATATTTTTACGCCAAAGAAACTACTGATGTTGATCAGCAAAAAATCCACCGGCAAATCATCGGCTTTTTGGAAGACAACGGGGTGTTATTGCTGTCCAATCTGTTACCAGACAAGTCCAAAGACGATCGCCTGGCTTTTGAAAACATGGACGGCCTGATTATCGAGGGCAAAGAGTCGGCGCCCGATGCCGGCTATTTAATCGCTTTGGCCCTGGCCCAGGGCAAGCGCGTCTTATTTTTATTGCCCAAGGGCTCTATGTTGCCTGATCAGTTAAGAGGCCTGCGGGAAAACGCCAAATTAAAAAAACTGTTATTGTTGCGCTTTTATAGCGACCGGACTTTAATCAATCATCTAGTGGATTTTATCGATCTAATTGAAACCGGCGAGTTAAGAAGGGAAGTGCCGGCCGTTAAATTCACTTTGCGCTTTACGCCTAGGGCCGACCGTTATTTAACCTGGTTAAACAGGAAAAAACGAATCAAAAAAGCCGATTGGTTGCGCCAGCTGATTGACGAGCAAATCCAAAAAGACGAGGAATACCAAGCCCAGCTCCGCCAGCCCAAAACGTAATAATGTATACGGTTTTCGCGCTAAGCGCTCATACCAGGCATTGATTTTTAAAAAGAAACAGGTTAAAGTTTAAACCTTAAAATATCATGGAAATAAAATTCATCGTCACAATAATCATCGCTTTGCTTAATATATTTTTAGGGATTTTTATTTTACAGAAAAATTACAAAAATCCCGGAAATCTTAATTTCGCGCTGATGTGCGTCAGCGGGGGATTATGGGCGATGTTAATGGCCTTTTTATATTTTATTGATAATAATCAGCTCTTGATCTACGCGCTTAAAGGCACTTATGCTTTTGCTATTTTAGTCCCCTTATTCTATTTACTATTCGCTTATCATTATCCTTACAGATTGTGGAATTATCCGCCCTGGCTTACTAAAGCGATGGTGGCCGTGCCAATTGCCTTGGCAGTTTGTTTTATCAGCGGACTTTTGAATTTTCAAGATTTTTTTATAATGTTTGGTCTTTATTTTTTTGCTTATGTTTTGTGGGGTTTGGTTATCTTGTTTAAAAAATTAAGAAGCATTGAAGGTATTTATAGAATCAACCTCAAATACCTGATCGCCGGCACCATGACAAGCTTTATTATCACCGGAGCGGTCAGTATTATTTTGCCTTTATTTGGTAATTTCACCTATGCTTGGCTGGGTCCTATTTTTATCCTAATTCCTTGCGTTGTTGCCAGTTTGCTCATTTTTAGCGAGTTTATTCAGAATTTAATATCAGGGGTAAATTTCAATAAATTCCAAATAGCTTTATGCGGATACTTTATGGCGCTAGTGGTTTTTTGGCTTATATTAAATCTTTATATTAAAACAACCGTCGGATTTTATAATTATTTATTTTCCTTTGCCTTTAGCTTGGTGCCTTTTTTGGTTGGTTTTTTGAATATCTTTATCGCTCCATCTTGGGGCTGGTTTAAAAGTTCAATTGGCAGGGCGGTATTTTTTATATCTTTTGGCTCGTTTATTTGGGGTTTTGGCAGCATGATCTGGTCATATTATAATTTTTTTGAAAATATTTCCGCGCCCTATCCGTCGCTCGCTGACGCGGGGTTTTTTCTGGCCTATTTTTTTTGGATCATAGGAATCGTCAATTTATTTTACGCCTCCGGCGCTTCCGTGGTTATAAGGCAAACAGGACGGAAATATATTCTGGTTGTTATACCGACGGTTGTTACGGCTATTTCTTATTATTTATTGGTTAATATCGCTCGCGGCGGGGTAATTTCTAACTCTATTAATGACCATTTAAAGCTGTTCCTTGATTTGGCTTATCCCACCGGGGATGTTATTATTTTAAGCGTTGTGCTTATTATTTTCTGTCTGCCAGCCGCTTACCTTAGCGGTAAAAATAAGTTAGTGATTTTCTTGCTTCTTTTAGGTTTTTTCGTGATGTATTTTGGCGATTTTGCTTTTTCTTACAATACCACCATGGGCAAATTTTATAATGGTCATTATGAAGATTTTCTATTCGCCATCGGGTTATTTTTAATATCGCTCGGTTGCCTCGGTTTTAAATTAGAAAAAAGAAATGATAATGCCTAGAATTTTTTAGTAATTGATATTAATTTTTTGAGCTAGTTTTTTGAACTCGCCGACCAGTGTCTTGCATTTTAGGACAAAATAGATTACAGTTTAAACATAATCTAAATAAGGGTCAAACAAGCCGTAGCAATACGGACCTGGTTTGACCTTTATTTTTTTAAGAAAATAAGCCATAATTAGTATGAAAAAATCAATAATATTAGTCCTTTTAGCTCTTTTCATAATTACGCCCTTTAGCCAGGTTTTGGCTGTGGGCACTGATTACCGCTATACCGGCAAACCCCTAGATTCCTCAACAAACCTCTATTATTATGGCCAAAGGTATTATGAGCCCAACATTGGCCGTTTTACCCAGCCAGACCCGGTTTCCAGATACTTAACCGACCCCCAAAAACTCAAACAATCCACGGGCCAGGACTTACAGAAGTTCCTGCAAAATCCCCAGGCCCTGAATGAGTATGGCTACGTTCAGAACAATCCGGTGAAGTATGTTGATCCTAATGGTGAAATTGGGGTCTTAGCGTTATTAGCTACTGTCGCTTGGGTTGCCTTTACGGCTTGGGATATTCATGACGCTTATAAAACTTCTAATAGTACTCAAGCCACTTTGGGTGAGAAAATAATCAATTATGGCTCATTGGCTTTAGATGTATTTCCCGCAACTGGCGCGTCTAAAGGCGTTGCAAAAGTAGGAATAGAAGCGGTCAAGGTAGGGAAAGTTGCTGAAAAATCTAAAGATGTCGTTAAGTTGGTTCATGTTTCAGATAAAGCGACAGATATTATCAAGAACGGCTTCGAAGCAGTTAAAGGTTTATGGGTAAATAATTTGTCCAAAAGCAATCCTTTTCTCGGGGAGCATACCATAATGAATGCAATATACGATGCCGATAGAATGATGAAAGGCGGTGATTACGGCAAGTTTATTTTTGAAGTGCCAAAGGTAATTTATGATAAACTTGTTAAAGAAAAGTTAATAGATATTTCCAAGACCTATGAAACATTTATTAAGCCTGCAGCAATGGAAATAATCAGCACGTATCTTAAGAAATAAGCATAATCATTTATATGAAAAAGAAAATTCAAGAAATATTAAAAGAGTCCAAAGAATTTGAAAAGTATTGGACATTATGTAATGATCATAAACTCACAAAGCAAGCGGTAGATGATTTAATAAAGCTATATTTAAAATACAAAGACGCTCGTAATAAATGTACTGCTGCCATTTTTTTAAGTCATATAGATGGTGATGACAGGATACCGCCTATATTATTTGATGCGCTAAAATATTGGGATAAATCAGGGTATCGTGGCTGGGTCATGACTTCAAATAGCAGGTTATTTAATTATTATCCCAAGTATCGAGATAAATATTTGGATTTAATGTTTAATGGTAATCTTAGCCAAAGAAATATATTAGCCAATTCTTTATTTTTTATCCAAGAAAAATTAAGAGATATGAATGAAGTTGAATTACAAAAAATAAAGCAAAAATTCGCTCGAAAAGAAGAAAATCCCGCTTTAAAAAGAGTTTTCCTTTTTAAGTTGAATGTAAAACAGAACCTTAAATTCATTAATGATTTGGTCGCTAAGTATGATCCCTTGGATCTAATTAAAAATGGAGCTGAAAAAAATATCTATGAAGGTGCTACTCATAGTATGCATGGTTTTTATAGAAATAAAAAAGAAAAAAAACGCAGATTAGAATATATCAAGTCCGATTTTTATTCGGAGTTTAAACAAGTTCCAAGTGATAAGTTGCTAGTGAAGATGATGGACGAGATTAATAAAAAAATGTAATCTTTCAAAGTTGTATTTTTGGCTAGCCATACATTTCCATAAATTTTCTCTATAATATCTGCAAGAAAAGCTTAAGTTGGACCTGTCTTGATTTTTAATGTCCTACAAAAGCATGATCATAGTTGGTTGAAGCCATCTTAAATTACTCATTGGCTGTTTTTTGTTATAAAAAAATAAAGAAAATTTTAAAATTATTTTAACAATTTCTAGGGTATTTGCGCTAGTTTCTTGAACTCACCTAATTAACCCTTGCATTTATTCGAATTATCTGCTATAATTATATCATGAATACTTTAAATTTTGGCGAACATTTAACCATAGACGGCTATCAAGGGTCAAAAGAACTGCTTAACAGCAAGGACTTGGTTTTGGAGTGCTTAACGGAACTGCCTAAGCTTTTAGGCCTTAATCTTCTTGCTGATCCCGAGGCGTACTTTGCTCCGGATAATCACAAAAAAGATCCTGGGGGTTGGAGCGGTTTCGCGATAGTCGCGGAATCGCACATCAGCATCCACACCTTTCCCGGCCGCAGGTTTATCAGTCTAGACGTATATACCTGTAAAAACGGGCTGGACAGGGGGTTTATTGAGAACTATTTTAAGGAGAAGTTCGCTTTACAGGAGCTGGAAACTAATTTTATTATCAGGGGCACCAAGTATCCGGAACAGAATATAGATTAAATGTAATTCCCCGTCACCTGGCGGGGTTATTTGTTTACTAAAAAAATTATGAAAAAAGCGATTTTGATTTTTACCCTCGGAACTTTAATAATCTTGCCTTTGGCTAATGTTTCGGCCTTTAGCACGGATTATCGTTACACAGGCAAACCGCTGGATTCTTCAACTAATCTATATTATTACGGCCAAAGATATTACGATCCCAATGTCGGCCGTTTTACCCAGCCAGACCCTGTTTCCAACTATTTAACCAATCCGCAGAAACTAAAACAATCCACCGGTCAGGATTTACAGAAATTCCTTGAAAATCCGCAGGCGTTAAATAGTTATAGTTATACCGTTAATAATCCCGTTCGTTACACAGATCCCACTGGAGAATGGTGGAAAGAGTTTTTTACCGGAAAACAAAGTTTATCCAGTTTATACGGAGAAATTGGTGAAGCGTCAATGTACGTTAATCCGGTTATGTCCACAGTCATTGACCATCCATATATTTCCGGAGCGGCGATTGGTTTAATTACTGGTTTGGGGGTTGTTATTGCTGGTGTAGCCGCTGGCACAGCACCTTGGTCCCTAGGCACAATAGGCGCAACGACTGCGTCTACAGCAACTGTTTTGTCAGTACCAACTTTAAACGTTGGACAGGAAATGGGAAAATTAAATTCTGTAAGTAGTGGAGCTTATCAGATAGCGCAAAGTGGTGGTAAGAATCTTCAAATGATTCAAAATGCCATAAAGAATAACATGACTATTAATCAGGTGCAGAAAAGTATTAATAGCCTTGAACAAAATGCCATGGAACATCTAGGTCGCATAAAAGACCCGTCAACTTATAAAGATTATGTACAATATCTGCAAAAAACTGCTCAAGAACAGCTATATACATTACAGAATTGGCAAAAGCAAGCAGAGGGTTTTATGGAGCAAGCAAATGTTTGGAAAGGTTATTTACAGTCATTAATTGATAAGAATTAATTATGGAATATTTAGGCAAGACAAAATTAAGAGATATATATTATATCTTTGTTAATAATATTGAAGATTTTAAAATTAATGATTTACCGAATCAAAACTGGTTAGCATTTGTATTTTCTAATGAAAATAAGGCAGATTTGATTAAAAAAATAGCTGAAGCATGCGTTCTGAATAATTTTTTATATTTATGTTCTTCAGGAAGTAAGTGCGGCTTGATTGAGGCAATTTTTGATGAAGTTATTATAGATAATATATATAATAAAAAAAATCTCAATATTGATAAAGACATATTAACCACTGGCCATGAAGATTTTGAAAATGAGTTTTGGTTCGCAATAATGACAGCGTATCATCCTTATAAAAATATTGATTCCGTTATTTGTATTGATATAGGTTTAGATAAAAAAGAAGAGATTAAGGAATTAATGAAAAAATAATAGAAAAAATATGATAAATTCAGAAACTTATAAATTTTATCTTCAAGATTTATGTGCTGTTTTGAAAGAGGATGCGGCATTAGCTTATTTACATAGGAATGAAAGCGAAATGGATCAAGGGATAGTTTATGGCTATCATCATGCATTAACAATAATCAAAAATCAATTCGAAGTTTTTGGAATTGACGCGAAAGATTTAAAAATGAATGATTTTAATCCAGACGATTTATTATACGACAATTTTACTTATCCATTAAGTGATTCAGTTATAGAATTAGATAAAAGAGGAAGAGAGATTGTACGAAAACCCGTAAAATGATTTAATAAAAAATAGCTAATAATTACTTAAAGAAATATGTGCCATAAAATATTTCTCAAAATAGATAAATCAAAATTACCTAAAACCGTCCGCAAATGGTCTTTGTCGGTCATTTTTGTTTATCCGGTTTTTGTTATAGCTAATAAGCTCTGGACTTTTTTATACGTCTATATTGTTTTAAATCTTTTTAATTTCAGCTTATTTTTGTTTCAATTAAGTAAAGATACCATTAATCTAATCTCTGTTTTTACCTTTGCCATTTTTTTGTTTTTTACTTTTTATTTGGTACTTTATGGCCGCGCTTTGGCTTGGCAAAAATTGGGCTATAAAGAAACTCCTGAAAACATAGCTAAATTTAAGCTTAGGCAAAGGATCATTGCGTATGTTAATGTATTAATAATTGGCCTGTTGGCATTATATTTTGTTTATTCATTAAATTTAGCTAGAATTCAGGTCGGTCAATAATAATGGGAAACGTCTAGGACCGAATGTCGGAGGGGGCCAGACGGTCTTTTAAGATTAAGGAAAATAAGGTAAAATTAGAGTATGAAAAAGTTTTTTAATAACGCCATTAAAAATCCTGTCAGCATATCTGTAATAGCCCTTTTTATTGCTATCCTTATTTGGTGGATTTGGTTGCATTATTTTTTATCCAACGCTTCGGTAAATGCTTTGCTTTTATGGTCCGATTCTTATCAGCTAGTGGCTTTATTTGGTGCCATCTTTGGTTTTGTGGCATCAAGCCGGTGGGGAGGGACTAAAAGTTTTATTGGCAGAGCGATTCTAGCTTTTTCAATGGGTTTATTTTTGCAATGCTTTGGTAATTCGGCGTATAGTTATTATATACGTTATTTAAATGTTGATGTCCCGTATCCTTCGGTAGGTGATATTGGGTTTGTTGCGAGTGCTTTATTTTATATTTACGGCGCTTTGATGCTAGCTAAGGTATCAAAAACCGCATTATCTTTAAAACTCGTTGGCAATAAAATTTGGGTGTTTTTCCTTCCTTTAGTAATGTTAATCTTATCTTACACTCTTTTTTTACAGGGATATTTATTTGACTGGTCAAATCCAATCAAAATTTTTTTGGATTTTGTAATCCCATTTATTGGCGCAATACCCATATCTTTTGCGTTAATGGCCTTCTCTCTTTCAAAAGAGAAGCTTGGAGGGGCTATTAAGAAACCCATAATATTTTTTATCGTAGCTTTGGTTTTTCAATATCTATCAGATTTTTTGTTTTTATATCAGGCCAATAATGAAATTTATTTTGTGGGCGGTTTTAGTGATCTAATGTACGCTATTTCCTATATTTTAATGGCGCTAGCCCTTATATTGCTTTCTATCTGGCCGTCAATCTTGCCTGAATAAATTTGAATTTTTCCCCCATTCATTGTGGATGTTGATTTTATTCCAAATTACTTTAAAAATGCTTTTGCTTTAAAGAAGATTGAACAGAATTTTGTAAAAAGAGGATTAGAGTATCCCCATGGATAAAAAATCAAAATTTTAGATCATAACTTTTATTGCCTTATCCAAATCGAGAAAGTAAAATTATCGAAGATACTCCAGCGATTAGTCCTATAATTTCATAAGGTAATTAGTTGGAAATGTAACCAAAATAGATGTTAATTAGCTCTTGTAGCATATTCTCATTTCTGTGATTATACCGCCATTCCATTTCTTTTAAGTAAAGCGGAAAATTGCTCTTTGAAACGCCTCGGTAATTATACAGCTTATGCTTGCAGAATGACCAGAAGCCCTCAATGCCGTTAATGTGGGATTTGTACTTGCTTCTGGTCTTAAAAGTGTAGCTATGGTTGACTCGGTAATGCTTGCCGTAGCGATGCAGGGAATTGTAGCTTTTGAAAGAATCGGTGTAATAGACGCTGCCCTTTCTGGATTTACGTTTGATAATTTCCATTAAAGTGTAGGCATCTACTGATTGGACAATCTTAGTGTAAACTCTGCCATCCCGCTCTAATAGGCCGAAAACAACGCTTTTACCTGCCGCGCCTCTACCACGATTGCCTTTTCTCTTGCCCCCGAAGTAGGCCTCGTCAACTTCAATCTCACCTGACATCTTGGCGCCTTCCAGTTCGCACAGATGCCAGAGGAGATTGCGGAGGCGGTTGTAAACCCTGGTAACTGACTGATAGTTAACGCCTAAATCCAAAGCTGTCTGATTAGCCGGCTGTTGCTGGTAAAAGGCCACGATGATCTTTAACTCCCGACGCAGGATTCTAATGCCTTTTACTTTCTTGCAGTATTTGCACTTTACATACCCTCGACGAGTTTTCCAGATCTTGCGATGACCACAGAAAACACACTTTCTACCCAGGTAAAAACTCGTCAGACAGGTTTGTTCTTTTCTTTTTAGCATAACCTAGCTTAATTTTAGCATTTGCTAGGTTGCAAATCCAACTAATTACCTAATACAATTATAGTGTATTTGTTATGAATAGTAAACCTAATAAGCAACATAGAAAAATAAGTAAAAGTAAAAGCGGTATTGATGGTACAGGACTTTTTGCCAAAAAATATATAAAGAAAGGCGAAACTGTGGCCTTAATAAAAGGACCGATTTTAAATTGTATAGTGGTTGATAAAAAGACTTCTTCCGCCGGACCTAATTGGATTGGCATCGGTAAGAACAAATGGGTTAATCCTAATATGTATTTTGACCATATTAATCATTCCTGTGATCCGAATGCTGGAATAAAAGGATCGAAAACCGTAGTTGCTTTAGGAGGTATAAAAATGAATGAGGAAATTACAATTGATTATTCCATAACCGAGGAAGATACTTTGTGGAGATTACATAAAAAATGCCAATGTGGAAGTAAAAAATATCGTAAAATTATAAGGTCAATTCAATTTTTGCCGGAAAGAGTTTTTAATAGCTACTTACCTTATATACCAAAATATTTTCAGAGGGCTTATATTAGGTATCATAAAGATAAAAAATGGAAAATAAATCAAAAAATTTTATATGGAGAAATCAGTGAAGCGTCAATGTATGTTAATCCGGTGGCCGTCAACATTAACCAAATAGTTTTTTAATATTAATATGTTTGCATTTATTCAAAATTATTCCTTAAAAGAAATCGTTGGTTTCCTAGCGGGTATTTTTTCTGCTGTAGCATGTATTCCTTACATTATATCCATACTGCGAAATAAAACAAAACCAAGTAGATCGTCGTGGTGGATTTGGTCTTTAGTCGGTTTGATCATTGTGTTTAGTTACTATTTTGTTGGAGCGCTTAATACTATCTGGGTGCCGATAGTTCTTTTTATTTTTTCACTCATTATTGCTATACTGTCACTTTGGTATGGAGAGGGAAGTAATTTTAGCTTATTAGATAAGGCATGCTTGTTATCTACAGTTATTAGTATAATTTTTTGGGCTATATTTGAATCCGCTATGATTGTCTTGATTATAAATATCTTTATTGACTTTTTGGGTTTTATTCCTACATTTAAAAAAACTTTTCAACATCCACATGAAGAAAGTGGAGTCACTTGGATTTTATTCTTTATTAGCAGTATTTTAAATTTTATTGCCATTGATCATTTTGTTTTTTCTATTGCATCCTACCCTATTTATATGCTCATCATGGATTTTATAATGTTAGTGCTTATTTTTCGTCGTGAGGGGAAAATTAGGGTAATCTTAACAAGTTGGAACAAGTTTTAAAGTTTTAGCTAAATAATCATTGGGTGAAATGAAGATTTCGTATCTAAGGCAGAATTCACACACGTATTCAGGTAGGTATTCAGGGCTGGTATGATGGCACATTCTTCTTATGAATGGCAGGGATTTGCTTATTTTCTTTATTTTGTTTATAATGTTTATATTAAAGAAGACTTACTAAGTAAATCCTGGGGGGGGGGTAATTATTAGCTTCATGTCCTTTTAGGTGGGGTTCAAGAGCATAAAGATTCAGAGTATTGAAAGTTAATCCATGAAAAGTAAAAGATTGTTTATACTGGAAACACAAAAGAATAATCACTCTAAATTATTAAAACTATTAAAATATTTAACTTTCTATGAAACTTAATAAATTTCAAATAGTCCTGTGTGTATTTTTTATAGCTTTGACAATTTTTTGGATAATCTTGAATTTTTTTATTAATACTACAACAGGGTTTTATAACTATTTATTTTCATTTCTATTAAGCCTTATACCTTTTTTAGCTGGTTTTTTGAACATGTTTTTCGCTAAAGCATGGGGTTGGTTTAAAAGTTCAATTGGAAGAGCTGTGTTTTTTATATCTTTAGGGTCTTTTAGTTGGGGTTGCGGTGAGATAATATGGTCATATTATAATTTTTTCCAAAATATATCAGCCCCTTATCCATCATTTGCTGATATAGGTTTTCTTTTAGCCATTGTATTTTGGGTTTTAGGCATTAGCAATCTATTCAGGGCTAGCGGTGCATCAGCGTCCTTAATGAAAAAGAGTGGAAAGTATAGCCTAGTAACCATACCAATAATTGTTATTATTTTGTCATACTATTTATTAGTCCATGTCGCGCGTGGTGGCGATATCACAACCGATTTTAATGGTTATTTAAAATTATTTTTTGATTTAGCTTATCCCATAGGAGATGTTGTGATTTTAAGCTTTGTTCTTGTTATATCTAGTCTTTCATTAGATTACCTTGGCGGTAAGTATAAACCAGTTATCATCTTACTTCTTTTAGGCTTTTCATTGATGTATTTCGCCGATTTCGTTTTTTCTTATACCACTACTGTAGAAACATTTTATAACGGTAATTTGGGAGATCTACTATTTGCTAGTGCTTTATTTTTAATATCTCTCGGTAGTTTAGGTTTCAAGCCAGAGGATTAGAAAATAATTTATTTCTTCAAATCCGATAAAATTAATATGGATATTTTCATTCAAATCGCAATAAAAATAATACATGAACAAGAAGCTATTATTGGTCCTATTGCTTGGGAGGAGGCGACAAAGGTCAGCGGTTTTATTATTCGTGATCCCAAAAAAGATGACGTTACCATTGAGGGGGATGGTAAGTTAGCTTTGGAAAAATTGGTTCAGCAGTATGAGCGTTTGTTTGGCCGGGCATCGCGGGAGGTTTGTCGTTCGGCGATCAAAAGTTTAGTTAACGATTCCAATAAAGAAAGCATCCCGACAATTTTATTTTAGTTTTCGCGCATACTCTAAGTTCATTATAAGGAATGGCTATGTTTCAAGTTTTAGAGAATAGAACATCGCAGGATGGCAGTGAGCGCATCAATCAAGAATTATACAAAAAGAACGCCGAGCTGGCATTCCGCAATAAAACCTTACTTCTTTTGCGCAAACTGTATGTTGATACTCTCATTACCTCTCACTTAAAGGATTTAGCAGCCAGATTGGTTGACAGTATTCAACATGAGTTAAACCCCGCCATGATCGGGATTTTTTTGTTATCTAAAGACAAAAAACTGTTAGTCCCACTAGAGTGTAAATTTTCCGGACTACTTGATGTAAATCAGGCAGTTGGAGAATTTGACCCATGTGTTAATCCAATTGTTATTACAAATGAAAATTCTGTTCAACAAAAAGTGCTGACCCAAGGGCAAATGCTAGTTGTTGATAATCTTGGCGCTTTATGGAGCAATCCATTAAGGAAACAACATCTTGCCATTCTTCAACAAAAGTTTCGCATTATCTCAACTGTTTTATATCCTTTAAATATTGATAAAAAAGCGATTGGCGTTTTTTTATTTAGCTTGGATCGCCCTTACGGTGACTTATCTTCCTATGAAACGGAGGCATTGGAAAGTTTTAGCAGTTTAATCGCCATTGCCATTGATAAAGCTCGGGTCTATGAGCAAGTGGAAATAACCAACAAACAATTGGAGATTAACAACCAACGCCTTAAACAGTTAGATAGCGCCAAATCGGAATTCTTGTCCATTGCTTCACATCAACTGCGCACGCCCTTAACCGGCATCAAGGGCTATCTTTCCATGATTTTGGAAGGGGATTACGGCGCCATCACACCCAAAGTCAAACCCATCATTGAAGAAGTTTTTCAAAACACCGACCGTTTGACCCGCTTGGTCAATATCTTTCTTAACGTTTCGCGCATAGAATCCGGACGGTTTGAGATTGATCGCAAGGATGTTGATTTTGTGGAACTGACCGAAGAAGTGGTTAGGACGCTTAAGTTGGTGGCTGAGCAGAAAAAATTGGAACTGATTTTCCATCATCCTGATAAATTATTGCCCATGCTTAAGCTGGATAAAGATAAGATTAAAGACGTGTTGTTGAACCTTGTCGATAATGCCATTAAATATACATCTAAAGGCAAGATTGAAATTTTTTTGGAAAAGTTCGGCGAAGCGCTTAAAGTCATTGTTAAGGATACGGGCATCGGCATACCAAAAGGCGAAGTCAGGGAATTGTTTAAAAAATTTGTCCGCGGTTCCGGCATTGCCCAAATTAACACTGGCGGTTCAGGTTTGGGCCTGTTTATCGTTAAAAAAATCATTGAAGCTCACAACGGCAAGGTTTGGGCGGAGTCAGCCGGCAAAGACATGGGCTCATCGTTTATCTTTACTTTACCAATGTCTTGATTGCCATTGCGAGCCTCAAGCGGAGCCGAGGAGCGAAGCAATCTTATAGGTCTTTCAAAGTTTGGGAAAATAAAGTTTATCCCATGCCACCTTATTTGCAAATATAAGTAGTGTGGGGTAAAATTAAGGATATGAGAAAATTTTTTAATAAAGCGATAAAAAACCCAGTCAGCATATCTGTAATAGCTCTTTTTGGAGCTTTTTTGATTTGGTGGATTTGGTTACATTTAATTATATCAAACGTTTCGGCGTACTCCTTACTTTTATGGTCAGATGTATATCAGTTAGTAGCATTATTTGGCGCTATATTCGGTTTTATCGCATCAAGACGTTGGGGCGGTTCTAAAAGCTTTATTGGTCGGTCAATTATTGCTTTTTCAATAGGTCTGCTTTTTCAATGTTTTGGTCAATCCGCTTTTGGTTATTATCAACATTTATTACAGGTTCAAGTTCCATATCCTTCGATTGCGGATGTCGGTTTTTTTGGAAGTATCATATTTTATATTTATGGCGCTTTGATGCTGGCCAAAGTTTCCCGCACCGAACTATCATGGAAATTGATCGGCAGTAAAATTCACTTAATTATTTTTCCATTAATAATATTCTCATTACCTTACATTATTTTTTTGCAGAGTAATATATATGATTGGTCAAATCCAATCAAGATTTTTTTAGATTTTGGGTATCCGTTTGTTGAAGCCATCGCAATAACAGTTTCATTATTTGCTTATTCTCTTTCCCAGCAAAAGCTGGGAGGAGCCCTTAAAATACCTATTATATTTTTTATTTTGGCGTTAGTTTCTATATATCTATCCGATTTTGTGTTTTTATATCTTGTTAACAATGGAAGTTGGTATGTAGGTGGCATTAACGATTTAATGTACTTGGTTTCATACATCTTAATGGCATTCAGCTTGATTTTACTTTCCATCTGGCCGTCAATCTTGCCTGAGTGACTTCCACCAAATTTGACAGATATTTGGAGTGGCGGTATAGTTTAAACATAATCTAAATAAGGGTCAAAATTCCTAGTAAAACTAGGCCGTTTTGACCCTTTTTGTTTGGCGGTAAATATATGCAAAAAGAAATTGAAAAATTCATTGATTGGACAAAAATAAAAATCAGATTGCATTTAAAAACCGATTTGGTCTATTTTTATGAACGTGAGATTTGGTGGGCGAGTTTGGGGTTTAATATCGGTTATGAGCAAGACGGCAAGAATGAAAAATTCGAAAGGCCGATTTTAATCTTAAAAAAATTCAATAAGAATATATTATGGGCTTTGCCCATGACCAGTCAAAATAAAACTGGCGGTTTTTATTACCAATTTGAAACCGAAGATAATAAGTATTCTGTAATTTTATCCCAATTGCGTCTAATTAGTAGCAAGAGATTGCTTAGAAAGATAAAAGTCCTGTCTAATGTTGATTTTGAAAAAATCCGTAAATATATCAAAGATTTTCTATAAAAACAAATGCATCTCAGAGAGATGCATTTGTAAACGGTCTTCCTTCTCGCGAAGGAAGTCTCGGAGGCCTAAGCCCATTATGAATAGAGTATAGCGCTAAGCCGTTTGCCAGTCAATAGCGGTTTACCCACATGATAGGAATGGATTTTAGATAAAATCAAAAACCCGCTAAAATGGCGGATTTTGATCAAAATAGAGAAAGTTTCTGCGAGCAGAAAACTTACGTAAGTTAATATAGCATACCATAAACAACAGGTCAATAATGTTTATCCATAATAAGAGGAGCGAATTTGACAGATTTTTTAGTTTGCGTTATATTTTAAACATAATCTAAGTAAGGGTCAAACAAGCCGTAGCAATACGGACCTAGTTTGACCTTTATTTTTTTAAGAAAATAAGCCATAATACATATGAAAAAATCAATAATATTAGTCCTTTTAGCTCTTTTCATTATTGCTCCATTTAGCCAGGTTTTGGCTGTAGGCACGGATTATCGTTATACCGGCAAGCCCCTTGATTCCTCAATAAACCTGTATTATTACGGTCAAAGGTATTATGAGCCCAATGTAGGCCGTTTTACCCAGCCAGACCCTGTTTCCAGATACCTAACCGATCCTCAAAAACTCAAGCAATCCACGGGCCAGGATTTGCAGAAGTTCCTGCAAAACCCGCAGGCCTTGAATGAGTATAATTACGTTCAGAATAATCCGGTCAAATACGTGGATCCAAATGGCGAAGCTATTCAAATTCTTATACCGGTAGGCATCGCTATTTTTTCCGGAATCTTTCTCAATAATATTAAAACTGCCAACTCGTTAAACGTAAATTCAACGCCCTCAACGATAGAATCAAGAGATTTTGGCGACATGGTGCCGGGATGGAATAAAATACCAAAAGCCGGAAGATTATTAATAGGATTGGCAACAGGGGGTTTGGCTAGTAAGATTAGCGGCAAGGCTACAAAACTCATTGACAGATTAGCAACAAAAATTGATTCAGATTTGGCCGGCAGTTTGGTTAAAAGAACGCATGATGGTTTTATCAATTTATATCGCGCGGTAAGTTCGGCAGAACATGAGAAGTTAATGGAGAAGGGTTTTGAAAGTTTTAAATATATAACTTCAGATATTGGCGAGGCT